>Ga0172382_10003673_pt1 | contig 24077 bp, 21 predicted proteins | sample Leawel138RmetaG_FD_122245 | JGI IMG/M metagenome (GOLD analysis project Ga0172382, IMG submission 122245) | Leachate microbial communities from a municipal landfill in Southern Ontario, Canada - Leachate well 138R metaG | ecosystem: Engineered > Solid waste > Landfill > Unclassified | place... | reverse complement strand
AGCGGCTTTGGAAAGCATATGAACCTCGTCGATAATATAGACTTTATAGTCAGAGTTAAAGGGTAAAGTTCTAACCGCTTCGCGTAATTCACGAACATCATCAACGCCAGTATTGGAAGCGGCGTCAATTTCCACCAAATCATTGGGGCTAGTGCCAAGGCCTTTGGCTAGAAGCCTAGCCAAAGTGGTTTTGCCGGTGCCTCGAGTACCAGCGAAAAGATAGGCATGAGCCGGTTGGTGAGCCTTTATCTGACCCTCTAAAACTTTAACAATATGGTCTTGGCCGACCACTTCCGAAAAAGCTTGAGGTCGATATTTACGATAGAGGGATGTTTCTGCCATAACTTCTAGATTATATACCAAACTGATAAATTAAGAAAAACTTGCTTGACCAATTTTTAATTTTTCTTAAGCCAAGGAATACCAAGGTCCTTGCATATTTTTTTGGCCAAAAAGTCGTTGACCTCATTATGGCGCGGAATTGTTGAGATTAAGCCATTTTGAGGATTAAAAAAGACGCTATGTCGAGCGCCTTCACGAAAAAACGAACAACCATTTTTTTTGACATGAGAAATCAATTTTCTGCGCTTCATGATTAAGAGGTCAAAGTGATGAGCTCTTTTTGTACTTTGCCTTTACCCTGAGAATAGTTTTCTTTAATCATTGATCGATTAGCTGATAAAACCAACTTCAAAGCTTCGCGAAGATTATTTTTCGCTTCTTTTAGAGTTTTACCTTGAGTATTAACACCAGGAACTTCTTCAACCCAGCCAAGGTACCACTTTTCCATCTTTTTGTAATTGGCAGTAAATTGTCTAACCATATAGTAAAATTGTAACATTTATTAGTCATCAGTCAATCAAGATTAAAAACCCCCGACCGCAGTCGGGGTAAAGAACTTAATCAGTCGCTCTCTTTAAGCGACCAGGAGGTAGCCATCTGCCAGCTGACTCGATTTTAAAACCGACACAACTTGGCCGATGACAGACTACCACTTCCAGTGGTTTGTGATTGTAAACAACTGCCCGTTCCGGAAGGTAGAAATTGGAGTTGGCTGGCTTATACAAGCTAACCTCATCTCCCGGCTCTATCACTCGTTCACACCAAGCACAACGGATAGGGGTCAATGCCAAGCAGTATGAACAATACGTCTCGTTAGATTGTTCAATGTAACGCCGATGTCCATCAAATAGTCGATAACGCTCAATTATCCGACATGAAGAGCCACAAGCCTGACATTTAAAACATCGACCAAGCAATCTGTTTTTCCAATAGGTAATTTCCCAATTTAACCATTCACTAAAAGTCATTAAACAAACTCCTCCCCTGTTAAAGACCTAATTTCCTTTGTAATCTAACAAAAATTATTTACTAAATCAAACATCTATCATCCATTCAAAAAGGCTCCGACTGGGTGTCGGAACCTGATTGATTAATCGCGATCATGGATCTCATTGAAAAGGCTGGACAGTCAGAGACATCAAGTAGATAACAGCGATAGCCAAAGCTATCATTATCACCACTTTGATAAAAACCCGAATTGGTCTGGATTGCTTGCAACAATTATACATAACCAATTCCTCCATGTCGGTTTAGGTTCTATCTATATATTTTATAACCTCACAAGTATAAAAAGTCAAAGTTAGGAGTTTAAAAAATCTTTAATTATCTTTTCCACCTGTGAAGAATTTTGAGCGGTCATTAATTTAGCCCTCAAAAGACTGGCACCATCAAAACCCGAGGCATAGGCTTTAAAATGTTTGCGCATAATGGCAAAGTTTTTTGTCCGATTATAAAGTCGGTCAAAAGTTTTAGCATGAAAAATTAGGGTCTCTAATTGTCTTTTTACGCTAGCCTTAGTTTGACCAGCAAACAGCCATGGTCGGCCATAAACTCCTCGGCCGATCATTACCCCATCGAGCTTGTATCGCCGGCACTTTTCTCTGGCTTCTTTGGTGCTTTGAATATCGCCATTAGCTAAAATTAAAACTTGAGTACCTAAGGCCAGTGGTTTTAATTTATTAGCTAATTCCCAGTGAGCTGGAACTTTAGACAGTTCTTTTCTGGTCCGCAGATGAAAAGTGATAGCGGTCGGATTACAAGCAACCAAAAATTTGCCCCAATTCCCAATATCTTCAGTTTGGTAGCCAATTCTGGTTTTAATCGAGACCGGCAGAGGGTCAGCACCGACTTTAGTGGCTTCAATTATATCCCGAGCTAATTGGGGGTTTTTGATAAGGGCGGCACCGGCTCCTTGTTTTTCCACCTTGCGATCGGGACAGCCCATATTTATATCAACCCCAGCAAAACCCATTTGTTTAACAATGGAAGCAGCAATTTTAAAATTCTCTGGTCGAGCACCGAAGAGTTGAACAATAATTGGTTTTTCTTTGGGACTAAAAGATAATTCAGCTTTTAACTTTCTCCGGCCCTTAATCGAAGCCAGGCCATCAGCTGAGACAAACTCGGTGAAAAAAAGCCCCGGCTGGCCGGTTTGTTGCCGTCGACTAGCTTTGGCGATCACTTGCCGAAAGGCCGAATCGGTGACTTCAGCCATGGGCGCTAGGGCAATGATTGGTTGTTTAAGCTTTTGCCAGATATTTCTAGACATTTATCAATCCTAGCATCTATGAGCTTCTTTTTTAAGATTGGTTGAAAAATATTTTTTAAGTGGTAGGGTAAAAATCAGACAGCCAAGGAAGGAGGCCAGCAATGGACGAACGGGTGTTTTTCAAAAGGAATTTGATCTTTGATCCAGAACAGGGGTTCGAACGAGAAGTCATCAATTTCAAGATGATCAACTCGGTCGAATCGAGTCGGGGAGCATACTACCTGGAGGGTAAGATTCTGGTGGAGATGATTATCGGTCAATCTGAACCTATTTTCATTTTCCGCCATCCGCAAACCAAGAAGTTGGGCACGGGAATTATTTACAATTCAGATGATGGCGGAGTACTTCTAGCCATCCCCCGAAAGATGATGGATTCTCCAAAAGACCTCGATGGCAGTGAAATCTGGCCACCGGGATTGGATGATCTGATGTCCTTTATAAACCTCATCGACAAATTTATGTTTGAAGAGGTGCTGAGGACAACTCTTCTTTCTTTTTCTTCTTCTCTCAACTAAGAAGTTTGGCGCCCGCTTAATGCGAGGCGCCTTTTTCTTTATCATCCACCCACGGCTTGTAAGTCTCGTCCTGTTTGGTAATTATTTCTTCAATTGTCTTTATCTTTTCACCTTCAAATTCAATCTTTAAGATTTTACCAGTCATAGTTTCGTCGGAAAAATATTGATCAAAAACAAAGTTGCCCAGACTGTAAGCAATCAAGCCGTCGTTATAAAATTCGGTTGGCTGAACAACATGGGGGTGATGGCCAATAACTATTTTAGCGCCTGAATCAATCGCTGTCTCGGCTAAATACTTTTGGCGAACATTAGGCAGAGGCTGGTACTCATCGCCAAAATGAAATGAGACAATCAAAACGTCCACTTTTTCAGCGGCTTCTTTTATTACCTCAAGCAAATCACCCCGGCCAGCCCAACCAATAATCGGACCATCACCTTCAGCCAACCATTTCGGACCAAGATCGGTAAAACCAAGCCAACCGAACTTTATACCCTTAATTTCTTGGATTACCGAGCTTGTGTCTTGGTTGTCGGCAAAAACTCCCACCGGTAGAATATCTCCAGCTTGCAGCCGATCGACAGTATCATGAAAAGCTTCTCGCCCCCAATCGCCAGCGTGATTGTTAGCTAAAGACAAAATATTAAAACCAGCATTTTTTAAAACTGTGATCACCTCTGGCAACATCCGAAACGACCATAGATTGCCCAAATCATACCCCTTATCCGAAGCCGGCCCTTCCAAATTGCCAAAAACGAAATCACCAGTAGCTAGAAATCCCAGATCGTCAAACAATTTGGAAAAATCGCCATCATAGTTTTTATTGATAGAAAACAAAACTCCCCGATCAAGCATCATATCACCAACGAAATAGGCAGTGATAGTTGGTGGTGGCAAATCAACAATTACTGGCTTTAGATTAAAAGTTGTACCTTGGTGATCAATCAAACGAGGAAAAGCCCAAACGGCTATTAGGGCCACAAGTAAAACAAAAATTTTGGCGATTCTTGCCATTTACTCATTCTACTCTCAAAAAAAGTTTCCGCCCCACCCCATCAGGTACCAGATAAACCTGCTGGCCGGAGATAATCTCGCCGGCAATTAATTTATCGGCAATTAATTGTTCAATGTTGTCTTGAATAAAACGATTCATTGGTCGAGCGCCAAAGGTTGGATCACTACCGTGACGAGCAACATAAACGGCTAAGTCGTTATCAATGACTAAATTGATTCCCTGATTTTTAAGCCTAGTTGATAATCTCTGAAGCATCAGTTTAGCTACAGCAATTAGATTTTCTCCTTGTAGTGGTTGAAAGACGACGACTGCATCAAAACGATTTAGGAGTTCCGGTTTGTAAATTCCTTGCTTAACAATGTTATCAATTAGTTCTGATTTGTGGTCGTTTAGATCATCACCTGTCTTAGCAATTTGCCAAATCATATCGGCTCCAGCATTAGAGGTAGCAATAAATATAATATTTCGAGCATTAACCTTACGGCCATCCATATCAGCAAAAATTCCTTCATCTAAGATCTGAAGGAAGAGATTTAAAACATTAGGATCGGCCTTTTCAAACTCATCCAATAAGATAACGGCATAAGGATTCTCTCGAATCATAGTTGATAGAGTACCCGGCTGGCCCAAGGCAAAAGAACCAATTAAGCGATTTAAAGAGTCAGTCGTTTGATATTCGGACATGTCTAATCGAAGTAAATTTTTTTCACTTTCAAAAAAGGTTTCCGCCAAAGCTTTAGCCGTTTCAGTTTTACCAACACCGGTCGGACCCAAAAACAAAAATGAACCAATTGGTCGATTAGGATTAGACACAGCTGTCCGAGCTCGTCGCATAGCTCCACTTATAAGATTCAAAGCCTCCGACTGGCCAATCACTCGTTTGGCTAAAACTGACTCTAATCGTTCTAATTTGTCTTTTTCCGCTGGTTTAATATCGCCAATTGGAATCTTAGTTTTATCGGCAATATAATTTACGACTTCAGCTCGGCTAACAAACCGATCAGAACCGCCATCGGTGCTGGCCAGCTCAGTTAAAAGATCAAGTGCCTTATTGGCCAAATCGCCTTCGGTAAAATAGCGATCGGCACTTTTAACAATTTCTTTAATCGCTAAATAGGAGAAAATAATTCGCCGTCTAGCTTCCTGCCAACTGGCCAGATTTTCAACTACTGCTAAAACTTCATCATAAGCTAGCGAAACAACTTCAATTTTGTCGAATCTTCCAGTTAAGGAACTGTCACGAGCAATCAAGCGATGGAAACTGTCGGGGTTGGCCAAGGCTACAATTGGCAATCTTGAGGAAGATAAAAAGGGGTCAGCAATTGAACCAAAATTAGAATCAAGTGAGGCCAAACCTCGAAGTAAAGCACCGAAATCATCAATGATTAAGATAATGTTACCAGCCTTCACTGCTTCACTTAAAATCTTGATTAATTCAGCCTCGGCTTCGGCTTTGGTTTTCTGAGCTGAGAAAAAAGAAGTAGTTGAAAATAAAACTGGTCGACGCCATTCCAGGTCAGCCGGTACTCGGCCGGTTTTAATTCGACCGGCCAAGCCACAGACTGCTTCCAATCTAGCTTCGGCTGTGTCCGACACCAATACAACATTAGTCTCGCGCTGACGTGATAAAACATTTATCATTTGATCAATTTCTTTTTGACGACTAGATATTGGCCGAAGGTGAGCTGGCAGGTCATGACTGTAGCGATTTAGAGTAAAAGTTTGACCATATGCCCAATCCTTAGCCAAACCGGAAATTTTTTCTAAATTCTCTGGGCGCCACCAAAAACGATGATGATTTAGAAAATCTTCACGCCGAGAAATAAAGTCAGCAGCTCGTTTGGCATCATCTTTGGTAATACCCCGACCAGCTAAGTATTCTTTCAGTCGGTTATTCTTGTCCAATAAAACACCGATCAAATCAGTAAAGGTAATGAAAGAGTCGTTGTCTGGCAAAGCTAGAGTCTGGCCAGTTAGAAACTGTTTAAATTCTGATGGTTTTATCTCTAATCGAATAAGCCATTCACGACCAAAATCAGTTTCTAGAAGTCCAGTCATCAAGCCACCCTGACGACTTTTCTCAATTAATTTAGCTGCCATCAAAGTAAATTGTAAATCACCGACTGTCTCATCGGCAGGACCTAGATAATTAGCCGAGAAAAAAGCTTTGAGCGAAAAAACAACAGCAATAGAGGCAAAGGAGAGAAGGAAAATACTACTTACTAGATCAATATTAATAGGCAATGACAATCGGCTGAAATATTGAAGTTCTAAGGACACACCGCTTACCGCAAACAAAAACCAACAAAACCCATAGAGCCAGCGTCGAAGACGAGACGATAGAAAAGTCTCCACAAAAATAAGCGGATAGACTCGGCTATTTTTAATTGTTGATTTAATCTCACTCATATCAAAAGAAAATACAAACCGCCAATAAAAGCCAGACCAATTAAAACTGGCATTAAAAACCAAATAATAAAACCGACTACCGCTACGACAATTGATGCCAAGGTAAAGATTAGGCCAAAGACTAAAAGAGATAAACGAATAATAAGACCAACTAGACGCATCATGAAATTAACAATGAAACCTTCCAGAAATTTAATTGGCTTAGTAATCGGTACCGGTTCATCTTGCAATCGATGCCAGGGAGATAAGAGAGTTTTGATTAAAATATTAATCGAGAAAAAATTAAAAACAAACCAAATCAAATTACCGGCCACTTGCCAATATTCAGCAAGTGATCGGCTATAGTGCCAAGCAAAATATGAAGCTGGCAAAAATAAAAACGGCATAACTAAATTATATTAAATTTATCAAGCAAAAGCCACACTAATGAAGACGATAGTAAACTTTGTTACCAAACCGAAGATCAATATAATCAAGTGGTCGACCAGTAGCTAGATCCTCTTTAAACTCTGGAGTATTTATGGCAATTGATAAATTGGTGGCCAGATCGGTTGGTTTATCCTGACGATTAAAAATTATTTTCCAACCCTGACCAGTAGCTGGCCTGAGAAAGACATGCCGATCACCTTCTGATTTAAATTCAAGTAAAGAAGCTGACCAAGAAATTTTATGATAATTAGTTAAAACTTTTTCTATTGCTTTAATCGTAGCCATCATTTTTTCAAATTCAAGTAAAGACATCGGCCGGCGGTTGATCGTTGGCTCTAGGCCAATGATTTTAAACTCACTGGATTGATCGTCATCGGCCAGTTTAAAAACAAAACCCCGCTCATCAGCCCAAAAACAATTATCTTTGTTCTGACACCAGATAATTGACGGCTGGCGTTCGGTAATTGTTATCGCCAAAGTTTGCCAACCGGATCGTTTAATCGACATTGAACTAATTTCCGGCCAAACATCAAATAGATTCTGAGCGATTGCTCGTTTAGAAACAAGTAGAATATTTTTACGGGGGAAAAGGAAAAAGTATTTACCAGTTAAAGTTTGATTAAGATTAACTAAAACCTCTTGCTGGTCAATCGTCTTTAGTCCGTCAATATCAACTTTGGTGATCAATAATTGCTCGGCTCGCAAAAGCCCAACAATAAAAGCGACAATTAATAACACCAACAAAAAAAAGCTATAGAGCTTTAATCGGCGTCGACGACGCCGTCGGTTCTCGGCCTCTTTTAATATCTGCCGGCGGTTAATCATAGGCCTTATCCCCTAACTAATTGTTTCTTGACCAAGGTATTTGACTAAAGCTTTGGGCACAGCGATTTTTCCGTCGGCTTGCTGATGATTTTCCAATAGAGCAATCAATAATCTCGGCGTAGCATAAGCCGTGCCGTTTAGAGAGTGGGCAAAATGTTTGCGACCTTGGTCGTCTTGGCACTTAATATTCAACCGACGAGTTTGAAAATCATGGAAATAAGAGATGGAATGAGTTTCGCGATAGCGGTTTTCCGATGGCACCCAAACCTCAATATCATATTTTTTAACCTGTCCCAAACCCAAATCACCAGAACAATTAATCACCACCCGATAAGGCAATTCTAGAAGTTGCATCAATTCTTCGGCATTGGCCAACAACGCTTCGTGCCAATGAACACTCTCTTCATGATCAGCTGGACAAATTACCACTTGTTCAACCTTGAAAAACTCATGAACTCGGTAAAGACCCTTGGTATCTTTGCCATGACTGCCGGCTTCACGTCGAAAACATGGTGAGAAAGCAACTATTTTTTTCGGTAATTCATCAGTCGATAATACTTGATCCATAAAATAACCCATGGTCGCCACTTCAGCTGTACCAGCTAAATATTCATCATCTTGAGTACGATACAAATCTTCAATCCCCTGAGGCAAATAGCCAGTCCCCATGAATGATTCCTTGCGAACCAGCGAAGGAACTAACATTGGCGTAAAACCTTTTTTTACAAGCTCATTAAGGCCAAGTTGCCAAATAGCTAAAGATAAAATAGCACCAGCATTTTTTAAAAAGTAACCACGGAAACCAGCCACCTTGGCTCCGGCGACGGTATCGATCAAATCAAGGTCAGTCATCAAATCAATATGATTTTTGGGTTCGAAATCAAAAGTCGGCGGTTTACCAACTTGCCGTAAACTAACATTTTGAGCGTCACTATCGCCATCAGGAACTTCAACGTCGGGTAAATTGGGGACTTCCAGCATTAGTCGTTGCCAAGTTTTCATAACTTCTTTTAGTTCTTCTTCTTTTTGTTGAAGATTTTTTTTAAGCTCTTGCATTTCAAATAGCAATTTATCAGTCGCTCGGCTAGCCATTTTTTGGTTAGCTTCATTTTGTTTTTGGCGCATAGCCTCAACTTCACCTACTAGCTCCAATCGTTTAGCCTCCGCTTTTAATAGTTCGTCCAGATCAAGTGTTAAGCGCTTTTTTTTAACCGCTTCTTTTATTAAATCAATATTATCTTTAATAAATTTGATATCCAACATTAAGAAAAGAATAACAGAAACATGATAAAAAGACAAAAACTTTCGGCTGACCTAATTTAATATGATAGAATATAGCCAATGTGCCCAGCTTATTTAAAACCAAAACTACTAGAGCCTGAACTTTGGCCACCTTTGTTTTCCGAAATACCCGATCCGCCCCAAAAACTTTGGCTTACTGGTACACTCCCACCGGTTGAATTTCATTATTTAACTATTGTCGGCTCAAGAAAGTATTCAACTTATGGAAAGACGGTCTGCCAAAAATTAATTGCTTCACTGTCCGGCTTGCCAATTGTCATTGTCTCCGGTTTAGCTTTAGGAATTGATGGTATTGCTCATCAGGCGGCCTTGGAAGCCGGTCTTAAAACTGTGGCCATTCCTGGTTCAGGACTTGATTTTTCGGTTCTCTATCCAGCCAGTCATCGAACACTGGCTCGAAAAATAGTTGAGGCCGGAGGTGCTTTATTGTCGGAACTGCCACCGGAAGAAAAGCCGGCCAAACACACTTTTCCCAGACGCAATCGGCTGATGGCAGCCATGGCTCAAGTGGTTTTAGTAATTGAAGCAACTCATAAATCGGGTAGTTTGATCACTGCTCGGCTAGCGCTTGAGTACAACCGTGACGTGGCGGCGGTGCCGGGACCGATTTTTTCAACCAACCAAACCGGCACCAATGAACTTATCCGCCAAGGAGCAATACCAATTACTGAAGCTGGTGATATTGCTGAAATTTTTGGCTTGTCTCTAATCCCCACTCCTGATGAAACCAGTTTGGATTTATCAGACGAAGAAAAATTATTACTCCGGCAATTGGAAAATTCAGCCGTTAAAATTGATGACTTGGTTGTTAATACCGGTTGGCCAGTAGAAAGGGTTAGAACTATATTATCACTTTTGGAAATTAAAAATTTAGTATTTTTACAAGGTGATATAGTTAACACAAAATTGACAGTTAGTAAACAATCGTGATATTTTGGCCAAATTATGAAATTATTTATCGTTGAGTCGCCAGCTAAAGCCAAAACCATCAGTAAATATCTTGATGGCAAATACAAAGTGACTGCCAGCATCGGACATATTCGTGATCTACCAAAGTCCAACAAAAATGCCGTTGATATTGAAAATGGTTTTACTCCCAATTACGAAGTTGCCAAGGGTAAAGAAAAAGTGGTGGCCGAATTAAAAAAATTATCCAGCCAAGCTCAAGAAGTTATTTTGGCTACTGACCCTGATCGTGAAGGCGAAGCCATTGCCTGGCATATTAAAGAGGCTTGTAAATTAAAAAATCCTAAGCGTGTCGTCTATCAAGAAATTACCAAAGAGGCGATAAACAGAGCCTTAGCTAAACCTCGACCGATCGATGATAATTTACGCCAAGCTCAAGAAGCTAGGCGAGTTTTAGACCGCCTCTTCGGTTATGATTTATCTGGCTTGATTTGGCAAAAATTACGCTATGGCTTATCAGCTGGCCGAGTTCAATCACCAGCTTTGAAAATTTTAGTCGACCGCGAGAAAGAAATTAAAAAGTTTATACCAGAAAAATTTTGGCTGATTGAAGCTGATCTTAAAACTAAAGCCGGTGAAATTATTCGTTTTACCGCCACCGATACGCCAGACAGCCAAACAAAAGCCGAAGCGATAATCAAAATTGGCGAGCAAGCCAAGTGGCGAGTTTTAGAAGTTAAACAAACCGCCACTAAACGTGAGCCAAGACCCCCTTTTATCACTTCCACCTTGCAACAAACTGCTTCCTCACGTCTTGGTTTGTCACCAAGCCAAACTATGAGATTGGCTCAAAAACTCTATGAAGCTGGCCACATTACTTATATGCGAACTGATAGTACCAGCTTAAGCGCCGGTGCTCTAGCCGAGATTGAGAAAACAATTAAAGCTGAGTATGGAGCTGACAAATATTGTCGCCGGCAATTTAAAAGCAAAAGTAAAAATGCCCAAGAAGCCCATGAAGCTATCCGACCAACCAAATTAGCCGTTACCCAAGCCGGTCGTACAACCGAAGAAAGAAGGCTCTATCAGTTGATTCGTCAGCGAACTCTAGCCTGTCAAATGATTGAGGCTAAAATTTTAAGAACCAAAATTATTGCTGGTGATAAAGGCTTGCCACCATTTGAAGTTGTTGGCAGTGTAATTAAGGAAAATGGTTGGTTAGTGGCTGATCCAGAAGCTCGGGGTGAAGATAAAGAATTACCGGAAGTTAAACAAGACGACGCTTTGACTTTGATTTTAATTGAATCCATTGGCAAAGAAACTCAACCGCCTAAGCGATTTACCGAAGCCGGGCTGATTAAGGAGTTAGAAAAACGTGGTATTGGTCGACCGAGCACTTATGCGCCAATTATCAAAACCTTACATGATCGGCTTTATGTGGAAAAAGAAAATCGTTCACTTCGGCCGACCGATACCGGTGAGGTGGTCAGCGATTTTTTATCGGAACATTTTAGTGATTATATAAGTGATTCATTTACCGCCCATATGGAAGACGAACTGGACGAAATCGCCAACGGCCAAAGAACTTATATCAAAACTCTAACTGACTTTTACAAACCATTTAAAAAAGCCATTGCTGATAAAAAAAGTTTACCCAAAATAACTAACTTGGGCGAAGCACCAAAAGATATTGTTTGTCCTAAATGTGGTGGACCAATGATTTACAAATTAGCCAAGAATGGTAAATTTCTAAGTTGTGCCAAATTCCCTGATTGTGATGGCGCTCGAACCTTAGATGGCAAAGAGTTAGAGGGCCCTAAAGATACCGGGCAAATTTGTCCCGAATGTGGCCAAGCCAATTTAGTTGAACGAGAAGGCCGATTTGGTAAATTTATCGCTTGTGGCCGATATCCCAAATGCCGATTTGTCAAAAAAGATGAAAATAATAAAAACGGTGACACTGGTATTACTTGCCCCGTTTGCAATCAAGGTACAATGGTTGAGAAACGTGGACGCTATGGATTGTTCTGGGCTTGTAGTCGTTATCCTGATTGTCGCCACGCCATAAAATCAAAACCGACAGGAAAAATTTGTGGTTATCCAAGAGAGAACGGTCCTTGTCCTCATCTGTTGATGGCCGGCACCAAAACTATCCCCGAACGTTGCTCTGACAAAACTTGCCCCAATCACCGGCCTGATAAATTAAATAAATAAAGTTAAAATGACTGGACTTTTCGACCAGTCATTTTTGGTATATGTTAAAAGTATCATATGGAACCCGAAGAGATAACTAAATTAATGACGAATCCATCGACAACTGATAAGGCTTTAATTAGTCGAGCTTTTAATTTTGCTCAAACAGCCCACCGGGGCCAAAAACGTTTTTCCGGTGATCCTTATTTTATCCATCCCCTAGAAACCGCCAAAATTTTGGCTGAGTTAAAGGCTGACACTCCAACCATTGTCGCTGGCCTTTTACACGACACCCTAGAAGACACAAATATTACTGCCGACGACATTAAACGGGAGTTTGGATCAGAAATATATTTTTTAGTCGATGGTGTTACTAAGTTGGGTGAGCTTAAATACCGTGGCCTTAAAAAACATGTTGAGAGTCTAAGAAAGCTCTTTATCGCTATGGCTAAAGATACACGGGTGATAATTATTCGCTTAGCCGACCGACTACATAATATCAAAACCCTAGAATATGTACCGGAACCAAAAAGGCAAAGAATTGCCATAGAGACTTTAGAAATATATGCACCAATCGCTAATCGTTTAGGAATTGGTAAAATTAAGGGTCTGTTAGAAGATGGTAGCTTTCGTTTCGCTTACCCTAAAGAATACCAGCAAGTATTAAAACTGAGAAAAGCTAAGGGCAGAGAATCAACTAAACGACTAGAGAAAATCAGCCGAACCTTACAAAAAGAGCTGGTCGCCCATGGTAAAAAAGACTACGCCATCGATTATCGAATAAAATTTCTTTATAGTTTGTACAACAAATTAAAGCGCAATGATATGGATATCAACAAAATTTATGATTTGATGGCTCTTAGGGTAATTGTCAACTCAATTGACGATTGTTATCAGGTATTAGGTATTATTCATAACTTGTGGCGACCAGTCCCAGGTAAATTAAAAGATTACATTTCAGCCCCCAAACCCAACGGCTACCAAAGTATTCACACAGCAGTCTTTACCGGCGACGAAAACATCGTTGAAATTCAAATCCGCAGTCAAAAAATGCACGAAGAAGCTGAATACGGAGTTGCCTCCCATGCGGTTTACAAAGAAATTGGTAAGCGACGAGTTTCCAATCAAGCCAAGAAAAAAGTGGCTTGGATAAAAAACCTAATCGATTGGCAAAAAGAAACTTCCGAATCAGAAGAATTTTTGTCAGTGTTAAAAACCGATTTTTTTAAAGACCAAATATTTACTTTTACTCCCAAAGGGGATGTTGTTGAATTGCCAGTTGGAGCAACAGCTCTTGATTTTGCTTATGCTATTCATTCTGATGTCGGCCACCAAGCAGTCGGGGCAACAGTTAATGGTAAGTATGTTGCCTTATCGACCCCACTTACAACCAACGACATTGTTAAAATTGAGACTAAGAAGAACACTAAACCTAATGTTAAGTGGCTTAAATTCACTCAAACTCAAGCTGCCCGCAAGCATATAAAGTCGTGGTTACAGAAGAAAAAAGAAATTAAATAGAGAAATTGCTAATTGAATATAGGCTATCATCTTCATTCTCTGAATCCTGGGCTTCCTGATTGGCCGATAGATCATCAACATTTGCTTTACTAGGAAGATCCAACTCACCATTTAGTAATTGAGAGATCTTTTTTAAGTCATCAGTTGAGAAAAAATCAATTTGTAATTTACCTCCATAGCGCTTCTTCTCAATCGTCACTTTAGTACCCAATTTTTCAGTCAACCTTTGCTCCATTTCGACAATTTCTGGTTCAGGGAACTTTTCCTTTTTGCGAACCCGATCATAAGCGATTCGCCTGGAAATCTCTTCGGCTTCTCGGACATTCATTTTTTTGAAAATAATCTCTTTAAACAAAGTCCGTTGCTCTTCCGGCCGATCAGTCAACATTAAAATCGGTCGCGTATGACCCTCACTTATCTGTCCAGCTTTTAGAGCATCTTGCATTTCTTGCGGTAAATTCAAAATCCTCACACTATTGGCGACATACTCTCGGCTTTTGCCAACCTTTTTGGCGATTTCATGTTGTTTTAAATTAAATTCTTTAGCTAATTTATCAAAGGCTCGAGCTCGATCAACAGCATTTAAATCTTCACGTTGAAGATTTTCGATAATGGCCATCTCCAGTTTCATGTTATCGGTCTGTTCCCCACTCCTGATCACCGCTGGCACTTGGAAAAGACCGGCCAATTTAGATGCCCGCCAACGACGCTCACCGGCGATTAATTCATAAATCGACATCAAACCGCCATCATCTTTTTCTATCTCTACTCGAGTTACCACCAAAGGTTGTAAAACGCCATATTGGCGAATCGAATCAGCCAAATCACGCAAGCGATCTTCATCAAATTCGCGCCGAGGCTGAAATGGATTGGGCCTTATTTTATCGACCTCAATCCAGAAAATTGATTGATCGTATAAAACTTCTTCGGTCATGAATATATTTTAACATAATTTAAAAAATTACGGCAAAATTAAAGACGGCTTTTGCCGTCTTTGTAATCCAGCCAGTATCAACTAACCAGCGGATGAGCGATGTTTATTGATTCGCCATTTTGGGAGTCAGCCTCAAACTCTTCAAGCTGTTTGAGATATCGATCGAGGCCAGTCTTTCGCCAAGGTATAGCCATCGTTTTTAAACTTCGTCCCTCCTCTATCGCCGTCTTTTTGACAATTTCCAAAAGAGCCTCCTGCTCCCTGTTTAATATCAACTTCTTTTTTCCCATCTGCCTACCTCCAAGTTAAAAATTAGGGTCTGATCGAGGCCTAAACTATCACAACTATATCATAGAATTTTAAATCAGTGCCAGAGGTGGGACTTGAACCCACAAGCCTTGCGGCACACGATTTTGAGTCGTGCATGGTTACCAATTTCATCACTCTGGCGACGATTTCATATTAATGGCAAAAGCATAAAAAATCAAACCTTTTCGAGTAAGACTTGCCGTATTTGCCGGTAAGAGGTAAATTAAAGATAGACCGATACCCCAAAATTAAACAACAGGAGATCGGCTATGCCAGGATCTAAGTCAAGGAAAAGACATCCTAAACTGTCGGGAACCAAAACTTTTTTAAGTGAGTCAAGGTCATTTATCAAGGCTTTGGAAAAATCACCAGCCGTCAATGAAATTAGGCCATTGGCCAAAGTCGAGGAGGATTACCCGCAAACAGTGGAAACGCCCATAACCTGGGCATCTATTTCCAGCCACCGAGTTCGTTGCCTGGTAAGGACACCCAACTGTCGGCAAGAAATTTTGTTGACAGTTGAGGACTGTAATATTTTGGGAGGTATTATTGAACGCTTCAATCAAAAACTATCATTTGCTTGTTAGGCCCGCTTGGCGGGCCTTAATTTTTGCGTTATCGTCTAACAATGGAAATCAAAGAAAAAACAATTGTCATTGTTGGACCAACCTCATCGGGCAAAAGTGATTTAGCTGTTTGTTTAGCCAAAGAATTTGATGGCGAGATTATTTCAGCTGATTCTCGTCAAGTTTATCGCGGGCTTGATATCGGCAGTGGCAAAATTACCAAACGAGAAAGAAAAAAAATTCCTCATCATTTGTTAGATGTCGCCAATCCCCAAAGAAAATTCACCGCCAGCGACTTTAAACGCTTGGGCGAAAAAGCTCTTACTCAAATCAGACAGAAAGGGAAATTACCGATTATTGTCGGTGGCTCCGGCTTTTATATCGACGCCTTATTGGGCAAGATAAATTTACCACCGGTTAAACCCGACTCCAAACTAAGGCAATCATTGGTCAAGATTAAAACCAGCGAGCTGTATGACCAATTAAAAAACCTTGATCCTCAAAGGGCCCGAGTTGTTGATTGTCATAACCGACCGCGACTCATTCGAGCCATTGAAATTGCCAAGGCACTAGGCCAAGTACCAATTACAAACAGCAAAAAAACTGATGATCGGAAAGTGTTATGGTTGGGAATAAAAGTAAAACCGGAAGAGTTAGCGAGAAAAATAAAAGCACGATTGGACAAAAGGTTACGTCATGGTTTAATAACTGAAATTAAAAAACTTCGTCAGCCAATAATTGGTCGCGGTTTATCGACAAAACGGCTATGGGATTTAGGTTTAGAATATCGCTATGTCAATTTGTACTTAGAGAACAAATTATCCAAAACTGAGATGATAGATAAACTAGAACGGGAGATAATAAAATATGCCAAACGACAAATGATCTGGTTTAAAGCTAATGATCAAATAAAGTGGATTAAAGACTACCCCCAAACCGAGAGCTTAGTTAAACAATTTTTAGAAAACTAGGGCGGGAGATGGAGGGATCGAACCCCCAACTGCGGTTTTGGAGACCGCCGGTATACCATTTACCTAATCTCCCAATGTCGGCCATTTTATCACAAGCTAAAGCAATAAAGAAACCGGCGGCAGCCGGCTTCTTTATTTTTTGACCTCGTTGTGAATAACTTTTTTCTTACACCAACGACAATATTTGGCCAGCTCAATTTTACGCTGAACTTTCTTCTTGTTTTTGCGAGACCAATAATTTATTCGCTTGCAATTCTTACAGGCCAGTTTGATAAGATTATCTTGAGACATAATAATATGGTTTAAATGTTAACGGGAACAATATAGCTTAAATTGAAAGAAAAATCAATATCGAAAAAAGGATGCCGACCAATCGGTGACACCCTTTAGAAAAACGAGGAGGTATTCACAAGCCAAGTAATTCTTTCCAGTGTTTTTCGACTTGAATCGTAACTGGTGGTGGCAATGAAGAACTCGCCGATTCGCTCCGATACAAAACATCGGGAAGAGTTGAAAATTCAGCTGGCTCGTCTTGGGTCAATTTTGTCCACTTGCTCGCATTGAGGACATAGAAACCGTCAGCTCGCCTTTCCACCCTAAAGACATGGGAGCAGGCTCGCATTTCGGAGCTATAACTATTTCTGGCTCTTTTCTGGCAACTGTGGCGACTTTGGTTTTTCTTTAGACAAAGCGGACACACCCGATGAAGCTCGGAAAAATCATGATAATGGTCACCATAATGGTGGTCGGATCCACCGGTGCATTTCACCCCTTCGACGAGAACCAATTCGACCTCATCTTCAGGAATAAGAGCGAAGCATTTCGTGCACCAAACCTTGCCTTCATCACAAATCTTGCGCTTGATCGCTTCGGTCCTCAGCTCATTGTATTGTTTGATCATCGCCGTCAAGGACTCCTCAGCAGTAGCCAAATAACTCTTGGCCACTTGGACTTCTTTATGCTGGTTTTTGATTTCTTGATATAGCTCGGTAAGTTGCGTCAAATCCGTCTCTTCTTTGGGCATGGCAAAGCCCTCCTTTTTTGTTAAGTAACTTGATCCTGATTAAAACCTAACAAAAACAAACAAGAAAAGCAATTTAAATAACGGCTTTATTTGTATCCAATAAAATATCGCTATATGAATTTGCAATTATTGAATCATCAGATAATTTCAATGTTTTGAAAACCGAATTAAACTCTTCAATCGAATTTTTTATCTTACCCTTGATTGCTGTTTCCAGCTCTAAAAAATTACCTAAACTTTTTACTGTATCTAAATGTATTCTGGTATTATTAAATAACCACAATTGTCTTCTTTTATACACCACCACTTTTTCACCGTAAGTTTTTTTGTATATTTTCTTTACCTCATGACACTTTTTGGCTGAAATGTTTCTTTTTTGATAGTTGGATATTTTAAAATTCTTTTTATTCGGGCGTTTATAAAATATGATCTCATGTTTTTTCCCGTCAATTTCTCTTATTTTTAGACGGCCGTTCCAGTGATGGTAATAGGTGTCTTTTTGGTTCATTTCACTGACAAAAACCGCCCCCATTTTTTTAAGTTCCGATTGAGCCTCATTTAAATTATTTATGGATATTTTTATCTCAATGTTTTTCATGTCTTATATATTCAAGGCCTTCAGCTGCGCCATCAAAAACCCTAAGATCGTGTTTCGCCAATATTTTTTTAAAGTCGTCCATTTGTCCCCTTCTTTCTATTTTATAAAAAATATTACCACCTGGCATCCAGTGGGGATTTATCATTTCTATTGAAAGATTAGAAAAATCGTGACCAAGTAAAGCAGAGTCTAAATGCTTTAAATATAGCGGGCCAGAGTAATAACCAAAACAAAAATCCTTGGTCAAAGATATTATTTGCTCAATTTCTTCATTCGGCACGTCGGGCAATAACGGCCTAATTGCAACCATGGTATTTATATCATGATCATGCAAAATCTTTAGAGTATCTATCCTTGATTTCGGTTTGGGAGCTTTTGGCTCCCATTTTCGCGCAGAATTTAAGCAAGGTAAAGAAACTGATATAGCCAAAAAATTACCTCCTATTTTCATTTGCTTATTGATAGCCGACAGTCTCGCAACAAAATCAGGTGGCAAAAATAATTTAGTAACAATCGATATGTCTTTTTTAGATTCCAGTAGATTTTCTATTATTTCTATTGATTTCTGTTTATCTATAAAAAATTCAGTATCACAACCAAGCATTATAGATTTGATATTGTCTGGCAATTTTCTTAACAACATCAATTGGCCTTCTGATAAATAAGTACCGTCTTCGTTTGACTCAATGTTTAAATCTTCAGTAAAACAATAACTGCAATCTAGAGGACACCTCATTTTAGAAAAAGTGAGAACTCTTTCTTGATCTATTTTTAATCCATTGCTTTCAAAATCTTTATCTTTATTTACCATATAATATTACTTTGATGATAACACATATTATTGATTTTTCTGCTGTGTAATCAAAAGTCGTAGTTTTTTTCTTCAGTTTTTTTCTTATCTACATAACTACATCTTTCGCTTCCTGACATAAGCAAATAAATTTGCTTATTCCAAGGAAACTTAAATTCCAGCAAAGTCCCCTCGGCAGGAATCGGTCAGGAATAATGTTCTCACCGCCGTTCGAACATTTTCACGACCCTGGCTCGCAATTTTTCCTGCTGGAAAAATATCGCTCCGCCTTTCGCTTCCTGACATAAGCAAATAAATTTGCTTATTCCAAGGAAACTTAAATTCCAGCAAAGTCCCCTCGGCAGGAATCGAACCTGCGTTACGAGATCCGGAATCTCGCGTTCTATCCGTTGAACTACGAGGGGTAGCTACATTTTAGAACAAAACGAGAAAAAATAACAAAGGGGATTTACTTGGTGCGCAGGGAGGGATTTGAACCCCCGTAGGCATAAAGCCGGCAGATTTACAGTCTGCTGCGATTGACCACTCCGCCACCTGCGCAAACAAAAAGATTATCGCATAAACAACTAAAACCGGCAACTTAAACCTTAAGATTGGCCAATTTAGACTTGCGCCCCGATCGTTTGTAACTCTTTTTAAGTTCAATTGATGGTCTGTCTCCTTTCATCGAGATCTTCACAATTCCCCCATTGTCCACTTGTCGAGAAATAATAAACTCGGCTACTGGATTTAGGAGCTTACTTTGAATCAAGCGCTTAAGTGGCCGAGCCCCATATTCAGGGTTGTAGCCTTCATGAGCTAAATAAGAAATAACCTCATCAGCAATCTCCAATTTTATTTCCTTGGCTAATAATCGTCTTTTAACTATATCTAATTGAATTGAGACAATTTCCTTAATTACTTCTTTCGATAATGGGTTGAAAATAATAATTTCATCTAAGCGGTTTAGAAATTCTGGTCGGAAACGATTTTTTAAACTTTCCATTATCCTTTCTTTAACTTCATCAAATTTAGCTCCAACTTGACCATTGTCAAAACCGATACTTTGGTACTTGTTGATATATTCACTACCCAAATTGGAAGTTAAGATGATGATAGTATTTTTGAAGTTGACCACCCGTCCCTTAGAATCGGTCAATCGGCCATTATCTAAAACTTGAAGCAAGATATTAAAAACTTCGGGATGAGCCTTTTCAATTTCATCAAATAGCAAAACCGAATACGGTCGATGTCTGACGGTTTCAGTTAGTGAACCACCTTCTTCGTAACCAACATAACCCGGCGGTGAACCAATCAGTTTAGAAACCGAATATTTTTCCATGTATTCGGACATATCAACTCGGATTAATGATTTTTCGTCATTAAACATAAACTCAGCCAATTTTCTAGCTAACTCGGTTTTACCAACACCAGTCGGACCAAGAAAAATAAATGAACCAATCGGTCGATCAGGATCAGCGATCCCGGCTCGCGACCGACGGACAGCTTCGGCAATTTTTTGAATCGCTTCATCTTGACCTTTAACTTTGGTTGATAATTCTTTTTCCATTCGCTGTAATTTACCAGCCTCCTCTTCAAGCATTTTAACCACTGGTACCCCAGTCCAGCGAGACACTACCCGGGCAATATCTTCATCGGTAACATCCTCTTTTAAGATTTTTCTAGCGCTTTGCAGGCGCTTTAACCTTGATTCTTTAGACTTCAAAGTCTTTTCCAAGTCGGGGATTTGACCATAACGAATCTCTGCCGCTTTGGCCAAATCAGCTTTCATCTCTGCTTGGCCAGCTTCTAATCTTAAACTTTCTAATTTTTCTTTAGTTTCTCTAATGTCAGCGATTACTTCTTTTTCATTTTGCCAACGAAGCTCTATCTCTTTAGTTTTTTCTTTAAGGTTACCAATTTCTTTATCAATATCCTTAATCCGATCTTTAGCGTTTCGGCCACCAGCTTCAGCTTCTTTCTTAAGTGCTTGTTTTTCAACTTCTAACCGGGTGATTTTTCGCTCGGCGTCTTCTAAAGCTACTGGCTTGTTTTCTAATTCTAATCTTAAAGCCGAGGCTGCCTCATCAATAAGGTCAATCGCCTTATCTGGCAAAAACCGATCGGTAATATAGCGACTAGATAAATTGACCGCAGCCACAATTGCATCATCAGTAATTCTGACTCCGTGGTGAAGTTCATAGCGACCTTTCAGACCCCTGAGAATGGCCACCGCATCATCAAAACTCGGCTCCTCTACTAAGACTGGCTGAAACCTTCGAGTCAAGGCCTGATCTTTTTCGATATGTTTTTGATATTCCTTCAAAGTCGTTGCCCCGACAACTTTTAACTCACCCCGAGCTAAAGCTGGCTTTAACATATTAGAAGCATCAATCGCTCCCTCGGCTGCACCGGCACCGACAATCGTATGAATTTCATCAACAAACAGAATTATTTTTCCTTCGGCTCGAGTTATTTCTTTAATAATATTTTTAAGTCGCTCTTCAAACTCACCGCGATATTTGGTACCAGCTACTAAAATACCTAAATCCAAAGAAACTAATTCTTTTTCTCGTAACGACTCCGGCACATCTCCAGCCGCAATTCGAATCGCTAGACCCTCGGCAATAGCTGTTTTACCAGTACCAGCCTCACCAATTAGAATTGGATTGTTTTTTGTTCGACGTGACAGAATTTCCATAAGTCGCCTAATCTCTTCGTCTCGGCCGATAACCGGATCAAGTTTATCGTTTCGGGCCATATTGGTTAAATTCCTAGTGTATTTCTCTATTGACTTGAATTTCTTAGGTTCTCCAACACCAGCCGTATTTTCTGATCGAAACTCCTCAATAACGCGTTCCACATTTTCTTTGTTAACACGGAAACGACTTAAAATATCACGAGCTTGACTGGGGACTTCAAGTAAAGCTAAAAATAGATGATCGGTCGAAACAAAATCCTCCCTCATTGAGGTAGCAATTTTGGCGGCTGAATCAAAAATCTTAACTAATTCCGGCGTCAAATAAATTTGATAAGACGGCGCGGCCACTCCCGATGACTCCGAACCTTCAAGCAGATCAAGTAAATAATCGGTCAGCATCATTGAATCAACTTCTAACCGATCAATAATCGAAACGGCCGTGCTTTCTTCAATCAACAAAAGAGCCGCTAACAAATGGGCCGGATTAACATGGCTTTGACCACGCTCAATTGCCAACTCATGAGCTTTGCGAATAGTCTCTCGGGCTTTAGTTGTAAAATTTTGAAATGGTGGCATAGACAAAAAAATGCTTTTAATTTAAGTAAACTTTTTTAAACCATACAACTATTAATTTATACCGTCAAGAAGGTCTCTGATTGATTTGGTCGGTAGGGCAAAACCAGAAGCGGTATTAATACCAATTACCTGACCGTGAATATCCAACAGTGGTCCGCCTATGTTATCTGGTGTAGCAGCATTGGTTTTTAAAAGCATTAATCCCGAAGGATCATCCTCTTCTGATATGCTGGCAATGATGCTAACCGAAGCGGCTAAATTACCACCACTTATAGCTCCAACTGCCACCACAGTTTGGCCGACAATAACTTCTTTAGCTGTAACTTCAAGTGGTAAAATATCTTTGGTCAACTTAGAAAACTCCTCTAGATTACCGCCTTTAACTTTAAGTAAAGCTCCTTCCTGGCCACCGGCGCCTTTAATCACATCTACAGGGAAACTTTTACCATCATCAGCTACAACTTCATAATTACCTTGACCAGTACCTAAAGCTTTTGCGTCAGTGGCCAATAAACCTCCAGTGGAAATAACAAAGGCCGAACTGATCCTTTTGGCTGAGCCATCAACTTGTTCAACTAAACGAAAGACGGCTGGTGTCGCTCTATCAATTGTCTTAACAATCAAATCTTCTTCGGTAACAATAATTGGGACTTCCCGAATAACTTCTTTTTCGCCAGGAACAATCCTCTCAACTGTCCTCTCCACCACTCTGGTGATTGTCCCTGTCACCTCTTGCGGTGCTTGATCCATCAAAGTTACTGTTACAATGCCAGTTGCAATTGAGGTAATAAAACTAACCAAGAGGGTTAAAAGAATTATTTGATTTTTATTTAGCTCTTCCACGTCTTAATCCTAAAACAATTATCAATGAAAATCAATTGTTGGTTAAAGCTTATACGACAACTCTACCAAGTTGGGTAACAATTTAATTATCCGATTAATGTCCGCCTTGATTGTATCACGACCAAAAGACAATCGCAGGGATGACCGAGCTCGATTATCATCTTTAAAAATCTCTTTAATCACCTGGGATCCATTATTATCAAGGCAAGCGCTACCAGCTGAAGCTGAAATACCAACCGCATCGAGTCGCAAAACTAAAAGTTCAGCATCAACCCCAGGAAAAAAGATGTTTAAAATATAAGGCAATCGATTATCCGGACTATTTAAAATCGCAGTTGGAATATTCTTTTGTATTCCTAACCACAAATATTCAGTTAGTGATCTTAATTTCAGATTATCTTTTGCCTGCCTAGAAATGGCTAAAGATAAAGCCTCATTTAGACCGACAATCGCCGCTGTGTTTTCAGTGCCAGCTCTCAGCCCAAATTCTTGATTACCACCTAAAATAAGTGGCTTTAAGGGCACTTTAGAAACCAAGGCCCCTATTCCTTTAGGACCATAAATTTTAGCTCCATCTAAAGTCATTAAATCAACTCCTAAGGTTGGTACATCGAGCGACAATGATCGCGGAGCTTGGCAAGCATCAATGTGAAAATATGGATAGTTGGTTAGGTTGTTTTTTTTCTTAAACCGTCTAATAACTTTGGCCAAATCAGCTATCGGTTGAATTACCCCCGTTTCATTATTGGCATAACCAATCGATACTAAAATCGTCTCTGGTCTTAGGGCTTCTTTCAAATCCTGTGGTGAGACAGAGCCATTTTTGTCAGTTGGCAAAACAGAAATTGAAAAACCCTCATCAGTCAGACGATTAGCTGGTAACAGAATAGATTTGTGCTCAATCGGCGAGACAATTATATGAGCCGGCCGGCTAGCTAAATGGGCAATTCCGAAAATTGCCAAGTTGTTAGCTTCAGTACCACTGGCAGTAAATAAAATGTTATTAGCTAAAACCCTTAACCGGCTGGCCATTTTTTCTCT
>Ga0172382_10003672_pt1 | contig 24086 bp, 29 predicted proteins | sample Leawel138RmetaG_FD_122245 | JGI IMG/M metagenome (GOLD analysis project Ga0172382, IMG submission 122245) | Leachate microbial communities from a municipal landfill in Southern Ontario, Canada - Leachate well 138R metaG | ecosystem: Engineered > Solid waste > Landfill > Unclassified | place... | reverse complement strand
ATGCCGAGCCGTCGCCTCGGTACTGCGGCCATCGACATTGGCCACGGCCGAGAAGGGCGGGTTCATCAGGATGACGCTGGGGCGCAAGCCCGCGTCCAGATGATCGTCGATCTGCGCGGCGTCAAAGTTGGTGACGGGGCGCCCTGGAAAAAGGCGACGCAGAAGATCGGCTCGGGTCTCGGCCAGCTCGTTCAGCGCGAGACTGCCGCCTGCGATTTCGGCGAGGATCGCGAGGAGTCCGGTCCCGGCCGAGGGTTCGAAGACCAGGTCACGCGGAGTGATCTGCGCCGCCGCCAGCGCCGCCAGCCCCATGGGCAGCGGCGTCGAGAATTGCTGGAAGCGCTCCATTTCCTCCGAGCGCAGGGTATGCGTCGGCAAGAGGCCCGCCACCTTGGCGAAGATCGGTAGCAGCGCCGCAGGCGAGCCGGCACGGGCGAGCAGCGCGCGGCCGAACTTCCGCAAGAAGAGGACGAGCGCCACCTCGCCCGCTTCATAGGCGAGCTTCCAGTCCCAGGCGCCGTCGGCATCAGAGCCGCCAAAGGCGCGCTCCATCTCAAGCCGCAGACGCAGCGCGTCGATCTGGAAGCCTTGGGCGAGATCGGGCTGAAGTGCTTCGGCAACCGCGAGGATCGCGGCGGCGGGTTCGGGGGATGGAACGGGGACACGCGGCACGACAGGGGCGAGATAGGTCATCGGGAAACTCCGGAATGAGGGACGGGATCAGGCCAGGACACCCTCTCTCGGGCACCCTCAGGCCAGATCTTTCCCAGCCCCCCTCAAGCTCTCAAAACCTCCGTGATTGCGAGGGCTATCTTGCATTTGTTCGCTTTATGTTCTATAATGCAGAACATGCCAGAAAGGGAGATCGCCCCGATGGAAGAGACCACATACGCCCTGCCCGCCACGCCCAAGCAGATCGCCTATGCGCGCGCACTCGCTCTGCGCAACCAGACGCTTCTGCCGTGGGAAGTGCAGCAAGACCGACGCGCGCTCAGCGCCTGGATCGAGGCGCAGGCCAAGCTGAAACCCGCCTCAGAAATGGATCGCCTGCCCTCGTCCAAACAGGTGGCCTTCGCCGAACGCCTCGCCCGGATCAAGCGGCGCGCCGTGCCGGACGCGTGCTTCCGTGACAAGGGGCTGATGTCGCAGTGGATCGATGGGAACAGGTGAGGCACATTGGACTGTGCCCGAATCAGCCGAAGATCTACATGGGGAGTGTGTGTCCGTTCGTTGTGCGCCACATCATCCTGACAAGGAAATTATTGGCGAAGGCAGAAAGCGCGGCAGCGAAGGCGCGCTGCGCCTAGCTTGCGGAATCGAGGGATCGAACCGCCTTTGCAATGATCGCTGACAGGCTTTCGGCAAGTTCCGCCTGCGCGCCGGATGATCGGGTCAGCACGAGGGGCGTTTCCCCAAGATGCGGCAGAGTGGTATCCGACAGCCGCCTGACACGATCCGTCAGGGCGCTCTGCGGCAGCACCCCGATGGCGACACCGGCCGATATTGCGGCCCGAATGCCCGCGACGCTTTCGCTGGTGCAGACGATTTCATAGTCCGCACCCGCCTCTCGTAGCAGGTCGAGGCATCGTTCCCGCCACCAGCACGCCCTGTCGAACAGGGCCACGGGTAGCGGTCTGCGGCTTTCGGCCTCGTGGAATGCGGAGCCCGCCCAGACCGCCGCTTCCCGATGCACGACAGTATCCGTCGCCGCGACAGTCTCGGGGGTGTGGAGGGCAAGGTCCAGTTCGCCCCGTGCAAGGGCGGCGGGAAACTCCACGCTTGAGCCGCAGCGCAGCAGGATGCGCGCGCCCGGTCGTTCCTGCGCAAAGCCGGACAGGATCGGCGGCAACAGGGTATCGCTGTATTCCTCGGGGATGCCGAGGCGGATTTCACCCCGCGTCTTGCCGCCCCGCATCCCGGCAACCGTCTGATCGAGCATTTCCACCACACGGCGCGCGACTGGCAGAAGCTGCTCGCCATGTCCGGTCAGCGATACCCCGCGCCCGTGCCGGTCGAACAGTCGCTGTCCGACGATCTCTTCCAGCTTCTGCAACTGGACGCTGACGGCGGACTGGGTGCGCAGCAACCGGCCCGCACCGCCGCTCACACTGCCTGCCCGCGCCACGGCGAGGAAGCTGCGCAGCAGATCACTGTCGAGCGAGGGCCTATAGCTATCGTCTGGGACCATATCTCATATTTATACTATTCGTTTCATTCATGGAAGCGCGCCACCTATGTCTGTGTCCGAAAGGATGTCCACCATGAACATTGCGCTTCCGAGACTGCAAAGGCCGCTACTCTGGTCCATGGTTGCGGCCTTCACCGCAGGGGCAGCACTTGCCTGGCCTCAGAAGACGCAAGACACCCTGCGCTTCGTGTTGGCGAGTTTCGTGGAGGTCGCGCCGATCATCACGGTCGGCCTCTTGCTGTCCGCATGGGTTGCAGCCAGCGGTGCCGCCACGATCACCGCGAGATGGTTCGAGGGAAGGCCGGGGTCCGCCATCGTCATCGCCTCGGCAGTGGGAGCGGTGACGCCGGTTTGCGGCGTGACGGTGCTGCCGCTGATGACCGGCTTTCTCACCGCCGGGGTGCCGCTCGCGCCGATCATTGCTTTCTGGCTGTCCTCGCCCGTCACCGATCCAGCGATGTTCGCGGTGACATGGGCCGTTCTTGGCCCCGCCTTTGCCATCGGCAAGACGGTCGCCGCCTTCGCGCTCGGCATCTTCGGCGGTGTCGGCACCACGGCGCTGACCGGCACCCGGATGGTGCAGCATCCGCTGCGCTCCGCCCGAGGGCTGGATAGAGATCAGTGCGGGGTCGATGCAGCTTCCGGGTTCAAGTTCCGCATCTGGCAGGAAGCACAGCGGATGCGCGTCTTCCGCGTGGAGCTTCTTTCGATGGCGCGGCTGATCGCCTTGTGCCTGACCTTCGCCTTCGCGGCGGAATCTCTGTTGCGCGATCTCCTGCCGCCGCATGTGCTGGCAACCTATGTCGGGGAAGACTCCGCCCTTGCAATCCCGCTGGCGGTGATCGTCGGAGCGCCGATGTATCTCGACGGCTACGCGGCGCTGCCGCTGGTCCGGGGCCTGCTCGACCTTGGCATGTCGCCCGGCGCTGCTATGGCCTTCCTCGTCTCTGGTGGCGCTGTCAGCATCTGGGGCGTTCTGGCGGTCGTCGCGGTGCTTCGGCCATCCACTATCGCCCTCTTCGTGTCCTTCGCCGTGACCGGATCGCTGGCGCTCGGATACGCCTTCGCCGGGATATGGACCCTTCTGCCATGAAGGCGGGCTTCATCGGAACCGCCCTGGCTACCCTGCGCCGGAGGTTTCTGCGCTGTCGCGAGTCTTCGCAGCGCCGGTCGCTGTCGAAGCTGGACGATCATCAGCTCGATGACCTTGGACTCTCTCGTGAAGAAGCCGAAGAACTGGAGGAGGGCCGGGGTCGGGACCGTGACGACAGGATCAGGTGATCGGGGCAGGCCCTTGGTCAGATGCCTGACCTGGTAGTTTTCCAAAGCAGCGTGACCAATATGACATTGGCGAGACCCAGTAGGGCCAGCGCCTTCAGCGTATAATCAGCTCCGGCAGCGGAAAGCAGCACCGCCCCCACGGTTGGAGCGATGGCCTGCGCGATCAGCGAGGGCCGCGCCAGCCTGCCCATCACCGGCGCATAGCGATCCGCTCCGAACAGGGCGAGAGGCAGCGCCCCTTTGGCAATGGAGAAGATGCCGTTTCCGGCCGCATAGAGGAAGATCGCGGCACCGACGAGCGGCAGCCCGAGGGCCAGCATCACCAGCCCCACGGCGGACAGTCCGGCCGCGCCTGCCAGCGTCCAGATCGGATGATGCCGCCCGCCGCTCGCCATCTCGATCAGTCGTGCCGCGACCTGCGCGGGGCCGATCAGCGCCCCGAGGGCCACGGCCTCGGCCAATGACAGTCCCCGACCTTGCAGAATGGTCAGCAGATGTACGGAGATGATGGTAACGGAGAGACCGACAAGCACCACGATTCCCATCATGGTCAGATAGGCCCGCCGTTCCGGGGGCGAAAGCTGGACGCTCGCCTTGCCGCTGGCGGGCACCTGCGGCGCACCTCGGCCGTTGCCGGGCAGGACGAACAGGATCAGCGGGAGACTGACCGCAAGCTGGATCGCGGCATAGGCGATGCAGGCGCCACGCCAACCCAGATACTCCACGAACAACGCCGAGAGCGGCCAGCAGACCGTGCTGGCGAACCCGCCCCACAGCGTCAGCGCCGTGATCGCGGACCGCGCACTCCGCCCGTAAAGGCCGCCGAGCGTGGCGAAGGCGGCGTCGTAGAGGCCCGCGCCCATGCCGAGGCCGATCACTACCCATCCGGCGACGAACACCGGCAGTCCGGGCGCGAGGCCCAGAGTCAGCAGACCCACTGCGAGAAGCATACTAGACAGCGCCAGAACCGGTTTGCCGCCGCGCCAGCCGATCGCGTCGCCCACGCGGGGCGAGACGAGGCCGGCCACGAACAGGCCGATCGACAGCCCGCCGACGATCCATGACAGCGACCAGCCGGTGTCGGCGGCGATCGGTGCGGCCAGAACCGCCAGCAGGTAGTAGGAACTGCCCCATGCGAAGATCTGGACGATGCCGAGCGCGGAGATCACCGGCCATCGCCTCGTACCGGTCGGCGGAGATTGTTCGGCCACGGTCATCTGATCTTCGCCAAGCCCATCCGGGCCTCCAGCTTTTCAGCCGCTTCCTTCCGCTCACTGTAGCGATCCGTGAGGTATGGGGCCAGATCGCGGGTCAGCAGCGCGAACTTCACCAGCTCCTCCATCACGTCCACCACGCGGTCATAGAGCGGCGAGGGTTTCATGCGGCCCGCCGCGTCGAACTCCTGATACGCCTTGGGGACCGAGGACTGGTTGGGGATGGTCAGCATCCGCATCCAGCGGCCGAGAATCCGCATCTGGTTCAAAGCGTTGAAGCTCTGCGAGCCGCCCGACACCTGCATGACTGCCAGCGTCCGCCCCTGTGTGGGCCGGACCGCGCCGAGCGCCAGCGGTATCCAGTCGATCTGCGATTTCATCACCCCGGTCATCGCCCCGTGCCGTTCGGGGCTGGTCCAGACCTGCCCTTCGGACCATTGGCACAGCTCGCGCAACTCCTGCACCTTCGGATGCTTTTCATTGTCGCCGTCCGGCAGGGGCAGGCCATGCGGGTCGAACACCCGTGTTTCCGCCCCGAAATGACGCAGCAGGCGTTCCGCTTCCAGCGTCAGGAACCGGCTGTAGGACCGTTCGCGCAGCGATCCATAGAGCAGCAGGATGCGCGGCGGATGGGTGGCCCGCGGCGCATCAAGGCGCTGCGCCGTGGGTATCTCGACCGAGGCCGGGACGAGGTTGGAAAGATCGCTCATGCGTTCACCTTCTGGATATTGGCATCTTCAGGAAACCACCGCCGCTCAAGCCGCAGCGCGCCAGCCCGATCAGGATCAGGCCGGTCATGTATTCGGGATGGTCGCGCAGAAAGATCACAGCCAGCGCGAACATCAGCACCGAACCAATGATCCAGTTCTGCACCAGCGACAGGACCAGCACCCGGCGGTCCGCGAATACGAGGGGCAGTTCCTCGTATTTCACCTCCAACAAGGGCGGATACATCATCCGCAGCAGGGTTGGGCGCCGGACGGGGCCGAGCAACCAGCCTGCTCCTGAAGCCAGCGATCGCGGGGCTTGCAGCTTGCCGGTCGTGGCGAGAGCGCCACCCGGACCCGGCCGTCCTCGATCCGGGGCAACGCAGCCCGGTGCAGTTGCATCGGGCGCTCCCCGTCGCTGACCTCGAAGGTCAGCTTTGCGGTGCGGTCGAGCGCGACATGCTCGATCACCTTGCCGATGATCCTGACGAACTTGCCCGCTGGCATGTGGCTGCGGTCCTCGTTCACGTCCCAGAGCTGGATGAAGATTTCGGTCCAGCTTTCCGGGTTCGCGCCGCAGTCCAGCGCCTCGAATCGGCCTGCCTTGACCTCGGTGACGTGGTAGCCGGGCTTCACGTCCCGACCGTCATAGCTGAACACCAGCGGCAGGTCGGCCGCGCCGTCCAGCGCCGCCAGAAGCGCGCCGATGGTAATATCTTCCGGGTCGGCCGCGCCGGTCAGCGCGCCGAGGTTGCCTTGGATGGTCATCTGCGTTACCTTTCGATTCGACATTTGTAGGATTGTTGAAATATGGAAGAACGTCAAGCCCTCCTGGCCTTCGGAGCGCTGTCACAGGAAACCCGGCTGCGCATCCTGCGGCTTCTTGTCATTGCCGGCCCCGAGGGGTTGGCGGCCGGGCTGATCGCGGAACAGGCCGGGGTGTCCGCCTCGAATGTCAGTTTCCACATCAAGGAGCTTGAGCGCGCAGGCTTGGTCAGCCCGCGCCGGGAAAGCCGGTCAATCCTCTACAGCCTCGATTTCGATGCGCTGAACGGGCTGGTACGCTTCCTGATGGAGGATTGCTGCGCGGGGCAGATCGGGAACTGCCTCGTTTCGTCAGGAGCCGCTGACTGTAGGTAAGCCGGTCTGTCGATGCTGCGGACGGACTAGGAAGAAAGCCGGTTCTATCGAGAAGGGAAGAATCCTTGTCGCCCGACCGGTGCTTTCACTTCTGTTAGTAGGTAACAGGGTTGCGCATCACTCATGCGTACCGCCAGACCTTCACGGCAGAGATCAACAGGATCAGCGCCAAGGCGGGAAGCAGGACGGAACTCGGAACCACCCCGAGCAACAGCCCGCCGATCAGGGTTCCGATGATGGCACCCCCACCAAAGGCGGCGGGATTGCTTGCCTCGCCGCCCGCTGTCAGATCGCCCCGGCCAGATGCAGGCCGAGGCCAGCCAGCGCCGCACACCCGAGCACGAGACCGATGCCGAGCTTCAGGCGGAACACCGCGAAGATGGCCAGCGCCGAAAGGGCCAGCGCCCAGACATCCAGCGTTTCCGGCACCGGAACGCTGGTCGAGACCGGCCCCCAGTTGAAAGGCTCGACTTCGCGCCAGATCAGATGGATCGCAAACCAGATCCCGAGGTTGAGGATCACCCCCACCACCGCGGCTGTCACAGCGGTCAGCGCCGCCGCGAGCGCCCGGTTTTCCCGCAGCCCTTCCATGAACGGTGCGCCGAGAAAAATCCAGGCGAAACAGGGCGCGAAGGTCACCCATGTCGTCAGGATGCCCCCGAGCGTTGCCGCCAGCAGCGGCATGGCCCATCCCGCCTCGCGCAGCGCGCCCATGAAGCCCACGAATTGCAGCACCTTGATCAGCGGCCCCGGCATGGTTTCGGCCATGCCGAGACCATCGAGCATCTCGCCGGGTTGCAGCCAGCCGTAGGTGCCGACCGCCTCCTGCGCGACCCAGGCCAGAACGGCATAGGCCCCGCCGAAGGTCAGCACCGCGAGTTTCGAGAAATAGAGCGCGATGTCGGTAAAGACGCTGCCCGGCGCCAGCGCGGCCAGCAGCGCCACCGGCAGCAGCCAGAGCGCGACCGCCGCCCATCCCGCGCGGAAGGCGTTTCTGCGCGCCGAGGGCGGAAGATCAAGTTCTTCGCCAAGGATCGTGTCGGCGTCGCTGACATGCGCGCCACTTGCGGAGCCATGTCCGCGGCCGCCCCGGAAAGCCGCGATCCCGGCCTTTGCCCCGATCCAGCCGATGGCTGCCGCGAGCGCCACGATCAGCGGGAAGGGCGCGCCGAACAGGAAGATGGCGAGGAAGGATGCGGCGGCGAGGCCGAGCATGACATTGTTCTTCAGGGCACGTTTGCCGATGCGGAACACCGCTTGCAGCACGATTGCCAGCACCGCGGCCTTCAGTCCGAAAAACAGCGCGGTCACCACCGGCACATCGCCATAGACCGCGTAGACCCAGCTCAGCACCATCATGGCGATGAAGCCCGGCAGGATGAACAGCAGCCCCGCGATCAGCGCGCCGCGCACGCCGTGCATCAGCCAGCCGATATAGGTCGCCATCTGCTGCGCCTCGGGACCGGGCAGCAACATGCAGAAGTTCAGGGCGTGGAGGAATCGCGCATCCCCGAGCCATTTGCGTTCCTCGACCAGTATGCGGTGCATTACCGCGATCTGGCCTGCCGGCCCGCCGAAACTCAGCGCGGCGATCCTGGCCCAGACCCCGGTGGCCTGGCCCAGCGTCGGAAACCCGATACGTTGTTTCACGTCGCGCTCCGGCCCGCGTCGCGGGCGTTGGTCGGCCAGTTGTGGATCTCGGTCGTCGCGTCCCGTGCCCAACGATAGAAGGCGTCATAGAGCTGCAATCCGGCGTCGAGCTGTTCCAGATCGTCGGAATACATCCGCGACAGGCCCAGGGAAGCCGCAAGCAGGCCCGGCGCCTCGGGGGCGAGGTCCAGGCGGGCGGTATCCGCCCCGCGCACGATCAGCGCCAGCCGGTCGAGCGCCGGGATGCTCAGCCGGGTTTCCTTCAGCAGCACGTCGAAGGTGCAATCCTCGCCGCGATGGCTCCAGAATACGCCTTCGACATCGAAGGGCATGGCGCCGAACCGCTCGGCCACCGTGGGCACCTCGGCCGGGGCGACGAACAGGAAGACCGCCCGCGGGTCGATGAAGCGCCGGATCAGCCAAGGGCAGGCGACGCGGTCGATCTTGGGCCGCGCCCGTGTCACCCAGAGGCTGCGGCCCTGCGGATCATGGCCGGTGATCTTCTCAGTCGTGACGAGCGGCAGGCCGACGGCGAGCCATGCCGCCATGCCGCCCTCCAGATACTCGGCGGCGCCCCCCTCTTGGCGCAGCCAAGCAGCGACGCCCTGGCTGCGCCCGTGCCCCTCGGCGCAAAGGACCACCGCCGGACGATCCAGACTACGGGCCAGTTCCGTCAGGGATGCGGGCGCGATACCGTCTTCGTCCAGCCGTCGGGCGGAGGGGACGAGACGGGGTTCGGCGTCCCGCGCATCCGCCCGGCGCACATCGAGGATGACGGGGCATCGCGGGGTGCCGATCAGCTTGGCGAGCTTGTCGCAGGTTATGGCATCAGGCGCAGGCATCTGCGTTCCCTCCATTGAGTGAATGATCGGATTGGAACGCGATCTTCGGCTGGCGCCTCGTGGGGCGTCGCAAGACCCCATGCCGAAAATTCCAACGACGACGCAGGATTGTCAAGCACTTGGTGTTGCATCGTCCACATTTGACACGGGCAGTTCGCATGTGGGAACCGGGTGCATAGTGCTGCGGCTTGCCCCGCGTGCGACGATCTGCAAGCCGAGGAATCGTCGCGCGCAGGAAGCTGCCGCAGCCTGTTGCGGCGGCGCGGCGCGGTCGGCGTGCTGCTGAAACCCTCCGGTCGCGGCGCGCGACAGCGCCACCTACGCTTCGAACCCCAAGAACGGGCAGGAAGCGCCAATCCTGTCAGCCCCCCTGCAACCTACGCCTGTCTCGCGCGTGTCGCAAAACCTTCACTTGATCGCACAAACAATTCCAGTATTCTGGAAGCATGGAATCAAATCGTGCAATCCAGTCCTTCACCGCCCTCGGACATCCGGGTCGGCTTGGCGTGTTTCGCCTGCTGATGCGGCTGGCCCCGCATGGAAGCCGACCAACTGAGATCGCCGAGACGCTGGCAATGAAGCAGAACACCCTGTCGCACCATCTGGGCGAACTGGTGGCTGCGGGTTTGATCCGGGCCGACCGCCAGGGACGGTCGCTTTTCTATTCGGTCGATCTGGACCAGGCCGGAAGTCTGGTGGGCTACCTCGTCAACGACTGTTGCCGAGGCCGCCCCGATATCTGTGCGCAGCTTTGGCATCAGGGAGGAAAACCCGCCATGTCCCAACGCCTCTTCAACGTGCTGTTCATCTGCACCGGCAATTCAGCGCGCTCCATCATGGCCGAGGCGCTCTTGCGCGATCTGGGCGAAGGCCGCTTCATAGCCCATTCCGCGGGCGTTCATCCGAACTCGGCGCTGAACCCCTTTACGCTTGAGATTCTGGCACGGAACGATCACGAGATCGGCTCCCTGCGCTCCAAGCACCTGTCCGAATACCAGACCGCCGAGGCGCCGGTGATGGATTTCGTCTTCACTGTCTGCGACTCGGCCGCCGCCGAGGAATGCCCGCCCTGGCCGGGCCAGCCGATCAGCGGCCATTGGGGGCTGCCCGACCCGGTGAAAGCCACCGGCACCGAAGCCGAAAAGGGCCTGGTCTTTGCCCAGACCTATGCGGGCCTTCGTCGCCGCATCGCCGCCTTCACCGCGCTGCCCCTTGCTCAACTCGACCGGATCGCGCTTCAGCGCGACATCGACAAGATCGGTCTCGACCAGACCTGAGGAGAAGAACATGACACGTATCGCCTTGAACGGCCTGGGCCGGATGGGAAAACTCGTTCTGCGCGATCTGATCGAGACGGGTATCGGAGGCGAGATCGTGCTGCTGAACGATCCGGTCGGCGATCCCGAGCAACATGCGCTGCTGTTGGAATTCGACAGCGTTCATGGCCGTTGGAAGGCGGATATCGGCCATGATGCGGAAAGCCTGATATTGAACGGCACCCGCATCCGGCTGACCGGCGAGAAATCCATCGCGGGACTGCCTCTGGCCGAACTGGGCGTCGATCTGGTGATCGACTGCACCGGCGTCTTCAAGACGGCGGCCAAGGTGCAGCCCTATTACGATGCGGGGGTGAAGAAGGTTCTGGTGTCCTCGCCGGTGAAGGACGGCGGCGCGCTGAACCTCGTCTATGGGATCAACCATCATCTCTACGATCCCGCACAGCACCATCTGGTGACGGCGGCGAGCTGCACCACCAACTGCCTAGCGCCGGTGGTGAAGGTGATGCACGAGAGCCTTGGCATTCGCCACGGGTCCATCACCACGATCCATGACGTGACCAATACCCAGACCATCGTCGACCGCCCGGCCAAGGACATGCGCCGCGCGCGCTCGGCACTGCTGAACCTGATCCCGACCACCACCGGCAGCGCCACGGCGATCACGCTGATCTATCCCGAACTCAAGGGTCGGCTGAACGGCCATGCGGTGCGGGTGCCGCTGCTGAACGCCTCGCTGACCGACTGCGTGTTCGAGGTGGAGCGCCCGACCACGGCCGAAGAGGTGAACGCGCTGTTCAAGGCGGCGGCCGACGGCCCGCTCAAGGGCATTCTGGGCTATGAGGCGCGCCCGCTGGTGTCTTGCGATTTCACCAACGACCCGCGCTCGTCGATCATCGACGCGCCCTCGACCATGGTGATCAACGGCACCCAGGTGAAGATCTACGCGTGGTATGATAACGAATGGGGCTATGCCTGCCGCCTGGCCGACATCGCCCGGATGATCGCGGGGGCGATGTGACCGAGACTGCCCACACCCCGAACCCGTTGCGGGCCTATACCGCCGTCACGGCGGCCTACTGGGCCTTCATGCTGTCGGACGGCGCGCTGCGGATGCTGGTTCTGCTGCATTTCAACGCTCTGGGCTTTACCCCGGTGCAACTGGCCTGGCTGTTCTTGCTCTACGAGCTTGCGGGGATCGTGACCAATCTTGCCGCCGGGTGGCTTGCGGCACGCTTCGGATTGGCCGCGACGCTCTATAGCGGGCTTGCGTTGCAGGTCGGGGCGCTGGCCGTGCTGGCACAGCTCGATCCGGCATGGAGCATCGCCGCCTCGGTCGCTTTCGTGATGGCGGTGCAGGGCGTGTCGGGCGTAGCCAAGGACCTGGCCAAGATGTCGTCGAAATCCGCCGTCAAGCTGCTGGCGCCGAAGGACGATGGCGGCCTGTTCCGCTGGGTCGCCGTGCTCACCGGATCGAAGAACGCGGTCAAGGGACTGGGCTTCTTCCTCGGCGCGGCGCTGCTGGCGCTGGCTGGGTTCGAGGCGGCGATCTGGGGCATGGCCGCCGTTCTGGCCGTCATCCTGATCGCGGTCGTGCTGTTCCTGCCGGCGGGCCTGCCCGGCCGCATGAAGGCGGATGAAGCCTGGGGTGGCTGGCGGTCGAAGGATACCCGCGTTAACCGCCTGTCGCTGGCCCGCATGTTCCTGTTCGGGGCGCGGGACGTCTGGTTCGTGGTCGGCGTGCCGATCTATTTCCAGATGGTGCTGTCGGACGGCACCGCCGAGGGACGCCGTGAAGCATTTTTCCTGATCGGCGGCTTCCTGGCGCTCTGGATCATCGCCTATGGTGCGGTACAGGCCGCCGCCCCGCGCATCCTGGGCGGAAAGGGGCAACCCGAGGCCGCCACCGTGTCGAAAGCGATCCTCTGGGCCGGGCTACTGGTACCGATCCCCTTCGCGCTCGCCACTGCCGCCCTGATCGCAGGAGGGCCTGCACCGTGGCTGACTGCGACGCTGGTCGCGGGCCTGCTGCTGTTCGGCTTCGTCTTTGCGGTGAACTCCTCGGTGCATTCCTATCTGATCCTCGCCTTCGGCGATGCCGGGCGGATCACCCGCGACGTGGGCTTTTATTACATGGCGAATGCGGCAGGCCGCCTGCTGGGCACGCTGCTGTCGGGGTTGAGCTACCAGTTCGGCGGCCTGCCGTTGTGCCTCGCCACCGCGGGGGTCATGGCGGGCCTCAGCTTCTGGGCAGTGCGGCGTCTGAGGGATCAGTGATCCGCATCGGCGATCCGGCCACCTTTTGCGTCAAGCGATAGCCAGACGTTGCGTTCGCCATCCTGTGCAACGCTGGTCGGACCCATGCCACAGACCTGACGGACCCAACTGCGCAAGGCAGACTGATCGATATCCAAGCGCGACGCAAAGCTCCCGGCAAAGTGCTCGAACGCTTCCAGGTTCAGCGTGCCAACCCCCAACAGCACCGACACATCCCACTCGACCGCAGCCGCGATCTTGCGGATAGCCGAAAGAGACCTGACCTCGCCGTCTACGAAAAACCTATCCTGCGTGCACTATTGCCAGAGGTGACAGCTAATCAGCATCCATTTCGAAACAAAGCACTATCGAATTCTGCGGCAGGCGATATTTTCTAAGGGAACCCGATACATACCGAAAGGTCGCAACATGTCCACCACCCTGGCTGCACTGCACGACCGCTGTTCCGTCGGCCCACGCCATCTTATCCATCCAGCACCGGGACGAGAGGAACTGTTGCAAGTCGCAGCTGCAGCCGCTGCGGCGCCGGATCACGCGTCGCTTGGCCCCTTTCGCCTGATCCACATTGCCGATGCCACTCGAAACCATCTGGCCGATGCCTTCGCGGCTGCAACGCAAGAGGCCGACCCCGATGCAGATGACAATGCCTTGGCCAAGGCCCGCGAGCGCGCACTTGCTGGTCCCGGCCTGCTAGCGGTGGTGGTGGATCTGAAGGACCATCCGCAGGTTCCGCCCGAGGAACAATGGGTTTCGGCGGGGGCGGCCTTGCAAAACACGCTTCTGGCGCTGGAATACCTTGGCTACCGCGCCAAGATGCTCTCCGGCGCACGAGTGCGGTCACGGGCGTTGCGAGCGGCATTCGGGTTGGACGAAGGGTCGCATCTTCTCGGCTTTATTGCGGTTGGCCGCCATCGGGGTGACGTTCGGTGTGCGACTCGCCGCACACCGGAACAGGTGTTGATGGACTGGACCCCGCCCGGTACGTAGGTCAGCCTTGCCCGCCCGCCTCGGCAGCTGCGATCAGCCAGGCGGCAAGACGACCGTAACTCGATGATCCCGACCCCGGTTAGCCGAACCGTCGCCGTTCATTGGCCAAGTCCCGCAAGCGGTCGCGCAGTGCCGTTTCCGGCGGATGCTGCGACTGATATCGGACCATCTTGCGATCCGCACAGGCAATCCGGCAAGCCCGCCGTTCCGAAAATCCGAACAGGGCCTTCGGACGCGCGACCGCCTCGCGCTTCACGGCGGGCGTCACCTCTTTTTTTTGGAACCAGTTCCTTCATCGCCGCCAGATCGAGGATCTGCCCGGCCAGCTGCTCCTTGAGCTTCGCATTCTTCTCCTCGAGCGCCTTCAGCCGTTTGACCTCCGGCACCGTCATGCCGCCGAACTTGGCCTTTCAGTTATAGAAGATGCCTTCCGACACGCCGTGCTTGCGGCACGGGTCGGTAACACCTTGGAGGCGAGGATGACCCCTTCTTCCGCGGGCTCAGTCCGCTACCGGATGGAGGAGTCTGCCCAATCCCTGCCGGGCCTCTCTATCTTCAGATCTACGAAGTCCGGCATCAGGAAGGCGGCGACCGATTGATCTTTGATCTGCAACAGATTCCCGATGAACTTGTAGCAATCATACGTCGCTCTTGGACGCGTTCATGGGACTGGCTCCGTCTCCGCTCCAGCCTTCGACACGATGGGTTTTGTGATTGCCCGGGACGCGCTCGCCGCCCTTGTCGCCACGGATCGGATCGGCCAGCAGGCGCAAGCCGTTCAGCACCACCAGCACCGTGCCGCCCTCGTGACCGATCACGGCCAGCGGCAGCGGCAGCGCGAAGAACAGCGTTGATGCGACCAGCAGCAGCATCATGCCGATGGAAAACGCCAGGTTCTGCCGGATCACCCACCGGGTGCGCCGCGCGAGCCGGTGGGCGGCGGCCAGCCGGGCCATGTCGTCCGACAGCAGCGCCACATCGGCGGCCTGAAGCGCGACCTCGCTGCCCGCCGCCCCCATGGCGATGCCGACATCGGCCCGCGCCAGCGCGGCCGCGTCGTTCACCCCGTCACCGACGAAGGCCACGCGGCCCCGTGCCGCCAGTTCCCCCACCAGCCGCACCTTGTCACCGGGCAGCAGGTCGGCATGGATGTCGGCAGGCGCGAAGCCCAGCTCCGCGCCGATACGCAGCGCCACCGGGCGGCGGTCGCCGGTCATCATCGAAAGCGTCGTCACCCCGCCGGCCCTGAGTGCAGCCAGGCCGGCGGCCGAGGTCTCGCGCGGGCGGTCCGCCACGCTCACCGCCCCCAGAACCCGGTTGCCGCACCCCAGATACACCACCGTCTGCGCCGTGCCGGCCAGCGCCGAAAGGTCCGGCCCGTCCACCGTCGCACCCATCCGCGCCGCCATGCGAGGGTTTCCGGCCCAGACCGCCCCTTGCGCATCCCTCCCCGTAATCCCCTCGCTGGGGATGGTCTCCACGTCCCGCACTTCGGCCGGGGCGAGGCCGGACCCGGCGGCATGACGGCGGATCGCCTCGGCGATCGGATGCTCGGACTGCGCCTCCAGCCCAGCGATCAGCGACAGGAAGGCGGCCTCGTCGCCGGGCGCGACGACCCCGGTCACCTCGGCCTTGCCGGTGGTGAGCGTCCCGGTCTTGTCGAAGGCGAAGGTCTCGACCTCGGCCAAGGTCTCCAGCGCCGCGCCGCCCTTGAACAGCACACCCCCGCGCGCCGCCGCCGCCAGCGCCGAGAGGATCGCGGCGGGAACCGAGATCACGATGGCGCAGGGGCTGGCCGCGACCAGCAGCGTCGCGGCGCGATAGAGCGCGTCCTGCATCGGCCAGCCGAGCCAGAGGAACACCGCGAAAGCCAGCGCCGAGCCCGCCAGCACCGCCACCGTATAACGCTGGCCAAACCATTCGCTGAACCGCTCGGAGGGCGCGCGGGCGGCCTGCGCCTCGGTCACGAGCTGGATCATCCGCGCCACCGTGCTGTCGGCCACGGCCTGCGCGACCCGCACCGTCAGCACGGCGTTCAGGTTCACGGTGGCCTCGAACACCTTGGCGCCGGGCTGCTTGTGGACGGGCATCGACTCGCCGGTGATCGTCGCTTCGTCCAGCGACCCCTCGCCGTCGAGGATCACCCCGTCCACCGGCACCCGCGCGCCGGGGCGCAGCACGACCACATCGCCGGGGGCGAGATCGGCCACCGGGATCTCGGCCACCTCGCCATCCGGCCCCCGTCGCAGCGCGGTATCGGGGCGCAGCGCCATCAGCGCCTCGACCGCCCGGCGCGCACGCCCCATCGCCCGATGCTCCAGCGTGGTGGAGATGCTGAACAGCGTCAGCAGCACCGCGCCTTCCAGCGGCGCGCCGACGGCGGCGGCGGCAAGCGCGGCGATCACCATCAGCAGGTCGATATCGAGGCGGCGCTCGCGCCACAGCGCCGTCAGCGCCCGCACCGCCGTGGGCACGCCGCCCGCAAGATAGACCAGCGCGAGGCCGGTCGGCCCCCAGATGCCTGCGACGAGGAAAGCGTCAGCGGCGGCGAGCACCATGCCGAAAAGCGTAGCGCCGGTCAGCGCCGTCATCAAACGGTCGGAGGAAAGATCGAAGCGCAATGTCTTGTCCTGGCTGCAGCCGCCCGAGGCGGCGATGGCGGGGGAAGGTCGTTGGCGGCAGCATGAAGGCTGCGAGTGGGGCAGTCGATCAGGCTTCTTGGCGCACCTCCTGTTCAGCACAGCGTTCAGATTCACCGTTGCCTTGAACACCTTGTTTCATCTTTCGACACCGTTCCACAGGAAGATGACCAGAGCGATATTCACCCCGGCCCAGTCGGGGCTTGCAGGCAAAGAGCCGGACAGTGCTCCCTGGCAAGGAAGCCACCTCTGTCGAGAAAGGCAAAAACCCTGTCGAAAAAGGAAAATGACGGTGTCGCGTGTCACCTGCGGGTTTTCAGCAGAGGTAAAGCCGGTCTGTAGCGGATGGAACAGCGACAGGCCATGCTAACCTATGACTTGACAGAAGCAGCATGATTGCCAAGTCATAGGGTTGCATGATCTGATAGTACGCAATAGCTTAGCATTGCACAATACGAAGAAATGCCATATCATGGCATCACTAACTATCAGATCTAGCAATGCTGAAGGTTGGCATATGTCCGTCTCACGCACAAAACAACGGCAAGCCCAGGACAAGATCAACAAAGTCACGCCGCTGGCTCAAGTTCTGGCCAAACCACTCGGCGGCTGGATCGCGACCTTTCAGGAGGCGATCGGCATGAGTGCGCCTGCGCTGGCCGAGCGCCTCGGCATTTCGCGCAACAGCGTCTACGGCTCGATCCAGAACGAGCAGGCGGGAACCATCTCGATCAACCAACTCGACAAGATCGCCGAAGCAATGGGTGGTCGGCTGGTCTATGCGATCATTCCGCACGAGGGGCCGGTTGAGGAAATCGTCATGGCTCAGGCCCGCAAAAAGGCCAGACGCATCATCCAACGTACCCGCTCCCATATGGCGCTGGAAGAGCAAACAGAAGGCCTGCGTAGCGAAGCAGATATGATCGAGGAACTGGCTGCCGAAATCATCCGCGAAGGGCGGCGGGATTTCTGGAAATGACCCTTGAGCTGCACGAGCCCACTGGCGCGACCCCTCTGACGCCAGACGAATTGCTTGGCCTCAAAGCCAGGCACATCACCAATCGCGGCGAGCTGAACGAGCTGGAAGGTGAAAACATCGTCGCGGGCCTGACCTGGCTGGAGAGGCGCCCGAAGTCATTCGATCTCTTGACCGATGCAGCCGTCCGGGAAGTCCACAAGCGCCTTTTCGGGGAAGTCTGGGATTGGGCGGGCGTCTACCGGCTTACCGAAAAGAACATCGGCGTGCCGGTCTGGCGCATCTCGACCGAGATGCGCACCTGTCTCGACGATGCCCGCTATTGGCGGGACCACCGCACCTACGAGCCGCTGGAGGCTACGGCACGCATGCATCACAGACTGGTCTGGATTCACCCGTTCGCAAATGGCAACGGACGCTGGGCGCGGATCACGGCAGATGCATACATGGCCAGCATGGATCCGGACATCTTCCTCGACTGGTCGGGCGGTGGAACGCTGACTGCCGAAAGTGACCACCGCGCGAAATACATTGCCGCACTTCGGGCAGCGGATGGGCATGATTTCGGACCGCTGATCGAGCTGGTGAAAGAAATAGCCAGATGATCAAGATGAAACCGCAGGTTCGAGCAAACTCGCTTTGGACGGGACCACTCCGGCATCTGCCTCGAACTACCCGAACCGTCGCCCGGCCTCAGTAAAGGTATATTCGTTCACGATGATCCCTTCCTCGATGGCCTCGTCCGAGGTGAGGTGGTCGTGCTCGACCTGAAGCTGGCAGTAGAGCCAACGGGCAAGGTCGCGCAGTGCTTCGGTCACGATCCCCTCGGCGTCTTCGGTCGGCGGCTGCCACGTCGGACTGTCGCGGGTGACATCCACGGACATCGTGTATTCGTGATAGTAGCGGCCGCAGTGGCTGGCCTCGGCGGCAAGCTGGTAGAAGTTGCGCCGCTGGATGGCCTGCAACCGGTCGGCGATGCTGTGCAGGGTTGCGTCTTGGGGCGCATAGTCACGGATGCGCGCGACCGTGCCCTTGGCGTGGCTGAGGTAGCCCTCGAAGCACGCGCCATCCCCCTGGCTCCAGAACCCCGAAAACCAGATGCAGGGTTTTTGGCGCGTGCCGCCGCCCATCAGGCGGACAGGGGTGGTTTTGAGGCGGATGCCGAGAATATCGCAGACCCGCTCAAAATCCTCGTAGACCGTATCCCACCAATCGTCATGGGGGCCGAGTTCGCGATACCAGCTGCGCGCCTTTTCTTTGGCCGCATCGGAAAGCTCGGGGAACTGATAGACTGTCGTGCAAATGATCTCAGGCATCGACATCCTCCCCGTTCAGCGCCGCGGCCAGCCATTCCTGCGTGCTGGTCCAGCCGATGGATTTGCGCGCGCCGAGATCGATGACATGCGCGCCGCCGCCGAAGGCGTCGAGGCGCGGGCGGGAACAGGTCAGGGCATAGTCGAAGCCCCAGAGGCCGGTGAGGTCGAGGTCTTCCGCGAGGCGCAGCACGAAGCGGATGACAGCCTCGACATCGCCGTGTTCGTCGTCATGGATCCAGAGGGTGCTGCCCTCGGGCGCGTCCTGGCGTGAGAGCATGAGCCCCGCGAACTCCGGATCGTCGGCGTCCTGCTCCGCTTCGCGCAGCTCATGGAACAGCGCGAGCGCACGGGCGGCCTTGTCGGCAGTGCCGACGTCAATCAGGCACGAGAAATGGGTGAAGTAATCCGCCATGGGAACCTCCTGAGATTGAGAAGCCCCGCCAAGGGGCCGGGCACTGGATTGGGATGAGGGGATGATTGGCAGCGATCAGCCGGGTGGTGGATCGCCTGTCGCGCTGCGTGGGCGCAGAGCATCTGCCGTGAGAGGCGCTTGCGCGCCGTCCGGAAGCCGCGAACGGCGCGCGTGTCGGGATGAAGCGCCCGGACCGCTGCACGCAGGACAGTAAAGGGCGAGGCCGTCGGCGGCAGGCCGAGGCGCAGATAGGCTGGATCAATCATCTCAGGTGACCTCGACCACCGGCGAGGCAAGATGCGGATCGACCAGAGCCTCGATCCTCTCGGTCCGGCCCATCCAGGGCTCGGGCCGGATGGCTTTCACCCAGTCGGCAAAGCTGGGGATGAAGCCGAGATCCTCCTTCACATGCTGCTCGCCGACCCAGCGGGTCGGGATCACCCGGCCGGTAGAGAGGGTCAGCGTCGAACCGAAGATCGTCTCGGCCATGAAGATGCCTTCGGCATGGTGGCGCAACGCGCGGTGCCGGAAATCGGCTGTGATCTCCTTGCTGGCGTCGAACCAGGTGTGCAGGGCCATGTAGTCGTCAATCGTGCCGCCCCATTTCCTGACCGAGGACAAGGCGTGGTGATAGGGATGTGCCATCGCCGCCCCCTCAGAAATCGTGGCTGTAGAGTTCGGACGAGGTGAAGCGCTCGTTGAACTCGAGATGGATGCAGCGGGCCGCGGCGTCGAAGCAAAACTCGCCATAGGCACCGTCGTTGTTCTCCCATCCGCCATGGGTGTCGGAAAGAAAATCGTAAGCCAGCTGCTCTACGACATCCTCGAGCGACAGCTTGCGCATTTCGACCTCGGGATGGTCCCATGTAAGTGCAGCGTATTCGATCTCGGCCGCGGGGAAATCGACGGCGGTCTCGCCGGACCAGGCGCCGATGCTTTCGATCTGGCCGCTGTCACCGGCGCCGTCGAAGGTCACGGTTACATGGGTGATACCGGCAGCTATCAGGCCGTCAAAGAGGCGGTCCTTGTTGCTCGGACCCAGGGCCTCGGTCCGGGCGGTGCGTTCCGCATGCGCGGCGAAGACCTGTGCCATGTCGACGGTGGAGGGCACCACCAGCGGCGCGAGAGTGGGTTCAATGTGGGTCATCGGGAATCTCCGGTAATGGGAAAGGGTCGGAGCCGGGCCGGGCGATCTCTCTCCCCCCGGCACAGCTCCAAATCCCCCTGCCCTTCTCTGTCTCTCATGCCTCACGCCGCGATCCGCAGCGCCCGGGCGGCAAAGGCGCGCCAGAGCGGATCGACGAGCCGCGCATCCAGCAGATCGGCACGGTGGCGCAGCCGCTGCGCGAGACCCGTCTCCTGCCAATCGGCGGCGCGGCCCGCCTGCGCGCGCAATTGGCTTGCCTCGGTCACGACGCCCCTCGCCTCGGCCGCGCTGGTCACCGGGTGGCACCATGCGACGGCCCCGTCGCTGGCAGCCCCGGCAAGCACAAGGCGCTCGTCGCGATCGAGGATCGCCAGAAGCTGCGGGGCTGAAACGGGATCGATGTCCTCGGCATGGTCGATCGCCCCCTGCATGGCCTCGGCCAGCGTCGCGAAATGGGCAAGGACCAGCGGGGCGGCCCGACCCGACATCAGATCCGCAGGCGTCCGGCGCGACAGGGTCAGAGCGAAGGGATGGTTGGGATCGGCATCGCCAGCCGGAAAGCCCGGAGCGAAGCCCCTCGGACGGGTGGTCGGGTGGATGGGCAAGAACATGTCGAACATGGGGGAAATCTCCGACGGCGCGGGAAGCCGCTCTCCCCGCCTCATCCGTCAATGACCAAACCGCCGCCCTCTTCCCCGGAGGGGCGACGGCGATGGTTCCTGCCGAGGCATCAGATCTTGCCAAGGCCCCGCAGGCTTAGTTCCGTCCCGGCCCCCACGATGATGTGGTCATGCAGCGTCAGTCCGAGATACTTGCAGCCCTTCTGGATCTCCTTGGTCATGCTGAGATCAGCCTCCGAAGGCGTCGGATCGCCGGAAGGGTGGTTGTGGATCAGGATCAGCGCGCTGGCGTTCAGCATCAGCGCCCGCTTGATCACCTCGCGCGGATAAACCGGAACATGGTCGACCGTACCGACTGACAGGAGTTCGTCGGAGATGATGCGGTTCTTGCGGTCGAGATAGAGGACGTGGAACCGCTCCACCGGCCCACGCACGGTGAGCGCGCAATAGTCGCGGACCGCTTGCCAGCTGCTTATGACGGGGTTCTGGCTGAGGTAGCGGCCGAGGATTTCGCGGGCCTCGAGGATGACGGTTTCTTCCTGGGGGGTCATGGGGGTCTCGCTGGAGTGCGCGCGCCAAAGCCCCCTGCCCTTCGGGGCAAGGCCAGCGGCGTGCATGTGGAGAAGGAGGAGCAGCGACCGCCACCGTGCGGGCGGTCGCTGAACGGGAGCCGCGTCAGCCGACCCGGTCGAGGAGCTTCTTCGCGCGCGCCTCCATGTCGAGCCGCGCATCCTGCTGGGTCTTGTCGCGCGCCAGCCGCGTGATCCCCTGCACGAAGTCGAAGATGCTCTCGGGCGGGCGGCCCTCTTCCATCAGCACCTTCTCGATGATCCTGCCGGTCTCGGCCTTCGAGAAGCCCCGCTTGCGCAGGAAATCATCCCGGTCCTCATCTGTCCGCGCCACGATCTGCTGCCGCGCGGCCTTGATCCCGTTCACGAAGCCCTGCGGCGAGGAATTGGCGAACCGCGTCAGCGCCGGGGCCGCCTCATGGGCAAAGCGCGAGGCCGCGTATTTCGAATGCCGGATGCGAATCTCCTGGAAGTCCTCGACGCCCCACAGATTGCGGTTCTGGCACACCGCCCGCAGGTAGAAGCTCGCCATGCCAAGCGTCTTGGCCCCGACCTCGGAATTCCAGCAGTAGAAGCCCCGGAAGTAGAGATCGGGAGAGCCGTCGGGCAGCCTACCCGCCTCGATCGGGTTGTGATCGTCGACCAGGAACAGGAAGACGTCGCGGTCCGAGGCATAGAGCGTGGTCGTGTCGCGGCTGATCTCGACATCGGGGTTGTAGACCCCGGTCGACCAGTCCAGCACGCCCGGCACCTTCCAGCGGGTGTCGCCCGTGCCATTGCCCGCGATGCGCTGCACCGCCTCGACCAGTTCATGATCATGGATCCGGCCATAGTCGGGGCCGGTCACCGCACGCAGCTCCGTGCGGCCGTCTTCGGTTTCAAAAGTCTTCACCTGCTCGGCGCGGTGGTTGGTCAGACCGTATTGCAGGTTGATACCCGCCAGCGGCGCAGGCAGTTGCCGCAGGTAGGAGGCCGGCGCGCCGACGATGCTGGCAAGCTGGCCGAAGGCCCAGTGCGTGGGCGCGACCGGCGCCTCGACTTTCGGCAGGACCAAGTGCAGGCGTTCGGCGCTATCGCGCGTGGCCTCGACGCGGATGTCCGCCGTCTGCACCACACGGCTACGGCTGCGCTCGGAGCGGCCCTTCACCGATGCCCAGAGATCGTCGAGCGACAGATACCGCTCATCATCGGGCCGGTTGAACCATTCGGACGACACCCGCCCGTTCCGCTCACCCCGGCTCACATCCACCTTCCAGCCACCAGCACGCGCCGGCTGCACCGGATCCAGAACTTCCACAACGCCCATCGGCATCCCTCCGTGACAGGCGCCAGAAGCCACTCTCCCAGCCCTCAACCTGTCGCGAAGCAACCAACCTTTCTCTGACTCTCTCGAAACACTGATGCTCAGACCATCGTTGCAAGCCGGGCGTGCCGCCCGAGCCTGGGCGCGACCAAGCTGTCAAAGGTCTCAGGCCTTCCGGGCGGTCCCCAACTCCGCCACAGCGGCGAGAAAGGCAGTGTCGAGCGTCGGGTTGTCCCATTTACCTGCGGCCGCCATCCAACGGTCCAGGTGGTCCCGGAAACTGGGATCGTCGCGCCTCATGTGGAAGGTGAACAGGCGATTGACGATATCCCGCATCAGGTCCGCCATCTGCGCATCGTTGATATGAGAGACGTTACGCCAGGGTATGGTCTGACCCGTCGCATCGACCACACTCACATCCGAGTAGTCTCCGGTCAGCGTCACCGGCTGCAATCCGGCATGCAGATCCTCCAGCCGCGTGTTGCGAATGCAGATCATGGCCATGATCTTGGAAAGGCTGGCGGCTATGCGGGCTTCATCTGCAGGCTTCATGCGCAAATCCTCACGTCGGTGGAAGGCATCGGCCAGCGCATCTACGACGCGCCTGCCGGATCATTCGTTCAGATAGGCAGCCCAGTTCTGTCGCGCATGCACGATGCGCAACACATGCAGCCACCCCGCCTCGATCCGATAGATGATCAGATGCGACCCCGAGCGATAGAGACGCACCGGGGTGCGGATTTCAGTGCGTTCCCGTGCGATCTCCGGGTGGCGGACCAGCAGGTCCATGTCATCGGCGATCGCGCGGATGTAGGTTTCGGCCTGACCGACAGACCAGGTGCGCGCGGTGTAGTCCCAAATCGCGTCGAGATCGTTCAGCGCTGCGGGGGACAGGCGGTATTCAGTGACCGTCGGCTCTAGCATTCTGGTCCCGCTTCCGGGCAAGGAATGCCTCGACATCCAACCGTCTGGCTGGGCCACTTGCGATGCCCTCCTCGACAAGCTGCTGCAACTCGGCGATGGCCTGTTGGCGATCCTGATCCCGGCGGATCAGATCGCGCACATAATCGCTGGCGTTGCTGTAGCGTCCGTCCTGGGTCTGGGCCTCGACCCAGGCCTTCATCGGGTCGGGCAAAGAGACATTCATTGTCGCCATGGTCGTGATCTCCTTTCCAGGGATGATGGCACAGATTGGCAAGGTTTGTCAATTTTCTAGTCGGCGCCGCGCTCCGCCTCCTGTTCAGAGGGCGCACCCCGAACCCGGCGGGTTTCCCCGCCGGGCCCGAGGGGGAGACCCCGTTCTCAGAACGGGATCTCGTCGTCGCGGTCGACCAGCTCGGGATTCTCGCTCTCGGCCGACTTCGGGCGGCTCAGGAAGTCGACCTTCTCGGCGATGATCTCGCAGCCGTAGCGATCGTTGCCCATGCTGTCGATCCACTTGGTGTAGTGGATGCGGCCGTGGACGAGGACCTTCATGCCCTTTTCGCAATGCTCCGCGACCGTCTTGCCGAGACCGTTGAAGCAGGTGATGCGGTGCCATT
>Ga0172382_10003671_pt1 | contig 24088 bp, 24 predicted proteins | sample Leawel138RmetaG_FD_122245 | JGI IMG/M metagenome (GOLD analysis project Ga0172382, IMG submission 122245) | Leachate microbial communities from a municipal landfill in Southern Ontario, Canada - Leachate well 138R metaG | ecosystem: Engineered > Solid waste > Landfill > Unclassified | place... | reverse complement strand
TTCCTGTCATCTTCTGGTCTTCGGCATCGGCTTTGGCCAGCTCGGCCAGGTAGGCGTTGTACTCCCGCAAGGTCGGGTCGTCGTCCGGGTCGTTGTTGTCCGGGTCGGCATCCCGGTTGGCACTGCCCTGGCGGGCCGGTTGCGGCCGTTCCGGCAGCAGGCCGGCGGGGATCTCGGTGACGGCGTCGTGCGGGTGGGGCTCGGGAGGGGCCTCTTCATAGCGGACGAACTTGAAGTAGGCGTACACACAGAATCCGGCGAACAGCGGCCATTGCATCGCGTAGCCGAGATTCTGGAAACTGCCGGACGTCGACTCGTAGCGGGTCCACTGCCACCAAGCGAGCGCGAGGCAGCCGGCAGCGGCGGCGATCACCAACAGGATGAGCGCCGGCCTCCTACGTCGTGTAGTGGACACCGTTCAACGGTACCGCGAGATCCTTGGGCCCGATGAACTCATCCATGCGGGCGGTCGCGGCCTTGCGGTAGATGGAGACGGTGTGCTTGTCGGACCGCCGCCATGTGATGCCGAGGCGGTCGAGCGCGGCGGTGAACAGGCCGATGATGTCCTCGGACCGGTTGCTGAAGTGATACCTGACGCTGAGCACACCGCGGTCGTTGGCGACGACGCGGCAACCGTCGCTGTGGATCAGGCCCATGACGAACTCCTCGGCCTCGCCGTCGACGATCTTCTGCTGCCACGGTTCGAGGGCGATCTTGCGGAGGTGTTTACGGCCGGGTCCGTGCTGGGGAAGCAGGCACGGCCAGTGTTTGGAGCACTGATACACATCCGCGCAGCCGCTCCGGCGCCAATAGACCCCGGCGCGCTGCCGAGGAAACAGGGCATCGATGGCCAGACGGCAACGCGCGATGATCGTCGGATAGCGCTTGTCGCACGTGACGCGCAGCGTGTAGGTGCGCGATGCCTTTGAGATGCAGCCATCGCCCAGATACATGCCTAGCAGGTATGCGTAGGAGGCTGCGTGTAGTGAGTCGAAGTCATGTACAACTCCGCAGGACAACGGGTCGCTGGGATGGCTCAACCTTCGAGGAGGTCTACGGCGCCAGTCCCGGACGGTGGTTCGGGGTATTCCGGTATCGCGAGCGACGGCGCAGTCGTTCAATCCTTCCGCGATGAGCTGCTGGACTTTCTCGAACTCTTCAACGGATCTCGTCACGGACGTCCCCTCGCTCTTGATCGCAACCTAGCGACGGGGTCCGACAGGCTGGGGATTGGTACGATCACACCCACTGCGGGCGTGGCGGAACGGCAGACGCGCGGTCTTTAGGTGTCCGTGTTCGAAAGAGCGTGGGGGTTCGAATCCCCCCGCCCGCACTCTCGATTTGCGAAATGTGCTGTATTGCAGTGCATTTCCTCGCCCCATGCAAGCGGCCCCTGCCGCCCGCACTCAACTTGTCGGACTCTCGGCGCACACTCGCCCTCAAGAGACGCACCGCACGGTGTGTCCGCGACAAGGGGGCGTGATGAAAAACTGGGGAGATGTCATCGTCGTCGAGAACGGCGAATGGCAAGGGTATGACTGGCATTGGGCGGACCGGCGGATCCTCGACATGTTGATCGGGGGACCGGAGTTGGCATTGCGCCACATCGCGTCGTTCCGACGGTCCGACGATCGCGACTTCTACGGCCTGATGCCGGAACGCAGCGCCGCGGTGCTCGATCTCGACCGCCGTCGACTGCTGTTTTTCGGTGACGACCTGATGGGCCGGGTGCCGCACCGGCGGGTGTTGCTGGCCGCACTCGCCGAACTGTGGACGGGGTTTCAGGTGGGCTGGGCGTACGGCGGCGCCCGCGAGCTCGCCGCCTATGTCGGAGTCGACTGCCCACCGCGAGATTTCGATCGCGAACCGAGGATCGAGGTGACGCCGGACCGGTATTCGCCGTGCCAGGTGATCTCCGTCGTCGGTCCCGACGGAGGCGTGCGGTTCTGGCCGATGGTCGAGTACTCGCATCCCGAGGTGTACGGACCGTCGTTGCTGGACATGCTGCCGCGGCGAGCACGACCCAAGCTTTCGCTGAGGATTGAGCCGGCCTCCGGGGTGCACGTCGACCCGTCCCGCAAGGCCATCGGGGTGTGGCAGACGGTCGACACGGCGGGAATTCTCGACCAGCTGCCCGAGATCTGGGCTGGGTGGGACTTCGAGTTCTGGGAGGACCGGTACGAGGAGCAGCTCGCCCGCTGTGGTGACGCCCTGCGCGTTCCGGCGCGGAAACTCTCGGTCGAGATCCGGGAGGTGCAGGAGTTGATGCGCCGGCGCGTCTTCGGATCCGACTGGGACAGTCCGGCCGGAGAGGCGCTGGAGCTGTTGGCCGTGCTGCGCCGCCACGCCCCTGACCTCGCGATACGCGACGGCGACGTCATCGCGGGCCTGATCAGGCCGACTGCCCAGCAGTGGAAGCGGTTCACGACAGCGTGCGACGGCTACGCCGCCGCCTCGGCTGCGTGAGACCGCGGGTCAGGCGGTGGCCTCGCCGGTGCTGGGCGCGGCGTCGGTGGCCTGGTTCATGAAGCACAGGATGCTGGCCGTGAAGCTGACCACCGCGATGGCTCCTGCGAACAGGGCGATCAGGTTCTCCGACAGTCCCCAGCTCGCCAACGCGAAGGCCAGGGCGATGATCGCGGTGACGATCAGAAAGAGCCCAGTGGTGGCGACAGTCTCGTTGAACGGATCGTCTGAGCCGGGTGTGCCTTCAGCCCTGTCGATCATGACTTCTCCTTCAGTGGTGCCGGACTGCTCCGGTAGTTACCCCTCCGTCAATCCGTGAAACCTCGTTCGGCCCGCCCGGCGGCAGGTGACCTCACTCACTGCTGATCGAGAGCGTGGTAATGACCACGGATGCGCATGTCGGCGGCGATCCTCTGCCACGATGGCGAGTAATCCGCACAGGACGGGGGATCTACGGCGTATGAGCGACCTGAAGTATCTGGATCTGCATGGCGATCGCGTCGCCTACCGGGACGTCGGTCGCGGCGAGGAGACGCTCCTGCTGCTTCACGGCATGGCGGGAAGCTCCGACACCTGGCGCGCCGTGCTGCCCCAGCTGGCGAAGCGATACCGGGTGATTGCGCCCGATCTGCTCGGACACGGCCAGTCCGCCAAGCCGCGCAGCGACTACTCGCTGGGCGCCTTCGCCGTGGGGCTGCGTGATTTCCTCGACGAACTGGGCATCTCGCGGGTCACCGTCGTGGGTCAGTCGCTGGGCGGCGGGGTGGCGATGCAGTTCGTCTACCAGCATCCCGACTACTGCCAGCGGCTGGTGCTGATCAGCAGCGGCGGCCTCGGTCAGGACGTGGGCTGGACGCTGCGCCTGTTGTCCGCGCCAGGCGCCGAGCTGCTCATGCCGGTCATCGCGCCACCGCCGGTGGTGAGAGTCGGCAACACACTCCGCAACTGGTTCTCCGCGGTGAACATCCAGTCACCCCGCGGCGCCGAGATGTGGAGCGCGTACTCGTCGCTGTCTGATGCACAGACCCGCCAGGCGTTCCTTCGCACCCTACGATCGGTCGTCGATTACCGCGGTCAGGCGGTCAGCGCGCTCAACCGGCTGCACCTGACGTCGGATCTGCCGCTGCTGGTGATCTGGGGCGACGAGGACCGCATCATCCCCGTGGAACACGGTTATGCGCTCAACGAAGCACGGCCGGGCTGCCGCCTCGAAATCCTGGCCGGGGTCGGTCACTTTCCTCACGTCGAGAAGCCGACCGAGGTGGTGGATCTGCTCGAGGACTTCATCTCGACGACCGGACAGTCCAGCGCAGTCGAGACGCCGACGCACTGACCGGGTCAACGCCTCCTGGCCGAGAACCCGTTGCGTTCCGCCAATGACCGGAGCTGCTTGAGCGCGAACTGCCGGTTGCGGCCCCCCTCGGGCAGCACGATGCCCGCCCACAACCCCACCGCGCCCGGCGTCACGCAGGCGTCACGGGCACACTGCCAGCGCCGTGGGCACGCGCGGCACAGCGACTTCGCGCCCTCGTCGGCGGTGACCATCCATCGGTCGGGATCGCGCGTGCACGGCGCGGTCCATGCTTCCTCTTCGATCCGTATCGAATTCATGGACACCTTCCCTTCCGTCCCCGTCGTCATCGACAATACGTTTGTATCGTAGGAACAATACTGCCGTACTGTCGACTTCAGCTGGTGGCGATGTTGTCTACGGTGAACACTGTGGTGTCGGATGTCGGGCGGACGGGCGCGGAGGAACCGCGCAACATCGAGAGAATCCGCGCCGCGGCACTGCGTAGTTTGGCGGCGAACGGCGCCGCGGCAACGACGATGCGAGGGGTGGCCGCGGCGGCGGGGGTGTCGCTGGGGCTCGTGCAGCACCACTTCGCCACCAAGGCCGGCTTGATCAACGACGTCGACGAGTACGTGCTGCGGTTGATCACCACCACGATGTCCCGGCCCCTGGCGGACCCGCCGGTCGACTCCGTCGTCGAGATCGGCGACCGGGTCACCACCCTCTTCTCCGAACATCCTGACGTGGCCACCTATCTCGGCCGCGCCCTCGTCGACGGCAGCCCCGCCGGGGTCAGGATCTTCGACACCCTCTTCGCCGTCGGCGTCGCGCGCTGGCAGCAACGGCTCGATCGGGGCGAGCTGCGCCCCGATGTCGACATCACGTGGGCCGCGATCAACGGCCTGGTGCTCGCGCTGGGCGCCATCAGCCTCCGGTCGCATCTCGACCGGCATCTCGCCGAACCGCTCATCTCGCCCGGTCAACTCGCCCGTTGGCAGAAGGCGGTTGACGCGCTGTTGCGCGAGGGGCTGTTTCGGCGCCCGGTATCCGAATAGCGGTCTCAGTCAGAGGCGTCGGCGACCCGCTTGCGATATGCCGACGGGGTCTCGCCGCAGAACTGTGTGAAGGCCCGCGTGAACGAGCTGACGCTGTCGAACCCGACCGCGGTGGCTGTTCCCTGCACGGACTGCGTCGGGGCGGTCAGCAGGGCCATGGCCCGCAGCATGCGTGCATGCAGAAGGTAAGTGCGCCAAGGTAATCCGAGTGTTTCGGCGAAGAGTCGGCGCAGCGTGCGCTCCGACACCGACACGGCTCTGCTGACTTCCTCGCAGGTGACGGTGTCCAGATGCTGCTTGGTGTACGCCATCGCCGCGGCCACGATCGGATTGTCGGACGTCGGCAGGCTCAGCGGGGCTTCGTGGTCGAGCGCCTCGCAGACCAGAGCGGCCAGGGTGCGGAAGAAGCCGTCGGCGACGCCGTCATCGTCGCCGGCGCCGGGCCTGCGTTCGATGTGCCAGCGCAGCGCGTAGATCATCATCTCGCGGATCAGCGGCGACACGGCCAGGATGCGGGCCCGGTCCCCGCCGTCGGGGATCAGGGTGGGGTCGAACATCACCGCGACCGTCTTGACGTCCGGGTTCATCACCGCCTGATGCTCGAGTCCGGCCGGGATCCACGCTGCCTGCTGCGGCGGCAGGAGATAGTGCGCGGAGTCGGTCTCCACCTCGACGACGCCGTGCAGCGCGTATTCGATCTGGTGCACGTCGTGGGAGTGCCAGCCGGTGATGAGGGCGTCACCCTCGTACAGGTAGCTGCCGCCGAGTGCGCGGCCGCCCCGGCGCAGGTCGATCACCCGGCGCGGGGGACCCGCACCCAGGTTGGCCGCTTCGGACAAGATCCTGTCCGAAGACGCAGAGACGGTCATGTCCTGAGACGGTACTACTGGGATATGCAGACAGACGACCTGATTCTGGTGAGCATCGACGATCACGTGGTGGAGCCGCCGGACATGTTCCTGCGGCACGTCCCTGCCAAGTACCGCGAAGAGGCGCCCATCGTCGTCACCGACGACAAGGGTGTCGATCAGTGGATGTACCAGGGCCGTCCCCAGGGGGTCAGCGGCCTCAACGCCGTGGTCTCCTGGCCGGCCGAGGAATGGGGCCGCGACCCCGCCGGCTTCGCCGAGATGCGTCCCGGGGTGTACGACGTCCACGAGCGGGTCCGCGACATGAACCGCAACGGCATCCTGGCCTCGATGTGCTTCCCGACGTTCACCGGGTTCTCGGCCCGTCACCTGAACATGCACCGTGAAGAGGCCACGCTGGTGATGGTTTCGGCCTACAACGACTGGCACATCGACGAGTGGGCGGGCTCGTATCCGGACCGCTTCATCCCGATCGCCATCCTGCCGACGTGGAATGTCGAGGCGATGTGCGCCGAGATCCGCCGGGTGGCCGCCAAGGGCTGCCGTGCGGTGACGATGCCCGAACTGCCGCACCTGGAAGGGCTTCCGAGCTACCACGACGACGACTACTGGGGCCCGGTGTTCCGCACCTTGAGCGAGGAGAACGTGGTGATGTGCCTGCACATCGGCACGGGCTTCGGCGCGATCAGCATGGCGCCCAACGCGCCCATCGACAACCTGATCATCCTCGCCACCCAGGTGTCGGCGATGTGCGCCCAGGACCTGTTGTGGGGACCGGCGATGCGCAACTATCCCGACCTGAAGTTCGCGTTCTCCGAAGGCGGCATCGGCTGGATACCGTTCTATCTCGACCGCAGCGACCGGCACTACACGAACCAGAAGTGGCTGCGCCGCGACTTCGGCGACAAGCTGCCCAGCGACGTGTTCCGTGAGCACTCGCTGGCCTGCTACGTCACCGACAAGACCTCGCTGAAACTGCGGCACGAGATCGGCATCGACATCATCGCGTGGGAGTGCGACTATCCGCACTCGGACTGCTTCTGGCCCGACGCCCCGGAGAAGGTGCTCGCGGAACTGAACGCAGCGGGGGCGTCGGACTCGGATATCAACAAGATCACGTGGGAGAACTCCTGCCGCTTCTTCTCCTGGGATCCGTTCAAGCTGACTCCGAAGGAGCAGGCCACGGCAGGCGCCTTACGCGCCAAGGCCACCGACGTCGACACGTCGATCCGGCCCAGGGCCGAATGGGCCCGGCTCTACAACGAGAAGCAGCAGTTCGCTCAGGCCTGATTGCCGGCTCGCCGGCGTGCGTTGATTCAGTCCCGCAGCCGGCGCAGTGCGCGCCCCGGTGACCATCGTGCCGGCTGCGGGGGCTGACGCCGGACGTAGGGCCACGGGCGGTTGCGCTCCGGGATGGATTCCGCCCGCACGGATTTGAGCTGGGCCCGTAGATGCGCGCGCAGTTCGTGCAGGTCGGGATCGGTCCAGCGGTTGTGCTGCTCCACGGGATCATCGGTGAGGTCGTAGAGCTCCCACTGATCGTCGAGCGGATCGGTGCGGTACATCGGTCCGCCGATGCCGTCGGCCGCCAGGTGGCGCACACCCGGTTCTGTCCAGGTGCCGGGATCGTCGAACGAACGCACCAGTTTCCACAGGTGTCCGTGTCCGCCCGGCGCGGCATCTTCGTCGACCCGGATCACCAGACCCTCGAAGTTGGCGGCCGTGTGGGCCGGAATCCGGATGCGCAGGGGTGCAGGCACTTTCGAGGTCAGCTTCAATGCGCGGGCCAACCCGGACGCACCGGTGTCGCCTTCGAGGACGTTGTCCCGCGTCATCAGGTACACGCACCGATGATCGTCGGCCGGCGCGCCGTCGACCACGGGCATCAGGTCGCTTCCCGGCAGCGGATGCACCTCCGAGAACGACTCTGCCAGCACGGTTGCGGCCGCGTCGACGTCGACGCCCGCCGCCGACAGCAGGGTCGGCACCAGGTCGACGTGCGACGTCGGCGCCGTCACGGTGCGCGCCGTGGTCGGACGGGCGCCCACCCTGGCGATGACGAACGGGACCCGGGTGGCCTCGTCGTAGAGGTTGAACCATTTCTGGTGCAACCCGCCGTGGGCGCCGAGCAGGTCGCCGTGATCAGCGGTGCGCACCAGCACGGTGTCGTCAGGTCCGTCGCCGGATCCACCCTCGGTGACCGCGCGGCGCACCCGGTCGATGGGGGTGTCGACCTCGGCGTGCAGTCGGTAGTACAGGTCGCGGTAGCGCTGGGCGTTGCGCCGGTAGGTCCGCTCGATCGACCATGCCGGGCCGTATCCGGAGTAGTACGCCTCGCGGAACGCGATCTGCGCGGCGGGTTTGGTGGACAGGTCCTCGTCCGCGGTCGGTGCGGCAGGAACCGGGGGAGGGTCCAGCGGTGAGGCGGGCAGCGGGTTGCGGCGCGCCCAGGCCGGAAACAGCACGATGTCATGGGGATTGACGAAGCTGGCCACCAGCAGGAACGGCCGCATCGCGTCGGGGTCACCCGCGCGTCGCCGCGCGTAGCGGTCTTTCAGCCAGGCGACCACGCGGTCGGCGATCAGCGGGTCACGGCGGATCCCGGCGTTGGAAAGCTTGGCGCCGTGCGGTTCCGGGCCGACCCAACCCGAAAAGCCGTATGGGGACAGCGGATCCGCCTCCAGATACCTGTGCACCGCGGCCGGGTCGACGACGCCGTCGTCGTCGTTGGTGTCGAGCGACCGGCCGGTGCCGGGGTCGATGAGATCGGCGTGCGAGATGTGCCACTTGCCGTCGTAGTGGGTGTCGTAGCCGGCGGCGCGCAACCAGTTGCCCAGGGTGGGCACCTCGCCGCGGCGCAGCCAGCGCAGCCGGGAATCGTCGTGTGCCTTGCCGATGCCGTCGGTCTGGGTCACCCCGTGCAGGTCGGGGTACTGGCCGGTGAAGATGGTCGGGCGACTCGGCACGCAGGCCAGTGAGCCTGTGTAGTGGCGTAGGAAGCTGACGCCGTTCTCGTCGAACCACCTTCTGCCGCCCAGTGTCCGACTGCGCCATGCGCGAACGGTGTCGGGTTCGTAGGGAGGTGTCGCGCGCTCCTCGTCGGTCATGACGACGACGATGTCGGGCCGTTCGGTGGTCATGGGTTCCCTTCGGTTGCCTTCGCCAACGAGTCGAGCAGGCTGTCCGAGCGTCGCGCCATCAGCCGCGCGAAGGCACGTTCCCCGAGCGGGCGCAACAGCGCACGCGACGTCCGGATCGTGGTCGTCAGGGTCACCGTCGTCGCGCCGTGGGCGCGGGGCTCCAGATTCCATCGGTTCGACACTCTGAATCCCTTGGGCACACCGGCGATCTCGTACCCGAGCACACGCGACGGCTCGAAGGCCACGATCGTCTCGACGAACGTGTCGCGGCCGCTCTGGATGCGTCGGGTCAGTCCCACCGGCTCGGGATGATCGTCACCGTTGAGCAGGCAGGAGTGGTCGATCCCGTCGGCCCACGCGGACAGGGAGCCGAAATCTGCGAGCCTCGCCCAGATCGCGGCGGACTCTGCGGAGACGGTGCGGGATCGGCTCACTTCGGCCACCGCCTCATTCAACACGTTGCCGAGGCTCACCGCGTGGTGATGCCGGCGATGACCGTGCGGGTGATCGATTCGGCGCGGTGCGGGTCGAACGATCGGCCCTCACTCAGGATGGCGTAGACGATGCCGCCGACGATCGCGTCGGTGGCGTCGCGGGCCGATTCGGCGGTCAGTCCCTCGGCGGTCAGTCGGCCCCGCACGGCGTCGTGTATCGGCTGGTTGAAGCCGGCATGCAGCCGTGCCGCGGTGTCCTGGTGCTCGACGCCCGCGGTGGTCAGGGCGCGCAGCATCGCGTTCCCGCGGACGGTGGTCAGCGCGGTGGCGAGGGTGACCGCCCATGCGCACAGATCTGCGGCGACGTCGTCGGTCCGGGCGACGGGTCGCAGAATCCTGTCGGCGTCTTCGAGGGTGACATCGGCGACCAGTGCGTGCCGGCTTGGCCACCAGCGGTAGATGGTCTGTTTGCCGACGCCCGCGCGTGCGGCCACCGCCTCGATGGTGAGTTTGTCGAAGCCACGTTCCATCAGTAGCTTGCGGGTCGCCTCGACGATGGCCGTGCGCGACTTCTCACTACGCCGCCGGGGCGCCGCGATATCGGTGGCCATCAGGAGAACCTGACCGGCTTTACACGCTGAGGCATCGCCCGTAGTGTGCCACAAGACGAGACGTTGCGTCTCGTTAAGCTGATGGCAGAAAGAAGCCGGGTGATTTCCTGATGGCGGGAACGAAGTTGGTGATCGGTGCCAGCGGCTTCCTGGGATCCCACGTCACCAAGCAGTTGATCGCCGCAGGCGAGGACGACGTCCGGGTCCTGATCCGCACCACCAGCTCGACGCGCGGCATCGACGGACTGCCGGTGCAAGTCCACTACGGCGACATCTTCGACACCGGCGCGCTGCGGGCCGCGATGGCCGGCTGTGACGTCGTCTACTACTGCGTGGTCGACGCACGTCCGTGGCTGCGGGATCCGGCACCGATGTGGCGGACCAACGTCGACGGGCTGCGCAATGTCCTCGACGTCGCGGTCGGCGCCGACCTGCACCGCTTCGTCTTCACCAGCTCCATCGGCACGATCGGGCTGGCCGCGGACGGACTGGCCGACGAAGACACGGCGCACAACTGGCTGGACAAGGGCGGTGCCTATATCCGGTCCCGGGTGGAGGCCGAACAGATGGTGCTCCGGTACAGCGCGGAGAAGGGGCTGCCCGCAGTCGCGATGTGCGTGGCCAACACCTACGGACCGGGCGACTTCCTGCCGACGCCGCACGGCGGGATGCTCGCCGCTGCGGTGGCGGGCAGGCTCCCGTTCTACATCGACGGCTACGACGCCGAGGTGGTCGGCATCGAGGATGCGGCGCGCGCGATGATCCTCGCCGCGGAGCGTGGCCGCACCGGCGAGCGTTACATCGTCAGCGAGCGGTTCATGAGCACTCGGGAGATACATGAAATCGGTTGTGCCGCAGTGGGAGTCGCGCCGCCGAAGTTCGGTGTCCCGATCCGGGTGATGTCGGCGGCCGGGTATCTGAGCGAAGGAGTGGCCCGGCTTCGCGGCAAGGACACCATGCTCACGCCGCTCAACATCCGCCTGATGCACATCATGTCGCCGATGGACCATTCCAAGGCTGTTCGTGAACTCGACTGGCACCCGCAACCCACATCGGAGGCAATCGTGGCGGCCGCGCACTTCTTCCGGGACCGGCGTCAGCGTGCGGCACAGGGGGCCCGATGACCATCGGTCTGACACCCGAGCAGCAGCAGCTCGCCGCCGCGGTCGCACAGTTCGCGGCTCGGCACGCGCCGATCGACAAGACGCGCGGGTCGTTCGACGCGCTGGCCGCGGGAGAGCTTCCACTGTGGTGGGACCAGTTCGTCGCCAACGGTTTCCACGCCGTGCACCTGCCAGAGGAGGTCGGGGGTCAGGGCGGCACGCTGACCGACACCGCCTGCATGCTGGAGGCGGCAACGACGGCGCTGCTGCCCGGTCCCGTGCAGTCGACGGTGACCGCAGGCGCGGTCGCGCTTTTGGCCGACGACACCGAGGCGAGGAACACCCTGCTCGTCGCCCTCGCCGGCGGAGCCTCTGCGGCGGTGATCTTCGCCGAGGACAACGACTTCCGTGCGGTGCCGGTCGCAGGCGGCTGGGAGGTCGGCGGCGCATCGGTTCCGACCCTCGGCGCCCGTTCGGCCCACACGATGCTGGCCGCGGCCGATGCCGGTGAGCGGACGCTGTGGTTCGTCATCGACCCGCAGGGGCCGGGGATCGACGTCGTCGGACGCCGCGGGACGGACAAGACCGTCGACGTCGGCGCGGTGCGGCTGGACGGTTACCGCTGCACCGACAGTGCGGTGCTCACCGGCATCGATGACGCTCGCGCCCGATGCGTCGCGATCGCGCTCGCCGCCGGCGCCGCATCCGGGGTCATCCGCTGGTGCGTGCACGCCGTCACCGAGCACCTGCGGACCCGGGAGCAGTTCGGCAAGCCGATCGGTGCGTTCCAGGCGCTGCAACATCAGGCGGCGATGCTTCTGGTCAACAGCGAACTGGCCACCTCGGCGGCATGGGATGCGGTCCGCTCGGCGTCGGAGGAGCGGACGCAGAACCAGATCGCGGCGTGGGGCGCAGCGCTGATGGCGATATCGCCGGCTCCTGATCTGGTGCTCGACACCCTCACGATGTTCGGTGCGATCGGCTACACCTGGGAGCACGACCTCCACCTGTACTGGCGCAGGGCCACCAGTCTGGCCGCATCGATCGGGCCGGCAGGCCGCTACGCGGAGTCGCTCGGCGATCTCAGCCGAACGCAGAACCGGGACGTCTCCCTCAAGCTCGGCGACCTCGACGCCGACTTCCGCCGTAGTGTGGCAACGGTTCTCGATGAGGCGAGCACGTTGCGTAACGACCGACCGGGACGCCAGGGTGATTACGAGAACCTGGCCACCGGTCCCCAGCGGACGCTGATCGCCGAAGCCGGCCTGATCGCGCCGCACTGGCCCAGGCCGTGGGGGGTGGACGCGACCCAACTACAACAGCTGATCATCGACGAGGAGTTCGCCAAACGGCCCGGCCTGGTCAGGCCGTCGCTGGGGATCTCCGAGTGGATCCTGCCGACGCTGATCAGCTCGGCACCCGAACACATCCAGCAGCGGTTCATCCCCGCGACACAGCGCGGAGAACTCGGCTGGTGCCAACTCTTCAGCGAGCCGGGCGCCGGCTCGGACCTGGCATCGCTGACGACACGCGCCACGAAGGTCGACGGCGGCTGGCGGATCGACGGTCACAAGATCTGGACCTCGTCCGCGCACACCGCCGACTACGGGGCGCTGCTGGCCCGCACCGATCCCGACGCGGCCAAGCACCGGGGCATCGGCTACTTCATCGTCGACATGCGCTCCGAGGGCATTGAGCTGCAACCGATCCGGCAGGCGACCGGCGAGTCACACTTCAACGAGGTGTTCCTGACCGACGTGTTCGTTCCCGACGAACTGCTGTTGGGTGGACCCACCGACGGATGGAACCTGGCCATCGCGACGATGGCCCAGGAGCGGGTGGCGATCAGCGGCTACGTCAACTTCGACAGGGCCAGCATCCTGCGTGGGCTCGCCGCCGCCGACCGGCCCGACCGCAGCCGGGTGCTTGCGGCGCTCGGCGAGGCCGACGCGTATGCCAACGCGATCAAGGTGCTCGCCGTGCGTGAGGTGATGCGGCTGCTCGACGGGCAGGCCGCCGGACCGGCGTCGAGCATCGCCAAGGTCGCCATGAACGTGATGCTGCGCCGCACCTTCAAAGCCACACTGGAGCTCACGGCACCGGCGGCGCTCGTCGAGGATTCCGACCCGGCGATCGTCGAGCCCTACTTCCACCTGCCCGCCGAACTGATCGGCGGTGGCACCCGGGAGATACAGCTCAACATCATCGCCCAGATGATTCTGGGACTACCCCGCGCCTGAGCGGGTGTCGGACAGCGACGGGACAGGAGACACACATGGGTCTGCGCGGGGAAGCCGCGATCGTCGGCTACGTGGAGCTGCCCCCGGAACGGCTCAACAAGGCCACCCCGGCCCCGTTCACACTGGAACAGTGGGCAGAGCTCGGCGCCGCCGCACTCGACGACGCCGGACTGTCGGGGGAACTCGTGGACGGGATCGTCACCACCCACCTGAGCGAGTCGGAGATCTTCGTTCCCTCGACGGTGACCGAATACCTCGGTGTCCGTGCGAATTTCGCCGAGATGGTCGATCTCGGCGGGGCCAGCGCGGTGGGGATGGTGTGGCGCGCCGCCGCCGCGATCGAGCTGGGCATCTGCGACGTGGTGCTCTGCGCGATCCCGGCGCGTTACCTCACTCCCACCTCGCCGAAGAAGCCGAAACCGCTCGTCGACGCGGTGTTCTTCGGGGCGTCGAGCAACCAGTTCGGTTCTCCGCAGGCCGAATTCGAGATCCCTTATGGGAATCTCGGCCAGAACGGCCCGTACGGTCAGGTCGCGCAGCGCTATGCCTCGGTGTACGGCTACGACGAGCGCGCGATGGCCAAGATCGTGGTGGACCAGCGCTTCAACGCCAACCACACCGAGGGCGCGGTGTGGAAGGACAAACCGCTGACCATCGAGGACGTGCTGGCCAGCCCCGTCATCGCCGATCCGTTGCACATGCTCGAGATCGTGATGCCGTGCCTCGGCGGTGCCGCGGTGGTGGTGGCCGGCGCCGAGGTCGCCGCCCGCGCCAGGAACCGGCCGGTGTGGATCAAGGGGTTCGGGGAGCAGGTGCCCTACAAGACGCCGACCTACGCCGAGGATCTGCTGCAGACGCCGATCGCGCGAGCCGCCGACACCGCGTTCACGATGTCGGGGCTTACCCGTGACCAGATGGACATGGTGTCGATCTACGACTGCTACACGATCACCGTGCTGCTGAGTCTGGAGGACGCGGGGTTCTGCGAGAAGGGCAAGGGCATGGAATTCGTGTCACAGCACGACTTGACCTTCCGCGGCGACTTCCCGCTCAACACCGCGGGCGGTCAGCTCGGCTTCGGGCAGGCGGGGAACGCGGGCGGCATGCATCACGTGTGCGACGCGACCCGCCAGATCATGGGACGCGCCGGTGAAGCGCAGGTCGGCAATTGCAACCGTGCGTTCGTGTCCGGCAACGGCGGCATCCTGTCCGAGCAGACCACCCTCGTGTTGGAAGGGGACTGACGATGAGCACACCGACCTTCGAACGGCCGATGCCGGTCAAGACCCCCACCACGGCTCCCTTCTGGGATGCGCTCGCCGAGCACCGGGTGATGATCCAGTATTCGCCGTCGTCGCAGTCCTACGTGTTCTATCCCCGGGTGCGAGCCCCCAGGACGCTCGCGAACGACCTGGAGTGGCGCGAGATCTCGGGGATGGGGACGGTGTACTCGTTCACCGTGGCGCGCCGCCCCGTCGGCCCACACTTCGCCGACGCCGTGCCCCAGCTTCTCGCGATCGTGGAGTGGGACGAGGGGCCGCGGTTCTCCACCGAACTGGTCAACGTCGCACCCGACGACGTCGAGATCGGTATGCGGGTCAAGCCGGTGTTCTGCGACTACCCCGAGCACGACGTGACGATGCTGCGCTACGAGCCGGCTGACCGCTGACACGAGGCGTTGGGTCCCGCCGCGCAGTGTCGTCCACCCGAAGGGAGATGTCCGATGACCGACCGACGAGCGCTGGCGCGAGGAGAATGATGACCAGAGACGACCGTCAGGAGATCAGCGACGTCCTGGTGCGGTATGCGACGGGCATCGACACGCGCGACTGGCCCCTGTTCCGAACGGTGTTCACCGACGACTGCGAGCTCGACTACGGCGAGATCGGCACGTGGCGCGGTGTGGACGCCGTCGTGGAGTTCATGACGGCCACCCACGAGATGGCGGGCTACACGCTGCACCGGATCACCAACCAGGCCGCCACGGTGGACGGCGATACCGCCACGGCGCGCGCCTACATCGACGCGCTGATCATGGCGCAGGACAACACCTCTGGTGTCAGCGCCGTGGGTTTCTACGACGACGAGCTGGTGCGCACGGACACCGGCTGGCGGATCCGGCGTCGCACGTTCACGCCGGTCCTGATGCGGACGATCTAGTCCGACACCAGCTTCCGCAGCGGCTGGCGCGCCGTCTCGCGCATGGTCAACACCGTCAGGAAGGTGACCACCGCCGCCGCGATCACGTAGAACGCCGGCGCGATGTCATTGCCGGTCCGCGACACCAGCCATGTCGCGACGTACGGTGCGGTGCCGCCGAAGATCGCCACCGACACGTTGTATCCGATCGAGTAACCGCTGGACCTCACCCTGGTCGCAAACAGTTCGGCGCCGGCGGCAAGTGAGGCGCAGACGAACACGGCCTCGATGGCGGCCAGCGCCGCGTGCGCAGCGATGGCCGCCGCCAACGAACCGGTGTTCAGCAACAGGAACAGCGGGTAGGCGAACACCGCGAACCCGATCGACCCGGCCAGCAGCAGCGGCTTACGGCCGACACGGTCCGACAGTGCTCCCAGCGGGGGAATCAACACGATGCCCACCAGGCTCGCGACGGTGATGGAGTAGAACGCGTCGATCTTGCTGAACTCCAGCGTCCTGGTGAAATAGCTTGGCAGAAACGTGTATACGACGTAGAAGCCGACGTTGTGGACCACGACGAGGCCGATGATCTGCAGGATGGGACGCCACGACGTCGTGACGGCCTCCTTCAGCGGCGAGGTCGACACCTCCCCGGACTCGCGCAGCGCCTCGAACTCGGGGGTGTCGCCGAGTCGCAGACGGATGTAGAGCCCCACCGCGCCAAGGGCCCCGGCGATCAGGAACGGGATCCGCCATCCGAAGCTGTTCATCGCGGACTCGGAGAGCGTCGCCTCCAGTGCGGTCACCGTCACCGAACCCAGCAGAAAGCCCACCACGACCGACCAGACCAGGAACGAGACGACGAAACCGCGGTGTCTGTCGGGCGCATACTCGGCCAGAAAGCATGCCCCGCTGCCGTATTCGCCACCGGCGGAAAACCCCTGCAGGCAGCGCAGCAGCAGGAGCAGGATGGGGGCAAGCACGCCGATCGAGTCATAGCCGGGAACGAGGCCGATCGCCAGGGTCGACGCCGACATCAGCAGGATCACCAGGGCCAGCACCCGTTGCCGCCCGATCCGGTCGCCGAGCGGTCCGAAGAAGAATCCGCCCAGCGGACGCATGAAGAAGGCCGCGGCGAAGATCGCGAACGTGTTCAGCAGCGCCGCGGTCTCGTCGCCGGGCGGGAAGAACTTCTCGGCGATGTAGGTGGCGAGGAATCCGTAGATCGCGAAGTCGAACCACTCCACGGCGTTGCCGATCGCCGCGCCGCGCACCGCCCTGCTGACGGCCCCCGGTGCGGCAGGCCGGGTCTCCTTGACGGTCATGGGCGTCCTCCTGGCGGGTCGAAGATACGCCTGCATTCCCGCTCGAGTCGGACAGTTAACTTCCGGACGGTGTGTACAGGTCGGTGGATTCCGAGCGTCCCCGCAGCCTGGCCTCGCCGTGGGCAGCCCAGAGCCGCTGCTCGGCGCCGCTCGCCTGGGACAACACCGTCCCCGAACACAGGGTCCGGCCGTCGAACTCCTTGGCGCGGTCGGCCAGGCGGGCGGCCTCGTTGACGGCGTCACCGACCACGGTGTACTCGTAGCGGTTCCTGGCGCCGATGTTGCCGGCGAACACCGGCCCGGCGGAGACGCCGATCCCGAAATCGACCGGCAGCTTGTGTAATTGCCGCGCCAGGATTCGAGCGGTCGACAGTGCCGCCGAGGCCGGGTCGTCGATCCGAAGCGGTGCGCCGAACACCGCCAGGGCCGCGTCGCCCTGGAACTTGTTGACCAGCCCGTGTGACTCGTCGACGGCGGCGACCACGATCTCGAAGAAGTCGTTGAGTACCTCCGCCACCTCGTGGGGTTCACGCTCGTTGGCCAACTGTGTCGAGCCGACCAGGTCGATGAACAGGATCGCGACGTCGCGCTCGTCGCCGGTGGACGCGTCGTTCTGCGCCGTGGCCTGCTCGAAGGCGCGGCGCGCGACTTCCTCACCGACATGGCGGCCGAACAGGTCGCGGAGCCGATCGCGCTCCCGCAGGCCGGCCACCATCCGGTTGAAGCCGCTCTGCAGTCGCCCGATCTCGGACCATTCGTAGACGTCGATTGTGCGGTCGAGCTTCCCCTTCTCGACGTCGGCCATCGCGTCGGCCACCTCGTCGAGCGGATCGGAGATCGACATCGACACCAGCAGCATCGAGCGCAGCCCGAGGACCACGGCGACCAGTGCCAGCACCACGAGGGCGAGCTCGATCGGGGACGATTCGTCGAGCAACCAGTTCCGCGACCGCAGGATCAGCAGCACGGCGATCGCCGAACCGGGCAGGGCGGTGCACACCACCCACGTGAGCACCAGTCGGACCCGCACCCCGGGCGAGCCCGGAGGTGCGGCGTCGGCGGGTACCCCGGCGAGCAACGGCCGGACTGTCCGCAGGGTGAACAGGTACCCGGTGCTGACGGTGGCGATCGCGCCGAACAGCAACGCCGTGGTGAGCACCACGAACACCGTGGCCGGGGCGTGCAGGTTGAGTGGAACCAGGATCGCCGCCGTCAACAGCCACGGCGCGAGGGTGATGGCGGCCTGGCGGCGCATCGTCTTCGCCGTCGTCCGGATTTCGGCGGGGGTGGGCGGTCTGCCGGAGTCCAACCAACGCAGCGACGGTCGGACGATCAGCACGGCGCCGAGCGCCACCGTGGCCGTGCCCACCAGGCCGACCACCGTCAGCGTGATCACGTTGCCGACGGTGACCACGCTGCGGCCGGCGAGCGACACCACGATGGCGACGACCTCGGCGAGCGTCAGCACATACGCCGACGTGAGACCCGCGGCGTACCTGATGAGCAGGCGGCGTGGCCTCACACGGCCGAAGGTATCAGTCGCGTGCCGGGAGCGACTCGGGCATCTCAGTCGCTGGCGGGCAGCGGCTTGGCCTCCTTGAGCGCCAACGGGGTGGAGCCGATGCTCAGCGTGCCCTTGCCCGCCTTGGTGACGAGTACCTCGGCGCCGCCGTCGTCGACGTAGCGCTTGCCCATCAGGGTGCCGTCGGCCAGTGCGTCGTCCAGCGACAGACTCTCGTCGACGGCCTCGCCGATCGGGACCATGGGTGCCCCGCCGGCGCGCAGGTCGTCGAGGCTGTCGGCGCTTCGGACCACGATCACCTGGGTGTCGCAGACCTGGCTCTGCAGGCGGGTGCCGTTCTTGATCATGGAGGGGCTCCTTACGTCGCGCCGGCTGAGCCGGCAATCGTTAAACAGCCGGCTGTGCCGGCGATGGGTCCTGGTTCAGTTCGTCGACGAGTTCGCGGCGCAGCACCTTGCCGGTTGCGTTGGTGGGCAGCTCATCCCGGAACACCACCCGATCCGGGGTGCGGGAGCCTCGGAGTTGCGAACGGACGTGACTGCGCAGGTCCTCGACGTCGGGTTCGGTCCCCGGCTGCGCGACCACGACGGCGACGATGATCTGGCCCCACTCCGGATCGTCGGCGCCCACGACCGCGCAGTCGCGGACGTGCGGATGCTCGACGAGGACATCTTCGATCTCGGCGGGCGCGATGTTCTCGCCGCCGCGGATGATGGTGTCGTCGGACCGGCCGCCGATGAACAGATAGCCCTCCTCGTCGAGGAACGCCACGTCCTTGGTGGGGAACCAGCCCTGTTCGTCGAGCACGGATCCGATGTCGGTGTACTTGCCCGACACCTGCTCGCCGCGGACGAACAGCTCACCGGTCTCGCCGGCACCCAGCACGGTGCCGTCGTCGGCTCGGATCTCGACCTCAATACCGGGCACCGGCTGGCCCACCGAGCCGAGTCGTCGGATGGCGGCCTCGTCGGAGGCGGCCAGTGCGGCGCGGTGGTCGTCAGGCGTGAGGACCGCAATGGTGGAGCTGGTCTCGGTCAGGCCGTATGCGTTGACGAATCCGACCGCGGGAAGCAACGACAGTGCCTTGCGCACCAGCGGCAGCGGCACCTTGGAGCCGCCGTAGGCGAGTGTCCGCAGAGTCGGCAACGTCGTGCCCCGGGTTTCCAGAACCGACACGATCCGGTCCAGCATGGTGGGCACCACGGTCGCCGAGGTGACGCCTTCGCCGGTGACCAGGTCGACCCACCTCCCTGCGTCGAATTGCGTCAGGTACACCATCTTTCGGCCGGCATACAGGTTCGAGAGCGCGGCGCTGACACCTGCGATGTGGTACGGCGGCACGCAGATCAGTGCCGCGTCATCGGGTTCGGCCGAGGCGAATTCGACCGTCCCCATGATGTAGCTGGTCAGGTTGGCGTGGCTGAGTTCGACGGCTTTCGGCTTGGACGTCGTACCTGAGGTGAACAGCACGACGCCGACCGCGTCGGGGTCGGCGAACTCGGCCGCGGGTTCGGCTGTGCGCGCAGCGTCGAGGAACTCGGCCGAGCCGATCGTCCGGTAGCCGTCACCGACCGCGTCGCGGTATTCGTCGTCGACCACCACCAGAGGGTCGGGCAGGCGGTCGAGCAGGGCCCGCAGGCCGTCGGCCGACAACCGGTAATTCAACGGCGTCACGGGCACCGCCGCGCGTGCGGACGCGAACAACAGCAGCGGCAGCATCGCACCACCCGCGCCGACGTAGGCGACGTGTCGGGCGCCCGACGCGGCGATGACACCGGCACCGCCATCGGCAAGCGCGCTCAATTCGGCCGTGGTGAGCCGTAGATCGTCGGAGACCACCGCGGTGCGGTCGGGTCCGGCGTCCTTGGCCATCTCCAGCAGCAGCGAGATGCTCATGACACGCGCCCGTCGACGAAGATGTCGAGGATCGGGTCGTCACCGCCGCCGTAACCGGACAGGTCGGTGACACCGGAGTCGGCCAGCACCGCGGCGTCGATGTAGCACTGCCCGTTCACCTCCGCCGGCGGCCGTGACAGGATCTGCACCGCGGCGTCGCCCATGATCTCGGGGCTGCGGGAGGACTTCACCAGATCGCCACCGTCTGCGAGGTTGCTCACCGCCGATGTCGCGATGTAGGTCTCCGGCCACAGGCAGCTGAATCCGATTCCCGCGTCTGCATATTCGCTGGCCCAGCCCAGCGACAGCAGGGTCATGCCGTATTTGGACAGCGTGTAGGTCGGGTGGGCGCCCAGCCAGTGCGGGTTCATGTTCAGCGGTGGGGCCAGCGTGATCACATGCGCCCCCGATGTCGACTTCCGCAGATGCGGCAGGGCGGCCTTCGTCAGCAGGAACGTGCCGCGGACATTGATGTCCATCATCAGGTCGAACTTTTTGGCCGACAGCGCTTCGGTCGGTTCGGTCGCGATGGCGCTGGCGTTGTTGACGACGACGTCGACACCGCCGAAGTGCTCGACCGCGGTGTCGATCGCGCGGGCCACGTCCTCTTCCTTGCGGACGTCGCCGACCACCGCCACGCCCTTGCCGCCCGCGGCCTCCACGTCGGCCACGGCGGTGTGCACGGTGCCCGGCAGCTTCGGGTGCGGTTCGGCGGTCTTGGCCAGCAGCACGACGTTGGCGCCCTGCCGGGCGGCGCCGAGGGCGATGGCGAGGCCGATCCCGCGGCTGCCTCCGGAGACCACCATGGTGCGGTCGGCGAACCGTGTGCCGCCGATGTCGCCGGTTTCGTTCGACGTTCCAGACAATGGGTGCCTCCTCATCGGCGCCGGGTATTGCCATTCTCACTTTAGGCGAATCCCATAATCGCTGTGTGCCGGGGTTTCGGCCCGACGGATGGTGAGCTGGCACATGCTGCTGCGTGCAGCTTTCCCTCATGCGGTATTGGCATTCTCATTTTTTGCAAGTACGTTATCGACTGATGAGCGAGCAAGTCCACCCCCTGGTAGAGACCCCGTCCGGGATCCCGCTGGAACCCGTGTACGGACCCGGCGACCGCGCGGCCGACCCGCCACCGCCGGGCGAGTATCCGTTCACCCGCGGGAACTTTGCGTCCGGTTACCGGGGCAAGACCTGGACCTTCCGGCAGTATTCGGGTTTCGGCACCGCCGAGGAGTCCAACCGCCGCTACCGTTACCTGCTCGAGCAGGGTGGGACGGGCCTGTCGGTCGCCCTGGACCTGCCCACGCAGTGCGGGTATGACTCCGACGACGCCGAGTACGGCGAAGAGGTCGGCCGGGTGGGCGTGGCGGTGGACACTCTCGCCGACGCCGAGATCCTGTTCGACGGCATTCCGCTGGACAAGATCAGCACGAGCTTCACGATCAACGGCACGGCGGCGATCCTGCTGGCGTTCTACGTCGCGGCGGCCGAGAAGAAGGGCGTGCCACGGGAGAAGCTCACGGGCACGATCCAGAACGACATCCTCAAGGAGTACGCGTCGCGCGGCACCTGGATCTGGCCGCCGGAGCCGTCACTGCGGTTGATCGCGGACACGATCGAGTTCTGCGCCGCCGAGGTGCCGAAGTTCAACGCGATCTCGGTGGCAGGCGCGCACTTCCGTGATGCCGGCGCCAACGCGGTGCAGGAGATGGCGTTCACCCTCGCCGACGGTGTCACCTACTGCGACACCGTCGTCGAGCGCGGCCGGATGACCATCGACAAGTTCGCCCCGCAGATCTCGTTCTTCTTCTACACCCACGGTGACTTCTTCGAGGAGATCGCGAAGTACCGCGCCGGGCGCCGGCGGTGGGCCACGATCGTTCGGGAGCGCTACGGGGCCACCACGGACAAGGCGTCGATGTTCCGGTTCGGCTGCGTCGCCGGTGGTGCGTCGCTGTACGCACCGCAGGCGCAGAACAACCTCGTTCGCGTCGCCTACGAGGCGATGGCCGCGGTGCTCGGCGGCGTGCAGTCGATGTTCACCGCGGCGTGGGACGAGCCGTTCGCGCTGCCCTCGGAGGAGTCGGCGACGCTGGCCCTGCGCACCCAGCAGATCCTGGCCTACGAGACGGGCGTGACGAAGGTGGCCGATCCGTTGGGCGGCTCCTACTTCGTGGAGGCCCTGACCGACGCCACCGAGGAGAAGATCATCGAGATGATGGCCGATCTCGAAGCGCACGGTGGCATGGTGCGCTGCATCGAGGACGGCTATCTGCAGGGTCTGATCGCCGACGAGGCGTTCAAGATCCACCAGGAGGTCGAATCAGGTGTGCGGCCCGTCGTGGGCGTGAACAAATTCGTGGTCGACGAACCGCCGCCGGACCTGGCCACCTACGAGCTCGACGCCGAGGGCCGCGACAAGCAGCTCAAGCGACTGGCAAAGGTCAAGGCCGACCGCGACGACGTGGCGGTCAAGGAGGCGCTCGCCGCGCTGGCGCGCGCCGCCGAAGGCGATGACAACCTGATGCACAAGTTGATCGACTGCGCCAACGCATATTGCACGGTGGGAGAGATGGTGTCGACGTTGAAGTCGGTGTGGGGCGAGTTCCAGCAGCCGGTGGTGTTCTAGGTATGGGCGTTCGGGTACTGGTCGCCAAACCCGGTCTGGACGGCCACGACAGGGGAGCCAAGATCGTCGCGCGCACGCTGCGCGACGCGGGCTTCGAGGTGATCTACACCGGAATCCGGCAACGCATCGAGGACATCGTGTCCATTGCGCTGCAGGAGGACGTTGCGCTGGTGGGTCTTTCGATCCTGTCGGGTGCTCACGTCGCGCTGACCACCCGCACTGTGGACGCGCTGCGCGCCGCCGACGCCGGTGACATCGCCGTCGTGGTCGGGGGCACCATCCCGCAGGGTGACGTCCAGAAGTTGCTCGACGCCGGTGCCGCCGCGGTGTTCCCGACCGGGACGTCGCTGGAGGACCTGGTGCGCGACGTGCGGGCGCTGACCGAGAAGGTGGAGCAGTCGTGAAGCTAGGCGTGATGATCGGGGCCGAGCGCGGCGATATGGCGCGCAAGGTCGGCAAGTTGGTCTCCGACATCGAGTGGGCCGAGTCGGCGGGCCTGGACACCGCGTGGATGCCGCAGGTGCCCAACGACTTCGACTGCCTGACGATGGTGGCGCTGATGGCCGCGCACACCTCACGTATCGAACTCGGCACCGCCGTCGTGCCGCTGCAGGCGCAGCACCCGATCGCCCTTGCCCGTCAGGCGCTTTCGGTGCACGCGATGGCGCAGGGCCGGCTGGCCCTCGGTGTCGGGCCGTCGCATCACTGGATCGTGCGCGACATGCTGGGGCTTCCGTATGAGAAGCCCGCGGCGTACACCCGGGACTACCTGGAGGTGCTCAACGCCGCACTGGCCGGCCCGGGCGACGTCGACGTGGAGAACGACACGTTCACCGTGCACAACCCGACGGTCCTCGGTGCCGAACAGCCGCTTCCGGTGCTCGTCGCCGCCCTGGGGCCGGTGATGCTGCAGATCGCCGGGGAGCGGGCCGACGGTACCGTGCTGTGGATGGCTGACGAGAAGGCGATCGGCGAGCACATCGCGCCGAAGATCAACAAGGCGGCCGCAGAGGCGGGCCGTCCCGCACCGCGCATCGTGGCCGGCATCCCGGTCTGCCTGTGCGCGAACTCCGAGATCGACGCCGCCAAGGACCGGGCCAACCGGATTCTGGCCGAGGCGGAGACGTCGCCGAACTACCAGAAGCTGCTGGACCGCGGCGACGCGCGCAACGTCGGTGACCTCTGCGCGGCCGGTGACATGGACCAGATTCTGCGGCGATTCCAAAGATTCGCCGATGCGGGTGTCACCGATCTGTCGGTGCGGTTGCTGCCGATCGGGGACACCCGGGACGAACTGGTGGCCTCGAAGTACCGGACGCGCGAGGTGATCGGCGAGCTCGCGAAGGCCGTGCGATGAGCGCTTGC
>Ga0172382_10003669_pt1 | contig 24090 bp, 16 predicted proteins | sample Leawel138RmetaG_FD_122245 | JGI IMG/M metagenome (GOLD analysis project Ga0172382, IMG submission 122245) | Leachate microbial communities from a municipal landfill in Southern Ontario, Canada - Leachate well 138R metaG | ecosystem: Engineered > Solid waste > Landfill > Unclassified | place... | reverse complement strand
TATCTCTGGCGCAAACTGGAAATCGCGGGCTTTGTGGATATCTGGAGCACCGGCGCGAATGGTTTTCCGGCTAAAAAAATCGTGATTCTCTCCGAACCTCAATTTTGGTACAAACTCACCTCGGCGATTTACGTCGGTGGTGAGATCGAGATCAGCCGTAACTTTTCGGGCGCCTGGAGCAAGAACAAAGTCTTCACTGAAGATGAAATCTTTATCCTGCCGACGCTTGGGGTGAAGTGGGTGTTCTGAGATTCCTGTTGTAAGAAGTCTGTTATCTGATAATTATCAAGACGTCTACTGCTTAGCAATAGATAACTTTAGGATATGGAACTCGATACTTTCAGAGAATTTATTTGGCTGGGTATTTAGGAATATAAATCTCAGCATTTACATTGGATTGCGATTCAACGATATTAACACGTTATGAAGATCAACAGGAAGGCGCTAAAAGGGTATAATCCCAGGAAACCGAGCCGAAAATCGCACCATCTGCTGATCGTCTATGCCAATGATCTGAAGCTGGCCGGTTATTTCTAGCAAAGAAGGGGGGATACGCCAAAATAAACTAATTCCAATTGACTTTTAGTTAAATTAATCCTAAAATACAAAAGTTCTTTGTCTTAGGGCATTCGACGGCATCATGCATTCTATCCGTTTGACCGATCTATCTATGGGGGGGCTAATCGGTACAGTTCGATTGTGAAATGGAATGTTTGTTGAGATAGAAAATGTATATCATTAAGTAAAAACTCCCAATGCTTACGTCAGGGTAGTTGATTGATTTAAAGTAAATAACAGGGAGTTGTTCGGCTTAGTGGAATATTTTCGGTTTTGAAAAAAAGTAATCTATCCAAAGAAATATTTATCTTAAAGGTGAATTTATCAGGATATACGAGGAGGTAATATGAGAAGAAATCGGTCATTAGTTCGGCGAAACATTTTAAGTAGCCTATTAATGCTCGGATTGCTTTTACAATTGTCACTTTGTTTTCTTTCAGGATGTGGTAAGCAGTCTGATAAAAAGAAAGTACTGTACACTGAGGATATTGCCAAATTAATCAGCGGACACACCGCCGGATTGATTTCGTCGAAAGATCCAATTGTGATCCGGTTTACCAAACCGGTTGTCGAACCCAATATGGTGGGAAGTGTTCTGAAAAATGACCCGTTTACCTTTCGTCCTAATATTGATGGAATGACAGCCTGGAAGGACAACAAGACTCTGGAGTTTAAACCGAACCAGGCATTTGAAAAAAATACCAAATATCAAATTCAATTCGATGTGAAGAAAATCTTTCCCAAGCAAAAAGATCATAAAATACCTATACTCCCACTCGGTTTTGAAGTGCAGGTGGTTCCCCAGGAAGTCGATTATATCGAGGGCGATTTTTATTTAATCGATATGAACAATCCGGAAAGACTAGTATATAAAGGTGCGATCGGTTTTATTGAGCCGCTTGAACTCGAAGCGGTTAAAAGATCGGTTTCTTTGGTGATGAAAAAAAAGCCTCTGGAACTTCAATGGACGGCCGCCGAAAACGGACGGGAGTTTACTTTTATTTCCGAACCGGTTAACCGGGAGGATCAGAAGATATATTTTGTTCTGGCCCTGAATAAAGACGAACTCGGAACGGCGACTTCTTACAAAAAGGAATTCTACCTCTATCCGCTTCAGGACTTAACCATAATCGATATCAAGGAATTACACGATGGTAAAAATCCGCAGGTTCAGATAAAATTATCGGATGGCCTTGACCGGCAGCAGGATATAACCGGCCTGGTCGAAGTCGAGCCCGATCTTCCCATCCAAACCAGCTCGATGAGCGATCTGATCTATGTTTACGGAGACTTTAATTATGGTGAAACCTACACGATCGAGGTTCACAAAGGCATCCGCAGTATCTGGGGAGCAGCCCTGAAGGAGTCCCGGAAATTCACCGTTAAATTTGAAGACATTAAACCGGAGGTGAAATTCGTCAGTACCGGGACATTTCTCCCATCTACATCTGACAAAAAGATCCGGTTCCAAACCGTCAATCTGAAAAAGGTTAATCTGGAAGTATTAAAGGTGTTCGAAACCAATATCGGGCAATATCTGCAAACTCAGAATTTGGATTGGACAGACGATCGATATTATAATACCGGAGAGCTGAAACGGGTCGGTATCAATGTAGCCGAAAAGGAACTTTTTATCGGTGAAATGCGCAATGAATGGCTGACCAATGCCATCGATTTGTCGGAATTGATTCCTGGTAAAGAAAAGGGTCTGTTTATAATAAAAATATATTTTACCCAGGATGATATGCTTTATCCAGTGGCGGAAAAGGCCAAACGCGAACATCACTGGGATTATAACGATCCCAATTCGGAAGCCTATATTTACCGCCATGGCGAAATCGTTAATAATATTGTGCTGAGTGATCTTGGAATTGTTTACAAACAGGCGGGTCAAAGCCATATCGTTTTTGTTGCGGATATTCCCAGCGTTGCCCCGGTTGCCAATGCCAAGGTGACCTTGATGACCTATCAGGATCAGATTATTCAGGAAAAGTATACCGATTCCAATGGAAAAGCTGTTTTCAACAGCACCGGTGAAAGCGTTTTTTATATACAGGCTGAGAGGAATGGCGAACGCAGCGTTTTGAAACCTTCGGAAACGCTCTGGAATACTTCCAGCTTTGACGTGGATGGTAAGGAAATTAATAAAGACGGAACGCGAGTTTTTATCTATACCGAGCGGGGAGTTTATCGTCCCGGTGACGAAATCAATATAACCCTGATCGCCCGTAACAAAAGTGATTCGTTTCCGGAAAATCACCCGGTTACCCTGGAACTCTACAATCCCAAAGAACAGTTGATTTATACGACGACCAACAAAACCGGTAAAAACGGCGTGTATTGTTTTAAATACACAACTAATATCAGCGATCCGACCGGTAACTGGAAAATGAAATTCAAGGTCGGCAGCAGTGAGTTTCAGGAAGTTCTGAAAATTGAAACCGTTGTTCCCAATCGTCTGAAAGTCGAAATTAATCCCGCTAAAAATCACCTGTATGCCAATGATCGCAATCTGGAAATCGCTTTAAATTCCAGTTACCTGTTCGGCGCGCCGGCCAGCGACCTGAAAGCCGAAATCGAGGTAGCCTCCGAAGCCGTTGATAAACAGTTTGCGACATATAAAGATTTTACGTTTTCCAATCAATCGATCGAATATAAGCCCTATTCGAAAAATATTTTCGAACAGGAATTGAGTAGTGATGGTAAAGCGCAGGTTACCTGGAAACTTCCGAAATTCGAAAATATTCCCTCGGCTTTGAACTTCAGAATTACCGCCCGGGTATATGAAAAAGGCGGCCGTCCGAACCAGAAAAATATCGTGGTGCCTGCCGATCCCTACGATTATTATATTGGTATCAAACTACCGGATTTTAAATATGGCTATTCAACGGTTGGAAAGCCGGTTGGAGTTGAATTAATCGTGATGGATAAGGATGGTAATATCGTCACAGGGAAAACCATCAATTACACGATATATAAAAACAGCCGTTACTGGTGGTGGGAATACAAACGCCGCTCAGAGTTTCAACTGCGGTACAAATCAAACGTGTACACTGAAAAAGTCAAATACGGTGGAATTCAGTCCGGCTCTTTTCCAGTTACGGTGGAGTTTAAACCCGAAGTCTGGGGTGAATACCTAATTGAGGCCAGCATCGCTGAACAAGGCAGCCATACAGCCGGAGTGTTCTTCCGGGCTGTCAATTGGGGCGACACTCAGCAAGGTCCTAAAGATGCCGGACAAATCGTCCTTAAAGCCGATAAAGATAAATATGCACCCGGCGAAATCGCAAAAATCAGTTTTCCCTGCCCGGATGAATGTACCCTGATCCTCTCGATCGAAAAGGCTAACGAGGTGCTCTCATCGGAAATCGTATCTCCACGCATCGTTAATCATGAAGCGACTATCGAGATTCCGATTACCGGCAAGATGCTTCCCAATGTTTACGTGTCGGTCTGTTTATTACAACCTCATGCTCAATCGGTGAACGATCGTCCGATCCGGACTTACGGCATTATTCCACTGTTAGTCGAAGATAGTAAAACCCGCCAGGAACTGCGGGTAACGGTGCCGGAAGTTATCCGGCCGGATTTGCCCTTTAATGTGGAAATCCAGACCGAAGACCAGAAACAGGTTCAATTCACCGTAGCGGTCGTCGACGAAGGCTTACTGGACCTGACCAACTTCCAGACTCCCGATCCCTGGCAATCGTTCTACAGCAAAGAGCGTCTGGGTGTCAAAACCTTCGACCTTTATTCCTATATCATAGGTGCCAATATCGGTGATGTATTCAAGACCTTCTCGATCGGAGGCGATTACGATGAAGATTTTTACCGTAAGAATCAGAAGCAGAAAGAGCGGGCCAAGCGTTTTAGACTGGTCTCACAATTTGCCGGTCCGCTTACCACCGATCGAAACGGATATGCTAAAGTCCCTTTTAAAATCTCGGATTACATCGGGTCAGTGCGAATCATGGTTGTAACCATTAAGGATAATTGTTACGGGAGTGCCGAGAAGACCGTACCGGTCAAAAACGATCTGATGGTTTTACCAGCCCTGCCCAGAGTTCTGGGCAACACCGATGAGATCAAACTTCCGGTTACTCTGTTTGCCATGGCCGATAGCATCGGACCGGTTACGGTGACTCTGAAGACCGAAGGTCCACTTACGATGGTTGGTGAAACGCAAACAGTGGTGGAATTACCGAAAATCGGTGAAACCGATGTCGAGTTCGGACTGAAAGCCAACAATGCCGTCGGTAAAGGTGTCATAGTTATTGAAGCGAAATCGAAATCAATGTCGGTAATCAAAAAGACCGAGATTGACGTGCGTGCTAATTCTCCGCGCATTTACAAAACCACCGAATTCAGTGATAAACCCGGCGAAAATGTCCAAATTCCACTTCCAAATAAGGGAGTTCCCGGTACCAATCATGCTCAGCTACAGATATGCCGGATACCGAATATGAAATTCGGACATCGCCTGAGCTGGTTAATGAAATATCCGTATGGCTGTGTCGAGCAAACTGTTTCATCGGTCTTTCCACAGTTGTATCTGACAGAATTTCAGGAACTGACTGAAAGTGAAAAGAAAACCATTGATTACAACATCGATCGTGGAATTATGCAATTAGCCAATTTTCAGACAATTGCCGGCGGTCTTTCATACTGGCCGGGAGGAGCAGATGTCTCATACTGGGGAACAACCTATGCTTTTCATTTCCTGATTGAAGCCCAGAAAAGGGGTTATTATGTCCCGTCGCATCTGGTGGAAAACCTTAAACGTTTTGAAAAATCGCAGGCCCGGACTGGAAAATCAGGATCGAAATCTCAGGTTTATCGTCTCTATGTACTGGCGCTGGCGGGCGACCCGGAAATCGGTCCGATGAATTTCATCAAGGAAAGTATGCTGTCAAAATTGGATGATTCCGAAAGATGGCTGTTGGCGGGAGCCTACAAACTGGCCGGTGTCGAACGCAGTGCTTTCTATGTAATTGGGCGAACTGGAATCATTACCAGGATTTACGTCGAACTCAGCGGCAGTTACGGTTCCGGAGTCCGCGATAAGGCGATTATTCTTGAGATGTTAACTTTATTTGAACTATGGGAAAAAGCTGATCCGATTTTTAAAGAATTATGTAATCAGGTTTCAAGCAACGACTGGTACTCGACTCAAACCCTTAGTTATTCGTTGCTTTCCATAGGTAAATATATTACGAAACGCTATTCCATAACCGGCCAAACGTCGTTATTAAAGGGTACAATTATTCTGCCCAATGGCTCCCGGGTACCTTTTAACACGAACAAGATGGCCTTTAATTATTCGCTTGATAAATATTTCGGCCAGAACCTAACGGTAGAAATTGATCCCAAAACCAGTGTTTCCAAGGTGTTTTTGAATTTAGACTGGGATGGAATTCCCTTGAAATATGACCAGGGCGATGTTTCGAATAATCTGAAAATGGAAGTTGAATGGTTTAATGAAAACGGGGGGGAAATCAATCCTGATCAAATCCGGCAGGGTACCAGTTTTTGGGAACATATCCGTGTCGAAAGGACCAAGTCCCAGACACAGACTATCGAAGAGTTAGCTCTGGTACAATTTTTACCAGCGGGGTGGGAGATTGAAAATATCCGGCTTACTTCAGAAGCCGTTCCATCCTGGATGAAAGATATGACATTGTATCGAGAAGATTATACCGATATTCGCGACGACCATATTATGTGGTTTTTCGACTTACCTATGGGCGCAACCGGTCTCGATTTTGTCGTTAAAATCAATGCCGTCACCCAGGGCAAGTTTGATTTGCCGCCAACCAAAGCCGAGGCGATGTATGACAATACTTACCAGGCTATTAAATCCGGAATGACGGTGGAGGTGACCAAGTAATTAAGAATCAATCCATATGGCCGGGTTGGCGAGTAATTCTCAAAATCCTTCTGGGATTGGTTTTAATCGGTGGATTGTATCTTATCATCCCACCGCCCGACCCGTTATTTCCGGTTGATAAAAGTACGGTTGTGCTGGCTGAAGACGGCGAAATTCTGCGGGTGTTTTTAAATTCCCAGGAGCAATGGTATTTTCCGCCCGATCCTGAAAAGCAGATACCGCTCAAACTGCAAAAAGCTTTGTTGACTTACGAAGACCGGCATTTTTATCGGCATTTCGGGGTGAATCCGGGAGCTATTGTACGGGCAATAAAGCAGAACATTGACCATCACAAAATCATCAGCGGTGCCAGTACCATCAATATGCAAGTTACCCGAATGATGCGTCATAAGCCCCGCACTTTGGTTAATAAAATTATAGAGATAGGATTGGCTGTTCGGCTGGAGGTCTATTACCCGAAGGACGAAATTCTACGAATATATCTGGAAAATGCTCCTTTCGGCGGTAATATCATCGGTTACCAGACAGCTTCCTATAAATATTTTAATAAACCTCCGGAACAACTTACCTGGAGCGAGGCTGCTACTCTGGCTGTTCTGCCCAATGCTCCCGGAATAATTGCTCCCCAGATTGATCATAGTCGCTTGATTGCAAAACGTAATATGTTGCTGAAACAGTTGCTGACTGAAAGCGTGATTGACGAAGAAACCTATACTACAGCTTGCCTGGAAACGGTGATCGAGGGTACTTACGATTTTCCGTTTTTAGCCCCGCACCTGGCGGAAAACCTGAAAAGAAAAACGGCCGGCGAAAGTGAATTCATTCATACCACTATCGATAATCAGGCTCAGGAATATCTTGAATACCTGGTGCAAGATCACTTGAAATTTTTAAAATCTCAGGGTATTAAAAACGGTGCCATTCTGGTTGTCGATAATAAAAATGGTGAAATTCGGGCTTATGTCGGCTCACAGGATTTTTTTGATTCTGTAAATGGAGGACAGGTCGATGGAGTTGCGGCTCCCAGATCATCCGGTTCGATCTTAAAGCCTTTTCTGTATGCTCTGGCGATGGATCACGGTCTATTAATTCCGCAGTCGGTGCTGGTGGATATTCCCACCTATTATGGTTCTTATTCGCCGGCGAACGCCAATAATACCTATGATGGTTTAGTGACGGCTAACGATGCTTTGATCCGTTCCCTGAATGTCCCCGCGGTACGGTTGCTGAAGGAATATGGCATAGCTCCGTTTTATCAATTTTTAAAGAAAGTCGGGGTCAGTCATTTGTATATGTCGGCCGATGAATATGGTTTACCCTTGATTTTGGGAGGGGCGGAGGTTTCATTAGCCGATCTGGCAGTCTTATATCATGGATTATCGCATGGCGGGATATTTACTCCGCTGAATGTGATTCAATCGGATAATGATAACGAAGTCAGTGCGAAGTCGCCGATACATACTCAGGAACGTTTATTTAGCGAAAGCGCCTGCTATTTGACCCTGGAAATTTTACGTGAACTAAAAAGGCCGGGGGCAGAATATTACTGGCATCAATATCAGAATCAATGGCCCATTGCCTGGAAAACCGGAACCAGCTATGGACAGCGGGATGCCTGGGCTGTTGGGGTGTCGCCGCAATGGCTAATTGCGGTCTGGATCGGTAATTTCACCGGGGAACCTAATACCAACCTGGCCGGTGCGAAATCGGCCGGTACTCTGTTATTTGATGTATATAATTACCTGCCTAAAGATGCCGAAAAATGCTGGTTTGAGACCCCGTACTGGGATATGGAGGAAATCGAAATCTGTACCGAAACCGGTTATATTGCTTCCGAGGCCTGTCCTCATCACAAAACCATTTATGCTCCGATAACGAAAAATCCCTTAAAACGCTGTCCATATCATCACTCGATTTGTGTTACTTTGGATAATGAATATCAGGTATGCTCACGTTGCTGGGAAGGCGAAGGACATAAGAATATTAATGTTATCGAATATCCGCCCGGCGTCGCTTACTATCTACAATTACGGGGTAATTATCCGGATCGGATTCCGTCTCATAATCCGGATTGTCAGTATTTTGCCGGCAATAAATCCATGGAAATAATCTATCCGGATCAGGATGCCTACATCTGGATTCCGCGGGACTATGACGGTAATTACCAGAAAATCACATTCAAAGCCGTGCACCTTCATCCTGATATTAAAATCTATTGGTATCTGGATGACCTTTTCCTGGGAGTAACCGAAAAACATCATACTGTTGCCTGCACCGCCGAAAAAGGTTGGCACGAACTTCAGATCGTCGATGCTGACGGTCAGCGGGATCAAAAGAAGTTTTATATTGAGATTAAAAGTAACCTTTCATATCAGAAATAACTTTAGAGATATATTTTAAGTAAGTAATCCATATTTATACCAGATTACGCAATAGGATTTTTCTAATGCTTAGCAATAGATAAATTTGGGTTATAGAATACGAGATATGATTTACAAATCAAGCGATTACACCATGGTCGGGTTTGGGCTTTTTGCATAATATGATGAAAAAGATGAGGGTTCGGGATCAACTTTTACGCTGTGATAATTTACCGCAACCGGGTTCCAATCGTGGATATTCTCCAGTAGACCTAATAGAGACGTTTATAGTCAGTAGCTGGTATGGAGCGAATCGGTTTATCCATACAGAAGTCACTTACCTCAGCGATTTACGTCGGTGGCGAGATCGAGATCAGCCGTAGCTTTTCGGGCGCCTGGAGCAAGAACAAAGTCTTCACTGAAGATGAAATCTTTATCCTGCCGACGCTCGGATTGAAGTGGTCGCTTTAATATGCCATTCATGAAAAGATAAAAATGTACATATAAGCAGACTTGTTTTAACCGGTCAAAGCCGTTAAATTTCCAAGTTCTTTTTCCATGATAAATTAGAAATTTGAGATACAGGAGATTTTATGGATGTTAAACTGGATGGTTTAATAGAAAAAATAAAACAAGAGGGCATCGCCGAGGCTCAGCGCAGTGCCGATGAGATTATCAAAAAGGCTGAAGCCGAAGCGCAGGAAATCCTCGAAAAAGCGCGGCGCACTGCCAGTCAGATTGAAACTGAAGGACAGCAGAATGCCGACAAATTGCGCGCCAATGCCGAAGCCGCCATTCGCCAGGCCGCCCGCGACACAATCCTAGTGACCAAGGAAAATCTCCAGAAACTGTTCGATCGCGTTTTCAAAAAGGAAATCGCCAAAACATTATCGCCGGAATTTATAAAGGAGATCATTCTGGCAATGGTTAAATCTTCTGCATCAAATACGAAGTTGGAGTTTGTGGTCTCGGAAAAAGACGTTGAAAAACTGGAAGCCCTCGTCCTGGCGGCCACCCGCGAAAGCCTGAAAGAACCGGTGACGTTTAGAGTAGATCGTGGCATCGCCCAGGGTTTCCGGGTTTCGCGCAAAGGCGAAGAAGTTTACTACGATTTTACCGATCAAAGTATCGCCGAAGTCCTGCAGGAATTTCTCAATCCAGCTCTTCGCAGTTTGCTAGACCAGAATGGATAAATATTACTATTTAATTGCGCAGTTACCCGTTTTATATTTCGGGCGGGAATCGGCGCTGACGATGGAACAATTTTTAGACGAAGCCGCCAAATGGCTTTCGCTAGATGATTTCAGCCGGCTGGAAAAAGTCGATCTGCAGGCGACTGAAATCAATAAAAACGATCCGCCAATTATCCGGCAGGTCAAAGATTTTGAACTGGAGTTACGTCTGGAATTGGTTAACTGGCGCACGGCGCAGAAGAAGAATCGGGACTACAAAATTATGACTTTCCCGGCTAATCTGGTGCGGGAGGGTAATCCCCTGGCGGTCGAAAAAAATCTGCTGTTATGGCGCTGGCAATTTCTGGAAGCGCTGGAAATCGGCCATCATTTCGATCTGGATTTTTTAATCCTCTACTATCTGCGACTCCAGATTTTGAAAAGGTTGTTTATCTTCGATAAGAAACTCGGTCGTGAAAAATATCAACAATATTATGAAATGAGCTTATGAAAAAACACGGTAAAATAATCGGTATTAATGGCAATATGATCACGGTAGTTTGCGAGAGCGATATCATCCAGAATGAAGTCGGCAACGCGATTGTCGGCGATGAATCACTCAAAGCCGAAGTGATCCGAATTCGCGGCAACCTGGCCTATATGCAGGTTTTCGAAAGTACCAAAGGTCTGAAAGTTGGCGACAAGGTCGAATTCACCGGACAAATGCTTTCGGTGCAACTTGGTCCGGGATTGCTCGGCATGGTGTACGACGGTTTGCAAAATCCCCTGCACGATTTGGCTGAAAAATTCGGTTTCTTCCTCAAACGCGGGGCGGTGATCGAGCCTCTGGATTCAAAGAAAGAATGGGCTTTTGAGCCGCGCGTCAAGACCGGTGATAAGGTTCAGGGAGGTATCAGTCTCGGCGTCGTGCCGGAAGGAATCTTCGAACATCATATTTTCGTACCGTTTGATCTGCGCGGCGAATATTTAGTAAAAAATATTAGCGCGCCCGGCAATTATAAAATTGATGACACTATTGCCGTGATTACCGATGAAAAAGGCGTCGAGACCAACCTTAAAATGCATTTCGATTGGCCGGTCAAAATTCCAATCACGGCTTACCGGGATAAATTCGTTCCAACCGAGCCGCTGGTTACCCAGACCCGCATCATCGATACCTTTTTTCCGATTGCCAAAGGTGGTACTTATTGCATTCCGGGACCGTTTGGAGCCGGTAAGACCGTACTTCAGCAGGTTACCAGCCGTTTTGCCGAAGCCGATGTAGTCATTATCGCGGCCTGCGGCGAGCGCGCCGGTGAAGTCGTCGAAACCCTGCGCGAATTTCCGGAGCTGACCGATCCGCGCACCGGTAAGTCGCTGATGGATCGCACGATCATCATTTGCAATACCAGTTCAATGCCGGTAGCGGCGCGCGAAGCGTCGGTTTATACCGCCGCGACACTCGGTGAATATTATCGTCAGATGGGACTTAGTGTTCTTTTACTGGCTGATTCGACTTCACGCTGGGCGCAGGCCATGCGCGAGCTCTCCGGTCGCCTTGAGGAAATCCCGGGTGAAGAAGCTTTCCCAGCCTATCTTGAATCCCGCATTGCCCAGTTTTACGAACGCGCCGGGATTGTGGAACTGTTCGACGGACGCACCGGTAGTTTGACAATCGGCGGTACCGTCAGCCCGGCCGGCGGAAATTTTGAGGAACCCGTAACTCAGTCAACTCTAAAAGTGGTCGGCGCTTTTCACGGCCTGTCCCGCGATCGCTCAAATGCCCGGCGTTATCCGGCTATTCACCCGTTGGACAGCTGGTCGAAGTACACCAGTTTTATTCCATTGAATCTGATCGAGGACGCCCGTAAGGTTTTGTTTAAAGGCAATGAAGTTCACCAGATGATGCTGGTGGTCGGCGAGGAGGGCACTTCGCTGGATGATTTCGAAATTTATATGAAATCGGAATTTCTGGATGCGGTTTATCTTCAGCAAAATTCGTTTGATCAGGTTGACGGCGCCAGCAATCCCGAACGCCAGAAATATGTTTTCAATAAAGTGCACGAAGTGTTAATGATCAAATTCAACCTAGCCGATAAAAATGACGCCCGCGCTTATTTCAATAAACTGCGGCAAGCTTTCATTGATTGGAACTATCTCGATTTTAAAGAGGACAAATTCAAACAGCAAGAGCAGATGATTAATAAAATGATTAAGGAAAAAGCTCGCGATGCAAAAAGTCTATAATAAAATTTTAAGTGTGACCGGCAATGTCATTACAGTTCGCGCCAGCGATGTCGCTTACGAAGAATTAGCTGAAATCTCCACCCAGCGCGGCAAATCGCTGGCTCAGGTTATTAAGCTGGACGACGATATCGTTTCCCTGCAGGTGTTTGCCGGTAGTCAGGGCATTGCCACCAATGACGAAATCCGCTTTCTGGGTCACCCGATGGAGGTCACTTTTTCGGATAATATGCTTGGCCGTATTTTTAACGGCAGTGGCGTGCCGCGTGACAAAGGTCCGCAATTGACCGAAAACCTGATTCAGATCGCCGGTCCGTCCGTAAATCCCGCCAAACGCATTATTCCGCGACGAATGGTGCGCACCAATATTCCGATGATTGACGTTTTCAATTCACTGGTAATTTCGCAGAAGCTCCCGATTTTTTCGGTTTCCGGAGAGCCGTATAACGAATTGCTGGCGCGGATCGCCATGCAGGCTGAAGTCGATATGATCATTCTGGGCGGAATCGGACTGAAGTATGATCAGTACATGTTTTTTAAAAACACTCTGGAAGAGGGCGGCGCGCTGAGCCGCTCGATTTTCTTTATTCATACGGCATCCGATCCGATCGTAGAAGGCCTGATGGTGCCCGATCTGAGTCTGGCGGTCGCCGAAGGCTTTGCCCTCAAGGGTCGCGATGTGCTGGTGCTTTTAACCGATATGACCAATTTTGCCGATGCCCTCAAGGAAATCGCCATTACCATGGAACAGGTTCCGTCCAACCGCGGTTATCCGGGCGATCTGTACAGCCAGCTGGCGGCACGGTATGAAAAAGCGGTCGATTTCGAAGGCGCCGGATCGGTAACCGTTTTAGCGGTTACCACCATGCCGGGCGACGATGTCACGCACCCCGTGCCGGATAATACCGGATACATTACCGAAGGTCAGTTTTACCTGCGCAACGGCCGCATCGAACCATTCGGTTCACTCAGCCGTCTGAAACAACAGGTCAATAAGAGTTCGCGCGAAGATCATCGCGCCATCATGGACGGCATGATCCAGCTCTACGCCCAGTTTAAGGAAACCGAGGAAAAACGCGCCATGGGTTTCCGGATGAGTGACTGGGACCATAAACTGCTTGAATATGGCAAGCGGTTTGAAGCGTCACTGATGGATTTGAAAGTCAATATCCCACTCGAAGAAGCGCTCGATCGCGGCTGGCAGATTTTGGCGGATTGCTTTGAACCGGAAGAAACCGGTATGAAATCCGAACTGGTAGAGAAATTTTGGCCGAAGAAAAAGGAGACCGCTAAAGAAAAAGAGGTGGCTGAAGAGCAAGAGACGCCTAAAGAGGAAGAGACAGGCGAAAAGAACAAAGCGGCTGGGGAAAAAGCTAATTGATTTGATTTTATGGCCAAGATCAAACATACCAAGAATGAATTAAAAGCTCAGCGCGAAGCTCTGGCGCGCTACCTGCGCTTCCTGCCCACTCTGGAATTGAAAAAGAGCCAGCTGGTTGCCGAAATCCGCCGCCTTATGCGTGAAATCGAGCAGGTCGAAGATGAAATTCAACAGGTCGCCGAGGAAATATTTAAATGGGTCGATGTCCTGGCTGAAGAGATCGATCTGAAAGAATTATTAATAATCCGGCAAATCATAATGGAAGAGGGCAACATTGCCGGTATCGGCATCCAGATTTTTAAAGAGGTGGAATTCGAAGATGTAGCCTATAATTTCTTTACAACTCCACTCTGGGTTGACCGGGCCCTGGTGGTGCTCAAGGAACAGATTGCCCGTCGTATCCAGATCGACACTTTACAGAAACAGGTCGATATATTACTCGAAGAGATGCGCATCACGATCCAGCGCATTAATCTATTTGAGAAGGTGAAAATTCCTGAGGCGCGCGAAAATATCCGCATAATCCAGATTTTCATCGGTGACGCCATGACGGCTGAAGTAGTGCGCGGTAAGATTGCCAAGACCAAGATTCAGGCTAAACGGGAGTCGGTGAGCGTATGATCGTTCCGATGAAAAAATTAGTGGTCTTCGTCAGCAGTTCGGCGCGTGACTCCGGCCTGAAAAAACTGCGCCGCCTGGGCGTTTTACACATTAAACCGACCGTTGCGCCGGTATCCGAAGATTTATCACAAATCGAAAAACAGATTGCCCGGACCGATAAAGCGCTGGAAATAATCGGTAAAGATGCCGGGCAACCAACCGGCGCGTTTGAGGCAACTGCCGCAATAAAGACAGTCAGCGAAATTCTCGACTTGAGCGCCGAACGTCAAAAAATCAGCGGTAATCTGGAGATTTTAAGCGAGCGCCGGCGCTGGTATGACACCTGGGGTAAAATATCCCAAAACGATCTGGCGACTTTACGTAAAGCGGGTGTTCACCTGCGGCTGTATGCCATTGATAAAAATCAGGCAAAGCAGTTACCAAAAGATAAATTGATTCAGGTCGTCGCGCAGGACAAGAGCCGGCTTTATCTGGCGCTGATTGCCGAATCGCGTGAAGAGCAGATCGAATTCAAGGAAGAAATTATTCCGGAAACGGATTACGATACCACCGTTCATGAATTAGAGGCGGCTGAAAGCCGTTTGAACGCAATCGCAGAACGTCATAAAGCACTGGCATCCGAGCGGGATAATCTCACCGCTTTACGAACTGAATTGGAAAAGCGTCAGCGTTATGCCAGCGTTCGGGACGGGATGGGTATTTCCGAGGCGGTCGTTTACCTGGAAGGCTATTGTCCGGCAGACAGCCTGCCATCGGTAACGGAATTGGCCGATAAGGAAGGCTGGGGTTATCTGATTGATGATCCGGACGATCCCGAAGAGGTGCCGACTCTGATTCGCAAGGCGCGTTGGCTGAAGATGATCGATCCGGTTTTTAATTTTATGGGAACGATACCCGGCTACCAGGAATTCGACATCAGTTTATGGTTTTTGGCGTTCTTCAGTCTGTTTTTCGCTATCCTGGTTGGAGATGCCGGCTATGGCGTACTCTTTCTAATGCTGGCGATCTTTTTCCGCCGTAAATATAAAAATGCTCCCAGAGAACCGTTCTGGCTGGTATATGTTCTGAGCGGCGCTCTGATAATCTGGGGTTCGATTACCGGCACCTGGTTTGGATTTGAGACGGTAGCGCGTCTGCCGCTTTTCAGTTCGCTGGTGATTGAGCAGGTCGCTACCTTCAGTAAGGATACCGCTCAGGTTACCAGATTCATGATGTTTTTTACCTTTTTAATTGGTGCAATTCACCTTTCAATCGGGCACATTCTGAACGGTCTGAAGAAAATCAATTCTCTTCAAGCGCTGGCGCAGGTTGGTTGGGTCGGCGTGGTCTGGGGTATGTTTTTTCTGGCGGGTCAGTTAGTGCTGTCGAAACCTATGCCAGGTTTTGCGCTATACATATTATTAGGCGGGGCGGTGATAATCGCCTGCTTTGACAATTACCTCAAGGGTCATTTCTGGAAAGGATTGGGAGCCACGATTGGCAATTTGCCGCTCAGCATCATCAGCGCTTTTGGCGATGTAGTCTCTTATCTGCGTCTATTTGCGGTCGGGATGGCCGGCGCGGTCGTGGAGGTCAGCTTTAACAATATGGCGATAGGTGACGGAGTGGACAATCTTCTGAAAGGGATAATCGCAGTTTTGATCATTATATTCGGACACGGATTGAATATTGTGCTCTGTATGATGTCGGTAATCGTACACGGCATCCGGCTGAATATGCTGGAATTTTCCGGTCATCTCGGGATGCAGTGGACCGGTCAGAAATACGAACCATTCCGGGAATAAGAATGCCATTAACAGAAAATAATAAAGGAGTTAGAATATGGTTAGTTTAGGTGATTTTAATTTATCGTTGGTAATCGCCGCGATCGGATCGGCTCTGGGCGCCGGAGTAGCCGGTATGTCGGCGATCGGAGCCTGGAAGAAAGCTTATTCACTGAATAAAGCCGCTCCGTTTATTCTGGTGGCTTTCGTGGGGGCGCCGCTGTCCCAGACGATTTATGGTATGATTTTAAGAAATGCCATCCAGGGTGCGGCGTTTGAGGCCGGCAATCTGGCTCAGGTTTTAATCGGCACGTTCGCCGGTTGCGCGATGGGGCTTTCGGCGTTTATGCAGGGTAAAGCCTCGGCCAAAGCCTGCGACGCATTAGCGGAAACCGGCAAGGGTTTTGGTAATTATATCATGGTGATTGGTATAATTGAAACTGTAGCTCTGTTCATCATGGTATTCTGTTTAACCGCTTTACCGTAAGATTGCCAGATAAGAAGAGCCTGATATTTTAGATAAATTTATCTTTTAGCTGTGAGAGGCGTCTAAGTCCTGTATTGTCAGTTAAAATACAGGATCATAATTGAGATCTGAAAATTGCATGGGCGTAGGTATTGGTGGAATAGAATGACTTCGATGAGAAAACGGTATAGATTGGCCGTTAATCTCGGTCTGATGGGATTGATGATAATATCAATGAGCAGAGTTGGTATGGATTTGCTGTACGCTTATCCGCCAAATCCTGCTCCTGCGGCTACCTCCGGCATTTTCGAGCCCAACGTTCCATCTTATATGGATCTGGTGCGCAATTTTGATTACAATAATCGCGCGCCGCTGGATATTCGGGAACAGCCGATCGCCGAATCTGATAGTCTCATTCATCTTGCAATCTCCTATACCAATCCACGCCGCTGGCGCGTGGTAGCCAATCTGCTGAAACCCACCGGCACGGGACCTTTTGCCGCTCTGGTTTACTTATGTGGCAATTCCGACGCTCGCCTGGCATTTCTTGAAGAAGCCTATAACCTGGTAAAAACCGGAGTCGCCGTTTTGATTATCGATACTTCTGTCAGACAGGTTGAACCAAACTCAGTCCTACTGGACATTAACAGTCAGACAATTCAATCCGTGCTGGATATTCGTCGGGCTATCGACTGCCTGTCGGCACGGCCTGAGATCGATCCGCGACGCATCGGTTTTATCGGTTATGCTGACGGAGCGAATTTAGGTGGAATAATCGCAGGTGTCGAAAAACGGATTCGGGCATTGATCCTGATTTCGGCCAACGTCTGTCCTTCCAAAAGCGAGAGTAATGCTCCAAGCGCCTTCCTGGATGGTTTGCATTATATTGGTTATGCGGCACCGGCCAACCTCTTATTGCAGTATAGCGAACAGGGTGACTCTGTATCGCGCGAAACCGCTATGCAATGCTATCAGGCGGCCAGTCAACCCAAAGCCCTGAGCTGGTACTCCGCCAATCCGCTGACCGATCCACAGGCTCGCCGTGATCGCTATAACTGGTTACGCGAACAGCTAGGGATATACTCCGCTTCGGGAGTATCCGCGGGAGATTTATTGGAATCATCCCGCTAGTTCGATATATTCTTGACGATGATTATTTTTACAATTAGCAAATTGAAGTCGGCTTCGACACGGCCATGTTATTTATGGAGAAGAAAATGCCAAGTTTAACATTTCTGGGGGCGACCGGTACTGTGACCGGCTCACGTTTTTTACTAAAGACGAATTCCAAGCAATATCTGATCGACTGTGGATTGTTCCAGGGTTTAAAGGAATTACGTTTGCGCAACTGGGAACCATTTCCGGTTGCACCGGACACTATCGACGCCGTGATTCTGACGCATGCCCATATCGATCACACCGGCTATTTACCCTGTCTGGTAAAAAACGGTTTTCACGGGCCGGTATATGCCACCACCGCCACGACCGATCTGTGCCAGATAATGCTACCTGACTCGGCTCACCTTCAGGAAGAAGACGCGGCTTACGCCAATAAGAAGCATTTTACCAAACACAGTCCGGCTTTGCCGCTATACACGGGCGAGGACGCCAAGAAAGCGGTGAGTCTGTTCAAACCGATTCCCTATGGCAGTGTCTTAAATCTGGACGATGGGGTCTCTTTGACCTTTCGGGACGCCGGTCATATTCTGGGATCGGCTTTTGTCGATATTCGTTTGCAGAATGACGGTAAAGAGCTGCGACTGCTTTTTTCAGGCGATCTGGGACGCCCCAACCAACCGATTTTACGCGATCCGCACACGGTTTTCAGTGCCGATTATTTAGTTATAGAATCGACATACGGTGATCGTCTGCACGGTAGCGCCGACACTAAAAAGGAAGTGGCGCGGATCATCAATGAAAGTATCGAACGCGGGGGAGTTTTAGTCATACCCTCTTTTGCGGTCGGACGCACTCAGGAATTGCTTTATACGATTCGCGAATTGGAAGAAACCAATCTGATTCCACATTTACCGATTTATGTAGATAGCCCGATGGCGATTAACGCCACCCAAATATTTATTAAAAATAAGCAGGATTATGATCTGGAATCCAAAGTTCTGGAATTAGAAGGCAAGGCAATTTTACAGACCGCCAAACTACATTTTGCCCAGACCCAGCAACAATCTAAAGCGATTAACGCAATCAATAACCGGGCAATCATCATTTCTGCCAGCGGCATGGTAACCGGCGGTCGTATTCTGCACCATATGTTCAACCGTCTGCCCAATCCGAAGAATACGGTGTTGTTCATTGGTTATCAGGCTCTCGGCACGCGCGGTCGCACGATTCTGGAAGGCGCGGAGAGTGTCAAAATTCATGGCCAGTATGTTCCAATTAGGGCGCATGTCGAGAATATCTCAGGCTTTTCGGCGCATGCCGATTATAATGAAATATTAGCCTGGTTGGCGAGTTTTAACAATGCGCCCCGCAAAGTTTTTATTGTGCATGGTGAACCTGAACAATCGCGCAGTCTGGGCGATAAAATCCGCAGTCAATTCAACTGGGCAACTGAGACTCCGGAATACCTTAGTCGTTTTGAACTTAATTGAAATATGCCCGGGGAATTTTAAGCATTGGATTTATTCACTGCCGATCAGCAAACTGCTGACCTGTTGCCGCCTTTAGCAGAGCGGATGCGACCGCACCGCCTTGAGGGTTTTATCGGTCAGGAAGAAATCGTCGCAGAAGGTAAAATTTTACGCAAGGCGCTCGCGGCCAAGAAAATCTTCTCTATGATTTTGTGGGGACCGCCGGGCAGTGGCAAGACTACCCTGGCTAAAATCATCGCCAATTATATTGCGGCTGATTTTCACCAGATCAGCGCCGTGTCGGCCGGAGTGAAAGATGTCCGGGCTGTGATCGAAAAGGCGGCCTTTAATCGCCGCCAAAATCGCACGACGTTGCTTTTCATTGATGAAATTCATCGCTTCAATAAAGCCCAGCAGGATGCCCTCTTACATGCAGTCGAGGATGGTTCGTTGATTTTGATCGGAGCCACAACCGAGAATCCGTCCTTTGAGGTAATTGCCCCGCTCATCTCGCGCTGTCGGGTTCTTAAACTGGCCGGCTTATCGGATGAAAACCTGGCCAGCATCATTGATTTGGCAATCACCAAGGATATAATCCTGCTTAAATATCAAATCGAGTTCGAACCGGGCGCTAAAGATTTTCTAATTAAAAATGTCAATGGCGACGCCCGCAAACTTCTCAACGCCCTTGAAATTTGCCAGCAGCTGGCGGCTCCCGCCGAAGGCGTCGAGTTTTATATTACGACCGATTTAATTAAAGAAGCACTCCAGCAGAGACGCCAGTTATATGACAAAACCGGCGATTATCACTATGATATTATTTCGGCCTTTATTAAGAGTGTGCGCGGCAGTGATCCGGATGCGGCGGTTTACTGGATGACGCTGATGCTGGAGGGCGGCGAGGATCCGCTTTTTATTGCGCGCCGCTTGATCATTCTGGCCAGTGAAGACATCGGCAACGCCGACCCGTCTGCTCTGCCGCTGGCGACAGCCGGCTTTCAGGCTGTCCACGCCATTGGGATGCCGGAAGCCGCCATCGTTCTGTCACAGGTTACTACCTATTTAGCATCGACCGTCAAAAGCAATGCGGCTTACATGGCCCTGGAAAACGCGCGTCAGGAATTGAAAACCGGCGAAGCGCCCAACGTTCCCCTGCACCTGCGGAATGCGCCGACGCAATTGATGAAAGCCCAGGGTTATCATAAAGGCTACCGTTACCCCCACAGTTACGAGGACCACTTCGTCAAAGAGAATTACTTCCCGAATGGCAGAGCGGCACCAACCTTTTATTTTCCGACTAACCTCGGACGCGAGAAATTTATCCGCGAACGCCTTGCTCAACTCTGGCCGGAGCGTTACCAGAAAGAAAAAACCTGCTGAAGAACTTATTCCCTGGAAGATCCCGGGAGTATTAAATAATTATCAGAGCGGATTTGATTATTAAAATAGTAGACTTATTCAGGAATCGCTTTGTGAATTGCTTTCAGGTTCGATTTTAATGTTCATCTTATCGAGGAGTGATTAGAGTATGTTGCCTCGAAATATATTGTTATTAAAAAAGAGCTTGATTTTTTTTATAGGTTAAATTATTTTAAAGCGTTAAAAATAACCGCTATAGGGGCGTCGTGATGAGAAGGAAAATTGTTAGAGTTGGTGCTAGCTTATGTATATTGTTACCCAAAGAAGTAATTAAAGTGATGGAATGGAATTTCGAAGATGAGATCAATTTAATTCTGGACGAGGAAAATGAGGTGGTGATTCTACGCAATCCGAAGACTCAGAAAGTCGAGAAGAAAATGATGATGGATCGATTCGACAAATTTCTGGAAACTTATGGCCAAAATTTAGATACTCTGGCGGCCGATTCTGAATCTAAAGTGTATCAGTAAGGAGTCAAGAAGCGATGAGGCGAAAAATAATTCGGGTAGGTTCGAGTAAAGGTGTTTTACTGCCCCGTGAAGTAACCAAGGCCATGAACTGGGAATTCGGTACCGAAGTCGAGCTGACGATCGATGAAGAAAAACGGGATATCATGCTAAAGACCCTAAAAGTCAATGTACCGATGGAGTATGAGATTGATGATTTACGTCAAATCGAGGAAGTCATGGAAGATTATGCGGATTTGCTGGAGGGTACCGATGACTGAAGAACAGATTCGGCAGATCAAGTTGATCACTTATGTCAATTGGCTGGTAACCGAGAGATTTTCGGGCGATCAGGGCATCAGGGATATGCAGGCTCTTAATACGGTTGTCTCTCTGCCAGGCGACGGGACTCTGTCCTGTATCTTAGGGGAACGCCTGTCCAATCGCAAAGATTTGTACGCTCAGCTGGGTTGGTTTGTCTATTATATAATCGAAGGCGAACCGTTCTACGGTAAAAATCGGACGACTGTACTGCTGATGTTATTATGGGTGTTGAAATATTATCGGTTGGAATTCGATGCTGATCAAATCGCCGATTTTATTAAGACCCTCGATCCCCTGAAACATGGCAATTCCGATATAGCCCTTTGGTTCTCCGGGCACTGCCGTTAAGGCCAATAATTTGCTAGCCAAGAACCGGCTATCTTACTTCTGCCGAGAAAATTTATTTAATTCAACATATCTTAAATCAAACAATGGTTTTGGAAGATTTAATCCGTGTCGCGCACGGCGATAAGCCGGCCGATTTATTAATTACCAATATAAAACTGGTCAATCTGTTATCGGCTGAAATTTATCCGACTTCAGTCGCGGTTTACGCCGGCAAGATTGCCGGCTTCGGCGAGTATGAAGCCCGTGAAGTTATCGACGGTCAGGGCAATTACCTGGCGGCCGGATTGATCGAAGGCCATGTCCATATCGAGAGCTCGATGCTGACGCCGCGCGAGTTTGCTATGGCGGTTGTTCCACACGGTACGACTACCGTTATCGCCGATCCGCATGAGATTATCAATGTGATGGGTATGGCTGGATTGCAATATATGCTGGCGGCCAGCGAAAATTTGCCGATTGATATTTATTACATGTTATCATCCTGCGTACCGGCGACCCATCTGGAAAATGCCGGAGCGGTGATCACGGCTGAGGAGATGCAAAAGTGGATTGGACATCCGCGGATACTCGGAATAGGAGAAATGATGAATTTTCCGGGTGTCATCGGATGCGATCCGCAGGTTCTGCGGAAAATTGAAAATTCGGCTGGCAAGGTGATCGATGGTCACGCTCCTTTAGTATTGGGAAAAGACTTGTCGGCTTACATCGCGGCCGGAATTTCCAGCGACCATGAAAGCACCGAATTTGATGAAGCCCTCGAAAAACTGCGTAAGGGATTGTTCGTGATGATCCGGGAGTGTTCCGCCGCCCGCAACCTGGAAGCTTTATTGCCGATCGTGAACCAGCTCAATGCGGTCAATTGCGGCTTTGTCACCGACGATCCGCATCCCGATTTTCTGATGGACTCCGGGCATATCGACAGCATCGTGCGTCTGGCGCTCAGCAAAGGTTGCGATCCGATCATGGCTTTGCAGATGGCTTCGATCAATACTGCCCGCCACTTCGGTCTGCGGCAAAACGGGGCGGTGGCGCCGGGTTACGACGCCGATCTGATTCTTTTTGATGATTTTGAAAATTTTAAGGTTCGTCAGGTATTTAAAGCCGGTCGCAAAGTTGCCGAAGATGGACAGATGCTGATTACGCCGGCTGGTTTTACCGAAACGCCCAAAAATTCCATGCATCCGGCGCCCTTGGCAGACGATGCTTTTTGCGTACCAGCTCGCGGGCGGGAAATATGGGCTATTGAGATAATTCCGCACCAGATAATCACCCGGAAATTGCGAATCGCCACTGAAATAGTTGATGGATTAGCAGTCGGCGCGCCTGACCGGGATTTACTTAAAATTGCGGTCGTCGAGCGCCATCACGCCACCGGCAATATTGGCTTAGGATTCGTCAAGGGCATGGGCTTGCAACATGGCGCGATCGCTTCGACCGTGGCACATGATTCTCATAATATTGTCGTGGTCGGAACCAATGACGCCGACATGCTGATAGCCTGTCAGGCATTAGTCAAAATGTGCGGCGGTAAGATCGTGGTGGCGAATGGACAAATTCTGGCCGCATTGCCACTACCGATTGCCGGATTGTTGAGCGATCAACCACTGGCGCAGGTGCGCGCGGCGGCTGATCGTTTGAATCAAACTGCCCGCGAGCTGGGTTGCATCCCCGAAAATCCGTTTATGACCCTATCTTTTCTGTCGCTACCGGTCATTCCGGAACTCAAATTGACCGACAGGGGATTGGTCGATGTAATCAAATTTGACTTCATCGAGCTGTTTGCAGTTTGAACCAGCTTTCTGTTCGATTATCATTTTGTTTAGCCTCGTAAAAGCCTTAACTTTTTGCAGTTGATAATTTGACAATGGAACAACAGGTATCAGCGGGATAATTAGACCACAGTTTATTTTCAGGTAAAATGTCCCGCACCAACCCTTTCTTAATTAAGTGATCAGGGATAGATTTGGTTATCGATTTCGGCTTAGCCTGGAACTGGGAATACGATTATGATCTGATGCGTCTTCTGGAAGCGGAATGCCGCCTTCAGGGACTTACATTTTTATCTATTACACCGGATAATATTGCCGCTACTACCACTACGCTCGAACGCGGCGAGCTTCGTCTGCGGGCATTGTGGGACCGGGCAGTTGACAGCGATAGCAATTTTATGGCGCTGAATGAATGGGCGCGGATGAATATGGTCAAACGCATCAATCCTTATGAACTAGCCCGGCATGCCTGGAACAAAGCCACGATGCACCTGGAATTTATCACGGCCGGGGTTTATACGCCGTATACGATCATCCTCGATCCTTTCAACATTCAACCAACCTTGCGCGAAATTGATCTGAGCGTTCTGGGAAATCGATTTATTATCAAACCAGCGCACGGCGGCGGCGGCGTCGGCGTGATTCCGGACGCGACGAGTCTTGAACGAGTGCTGGGCGCCCGTCGTGAACACCCGGATGATTATTATCTCCTCCAGGCCGCAATTGAGCCGGTGTTGTTGAACG
>Ga0172382_10003667_pt1 | contig 24095 bp, 28 predicted proteins | sample Leawel138RmetaG_FD_122245 | JGI IMG/M metagenome (GOLD analysis project Ga0172382, IMG submission 122245) | Leachate microbial communities from a municipal landfill in Southern Ontario, Canada - Leachate well 138R metaG | ecosystem: Engineered > Solid waste > Landfill > Unclassified | place... | reverse complement strand
GTTGTTGTTCTTGGCGAAATCCTGCGCCCGTCAGGAGAGCTGTTTGAGCCCGCAGGGCGAGTTCTCTCCTGACAGCAGGATGAGCCGTAGAACAACAGGCAAGGGACGTTGGAGCAAAAAGCTCCCAACCCCACCGCTGCTTTCAGGCTTAAGTCGTAGCATGCACAGATTCAGGGTGCCGGATTACCGGCGGGCTGCAGACGCTGCTGTAACCAGGCAAAACCCGCTGGTAACAGGGAAATCACAATGATGGCGATCAAAACCAGGTTCAGATGGGTTTTCACCCAGGGGAAGCTACCCAGAAAATAGCCAGCACCGAGCAGTCCGCCCACCCAGAGAAATGCCCCGGTCAGATTAAAGATGACAAAACGCCGATAAGGCATGGCGGCAATACCGGCGACAAAGGGTGCAAAGGTGCGGATAATGGGCAGCAGCCTGGCGATGACTACTGTTTTTCCGCCATGCCGGGCATAAAAACGCTGGGTGGTTTCCAGATGGCGGATGTTCAACAGCTTACCGCCAAACAGATGCACACCCCAGCGCTTGCCCACCCAGTAATTGACTGCATCTCCCAGTACCGCCGCTGTCACCAGCAAAAACAGTAGCCAGGGTGCGCTCATGGCTCCCACTCCGGCCAGGGTGCCACACACAAAAAGCATGGAATCCCCGGGAAGAATGGGCATGATGACCAGCCCGGTTTCTGCAAACAGAATCAGAAAAAGAAGGGCATACACCCAAGCCCCGTACTCCTGCAAAAACAAAAGCAGGTAATGGTCAAAGTGCAGAAGCATCTGCAGCAAGTGATGAACATCCGACATCAGCTGTCTTCCGAAACTCCGCAGTAGCGTTGATAGTGGCGCTCAAACATGATTTCCATTTCGGCGATCACCGTTTCTGCCTCTATCCCGCCCATGACATGCCTGGACATCAGGCTGGATGTATCATTGAGCATTTCCTTGGCATCCAGCATGCTGTAACTCTCCCGCAGCCGCTTGATGGCACCCACTACGCTTTCGCCTTCGCGGGCAGGCAACAGGTTGGGCTTTTCAATCACTTTTTCCTGCGGCGCTTCAGGCTTCTGGCGACTGCGCAGAAATTCGGCAAAAGCCACTACCTGTTCCTGCCCGGCAGCATCCAGTTTGCGCATCACTTTCAGGAACTGACGCTCACGACTATTCATACATCACTACCCGTATCCACTTTCAGGGAAAATACCGGAGGCTTACGCTTTTCGGTCATCAGCGCCAGCTCGCGAACTAGGGCAACAATCACGCGGTCAGTGGTTTTCTGCATTTCCGGCCAGAGACTGCGGCACTGTTCCAGTAACTCACCAACATTTTCAGGGGTTTCGCGATCCTCTTCCATGAGAATGTCTTCAATCAGACCCGGTTTCATTTCCGGTCGAAACAGCAGACCTACCGCACCCTCTTCAGGGCGGAAAGCAATCCAGCGGCCTTCATCATCTACTACTAGAGGCTGGATGCCTTCCGGCAAAATGGCGGTTCCCGGCGACCAGACCATCACTTTGGCACCGTCCACAGCCTGAGCCAGAGGATCGCTTTTACCCGCTTCCGTGGCATGCGCCGTCGTAAAATAGGCGTTGTGATAAGGTTCCAGTTGTAATTCTGCGCCTTCATATTTAGCCAGCAGCAGCGCCCCCAGCCCGAAACCCACTACCGGTCTGCGGTTTTTACGGAACATGGCAATGGTTTTGATTTCCTGCTCCAGCCATTCGTATTTTTCTGTTTCCAGCGGAGACATCGGCCCACCCAACAAAAACAGGGCATCAAAAGTCAGGGCATTCCCCGGTAATTCACCACTCAAAAAAACCCGAAAATAACTGAAACCGATGTCGCGCTTTTCCAGTTGGCTTTCCACGATTCCCAGAAATTCGGAATAACTGTGCTGCACGACTGCAAAATGCTTCATTCATACTCCTCAAAACTTCTCGTTGATTAGACCTCGCGACGCACCGGCATGGCCAACATGTCCTTGCTGCAACGTTCCTTGGCAAACTCCAGAAATTCATCCATAACCAGGCTGCGGAATTTTTGTTTCTGGTACACAAAAAAGTACGGCCTTGCCAGGGCCGGGCTCAAGGGCCGGGCCAGCAAGGTCCCCAGGGCCAGTTCTTTCAGCACTGTGGCCTCAGAGACAATGGCCACGCCGAGCCCCCCTTCTACCGCGCCCTTGACCGCCTCAGGGCTGCCCAATTCCATGGTGATATGCAAATCATCCGTATCTATGCCGGCCTGATGCAGATATTCCATGGTGACTTCCCGGGTGCCGGAACCTTCTTCGCGGGAAACAAAAGGATAATCCAGCAACTCTTGAGCAGACACGCTTTCATGGAGACCCAGGGCATGATCAGGCTGGGCGATGACAATCATGGAATCCATGCAACATTTGAGCGTGGCCAGACTTTTATTGGTCACCACACCTTCCACCAGTCCCAAATCAATGCTGTTGTCTTCAATCATGTGGACAATTTTGTCGGTATTTCCTACATGCAGGCGTACCTGCACGTCCGGATATTTCATTTTGAAATCACCGAGCAGACGGGGAAGCATATACTCGGCAATGGTGGTACTGGCTCCGATCAGCAAATGACCACGCAAGTCTCCCGTCATTTCTCCAACCCGATTGGACATTTCCGTGTACAGGGAAATGATGCGTTCCGAGTATTCGTACACCACCAGGCCCGCTTCAGTGAGGCTGATGCGATTATGGGTACGGTCAAACAACCGTGTATTGAATTGCTCTTCAAGCTGCTTCACCTGAAAAGTCACCGCAGGCTGCGTCATGTGCAAAGTATCTGCCGCTTTGGTAAAGCTGAGCATCCTTGCCACCGTGTGAAAAACCTGTAACCGTCGATCTGCCATGAAAATCCTTAGTCACCCACGACTTTTAATGAGTTTAGGGGTAATATCTGAGCGCTTCAATACAGTATTTAAGGAGGATAACCCATGCCCAAGGCTTGGGAAAAGCTCGATCTGCAAGGCGCCGGGGTACAGAGTTTACAAATTCGCTTGCAAAAACTCCAGAAAAAACCTCTATGGGCCTATCTATATTGGTTTTTGTTCCCCTTTGGCGCCCATCGTTTTTATCTGGAAGAGTCCTGGGCCTGGGTATTTCCGCTGGTGACGACCGCCGTAGTGGTTCTGGCCGTATTAGGGTTACTCTGGGAGGCCATTGTTGTGGCCGTCCTGATGCTGGCGTTCGCTCTTTGGGATCTCAGCCGCATCAGCCACTGGATCAGCACCTATAACAAGGAGTTGCGCAAGGCCAGCTGGTTTGCCCGACAAACCCCTGCCGCACCTGCTGGTTATCAGGGGCGCACGGATACGGGTGAGGCGCCTGCCCAGTGGCAACGGGAGTTACAAAACTATACAGCCACCAAGGAAAGTGAACGGGCCGGGCATCCTGCTGCACAAAATCCTGCCAACAAAGGGTTTGCCCCGGGGCAAAGACGCATGTCTTTTGCGGAACAGGAAAAACTGTTGCGGGAAATTGCCAGTGCCCCCAAAGGCGAAAAACCCAAAGATCATTAGGTGGGTCTGGATGTTAGGATGGTTCCGGCAAGAGCGAAAAGCGCCTAAGATAGCCTTTAAGGGCCGTATGGTTGGCCAAATGAGGGCGTTAAACCCTCTCTGATGATCGATACCAAGGAGCAACCTAGGATGAATGCCATTTTACCATCCATCATCTCCGAGTTTGAAACCGCCGAGCAGGAGGCCAGCTACACGGCTTGGCTGCAGGCCAAGACGGCCGCTAGCATAGCTGACCAGCGCCCGAGCATCCCGCACGATGAGATTGAGAGGCGCATGGCCGAGCGACTAGCACGGCTCAGACAGCGCAAGACGCCCTGATGATGCTACCCATCTTCTGGCTTGAGTCGGCCGACGCCGATCTGGCCGCCATCATAGACTACATCATCGTGTCACGGCCACCTGCATAGAGATCGTGAACGTGGTACATGCTCGCCGTGAGTTCCCCTGTTTCAATTCAAAATAAACGGTCATAGCGAATACCGAAATGATCCCAAAGGCTACGGAACGTGCTAATGATCGTGTCAGAGTACTCGGCAGGTGTTTTTCCCCGGGTGCGGGCAGCCTGCTCTATCTTCTGGCCGTGTTCATCCGTTCCTGTAAGGAAAAATGTATGCGCCCCCTTGAGTTCATGGTAACGCGCCAGAATGTCGGCGATAATCGTCGTATAGGCATGGCCAATGTGGGGAACGTCGTTGACGTAGCAGATCGGTGTGGTAACGTAGAATTTCTCCGGCATTTTCATTCCTCCGTCAATCCAGAATTAGCGTCAGAGCAAACGGCCATGTGCGTAAAAACCAGAAAAGTCAGGTTCGCTCAAACCTATTTTTCCTTTTCAAACATCGCCAGATAGCGCTCTCTGGGTAAGGGGAGCTGCTTGGCCACCGCCAGAAAATCTGCCAGATGCAGGGGTGAACTCATTCCCACCAGGGTGACACCAATGCCCGGCGTCGAGCGCACAAACTGAATGGCCCGTTGCGCCGCATTGGCCAGTTCGGGAATTCCTTCCTGCAAGGAGGGGATTTCTTCCCGGGCCAGCAATCCTTTGCCCAGGGTATGGCTGGCCATGACGGTCAGCTTGAGCTGAAAAGCGGCCTGAATGGTCGAACCAATATTTCCCTGTCCGGTAACCTGACTGAAGCGCGTGTAGGCTTCAGGCATCAGGGCATTAAAGGGGAGTTCCACTACCCGCAGATGGTGTCTGTTACCTTCACCAGCTGCCTTCTCAGCCAGGCCAATCAGACTGGTCAGGGACTGGAACAGGGTGTGATCGGTTTCCACCCGACAGGCGTTGAAGGTAGAGATGCCATAATAACGAATTTTGTTTTCCTTGACCGCCTGTTCCAACACGGTAAAGACCTGGAGCAACTTCTGGTACATGCGTTCTTTGCCAATCAGCGGAATATGTACCTCCGGCTGATCCACCAGAAACACATCCAGGGTTTCCAGACCGGTTTGGCTGCGTAAATCATCCAGTTGCCAGGCAATATATTCGGGACTCAGACAATGCACATTCTGGGCGAGGTCTTCTTCCTTGCCCAGGCCTTTGGCGACCACTTCTTCACGGAAAAAGGCGAGAGGATCTTCGGGACGCCCGCCCGTGAAGGTCAGGAACCCGCCCTTGCCCACCACGAAAAACTCCTCGCGGAGAATTCCCGCCGCCATGGCCTTGGCAATACCCGCCCCCACCGCCCGACCGGCCCGGCCAAAACGATAATTCGCACCGGTATCAATCACGTTAATCCCGGACTGCAGGGCCTGAGCGACAATGGCCGCCACGGCCAGATCCGTCACATCATCCACTGCGCCAGGGAACGTGCCCACCCCCAATGAGGAAAGTTTGATCCGGGTATTCAGAAAATCACTGAAATGTTCTTCCGCCAGAGTCTCTGCAAAACGCGCTACATAGGCCTTACTGCCGACACTATTGGCGGCCCCGGGAATCAATGTGTTATCCGCAGCATTCACGCAGCGTTTCTCCTGTTTGCAAAAAGGGGATGATGGTGGAACAGATACTCCAGACGATCGGTCACTTCGCTTCGCAAGGGACCCGGCAAGGGCAGATCATCCAGATACTGGAATTGCCGGCTATAATCGGGGGCGTCTTCATCGTCCATATCCCATTCCACGCCTTCCAGCAGGGCTCGGCCTGAATCGGGCAGATTATCATCCAGCGTCCGTCCGGACAAAATCGCCCAGACCCCGGTCCAGCAGCGTGCCAAAGCAATGGGATGATACCCTCCTCCACCCAGCACCAGCAAACGCGGGCTTTCGGCGAGCAGACGCCGAAGCACCTGCCAGAACAGTCCATTGGATATCCGGAATTTACTCAGCGGATCGGGAGACAAAATGTCCGTACCCGCCTGCAAGACCACCACATCCGGAACAAACTGCCGCATGACCCGTGGCCATAGGGCCTCGAAAACTGCCGCGTATTCCGTGTCGTTGATTTCTGCAGGCAGGGGCAGATTGACCGCCATACCTTCATGGTCATCCAGCCCGCCCCCCTGAAAAGGATAAGCATAGGCCGTGTCCATATGCAGGGAAACCGTCAAGGTATCAGGGTCCGCATGAAAAGCTGCCTCTACGCCATCGCCATGATGAGCGTCCATATCCCAGTACAACACGCGCAGCCCGGCCCTGCGCAGATGCTGGATAGCCAGTACCGGATCATTCAGATAACAAAATCCGCGTGCCTGACCGGGTGCCGCATGGTGCATGCCTCCTGCCGGACTGAAAGCGGTGAAACCCTGTAATACCTGCTCTGCAGCCAATATGCTGGAGCCCGTAGCCAGATTGGGCGTATCAAAAAAACCGGGGAAATACGGATTTTCCAAGGTACCCAGTTGATATTGTTTACGATCCGTATCGCGGACATTACCGCGAAACTGGGCATGCTCAAAGGCCTGGATATAATCGCGGGTATGAAAGCCAAACAGCTCCTGATGACTGGCCGGACGCCCCAGGCAATATTCCTCGGCAGCAATGGCCCCATAACTGTTGATCAGATCCAGAGTCAGGGAAACGCGCGGAATCGCCAGCGGATGATTGCTGCCATAACTGGCGCGGCGATATCGGGCAGCGCCGACAAAGCGGGCCGGAAGCGTGGCCGCAAGTCGTGGCTGCAATAATTCCTTTTCATTCATCAGCCATGCCCCCGCAGACGCAAGTACACTTCGGGCAGACGCGCTGGCAGGCTATCCAGATGCGGCAGCACCAGATAATGTCCCTGCCCGAAAACCTGCGGCAAATATTCTCCACCCTGGGGATCAAGACTGATACAGAAGGCGTGAATACCCAGTTCCAGCGCTTCCCGCACCGCCATGCGGGTATCTTCCTGCAAATAGCGGGCATCTCCCCCGTCATCGTAATCTGCCGGACGACCATCGGAAAGAATCAGTAACAGGCGGCGCTGGGCCGGGCTGCGCAGCATCAGTTTGGTACTGTGGCGGATAGCCGCGCCCATGCGCGTCGCCAGACGCCCCGACAAACCTCCCAGCAGGGCCCTGGCCCGTGCGTCAAATCTGTCGGTGAAGCGCTTGATGGGATACATCAGCACCTCATCATGATATTTGCTCGCAAAACCATAGACCGCAAAAGGATCCCCCACTTCCAGCAATGCCTCGCCAAACAGCAGCATGGCCGCCCGCAGCCGGTCCACCACCCGCACTCCGGAATCTCCCGCTTCGGCCATGATGGAGGTGGAAAGATCGGCCAGCAGCAGCACCGCCGTATCCCTTTGCTGGGGACGGCGCTGCAAATACACGCTGGCTTTTGGTGAACGTCCGGCACGTTTTTCAATCAGAAACTGCACAGCAGCTTCAAGATCCGGTTCCTCCCCTTCATACTGGCGACGACGGGGAGACATCCGGGTCGGCTTCTGGGCCTGTAAGGCGCGCTTCAAGCGCCGCAAAGTCCCATCATATTCAGCCGCTATTTCAATGGCCTTGGCTTCATCTTTTTCGCGCAGCTTACGCTCGTGCACCCGCGCCCAGTCCATTTTGTACTGCTGATGGCGGTAGTCCCACTCGCGGTAGGGCCAGCCGCCCTTGGGGCCTTTCACCCCCCGACCACTGCCCGCCACCTTGGCCGGCAAAGGAATACCCACACCCACGCGCCCGCCCGTACCCTGAATATCTTCGGGCGGGATTTCCATATCCGGGTCATTCCCCTCGGCGGCCTGTGGAGTTTCCTTGGGTTTTTCCTGATGACCCGCCGCACCCAGGGCACTGTCACCCTCTACTTCCGGTCCATCGCTGCCGTGTTTTTGCCGGGGATAGACGGGCCTTGCGGCATTGGGAGAATGGCCGGGCAAATAAGCACGGGCACGCTCCGTGAGGGTCAAAGGCGGCAGAGTGGTTGTGGCATACAAGGCCATAGCCACCCGGAAGGCATCCACAATACCGGCTTCGCTACGGGTCAGATCCGCCAGATCAGAGCTCAAGCGACCTTGCTGGTAATCTTCCAGATAACGCTGGGCCTGTTCATAGTAGACAGCAGCCACACCCTCAGGGAGTCCGTGCTTGCGGGCCGCCCGGACAACCCGGGAGATGTACCCTGGCATTTCCCGATCCAGCGCTACATCTACGCGCAGGTCTTCACACAAATCAAAAATCATCTGGAAACGAATCAGGTCTTCGCCAAACTGGGCAAACAGCGGTCGCCAGGTAATGCGCTGATCGGGGTCCAGGGGTGGATGCTCCATGCCAATTTCCGCAAACAGGGCGTGGATGGCGTCCTGCTCATAACTGTCATAAGCCAGATGCGCACCCGTATGGTAAAAAGCCAGCAGGGCTTCTTCCCGATCCGGCATGACCGCTGGTACAAACAGACTGCGGCCATCGGTTTCCAGAAAACTGCGGCCTCCTTCCAGACTCCAGTCGCCCTCTTCCAAAGGCAAATGCAATCCGGTCCAGGCCTGCAGCAATAAACCAAACAAGCGCTTGTGGGTTCCCATCCGAAAACCGGGCAGCACCTCCAGCAGAAAGCTGCGGGCTTCATCACTTTCCAGACGAAACCAGGCCTCACCCCGAATCCGACCGGCAGCCAGCACATCTGCCCCGCGTCGCGCCCATTCCGCTACACCGTCCAGACCACAGATGCCGCGCACCTTGATGGCGCCATCCAGATAAGTCCCCAGACCCAGACGGCCCTTGGCCAGACTGTCAGCAGGCTGCAGCAGGGCAGTCAGGCCAGTGGTACCGTTATCCCCAAAAAGCATCGCCACCGGCATCCGAAAATAAGCCGCAGCACTATCTACATGACGATCAACCCAGGCCGCCCCCAGCTTGAACCATAGCGATTCACCTTCGGCCCCCCAGTTTTTACGCACCATGGCCGCCTGCGCAAAAAAACCGACTACGGCGCGAAAGGTTCCGCGCTGAGTCAGAAACTGCCGCGCTTGTTCCAGCCAGGGATCCAGACCGCCAAAAGCCGCTACCATGTTGGCCGTGGCATGAAAATAGGCCTTACCGGCTTCCCGGTCATAAAAAAACAGGTCTCGGCCTGTTTCCAGAAAGCGCAGGGCAGCCGCTTCCCCAAGCGGCGCCACTGCGGGCAAGGCTTCGCGGGCATCCCGTCCGGCCACAAAACTGATGGCCGCCAGATGCTCGAGGATTTCTTCGGTCGCTTCCGACATGAAAGCTCCTTAACGTTCCGGGAAAAAAGTCCGGAAAATTTCCAGCAAGGCTTCGCTCAACTCCGGATCATCAGTTTGCGGGTTGATGATCGCCATGGTGCAGGCTTCCAGGGATTCCAGTCCCGCCACCATCAACGCTCCAGCGTAAATCAGCGCGCGCGTCGAAGTCACTTCCTGCAGACCCTGATCCTTGAGATTCCGGGCTTTATCTGCCGCCGCCACCAGGGCCTTGGAGCGGGATTCATCCAGCCCCGCCTCTTTCATGACAATCCGGGTTTCCACCTCGGCCGGGGGATAGGTAAAATTCATACCCACAAAACGCTGTTTGGTCGAGGGTTTAAGATCTTTCAAAACCGTCTGATAACCGGGATTGTAGGAAATGACCAGCATGAAATCGGGATGCGCATTGATTTCCGTGCCCAGTTTTTCAATAGGCAGATGGCGACGATGGTCCGTCAGGGGATGGATCACGACCGTCGTGTCGGTCCGCGCTTCGACAATTTCATCCAGATAGCAGATTGCCCCCTCACGCACCGCTTTGGTCAAGGGTCCGTCCTGCCAGACCGTGGCATCTCCTTCAATGAGAAAGCGCCCGACCAGGTCTGAACTGGTCAGATCTTCGTGGCAGGCTACAGTAATCAGGGGCCGCTTGAGACGCCAGGCCATATGTTCCAGAAAGCGGGTTTTGCCGCAGCCCGTCGGGCCTTTGAGCATGACCGGCAAACGGCGGCTCCAGGCCGCCATAAACACCCCGACTTCATTGGCTACGGGTTGGTAAAAAGGTTCCTGGATAATCATTTCACTCATTACTCAACCCTCTTGATTTTGTTCGGCATGACTACGTAAATACAGAAATATGTGACGCAGGGTATGAATCACCATCCGCTCAGGCTGGGCGGGCAGCGCATCTTGACGCTCCGCTTTCAGACAATTCTGGTAGTAAATCAGTTCACGACAATTATCGCGAATGGTATTCCAGTGGGGCTTGCCCTTCACCAGGGTTTTCCACAATTCCAGCAAATCCGCATCACTGGCATAAGGCTTATGCTCGTTTTCCAGCATAATGCGCAACATGGCCTGCGCTTCGGCAATGCCCGCTTCCAGCAATCCGGGCAAGGGCATTCCTGCAATTTGTTGTTTGGCTAGTGCTTCAATACGTTCATGGGCGGCATCCAGTGCCGTAATTAACTGTGTTGACTCGGTCATCATCACTCCTGATCGGTTTTTCGGCGAAACCCGCTACCACTCCGGGAGATTTTCGTCTAGGATAAAAGAGTTTTAGCTAAATGCGTGTATAATTCATTTTATAGTGTGATTAATAAGGGGCAACCATGAGCAACAAACTCGTCAAGATGGTCAAACTGAACAACCTGCAATACAACGCCAATCGCGATCCTCAGGTCTACCGTCGCGTCGCCGGACATCCTTTCCGGATTCAGGCCATGCTGGAAGGTCAGGGCAGCGCCAAAGTCAGTGTAACCTGTGAAGGCAAGACTCTGAAAGAAAGCACCCTGGAACTGCCGGGTATTTTCTCCTACGAAGTCACCTTCAAGGATGCTGGCATTCGCATTGCCACTCTGACCGTCAGCGCCGAAGGCCAGAGCGAAAGTCATGATCTGCTGCTGGACACCGAGGCCCACGCCAAAGTCGGCTGAACCACCGAGCCAATCGGCCTATCAAGCGCCGTCCGGCTGAGCAAAGCCAGCGGCGCTATTTTTTGGTGCTTTTTATTACCAGGCAAACTGCTGGAAAAATTCCGGCAAGCGTTGCAAACCTTCTTCCCGATCAAAAAAGCGGTCAGCCCGCGCTGAACGCGCCTGATCACGCAATTCGCGGCTCCCTCCCAAACAGAAAATAGGGATATTCAGCTGGTGCTCGCGGCGGATCATGTCTATCAACTCCACCGGGTCACTGATTTGCGGGTCTTCCAGATTCAGCAGCATAAAGCGGTGCAAGAGAATTTCCTGCCATTCATCAAAAGCATCCAGATCAGTGGCTTCCGTCATTTCCCACTTTTCCGGAATAGAAGACTCCACCGCCTGACGCAATGCCGCATCACTATTCATCAATATAAAACGCTTGCGCATCCGGTCATCAATACTGGGCATTCGTCATCTCCTGTCATTCTGGATTCGGATTTTAATCTTTCCAGACAGCCGTTTCGGCAAATCGTGCCGCCCAAAAGTCGTATTCGTTACCAGCCAATTGTTGCAAGGCGGCGTTGAAGGCGGGGGAATCCATCTGCAAGCCGCTGAATATCTGCGTCTCGCTCTCGGCCCACAGTGAGGCTCTCACCCTACGAAAGCAGCCATTTTCTGTCCAGATACGCAAATACTCCCCTTTCGGCCAATGACGTTCTGTCAAAAAAGCGCCTGCTTTAATCTTGATACCCGCAGCTACGCGGCGGCTTCTGCGGTCTTCCCATTCCGGCTCTTCCCTTTCCGCTTCTGCCACGGCGCGCTGCTCATCACGACTCAGCACCGTCTCGATGACCGCTTGCACACCCGACTTTTCCAGCACCAGAGGAAAAGCCGCGCGGAGAGCCTCAGGCGTGGGTGGAGAGCAGGACAGTTGCGACCAACTCCAGACACTGTCCTCCAGGGCCTCTGCAAGCCAGGCACGAAACGCTTCCGAAGGGGCTGCCACACAGCCGACAAAACCCTGCCAGTCCACATGGAGCATGATGCTGCCGCCCAGCACCAGACTACGCCCGATACTCGCCGCTCCGGTCCCACCGATTTTACGCCCGGCGCACCAGAAGTCGTGCCCATCGCGCGCCTCAACGAGCACCCCAAAATGGGCATAAAGAGCCACTATCCAGGGCGCGATATGGTCAAAAAGCTCAGTAGCACGGCGCATACCCCACGCCGTCGGAAAAATAAAAAAGTAACTGAGCTGTCCGCCATCCACCCAGACCAGCCCGCCACCCAGGGATCTTTGCAGCACCGGGACCCCCAGCTTTTTACAGACCAGCAGGTCGAGTTCCGCTCCGGCAGATTGTGCCGCACCCAGACTCAGATGCGCAGCGCTTTGTACCAGCAGCAAAATGGGCAGATCACTGTCACTTTGCGCCTCTGCCAGCCCCACATAGGTTTTGTGGAGTAACTCCGGAGACAACACCCCCAAGGAGATGATGCGTAACTGCATCCCTCAGAGCTGTCCTGACTGGAGCGGAAGATAGCCGAAGGTCATCAACTCAGGCGTTTTCTTCCCGGGTTTCCCTGTCCTTGGGGCGGTAAAAGGCCGAAAAATAGAAATCCCGCTCATTCAGGGCTTCATGCCAGCGCACGCGTTCTTCCACACCCGCCTGCATGATACCCGCCATGGCCATGGACTGCTCACTATCCAGAATCAGGATGGTATCCTGCAAATCTTCATCCAGCTCGATAAAGTGCGCGGCCATGCCCAGAGGTTCCTGCACATGCACCAGAAATGATTTGCAGGCAGGATTTTCGGGATCCAGTGGCGTCATGACCAAACGACCCATATAGGCCATTCTCGCCAATTGGTTGAAACGGGGAATTTCCAGCTTTTTCCCCATCTTGTATTTGTTGAGTTCATTTTTGAGGCTACTGACATCGGTAATCGGTATGGACTTCATGCGTTTCCTTGGATTCTCTGCTGATCGGATTCAGGCCAGTTTCGCGCAAAACCCCCTTGGGGTGCAAGGTAAGGGATTTTGCGGTACCAACGCGGCCCCGTAACCTGAACACAAAAAAAGGAGACGGTCGCCCGTCTCCCACGCACCCTGAGGAGGGGTATAGTTTTAGAAGTCGTAACCGACTTGCAGACCGAAGGAATTTTCAGCAAGTGTTGATGTTGGTGTTTCCATTCCAAAAGGAGCTGTACCAGCTGGTCCCGTGATCGTATTTGCAAATGCATGCATATACGCTTCGGTAAGCTTCCAACCCATTCCCAGTTTCTGAGTAGAACCAAAGGTTATGGTATTCTGGACTACAGCTGGGAAAATGGTATTCGCTGCTGCATCTTTGTTATCGATTGGATTGGAACTCCAGGTATAACCAGCACGCACCTGCAACCAGTTGTTGATATCATACTGGGTACCAAAATTTGCAACAAACTGATTATGCCAGTGTAAACCAAGCGGAACCACATTGGTACCCTGCCAAGGTCCATAAATATTAAACGTATTTAGGGTGTTGTGCCAATTAATCCATTGTCCCTCAACGCTCACCAACCACTGAGAGGTAGGACGAATAGCAAGCCCTAAGGCAATCTGCTGAGGGTAGTTCAAATGCCCACTATACTCTCCTTGTGTCCCCTGAACGGGCTGTCCATTAGGAAGCTGGGCAGATTGCGCACCACCTTGGAAGGTAAGAGGGGTAAACATCATTGGTGATTTGTATGTAGCACCCAAGGTTACCATATCATTTACTTTATAAAGCACGCCTAAAGTTAAACCTACCCCATAAGCCCAAGAAGGCGAGGATAAATTTAAACCAGCCGTTACTGGAGCCACAGTATTTACCGGTCCTACACCCGGTTGAATAATTGTAGCTGGTGCATATTGCGTCAAAGTTTGTTGAAAAGAACCCTGTTCTGCGGCGATATTGAGAGAACCGCCAACTGACAGATGACTATTGACCTTCATAGCAATAGAAGGCGCCATTTGAATAAACGTGATGCTACTGTAAGCTTTTGTATATCCTCCATAGGGAAAACCTTGGGGATTCGCTGCAATATTTTGAAGATAATTCACCCCAAGACCAGAAGTTCCATAAACTCCACCACCAAAAACAATCCCATCACCAAAAGCGGGAGCTACCCAACCGATAGCAGGAATTCCATAAATATTACTATGACTACCAATTTCGCCATTGCCCATATTCGTTTTACGGGTTGGGTTAAAAACTTCTGCCGAGAAAGCTGCTTGCGGAGTCATATTAGCCAAACCTGCAGGGTTACTGATCGCTGCAGACAAAGGATCATCAGGCGCGGCGACAACCGCGCCACCCATACCGATCGCGTACTGACCAATACCAATCAACTGATAACCATCCGTTGCAAAGGCGCTGCTGGAAATGCCCATTGCCAGAGTTGCTGCTACTGCTACCCCTAAAATCCGTGATTTTTTCATCTGTATCCTCCGCCCACAGTTGTGTCGCTAATGACACGGTGATTGTGTCTTAACGGGAACAGTGTTGCAAGAACATTGATCTATCAATTTTTTAATCCAATTATCAGCACTTAAAATATTGGTATATTAGCAACAATAAATATTACTGGATTTTAGGGAATCCCCATTAAAAAAAGGGGCCGAAGCCCCTTATTTCATTCAACCAATTTATCATGAATCGGCTGAATATTCTTCCCAAAAGCCTGTCAGTCCGGGAATTGCAGATCCTGCAAACGCATCTGCCGACGCACGATTTCCACATCTTCCTTGTTGAGGGCGAAGGGGAAGGAACGAATGTCCGAGGGCGAAGAATCCCCATAGGGACGGTTGCAGGCGCTGACTTCTTCATCGTCTTTGCCGGGGCAGCCGGAAGTCTGGAAAGGCTTACCGGAGTTGATAATGTCTTCCAGCTCCGCTTCGGGGTAGCCGAAGTCCACGACCCGACCATATTCGTCAAATTTCATGTCATCGTAACGGCCACCAGCATAATCAATGAGGAAGCGACCCAACTGAACGCGACGCCAATGATCCTGAGGAACCGGATCCCAGTCTTCCATCATGGAACCCTTCTCCGGGAAAAAGGCAAACATGTGATTATGACCGCCCATATCCTTCATTTTCTGACAGACTTCAAGAATTTCCTGTTCGGTTTCGCCCATGCCACAAATCAGATGGGCGCCGAATTTTTCCGGCCCATAAATTTCTGCGGCCCATTCAATGGCCTGCCAGTATTTATCCCAGGAATGCGGGCTTTGTACGGTTTTGCCACGGGTTCGCTCAAAAATTTCCGGGGTCACGGCATCCAAAGCTACCGTGAAAATATCCGCACCGGCTTCCTTGAGGTTGATGAGATCCTGCTTTTCCATAGTAGTCGGGTTGGAAAGAATGGAAACCGGAATATGGGGGGCAACTTCCATCCAGCGTTTGAGCATGGTCATGGTATCATTGTCCGAATCAGGATGGGTGATCATGCTGATGCACATGCGCTGAAAATCACCCTTGTCGCTGTTCTGGGCAATGCGTTCGAGCATTTCGTCCACCCGCACCGTCGGCCAGTCCACCCGAATGAAGTTACGGTCGGCATAATCGCGGCTTTCTTCACGATGACGAGCCAGACCACAGTAGGTGCAGTTGGCGCGGCAACCTTCCGGGTAGGTCATCAGCAGATTCAGGCAGTTGGTACAGGAGGTGCGATGCATCACGCCGGGCACCAGACCCAGGGTAATGGCTGCCGCCGTACTTAACTGCACATAGTCCGGGGAACGCATCGTCGGTGTTTTGACGAAATAATCCGGGCGATAAAAATTTAGGGTCTGAGAATTTTCTTCGACTACCGCACTCATGGACGTTCCTCCTGTCAATCTGCCTTAAGCGGCAAAGTATTCATCAAAAGCGATCCAGGCGGATCGCATTACCTGGTCTTCCCGGGCTGCAGGCTTGCGCCACACAGCTTCCAAAGATGTTCTGCGCTGCACAGCCCGGCGCAAAGCGGGACCGAACTGATCCTGCATGTCTTCTTCATAACTTTCCAGTGCATCTTCATCGCCGGACAGAAAAGCGGCAGCGGCCAAACCTACGGCTTCCCCACTGATGACCGCCGCAGGGATGCCCGCGCCGGTAATGGGATGCGTCAATCCGGCAGCATCTCCACAAAGCAAAACATTACCGTGAATCATGGGACGCAATCCACCAACAGGTATGGCGCCACCGGTTCTACCGAGCACTTCTGGGCCAATAATGCCGCGCTCCACCATCTGCTGATGGAGATGCTCGAGAGGTAATTTGAGATTATCCTCAAAGCGTTTATCAGCCCCCAAACCCAAATTGGCAACAGGTCCACGCGGAAACAGCCAGCCGTAACCACCTGGAAAAGCATCAGACAGAAAAATATCCGTATCCGCATAGGGATGACTCAAGGGTACCGTGTATTGCCGGGTATAAACCACCTGCTGATGCGGCAGCCCAATCGCCTCAGCCACCGGGCTGTGCGGACCGTCGGCGGCAACCATCAGCAAGGGTTCAACCGCTTGAATCTCACCGGAAGACAACTTGATTTGGGCGTGGCGACCATCCCAGGCAAGAAAGGTGCTGCGTGTTTTCACCTCAGCCCCGGCGGCCTGAGCGAGCTCTGCCAGTCCCTGATCAAAACGTCCCCGGTCAATCATGATACCGGGGAAGACACTATGATGTTCCAAGCCGGAGGGAAGAACAGTCATCATCCCTGCCACATCCTGCACCCGCGCCCGGGTCTCATGAACAGTACGCAACAAAGGCATGGGGACAAATTCGGCGCATTGTACCGGCAGGCCAATTTGTGCCCGACGATCCACACACAGTACCCGCAGCCCCTTATCGGCGGCAGCACGAGCAGCGGCCGTTCCCGCCGGACCGGCACCGACAATCAGCAGATCCAGCTTGATTTTATTCATGGCTGCTCCGCTGCCATACGCAGCACCCTGGCGAAGTGTTCAGCCTGCAAACCGAAACCATCAATATGTTGCTGCACAAACAGCTCCGTCAGAATGCTGTCCACGTCATTCAGATGCACATTACGCAGGGCGGCTTCCATATCCACGATGGCGCGGCGGGGCTGGATGAAGTAATCGCCGCTGAAATGAACCTGACGCACCCGATTACCAAAGCTATCCCAGAGGATTTCTGCCTGCAGGGTTCCTCCCGGCGCACGCAGACTGGCTTTGCGCATTGGCATACCGTCGCGGGCACGGTTGTTCACAGCCAACCATTCCGGATCGCGGACTTCAATCAACATCTCGGGCAGCAAGGTCATGACCGGTTCCGGCATTTCTCCCGTTTCAAAACACAGCCCCAGGTGTAAGCGGAAACCTTCCAGCAAGGCCTCTTGAACCATACTTAGCTCCGGCGCTTCGCCCAGCAAAGCTCTTAAACTGGTGACCCGATCGGCAACGGATGCTATGGCATGGGCATCCAGCTTTCCCACTGGAACCCGGAGGACCCGCAGCATTCTCGGTATGTCCAGATCCACCAGCACGGTACCCTGAAAAAGTAAAACATCGCCGTCCATGATACCGCCCGTTCCCGAGATTTTTTTTCCATCCACTTCAATATCATTACGTGGTCGGAAACGGGCATTGACCCCCAGCTTCGACAAACCTGCCTCAGCCGCCAGACATATTTGCCGGGAGACTGCCGCCATGTCGCCTTTGGGCAGAGCATCCCGATGGCAGACCAGTTCCCAGCCAATTTGGGTCGGATCAAAAATCAACGCGCCACCACCAGTAAGCCGGCGCTGCACAGCAATGCTCTCTTCCCGGCAAAAATCCAGATTCAATTCCTGATCCGGAGACTGGTGGTAACCCACCAGCGCCGATTCTTCAAAGCGCAAAAAGCGGAAAATATTGGGAATGGCGTGATCGGCCATGGCCTGCAGCAAGGCTTTGTCCAGCGCCATGTTTTCATCGGCTGGACGCAAACCCGTATCGACTACCAGCCAGGGAGCTTGTGCCGCAGTGTTCATTGCGGGTAACCCCGATACTGCGGCAAGCTGGTCACATGTACCACGTACATTGCTCAGGCCGTGAAGACGATGGGAATATCGCGCAATTGGGTGCGACGCTTTGGAGCAGCAGGTACGTAATCCAGAGGCATGGTCGTGGACTCGTCTCCCATGCTCAGCACTTCTTCGCCGACAATCATGGAGCAGCAGGACGGGGTCACGAACACATCCCGTTCCAGATGCTTGGCCAATGCCAACATACCATCGGAGGGGAATGCCACCCCATTGAGACCCGCCATGACTGCATAGGTATCGGTAATGGAGCGATGAACGCCTGATGGTCGCGCACAACCCAGCAATACCGGGGTTTCTGGAAGTGCAGCACGGGCATCCATAAAGAATTTACCGACTTCATCGGTGGGCGGAGTCACAAAAGGACGACTGGAAGAGGCATACTGCGGCATAATCACAACCAGCACCAAGGCACTGGGCAGATGCCGCTGAATGATTTCCAGCGAATTCCACTCACCCAGTAGTTCTCCATAATGCAAACCGATAACAATGTGGGGAACAACCTTCATTGAGGTGGCAACCAAAGCCTCCAGGGCCGCCTCGAAGTCATCCACAGTGCGACGTAGATGGTAGACCTGATTGATGGTGTCCTGGGCGCCGATAACATCCATCATCGCCACATCCACGCCCGCATCTTCCATGCCTCTGGCAAACTCAGGTGTGGCAATACCTGTATGCATGGCAATTTGCAGGTTGGGGTAACGATCCTTGATTTTACGCACCATGGGGAAATACGGTTCATAATGGACCACATTCTGGTGGTCCGACCCCCCAGACAGGAGCAGACCACGACCACCGTCCAGAACAATCTGATCGACCAGGCGATCCAGTTCTTCAGGACTGCGTACCGGAATCATGGGTTCCAGAATTTTGGCCTTGCAGTGATCACATTGGAGTTTGCAGTCACCACCGGTAATGGAGATGGCCGGGAACGCATTTTTACCACAAGCAGAAACTTCCGATGTCTCGTGGTGTTTGAATGAAGGGGTATAGAAATTGATACGACCCACCTGACTGCCAGCCAGGCCAGACCACCGTTCCCGCATGGATTCGACCAGGTCAGCGTTGAGCGTCAGATCTTCTAAAGCTTCCACTTGCGAAACAGCGTTTAACCATGGGTTCATATTAATTTCCATCCTTGTCAACCATTAAGAAAGCTAGACGGCCGCAAAATGCGGCCGTCTGACTGGATAGGGCTATCTGAATAACTCAGCAGCCGCCAAAACCATCAGCCGTCATCTTTTCTTCAAAAGCGGCCAGAGCGTCAGCACCGGTTTTCAGCTCGCCAGAATCACCAGCAAAGTCAGCCGGAGTCAACTTGGCAATCCAGCCACTACCATAGGGATCCTTGTTGATCAGGCCCGGGTCCTTGGCTACGTCATCATTGCTGGAAACCACGGTGCCACTCACCGGGCTCTTCAGTGGACCTACCCACTTGCCAGATTCAACCGTTGCGGCAGACTTGTCTTTTTTGATGTCTTTTCCAGCACCTTTGGGGGTGTAGGAAACAATCTGACCGGCCAAAGCACAGGCATAAGAAGTCATACCAATGGTGACGCTGCCGTCATCTTCCTTGCGCAACCAAACGTTGTTTTCAACGTTGTACATCAAATCTTCGGGGATTTCACAGCCACGTACAGTTCCCATCATTTTCTCCTTCGGGTTTTAAATTAAAAAAACAATAGCCGGTCAACAGACAAAATCAAATCAGCAAGATCACCTGCTGAAGCCACTTCATCCACTTCATCAATCAGGTTGTCTGCTTCAATCTCATATCCAGGCAGTGCCGGTCTGCATACATAAAGCTGTGCTCCAGCATTTTTGGCATCGCGGATAAAATCAATAATCCGCTTGCCACCTTCCATCGCTGCCAAATTTTCTGCGACACCTACTTTCATGAGTTTTACGGCTTCCATGGTGCAAAAAATCTTAACCTCTGCGTCCATGGAAGACAACAGCGAACCCAGATAGAAAGGCGTTGCACAACGATGGGCAGTGCTCGGGCCACTGGTCATAACGATAACCACTGACTTTTCACCGTCATCGTTTAAATAATGATCGCTCATCGCATACCTCGCTCACAATGGATATCGTCGCGCAGACAGCGCTGCCGATACAACTCAAAGGCCGCATCCCCAGTAGACAGTTTTTTTAACGCTACGTCCACGGATGCCACCGGTCGAACCCGGGCGATCCACGCTTCGTAAGGCTCAATATTCAGCAGGTTGGGATCTTCCAGCACATCTTCGTTGGCCAGATCGATCACACAATCAAACACATTAGGAACCGGACCCGCCCATTTGCCACTTTCAATGGTTGCCACGGGCTTGCCTACTGGCCTGCGTGTGCCCGGACGGCGCACCCGCACATGCAAAATTTTACCAGCAATAGATTGAGAAATATCCGTCATGCCCACCGTCAGGGTTCCGTCGCCTTCGCGACGCACCCAGATTTGACACTCCTGATCATAATATAATTCGGCGCGAAATTCGCATCCGTTACATTCCATAGCCTCCCCCTGTTGACAGCGGCAGGTAAAAAAAAGCGCCCCATTACGGGGCGCTTCCCAACCTTGTTATACGATACCTTTGGCCGCAAGCAGGTCCATGGAATCGCTGACGTTGTCGGGAATGCCGACCTTGCGCGCAGACAGGCCCATAGCCAACCCTAACAACTGGGTGAAGTAAATGACCTTGACGTTGGATTTGATACCGAATTCCGTCTCCGCACGGACCTGATGCATTTCCAGCCCGGAGTGACAGGTCGGACATTCCGTCGCAATAACTTCAGCACCGGCATCTTCGGCTGCCTGGAGGATGTTCAACACCAACTGCGTGGAGGTATCCGAATCAGAAAGCGTATGCGCGCCACCACAGCAAGCGGTTTTCAAGGGAAAGTCTACGGCTACGGCACCCGCTGCATTGAGCAGGTCGTCCATAAAATGCGGGGCATAGCTGGATTCAGAGCCGGGACCCTGATCTTTTTCCGGAAAAATCTGCCGGGGACGGGTGTACATACAGCCATAATAATTGGCTATTTTCAGACCGTTCAGACTTTTTTTGACCTTGCTCTTGATGCCATCAGGACCGACTTCTTCCATGAACCATTCCAGAGCATGCAACGTCCGTACATCACCGTCGTATACCGGATCGCCGGATTTGTCGGCCAGATCCTGAACCGTCTTCATGGTCTCTTCGGAAGTGGCACATTCATATTCCGTCTGCTTCAGATTGCGGTAACAACCGTTGCAAGGGGCCATCACCGTATCACAACCCTGCAATTTGCTGGCAATGGCCAGATTGCGTGCGGACATGTAAGTCTGCAGCATGGGGTGGATGTTCTTCACCTCCATGGCGCCGCAACAGTTGTAGTCTTCGAGGTTTTCCATCTGCAGGCCAAGTTCCTTGACTAGAACGCGCGTGGACTTGTCGTAGGGGCCGCCAGAACCTTCCAGCGCACACCCCGGATAATATGCAACCTTAGCCATGATGAGCGGCCTCCTTCTGTGCTTTCACATATTCTGCGAGTACTTCTCCGGTCTTGCCCCAGGACTTGGTTTTCGGACGGAAAACAACATTCATACCCATTTTCGCCAACTGCCCCAAAGGTAACCCCTTGGACAGCCGCTTTCCGAACTCAACAATCCAGGCCTGCACCAAAGGCTGATTGGAACGCTTGTAAAAACCCATCATGACTTCGGTATCTTCAATGCGACCAAACTCAATACACTGATGGGTGAATTCTTCGTCAAAGTGGGTGGAAAGGGTCTTGGGGGTCAACCCATTATCTTCCATCCAGTGTGCGGTGGCTTTCATGACGCCTTCAGGACGCACGTCCTTGGGGCAAATGTTGGTGCACTTGTTACAGGACACGCACTGCCAGATGATGTCTTTATCTTTCATCAACTCGGCCTTCAGGCCCAGACGAATCAGATAAATCCAGTAACGCGGATTGAAGTCCACGTTCTGGGCGTACATGGTGCAGGAGTTGGTGCAGGAACCGCACTGCCAACAACGATGCACATTCTCGCCACCGCTGTAGCTCTGAATGATTTTTTCGAAATTTTCTTCATAGTCGGTGAGCGTACGGGGAGTAATCATCGTGTTCCAGGACCCTGAAACATCCACTCCGTCCACTACCAGATGGTCGTGCTGTAAAATCCGATCTGGATCGATCAGTGTTTTTTCATGAATAGCCATAGCTGCTCCTAAACCCTAATTCATCAATGAATGTCGTCTCTTTTGATGCGAGACCCGCCCATCCGCCGCTGCACTTCAACACCCAGCAACTTACGAATCTGCTCCGTAAAGTCGGTCTGACCGCCAAAGTCCGAACGCAAAAAGCCTTCTGCCATTGCCCGTACATACTGTGAATACTGATGAGCGAGGATGATGTCCACCATGTAGGGAACATCACGATATACGCCCAACTCCAGCAGAGTTTCACGCATCCACTGGCGCAGCCCCTCAAACATTTCGGGACTCTCTCCAAAAGGAAAATCCGTGAGGTAATCCCCACCACGTATAAACTCACGAATGGCTCCGGAAGTGGTTCCTTGATCCCAGACCCAGCGAGTCATCAGAGGATACCGCTCCGGATCGCTGAAGTGCAGGACTTCAGCAGCCACATCCCTGATGACGCGTTTGACTTTTCCGGTAGCTGGCAAGGCCTCTTCGAATCTTGCCATGCGCTGCGTCAGATCGCCGTGTCCGGTGAGCAGATCGCGCATCAACTCCCCAACCTTGGCCGCACCTTGTTCCTCAATGAGCGGCCATATTTTCCGTCGCGCCGTAAACATCTGCGCGACGAGATGTTCCATTTGTGTTTCGGTCAGGGGTTGCTGTTCTTCCAGTAGCAGACGGCGAAAACTTGCCGTCTTTTCTGCCATGCTGCTCACCAGATCGGCAAGTCCCTGTTGTCCCTCAAAAGCCTCTTCCAGTTCATAGAAAGAACGATTGAGCAGGCCCTTGTCGAGCTCAATGGGCAGCGTGGCTGGAACGATATGTTCTTCGTTCCTGTCCTGGTAGATATCAGCTGGCAACTTTCTGCTGTCCAAAGAGATCGGCTACTGCTCGTGAACCAGCTGACTGCCCTTGAGCAATCGAAGTATCGATATCTTCCGGGCCGGTAGCCGCGCCACACACGTAAATACCCTTGCGCGTCGTTCCCTGGCTATTGGTGTACTGCTCGGCACGATCAATAAAGCCGTGTTTTTCGAGACCAATACCAAAAGTCTTGGCAATTTCAGCATTCAAAGCATTGGGATCCATACCGATAGCATGAACCACGATATCCATGGGAATCACGATAGGACGCTTGACCAGAGTATCTTCGCCCTTCACCAGCAAACGACCGTCCGGTGATTTGGTGACTTCGGCAATACGCGCCTTGACGAACTTGGTCTTGTACTCTTCTTGACTCTTCCAGTAGAACTTGTCTTCGTAAAGACCAAAGGTACGAATGTCCATGTAGTAAATGAACACGTCGGTGCTCGGTGAAATTTCCTTGATTTCCATCGCTAGATTCGTGGAAACGGTGCAGCAGATTTTGGAGCACCATTCACGACCAATCTGACGGTCACGTGACCCTACGCAGAGCAGAATGGCAACCCGCTCGGGTACCCGTCCATCCGAAGGACAGGTAATTTGACCGGTACCAACCATCTGTTCCATCTGGGTGGTGGTCAGTACGTCTTCATAGGTACCAAAACCCCATTCCGGCTTGTTGATGGAGTCAAAGTGGGTGAAACCGGTACCCAGCACAATGGATCCAGCCTCGACCTTTTCACCATTGCTCAGAGTCGCCGTAAAATTACCGGCTTCCCCTTCAACCGTGGTCACCTTGGTAGATTTGTGGATAGCCACATTGCCATCCCCTTCTACCCGACTGACCATACGACCAATAGCGTCCTTGGCCCACTCACCCGAGGGAACCAGCTTGGCGTAACCAGAGATGATCGGGGCGCCACCGAGAATATCTTCCTTCTCGACGATGACCGCTTTCTTGCCCATCGAAGCGATGGTTGCAGCTGCTGACAGACCGGCCGGGCCGGCACCTACGACTAATACTGTATCCTGTGCACTCACTGATTTTTCTCCTTAAGCGCCCGCTTTCATGTTGATATGTTGGTTAGTGGCGAGTTCGGGGTTGTAGAGGTATTCCACATTGCCCTGCTCGACCTGTTTGAGATATTCCTGGAAGTCGGCTTTGGCCTTGTCCCAGCTG
>Ga0172382_10003664_pt1 | contig 24112 bp, 21 predicted proteins | sample Leawel138RmetaG_FD_122245 | JGI IMG/M metagenome (GOLD analysis project Ga0172382, IMG submission 122245) | Leachate microbial communities from a municipal landfill in Southern Ontario, Canada - Leachate well 138R metaG | ecosystem: Engineered > Solid waste > Landfill > Unclassified | place... | reverse complement strand
GACTTTATATAAAGTCTCATCACTTAAATCTTTGATAATATAATCTACTTTTATATCGTTGTCTTTAAGCGTACCATAAAAGACGAATATATCATCTTCTAAGTATCTTTTAGCATATCTAGGCAATAACTCATTTAAGATCGATGATTTTTCCTTGCTATCCATAATTATGAATTTATATGGATTTTCCAGATTGAATCTTTTTCTTAATGAATCATTTAAAAAATTCTGTTCGATCGAGTTTCTTGTAGTATTAAATGTTTCTTGGGCTTTGTTGGCAATCTTAATGCCGACTTTTTTTAATTTTTCTACTATATTTTGAGAACTCTTCATTTTTTTACCTCTCTAAAACAATCCTACTATTTTCTCATCAATCAAGTCCATATTTTCATAAGCGCCGTGTTTTGGTAATCCTGGCATAGTCATTACTGCACCGGTTAATGCGACAATAAACCCAGCACCTACAGATGGTTTAAACTCTCTCACCGTAATTTTAAAATTAGTAGGTCTTCCTTTAATATTTGCATCATCAGATAAAGATAATGGTGTCTTAGCCATACAGATAGCTAAATCATTCCAACCTAGCTTGTTAAATTGATTGATTTGCTCTTCAGCTTTTTCGGTATATTCAACTCCATCAGCACCATAGATGGTTTTAGCAATTTTCAAAATTTTATCTTTAATGCTTAAGTCTAATCCATAAAGCGGATTATTGCTATCCTTTTTTACAGCTTTATTAACAACTTTTCTAGCTAAATCAAGACCGCCTTCACTACCTTTGGTAAATACTTCAGAAAGTGAAATTTCATGATTATTCTTTTTAGCCCAATCCATAATAGCATTTATTTCTGCATCTGTATCAGTATAGAATCTATTTAAAGCGACAACACAAGGAACCTTATAGTTTTGGACGCTTTCAATGTGTTTCTCTAAGTTTGCCAAGCCTTTTACTACTGCATTAACATTCTCATTATTCATCTCTGCATCACTAACGCCGCCATGAATTTTCAATGCTCTGATTGAAGCAACAATTACGACAGCGCTAGGCATTGTATCCATCGCTCTCATTTTGATATCCATGAACTTTTCCATACCTAAGTCAACGCCAAAACCTGCTTCAGTAACTACAAAATCAGCTGCTCTTGAAGCGAAATCAGTAGCTATGATTGAATTACAACCATGAGCGATATTAGCGAATGGTCCACCATGAATCAAAGCTGGTGTACCTTCTAATGTCTGTACAATATTAGGCTTTATCGCTTCTTTAAGTAACATCGCAACTGCACCTGTAACTTTCAAATCCCCAACTGTGACCGGTAAGTCTTCGTTATTATAAGCAACTACCATTCTTGAAATTCTAGTTTTCAAATCTTCAATATCACTAGCTAAACATAAAACCGCCATAACTTCTGAAGCAACACTGATATCAAAAGCATCAAATCTAGGCGTTTCTTTTTTCATAGATAATCCGACTTGAATCTTTCTTAAAGATCTGTCGTTCATATCCATAGCTCTTTTCCAAATCACTTTTTCCGGATTGATTTTTAATTCATTCCCATGGAATAAATGATTGTCTATTACTGCACTTATTAAATTATTGGCTGCGGTAATTGCATGTATATCCCCGGTAAAATGAAGATTGATATCCTCCATCGGAACTACTTGTGCATATCCGCCACCAGCAGCTCCACCTTTAACACCCATTACTGGTCCTAATGAAGGTTCTCTTAATGCAATAATGGTTGAGAAACCTAATTTCGCAATTGAATCGCCAAGTCCAATAGTTGTTGTAGATTTACCTTCACCTGCTTTTGTTGGTGTAATTGCAGTTACCAATACAATTTTTCCTCTTTGGTTATTCTTATAGCGATTAATGGCATCGAAACTAACCTTTGCTTTATAATTGCCATATAATTCCAAATCTTCTTGTTTAAGACCAACTTTTTTTGCAATCTCATCAATTCTTTTCATACTCGCTTTTTGAGCAATTTCTAAATCTGTTAACATATTATCCTCCTATTTTAGTTCTAATATTGTTACGCTTTCAACACTAGCTGTTTGCGGAAACATATCTATTGGATTAATTTCTTTAACTCGATACTTATCATTCAAATCGCTGATATTTTTAGCTAATGTCGATGGATTGCATGAAATATAAACGATTTGTTTTGGTAATACTTTAAGAACTGCTTCTAAGACAACGTCACTCATTCCAGTTCTAGGTGGATCTAATAATAAAATATTAGGTCTGATACCCTTATTGATTAATTTAGGTAAAGCACTCTCCACATGGTCTTGAATAAACTCAACATTGCTAATATTATTAATTTTAGCGTTGACTTTAGCATCATTAATTGATGCTTCAGAATAATCAATTCCATATACAATTTTAGCTCGTCTAGATATCAATAAAGATGTAATCCCTATCCCGGAATACAAATCAAAGCATACTGTATTCTGATTGATGTTTGCCTTCTCCAATATCAAATCATACATCTTTTTCATTTGTAATGTATTCATTTGATGAAAAGCGTCTGGTGAAATCTCAAATGTTAAATCATCATATGATTCCTTTATCTTTTCGGTCCCCGTAAGGATTTTAATCGGATTGGAAATAATCAAATTAGTCTTAGGATTATCCAAACTGTAACTAACGCTCTTTACCGATTTCATATCACTGATTAATTCTTTGGCAATTTTAGAAAGAACATCATTATACTTCTTAACCACAAAAGTCACACTGGCACTTTTGGTATTTTCTAAAAATCTTACGACTAAAAAACTTAAGATTCCTTCTTTATTTCTCAAATCAAAAGCCTTCTGTTTATATTTTCTCATCAGCTTTAATACGTGTCTATTTATTTCATTGATTTCATCATTGTGAACTAAACAATTATCAACATAAACAAAATGATTAGAGTTAGGTTTATAAAATCCTAATGCAAGACCAAAATTTGTATTTCTAAAAGGCATTTGCGATTTGTTGCGATAATTATATGGATTGTCCATTCCAATCGTCTTATTGATAATAAGTTTTTCAGTATCAACGTTTGTATATCTTCTTAAAGCTTGTTTAATAATCGACTGCTTAATTTTTAATTGTTCACGATATTCTATATGCTGCATCTGACATCCGCCGCAGTTATCGTAGAACTTACAAGGAGGTACTACTCTTCGGTTAGAAACTCTCTCAATATCTACTATTTTTCCAATTGCATAATTGGAAAAACTTTGAACGATTTCTACATTTACTACTTCTTTTATTATCGCTCCAGGAACAAAAACAGCTATTTTTTGGTAATAACCTATTCCTTCACCATTGATTCCTTGTTTTCTAATATCCAAATTTATTTTATCGCCAATATTGAGTTTCATCACTTATACACCTCATTAACATTATATCAAATAAGCTCATATTTTAATACATAATAACTTAAGAAAAAACAAGACAATGATTGTCTTGTTATTCTTTTTCATCGACTGTATAAGTAGATACAAATTTTCTTAAAAGGTGCTTAACCCCTAAATTATTTAATTCTTCATACTGATTCAAGAGCTCACTTGTTTCTTCTTCAAGATTGACTGTATTGTCAATTTGTTCAATATATATCATTTTATTCGCTGTTTTAATGTTGTTTTCTTTATCTACCAATAATTCCTCGAATAGTTTTTCACCTGGTCTTAATCCGGTGATTTTAATCGGAATATCAATATAAGGTTTTAAACCGGATAACATAATCATTTTTTCAGCTAAATCGATTATTTTAACCGGATCTCCCATATCCAGAATAAATATTTCGCCACCGGAAGCAAAAGCTGCTGATTGCAAAATCAAACTTACTGCTTCTGGTATCGTCATGAAATATCTAATGATGTTATTATCTGTTACAGTTACAGGCCCTCCATTAGCAATTTGTTTTCTGAATAACGGAACAACTGAACCATTAGAACCCAAAACATTACCAAATCTTACTGCAGAGTAATTTGTTTCAGAGATTTTATTAAAATGCTGGATTAACATTTCCGCGTATCTCTTTGTAGCTCCCATCACATTAGTTGGTCTTACAGCTTTATCTGATGAAACTAAAACGAACTTCTTTACATCATACTTATCAGCTAACTTACACATATTATAAGTGCCTAATATATTAGTTCTAATTGCTTCTTGTGAGGAACTTTCCATTAAAGGCACATGTTTATATGCTGCAGCATGGAAAATGTAGTCTGGTTTAAATCCTGATACTATATCATCCATTCTTTTATAGTTATATACTGAAGCAATCTGTGTATTAAGTTCAATTCCATTGTCATTATGTTTTAAATAGTCAAACTTTAGTTCTGTTACTAACTCGTAAATTCCGTTTTCATAAATATCAACCAACATCATTGAGGAAGGGTTATATTTCAAGATTTGTCTAACTAATTCAGAACCGATAGAACCCCCAGCTCCAGTAACTAATACCTTTTTATTTTCTATAAACTCATAAATTCCTTTTGTATCAAGTTCAACAATATCTCTACTTAACAAGTCTTCAACTTTAACATCAGAGATTTGATCTGGAACATCTTCTCTATAATCTTTAAAAGCCGGAAGTCTTTTTATTTTTACCGGTTTATCAATAAAGTAATTAATGATTTCTTGAAATCTGTGAGGCTCAATGTTGACTATAGCGATGATAACCTCTTCAATGTATAAGCGATCGATAACTTTAGCAATTTGCGATATAGGTCCGAAGACTTTATATCCTGACATCAAATTGCCGATTTTATCTTCGTCATCATCGATAAAACCTAGTACATTGTTATTGAAGTTAGGATTATTTCTTATTTCATTAAGAACAATTTTGCCGCCTGAACCAGCACCAACAATCAAAGTTCTTTTTCCGGTTCCATAGTAATTCTTAGAAGAAAAAATAATCCAAAGTCTTTTCATAATTCTTGGACCAATTAAAAATACTAATTCTAGCATTGTCGCAAACAAAAAATGAAACTCATGGATAAATTCAAAATCAGGGATTGCGAGTGTAACCATCATAATCAAAAGATTACTAAAACCAACCACTATCACAATTTTGACAACTTCATCTAATCCAACATTTACAAGAACCAAGTTATACAGTTTAAAAAAGAAGTAAACCAATAGCTTATATATCACAATAAAAGGTAAGATCATGAAAGCTCGCATATGATCAAAATCAGGGAATTTTAAAATCCATAAAGCAAAAATAGTCAAAAGATAGGTAAAAGTTATACCAAAACCATCGATTATCATAAATATAACGCCTGTTTTATTTAATAATCTTTTCTTTTTCATTAAGCTCTTTGGCATTTTTCATACTCCTTCTTGAATGATGATAATATAATATCACATCATCTTCACATAATCAATTGCTTAAACTTTGTTTAAAAAGAAAAAAGCCAAAACAATTTGGCTTTCAACTAAAATTCTTGATTCTCTATCTTGAAGAAAAATTCTACCTTGTTATCATGATTTATCACACCGTAATCATATCCTAAAGTCTCTAAGATGGTCTTAACAATCGACAACCCTAACCCTTGGCCTCCATAAGCCCTTGTTCTAGCCTTATCTACTTTATAGAAGCTGTCCCAAATATTTGGTATTTCATTATCAGGTATGTTCTCTCCACTATTTAATACAGCGATAATAACGCTGTCATTATCGCTAAATATTGAGGATATCTTAATGACTTTTTCATAATCTATATGATTTATAGCATTACTGATAAAATTGCTTAAAACTGACTGTAGTTGTTCATAATCAGAATTTATCTCTTTATCAATCAAATCCAATTCCAATGTTATATTTTTTTCTTTAAAGATTAGTGTAAATAATTTCGCTGTATCTTCAATCAGACTTTTTACTGAAAAATTACTATATCTAAATTCTTTTTTACCGCTTTCAATTTGCGATAAGTTCAATAATTCTTTTACAAGATTATTCATCTTATTGGTTTCATCAAGAATTATATCAAGATATTCGCTTTTAGTCTTATCGTCTAAACCACTTAACTTTAAAGCTTCACCATACCCCATAATCAAAGATAATGGTGTTTTTAACTCATGAGAAGCGTTTGCTACAAATTCTTTTCTCATTTGATCAATCTTATTCTTATATAAAATTTCTTTCGCTAGCTTATCATTGCTTAACTGGAGCTCTTTAATTGATATTTCTAGTTGAGTACTCATCTTATTGATACTATAGCCTAAATCACCTATTTCATCATCTGTAGTGATTTCTACTTTATGAGAAAAATCCAACTTCGAGATTTCGTCAGCTATCCTATTAATTTCTAAGATAGGATTTGTAAAACGATAACTGAAAAAATACATCATCAATCCCGCAATTATCATAAAGATAAAACCAATTAAGATAGTAAATGAGTTGAAGATTCTAATACTGTCTTGAATTGAACTGAAAGTAATAGTTGAAATATAAAACATATTGATTCCCAAGTCAGTATCTGCAGCTACAAAAAGTCCCAACATTTGATTATTTTGATGATAATCTACTACTTCTGAGTACAAATCCATAATGTATGCATCATATTCAGAAGATATGCTGACTGATTTACCGAATTTCAAATCGTCTTCGCGTCTTTCTGTTAAATTGTAATCAACGATAACTTTAGACAATATTTCTTGAGAAACGATGTACTCACTTCCGTATAGCCTGTCATATAAACCGGGAAAGTACAAAAACTCATCTATCTGAACGTCTTCTGGTATGACGGCTGTTTGAATCAAAATTTGGATTGATAAGTTATACTTGCTTTCTATTTCAAGCATCTTATCAGGCAGTTCTTCACTTGTAACATCAACTGCTTTGATTTCATCAAAAGCTTGTATTAATGAATCCTCACGGTTATTTATATAATAACTTCTTAAAAAAGTATTGTTAAGAATGATCAAAGCGACGATAAAACCTAAAATTATCCCGTATGTCAACAGGAATAATTTAGATCTAATTGTCGATTTCATTTTCTATATCTAAGCGATACCCAACACTTCTTACAGTAGAAATATAATAAGCATATTTACCTAGTTTTGCTCGTAACTGCTTAATATGAGTATCGACAGTCCTCAAATCACCAAAATAATCATAATTCCAAACTGCATTTAAAATTTTATCTCTTGATAAAGCGATGCCTTTATTATCGATAAAATAACGCAGTAGTTCGAATTCTTTTGGCGTTAGATTAACTAACTCTTCAGCTACATATACTTTTCTAGAAGCCATATCAATTTTAATAACTCCGAAGTTTATGTCAGTTAAATCTTTTGTAGTTTTACTCAAAAGCTTATTAACTCTAGCAACTAAAACTCCAGGTGAAAACGGTTTGGTTACATAGTCATCTGCGCCTAATTTAAAACCTTTTAATTGATCGTATTCATCACTTCTAGCTGTTAGCATGACCACAGGTATGGTCATATACTCTCTGATTCGCTCTAAAACAAACCAACCATCATATTTAGGCATCATTACGTCTAAAATAACCAAGTCTACTTTTTTTCCAGTTTCAAAAAGGATATCTAGAGCTTCTTCACCATCTTCTGCCTCTAAAACTCTATAGCCTTCCCTTACTAAAAAATCCGCTAATAGCTTTCTGATTCTAAATTCGTCATCAACAATTAAAACATACGTATTCTTCATAAAAACATCACATCCTTATTAAAATAAAATTCAATATACCATATAAACAAGGGGGAAAAGGTATATTGAATTAAATAGATTATACCTCAAAATTATGTTGATTTTGTGATAAATAATCACATCTTTTTAAAAGAGAGCATTACCCTCCAGTAATACTCTCTAAAAAATAGTTATTCTTCTCTTTGATAGTAATAATAATCGTAATAACCGCTTGTTTTTTTAACATCTATGTTTGATAAAACAGCTCCTATTACATTCGCTCCGTTTTCCTTTAGTTGTTTAAGACCATGTTTTGCTTGATCCTTCTTGGTTTTTTTATAAGAAGCGATATAGACAACGCCATCAGCTAAATTACTTGTGATTAAAGCGTCAGTAACAGTTAAAACTGGTGGAGAGTCGATAATGATATAATCATATTCTTTTCTTAGTTTTTCAATTAAGTCAGCCACTTTCTTAGATTGTAAAATAACGTGCGGAGCAGTTAACATGCTTCCGCTCAATAAAAGGTCTATTTTAGAATCATCTTTAATGATTAGTTCTTCAATAGGTTTTTCGTTAACGATGAAGTCATAGAAGCCTAAATCATTGATTTTATGAAATGCACGGTGAATCTTTGGTCTTCTCAAATCAAAGTCTAAAATGATAACCTTTAATCCCTTTTCAGCATAAACAGCAGCTAAATTAATTGCGGTTGTTGTTTTTCCGTCTTCAGGTGTAGCTGAAGTTATTTGAATAACTCGATAAGGGTTATCAATGCTATTCATTCTAATGTTTAATTCTAATTTACGGTATGCTTCAGCTTGTGGAGAATTTGGTGTTTCGATTACAACATTTTTATATTCAAAAACTTCCATCTAGTCCACCAACTTTCTTTCTTTAATAGTTCCTGGAACCGCAGCTAAAACCTTGATATTTAAATGTCTTTCCAACTCATCAACAGTTTTATACTTATTATTGAAGAACTCTTTGACAAAAACTACGCCTAACGCTAAGATACCGCCTAACAAACCACTAATTATTACATTTAAGGTTTTATTAGGAGAACTTGGTGAAGTCGGTAATTTAGCAACATCCAAAACTTTAAGTTTGTTTTGCAACAAAACATAAGGACTCTCTGGATCATTTGCTATTTCTATAGAGTTTTCCACTAAAGTATTAGCGATTTTTTGAGCTAACTCAGGAGAAGTATCAACTACAGAGATATAAATTATCAAAATCTGTGAAGTTATCGAAATTGAAATAGAACTTTTCAATGATGAAATTGATCTATTGCTCAATTCTGGCAATTCTGCCTGTACGCTTTCTAATACTCGGTTGGATACAATAAATTCTTTATATGTTCCCATCAAGTTATTTGCTATTACTATTGCTGATTGCTCATTAGTCCCTGAAGATTCTACATCTACCTGAACCATCAATGAAGAATTAGCTGTATATTTTGGTTGAACGACTGAAAAAGTATAAACAATTCCAATTACCAAAACCCACATAGTAATAATCAGTATTAATGCTATATTGTTCCAAACTATTTTAAACAATTCTTGAAGACTTATACCCTCTTGCTCTTCAACCATGTTTAATTCATTATATTCATTCATTAATATCTCCTCGCTATTCTGTAAGATAAACTTTTTTAAAATATATCAATGCTATTATATATTAATAAGCGTAATAAAACAACTTATAAAGCTACTTGTTTAAGCCGATAAATAATGTGATAAAACCAAAAACAAAGTTATAGATATAGAAAAATGCCAATTTTCCTTTTCTAAACCAGATGAAAATCCATTTAAGCGCAAAATATGTAGCTACAATACTAACAACAAAAGCGATTAAGTAATATAAATAGTGTAGAGCATTAGAAAAATCAAAATTTTGCATCATACTTTCCGCATCAAAATTAGCTGATATAACTTGATAAAAAATTGTCGCAATTGAGATAGGAATAAACATCATGAAAGTAAATTTTAATGCTGAATCCATTGATAGTTTTCTATTGACTCCTGCAGCGGTAGCTACCCCTAAACGACTTAATCCAGGCATTATCGATATTACCTGAACAAACCCGATATACCAAGCGTCGCTAGCTTTAACACCTTTATTTACATGCATTTCTGTATAATTTCTTACTACATACAAAATTGTCGCTGTCATCAAGGAACCGATACCGATAATCAAAAGTGGATTCACAGTAAAATATTTTCTAATCAAAAGGTCTATAAAATATCCAAGAGCTAAAATCGGAATAACGCCATAAAAGACATTTCTTATATAGCAAAAATTCTTTCTAACTTCATTCTCTCTATTTCCTTTAAATATATAAGCAAAAAACGAATTCCAATAAACCTTTAGGTCTTTTCTTAGGTAATAAATTACCGCTATCATTGAACCAAAATTTAATAATATTAAGAAAAATGGACTATTGTTGATATCCGTAGAGAAAATCTCTTGAAAAACTGAAACATGACCTGAAGATGACACTGGCAAAACTTCAGTAACGCCCTGAATAGCACCTAAAAATATATATTTTAAAAACTCTATCAAGACATCCACAATTTCACCTCTTTTCTCCTAAATTACGAATAATATAACCGCTAGTAATCCAATCGCAAAACAATAGTAACTGAAATATTTTAACTTACCACTTCTAAAAATATTGAAAATCAATTTATATGCAACATAAGTAGCTGCCATGGCTCCTAAGAAAGCAACAATATAATATATAATTTGTACATTAGATATTGTAGCACTTTCCTTGGTAAAATCAATCACTAACAATCCCATAGATGCAATTGAGATAAAAATATACATCAGAAAAGAGAAGTTAAGTGCGTTATTGATTCCAGCACCTCTCTTTATGGCGGTTGAAGTTGTCATACCTGATCTTGATATTCCTGGAAAAATAGCTACAGCTTGAGCTAAACCTATAAACAAACTGTCCCACCATCCGACTTCTTTCTTACCTCTTCTGTAATCAATCGTGCTGACATAGTAAATTACAGTTGCTGTAACCAATAAGCCTACACCTGCCAACAGTATACCATATTCATCACTAACATGCTCGATAATCGGATTGAGAAATATTCCAGCAATTCCAGCCGGAACGCAGGCAAGGAATATTTTTAATAAAAATATAGCATTACCCTGATGTTCAAATCTTTTTGTGGGTTTAAAAATATAGATAAAAAGCGATTTTATCAATTCAACCAATCTTTTAAAGTAGATGATTATAAAAGTGAATAAAGATCCGGTATTTAATAAAATTAGAAAGATTACATTTTGATCTATTTCTAAGCCTACTAAAATTCTTGAAAGTTCTACATGCCCACTTGAAGAAACTGGTAACACTTCTGTAATACCTTGAATCAAGCCTAAAAATAAGTATTTTAGCAATTCAACAATACTAAAGCCCAATATTAACCCCCCCAGTATAAGTTAAAAGAAAAAGCCTTGTTAAAGAAAAGGCTTTTTCTTTACTTAAAAATTAATTATTTAAACTCTTTCATCCATAGCCCATGGATATTGCAATACTCGTAAACTTTGATTTCTTTTGAAAAATCTACGAAGAACTCAGCTTCAGGTTTTTCCTCAGGTTTAAAGGTTTTAATGTAGTATTTGTCTCCGTTTTCAATAAAAATCCATTGAATATAATGTTTTTCCAACATTGGATGAGGAACTGAGCCCACTTTTACACTTATTTTGTTATCGCTGATTTTTTCGACAACTGGTAAGTGTTTTTCATTTCCTTCTTCTTCCTTTTTTGGTTTAAGCAAGATCATTTCTTCTCCGCAGCAAACTAAAGTAGAATCAACTGGGTAAGTATAGCAAATTCTTTTGCATAGTTCACAATAATAAATATTCATACTAAATCCTCCCTTTATTATATTTCAAGTTTATATTATCATAATTGCTGGTTTTTTTAAAGACTTTATCAAAAAACAAAACTTTTGAAGTTAAATCTCTTATTTCTCTTTTATATAGTTTATACTGTCATAAATAATCATCGGATCATCTAACTTAAAGAGATAAGATTTCTTTCCATATTTGAAAAATAATTCATTTCTTCTAACAAACTTTAAATCTTTAATTTTCTCAATTTCAAACATATACTCCTTCATTTTATTCAAGACAAATAATTGACCCTTCATGATTTCCAAATCTGCATATCCCAGAGGATATAATTCCATCGTTTTTAGATCAACGGAAAACATTGAACCTGAAGAATATACAACTTCATTAGCAAGTCTAGCTAACTCATTTTTTTGAAGTATATCCCAAGAAACTAAGTCATCAAAATCTAACCCGTTGATTAGTGAAAAATCATCGAAAGAAGCAATATGACCGCATTCAGAACAATAAATATCATTCTTTTTAGTAGATAAAGTCTGGCTTTTCAAACATCTTGGACAGATATATAAGTAACCTTCTAAACCTAATGCTCTATTCTTAGGATAATAAAAGTTTTTAAATTCTCTATTCCATTCAAAATCATTATACTTCAGTTGATTTCTTAGTGTATCGATAATTTCATTAACTTCAATACTATCGATTTGGTTTTCTTTATAGATCGTTGTGAAGCTTAATTCAACCAACCCTTTTTTGCTATTCTTTAATCCCCATCTTGGATTGGACAAGTACGCTCCATTTACTTTACAAATAACTACATCTTTTCTTTCTTTTTTAATCAGCTTAGCTATTGATTCGGATATTTGACTTTCGTTACCAAAAAAACTGGTTTGCTTCTCAGGAAAAATCAAAACTGGTTTTTCCGATAGCAATGTATGAATTTCCTTAATTAAGGAAACATCATAACCTGAATGATTTTTAAATATGTGATTTTCATGTTTTGACAGGAAATAATTATTTCTTTTACTTGTTTTTTGAAGTTCATTCAAAACCATTACCGGTTTAGTTTTTAGAAATTTAGAGATTAAAAGACCGTCTAATAAAGAAGGGTTATTAGATAGTAAAATATAAGGACTATTCCTGTTTGGATCAAAATCATTGAAACTAGCCTGCAAATTAAACTTTCTATTTAAATAGATGTTTACTATACTATTCATTACCTTATTTTTTAAACTCATACTTATCACAACCTTTATCAAAAATTATATCATATTTTGTCCATTTAATATATCGACGTTTTAAACAAAAAAAACAGAAACTCTAATTAGGAGTTTCTGTTTGCTTTAATCATTTAAATCTTATCTTATTTATCCCACATAATGTCTTGTAATTCATCCATTATTTCATCGATTCTTGTTTTGTTCGCTGTAGTTAAGTCAGTATAATCAAAACCAGCAACTTCTCCAGAAACAGTATCAAGATAATCTAAAACTTCACTTACAAGATCAGGATAAGCTTCAAGACCAACATCAGCAAGCATTTCGTTTTCTAATAAAACGATAACTGCATCGATAATTCCGTCTAGATATCCACGAGTTTCATTATCAACTAAACCGTCATATACATCCATTAAGAATGCAAATAAGAAATAGTCATTGTCTTCATTATGGATATCATCAAAGTTATCTTCATATAGAGTTTCATATGCATTAGCATAATCTAAGAATACGTCTTCTTCATCAAGATAAGCGAAAATGTTTTGAATTAAACCATATTGATCTTCTGTAGTATTTTCCATGAATGTTTCAATGTCAGTTATAATTGATGTGAAATCCATAGTAGTTTCTGTACTCATAACATCCATCATATTACCCATCATCAAAGGAACCATAAAGCCAACATAATCAATGATTAATCCTCTTACAGTTTCAAAATCTTCTTGAGTTCTTTCGCTAACAACAGCGTTCAATAATGTAACAACTTCATTCATAATTTTGAATTGATAGATTGTTGAATAATAATCATGTTCATTCCAATCCATATCTTCCCAATCTTGTGAATAGAACTCGTAATCATATTCTTCCATTTCAGCGATTAATAACAATAATGCTCCATCAGATGCGACAAATGCATCTAGCAATTCGTTGAATGCTTCATCAAAGATTGCATTAACAGCCATTAATTGATCATAATTAATAAATGATAAATCAAGTGCTAAACCTTCTTCTGAAATTGCATCTTCTACAGTTTCTAGATAATCATTAAACATCGCTTCTTTTTCTTCTTCAGTATAAATATTGTCGATTTCATCTAATAAATCTTCATTTTCTTCAAGATAATTATCGAAATACTCAATTACTAAAGTTACAACTTTTGCTTGTTGAGTGTATTCGTGATCATCACTTGTTAAAATTGTTTTCAATTCTGTGAAGAATGCTTGATCAAAGTTATCAACATAATTAATGAAAGCTTCAAATGACAATAACATTGTTCCGGCCATTTTTTCTGGGCTTCCCATTTCACCAAATTGTACTTCTTGCATTTCTTCTAAGATTGCAGTCATAGAATACAATGTATTGATAGCAAGTATTACATCTGTAGATTCTGGCATAGTAGTTCTTAAAATATTTACGATTTCATCTTTAACTAAAACTAATTCCGCAACATTTAAGTCTTCTGGACCTTCAGTTTCACTTAAGTTTTGAATCTTAGTGATTAGGTCTTCTGTAATCAATTCTTCAATACTCATGATGTAATCAATAACAAACAATACTGTTTTAACTACTTCGTCAGAAGAATCTTCTAACATGTCTTGCAACTCTTCTAAAGCAGCAATTTCGTCATCAATTTCATCAACACGTTCTTGATAGTAACCCCAATAATCTCTGTTAGCATTGATTTCAGCTTGATACCAAGCTTGATCGTCTTCTAACATTTCGATTTGTTCAGCTAGCAAATCAGGAAGTAAGTATTTAACAACTGCAGAAATGATAGCTTCAGGATTTTCAACGCTTTCCATCATTGTGTCGATAGCTGCGAATCCTTCATTCATGTTGTCAACATCATCCATGTCTTCAACAAATTCCATGAAAGCATCCATCATATCTTCAAACTCAGTCGCTAACATACCTTTGTTTACTAATTCTTCAGCAAATCCAGGATCCAACTCCATCGGTAAGTTTTCACTTAAAACTAGTTGCATAGCAGTTACTTCTTCTTCTTTATTTTCTACATAAGCAACTGATGCACTTTGAGCAGAGTCTTGCATACCTTTTGGAGCTTTAGTTACAACAGTAAAAATAATTCTTGTTCCATCTAAACTTGAGAAATCATAAGAATTTGTTTTAACTTCTTTAACTTCTTCACCATCAGCGTATACATAATATCCAGCCGCATTTTCTACAGCGTCCCAACTTAAAGTTTTTCCGTCTATAGCTAAATTGGTTGGAAATGCAATTTGTTCATCATAGCTAATTTCGATTTGAGAAGGATTACCACCACAAGCAGCAATTCCCAACACAGAAAACAGCATGATAAATACTAAAAATAATTTTTTCATTCTTTTCCTCCCCTTATTGGATATAATAATTCGCGTTGTGCAAATCATATATTTGTATATATATTATAATAGATAATTGTGTACAATACAAATGAGATTTAAGAAATAATGAAAAATATAGACAAATTTGTCTATATTTAAAGGTTTTTTATTTTAAAATAAAACACTATAAAACTCTTATTTCCTCGGAAATGTTTATTTTTGCAACAAAACTATAGTAGTAAACATAACTTAAAAACAAACTGAAAAATACAATTGAGTATCCCAATAATAGCGCGAAATAATTAAGAGTCATGTTTTTATAATAATCAAAAAACAACAATAAAAATCTTAAGTATCCTGACAGTATAAAAATCTCGATTATACCTACCAAAACCAAGCTTATCATTAATATTGAAAGTTCTTTGAACAAATTCTTATAAATAAATTTATTTGCAGTTCCTAACACTTTTACTTTAGAATAATCATTCTTTAAGGAGAAGAACTTCAAATAAGTATTATTAAATACCACGAACATAAAACTTAAAACAACGAAAACTGTGATTACGGTAAACAAAGCTAGTACATTCTTAGAAATGCTTATTTGCTCATCCAGTGTTGCTCTTGCATCAATCATATAATACATTTTACTTCCATAATCTTTGATTAAATCTTCAAATAATGCTTCTGGATTATCGGAGTTTATCATAATCGAATTATATCTCAAATCCAATTCACTAATCTTATCCACTAAGCTTGTGTATGCGAACTGATCGAATTCAGTTCTGATAAATCCGGCAACTACAAATTCGAAGTCTCTTAAATCAGCTGATAAATCAAGCTTTAATGTATCTCCTTTTTTCATACCATATACCATTTCAAATGATTGCGGAAGCAGAATATAAGGTAAAGTGTTGTCAATGAAAATTTGATCTACATCATCGAGAATATAATTAAAATAAGTGTCAAATTTATCAATATTTACAGAAACAACCATTTTAATCAAAAAACTATCAGTTTCTCCGTATTGGACCAAAACTTTCTCGTGAATGAATGATGGATCGACTTCAGTTGTATCATATTCCTTGATTTCATCAATTAAGCTATCCTCATAATTATGGATGTTAGTCATTACGATATCAAAATCATTAGCTTCTTTGACTTCTTTGATTTGATTATCGATAAAGAATCTAACAGTTAACATGACAACTATTACAATTAAAGCCACAAAGATTACCGATAGTGACTGATGAATATTCTTATTATGTTCGATATGTTTGGCGTTAAATAGTGAAAACAAAGATTTTTTGTTGGATAAAAGGTTTGAAATCTTTTGTGCTATAAGGATTACAGCCATTAAACTCAGATATATTGATGAAAGCACGATAATAAGCGAATTATATTCAATTGAAAAAGGTTTGAAAATAAATATAGTGATAAAAACTACTGTTATTAATATGATTAGATAACGATTATATTTGGCTAAAACATAACGTTTATCACGGATTTTTTCTATTGAGTTCCTTAGATAATACTTTCTCATTAAATAAAAGTTTTTGATCGTAATAAAGCAAATTATAATCAATAAGCTGACTAAAACGATTAGCGGATTAATCAAAACAAATTCATCAACTCCATAGACCTTACTACCTATATATACCACTACATGAGCTAAGATTAATCCAATTAAAAAACTTATTATAATTGAAATAAGCCACTGAAAAAAACAGACTCTGTAACCCATTTTTTTCCTGTCGCCTAATGTTTCAAAAACTCCAACTTCTTGGAAAATATCTTTAAGAACAATTAGAAACAAGGAATTCAAAACTATTATCAATGATAATAGAACCAAAATCCCTGCTAAAGAGATTATTGATATATATTCATTAATTAAACTATTGATTTGGTTTTCGTCTACAACCAATCTTATACCATAATCCTGATAATTATCATCGATTCTTAATTTGTTATATACCGTTTCTATATTCTCTGTATTAATATAGACTGCATTTCCGAAATTATTGAGATAGCTTACCCCATATATTTTTTCCATTAAGACAGATTTGTCTACAAAGAAAGCTCTACCGCTAAACAAGCCAGAATCTTCGATTATTTCTGTTACCTTATACTCATATAAATCATCTAGGACATAAAAACTAAAGCCATCGCCAACATTGAGATTTCTTTCTTCTGCTAAGCTTTTAGATATAATAGCTTCATCAGCTCTGATTGAGATTTCTTTATCAATTAATATTTCAAATTCATGAGGAAGTGATGACAGCAATTGCGAGTAGAAGACTTGATCATCTTTTTCGGTCAACACTTGAATATTAAAGAAAGATAAAGCATAATTGATATCTTCATAATCATCAGTAAGATCTCTTTTGTTTATAAATCTGGATTCCGAATATTCATCATAGCTAATTACAATATCTATATTTGGATAAGCATTTTGAGCATCGCCAACAAAAATGGTTTTGTATATATCTTTAATGCCCATCATTAGAATAAAAATCGCAAAAATAAGTGATAATGTAATAATTATCACTGCAGTGGTTTTTTTATTGTGCAAGGCATTTCTCTTTGCGATTAAAAAACTAAACTTATTTGTTGTCAATAAACTCACCATCAATCAAATTTATAGTTCTATTGCAATACTTTAAATAATCTTCATTATGCGTTACCAAAACTATTGTTAAGTTTGAATCCTTATTTAGCTTCTCTAAAAGGTCCATTATCTCTTTTCCCTTTTTTTGATCAAGGTTTCCTGTCGGTTCATCTGCGAAAAGAATTCTAGGATTATTTACGAGTGCTCTTGCTATTGCGATTCTTTGTTGCATGCCTCCAGACAACTCGTTCGGATAATAATCTCTATACTCACTCATACCGACTAAATCCAATAGTTCATTAATCTTGTTTTCATCATTCCTACCTGCTATCACATTTGCGAGCAGGACATTCTCATATGCTGTTAAATTGGGAACCAAATTATAAAACTGGAAAATAAACCCAAGATGATTTTGCCTTAGTTCCGATACTAAATCATCGCTTAAATTGTTTATGTTTTGGCTGTCTAGAGTAATTTCACCACTATCTATCGTTTCCAAAGAACTTAAACAATATAGCAGTGTAGTTTTTCCTGAACCTGATGGGCCGATTATACCTAAAAAATCACCTTCATTTACATTCATAGTAATGTCTTTTAAAATATGATGTTTATTTTGTCCTTGGAGATAATATTTATTTAAACCCTTAACTTCTAGTATTACCAAAATTATCACTACCTTCATGTTTTTTTATTAACTAAATAATATCATTATCAAACATATATTTCAATGTCAAAAGAAAAAACCCAAGAATTTGGGTTTTACTTTTTAACTTTACATTTAACATGATTTGCTTCGTACTTTAACCAGAAAAATCCAATAATAAGCAGTACCAAAGCGAGTAATTTATAAGGTAATCCTGCTAAAGGTAATACTGCAACAGCAAATGTAATTCCTATTGTAGAAAATAAAGCGATAACACATGGAGTACAACCATAAGTCAACATTCCAAAAATTACAGCAAAGCTTGAAACAAATGATCCTTTTCCTTCTTTACCAGTTAGTTTTACTAACCCTGTAGAAACATTCCACATAAAAGCGCTGACAAATGCCATAGTTATGTTTAACAAGATATTTCCGATAACCAATAGAATTCCGTATTCTTCAAGCATTCCGTCATAACCTATATTTAAGAAATCGAGTAGAGTATATAATACCATAAAAACTATAAACACAATTAAACCTTGGATTATATATTTCTTCTCTTTTTGCATGCTCAATATTATCGCAAACATAATTATCACCTCATATTACTGTAATAATTATATCATAGTTAAAACCATTCCTAGTACTCAAATGCTTACGAAAGGATCTTGATAGTTTTATTGTATACAGCCTCTATTTCATGATAGGCTTTAGTGCTTATATCAAGAAATTGACCGTTGTTAATGCTATCGATTATTTCTTTATGGTATCCTACTTTTCCAACGAAGTTGTAGTTGTTTTGTTTTGTAAAGTTAATAATCTCCTTTGTTAACTTAGAGTTTAAATCAGATTTATTAACACATATAGCTATAGGAAGATGAAAACTATCAGCTGTTTTAATAATCCGTTTTAAATCGGATATTCCAGAAACAGAAGGTTCAGCAACCAAGAGAATTAAATCTACTCCAGACATTGACGCAATTACAGGACAGCCTATTCCCGGTGGCCCATCTATGATTACAAGGTCATCTTCTTTTATATAGTTTTGGATATTCTTTTTAACTTTAGTAACCAGTAAACCTGAGTTCCCACTACCCATATTTAGTTCAGCAGTGGCAAATACTTTATCTTCCTCATAGAGAAAGATTTCGCCATCAATTGATTTAATGAAATGTATAGCGCCCTGTGGACATAGATAATTACAAACCCCACAACCTTCACACAAATGGTGACTTATTTCATATCTCCCATCTTCATAACTAATAGCATTAAATCTGCACGAATCTTTACATACTCCACATTTAATGCAATCATCCTGATTGATGATAGATTTATCCAAACCATAGTAGTTTTCGCGCTTTTTTATATTTTTTACATCTGACGCCAAATGCAAATTCGGAGCTTCAACATCACAATCTGCAAATACTCTCGCTTTAGAAATATGAATAAAATTACTGGCAAAAGTAGTTTTTCCCGTACCGCCTTTACCACTTAATATCAATAATTTCTTCACGTTAATTCACCATAATTTTCTTTGCCAGTTCTTCAAAATACAGTTTAAATTTCGATACTTTACTAGCAATTTTTCCGTTTGAGTTTAAGAGTCCTATTTCTTTATCAAAGGGAATCTCCATTACCACTTCAATGTTTTTTTCTTCAGCAAAATCATTGATAATCTTATAACTATTAGCTTTGTTTATTAAAATTCCTGACTTTTTTTCAAACACTTTAGTTAGCTCATAAACCATCTTCAGATTATGCAAACCGAAAATAGTCGGTTCAGCAACCAACAAACAATAATCGGCATCCTTAATACTCGCCATAACACTACACCCATTCCCCGGCGGACAATCTATTACTACATCTTCTACGATATCTTTAGAAAGATTGATAATTTCATCAATAATCTTAACTCCGGTTTCTTCTTTGATATTCATTTCACCGCTGATAATATGGTGTCCTTCAAAAATCTTTTGCTTAATAACACCAATTGGTTTCTTTTTTTCGGTAATGGCTCCTACCGGACACACCATACTACAACCACCACATGAGTGACATAATTGTGAAAAAACCCTTACTTTATTAATAATTATTGCTAGAGCATTAAACTTACAAAAATCGGAACATTTACCGCATAAGGTACATACATCATGATTAATTACAGGGACCTCTACCTCAACTGTTTCAATTTGCTCTTCTCCCTTAAAGTAAAGATCGCCATTAGGTTCTTCAACATCACAATCCAAATAGGCTGCATTATTAATAACATAAGCAAGATTTGTTGAAACAAATGTTTTTCCAGTCCCGCCTTTTCCACTTAAAACTGCAATTCTCAAGATTAAATTAACTCCTTTAGCTTTCCTTCAAGGAAATCTTTAATATTATCTTTAATGATTGAGTCAGTAGATAAGTATACTTTAACTTTTCCTTGAAGTAATTCCATAGATTTTTCACCAACTCTAGGAGCGATAATAACATCCGTCTTATGTTTCAATACAAACTCAGCACTTTTAATTCCTACGCCATGAGGACTATCTAAATACTCATTAATGTATGTTTTTCCCACTTCTTTTTCAGTGTCATAAACATAAAAGTAATTTGCTCTTCCAAAATTCTCAGAAATAAAAGACTTTTCACCACTTGTTTTTGCTGGTAATACAATAATCATATAAATTCATCTCCTTAAACTGTAATAAGCGACCTAGGTCGCTTATTACTCATTATTTTTCTTCTAATATTTTGTCGATATCTTTAAGTCTTTGCTCTAATAGTTCTTTTTCCTTAATAAGATCTTGTTTAGTATCAGAATAGTATTGCATACCTCTGCCATAACCAATACCATAACCACTCCTACGGCTACAATTACCCATTCTTCTTCCTGTTAAAGGTCCATAACCATTAGGTCCAGTACCATCTCTTCTCGGCATAATAACACCTCCGTTTTTTTGACATATGTCAATAACTACAGTTTTATTATACCACTTGAAAATCTTTTGTCAACTATTCTCTAATAAAAGGCATGGACATGCATCTAGGGCCGCCTCTACCTCTAGACAATTCGCTGGAAGGCATTTTATGAATCTTGATTCCGTGTTTTTCCAAAAGGTTGTTTGTTATATGATTTCTTTCATATACAATTACTTCTCCCGGTCTTATAACTATTGTATTAGCGCCATCATTCCATTGTTCACGGTCACTAGCCACAGGATCATCTTCGCCACCACAAGGAATAAGAGTAATTTTTCTTTCTAAGTACTTTGATAAAATATCATCCAGTTTTCCTTCAATCGGAAGAACGTCCAACTTTTCTTTCTGCGTTTTTGATCTTGTTACTTCATAAGCTTTGATTTCATGTCTTAATTCTTGGTGAATCAAGAATTTATCATAATCCACTTGAGTGAATACTGTATCCAAATGCATAAACGCCCTACTTTTAGGAATATCAAAAGCTAAGACTATTTCAAAATCAGTTTTTTTATAGTAAAAGAGATTCTTCGCTAGTCTTTCTATAGCGGCTGGATGAGTTCTTTCTGAAACTCCTACCGCTAGTATTTTATCAGATAAAACCAAAACGTCTCCACCTTCCAAAGTTGGAACCATTTGTCTGTTATAGTAATGAGGGATTTCTTTATTACCATAGATAGGATGATATTTAAAAATGTACTCCCCATATATTGTTTCTCTTGATCTTGTTACAGAAAACATTTTAGATATCGAAACACCATTTGCAATTACTGTAAAAGGATCTCTTGTAAAATATAAGTTTGGCATTGGATCTGTAACAAACGGATAATCACGAATATAGTCGGATAAAGTTCTTTTGGTAAAATTAGGAACCTCATCTTTTCTAATTCCAGACATTGTTGTACTCACCATATCTTTGGTAATCTTCATTGATTTTAAATAATCGAAAATTAAAAGTTTTAATGTATCGCTAGTGATTGAAGCTTCTTCAATGAATTGATTAATAAATTGATTTTTCACTTCATCTGAAGTATCCAATGCTTCAGCTACCAGATCAACCAAATACAATACCTCAACACCATTTGCTCTAAAAATATCCGCAAAAGCATCATGCTCTTTTTGAGCTAAATCTAACCATGGTATATCGTCAAATAAAAGTTGGCTTAGCCACTTTGGCGTTAGGTTTTCGAGTTCTCTTCCCGGTCTATGTAAAAGTACTTTCTTTAATTCTTTGATTTCAGATTTCACATTTAATAAACTCATAAAATTCCTCTCTTTACTTAATCGGTTTAAATTCAGCTGTAAAATGCCTTAGGATAGGCGACTCATAAACAAACTCTAATCCTTTTAGTTTTGGCCCTCTTTTACTAACTTCAATCAAACATTCAGCTACATAATTAAGGTGTTCTAACGTGTAGGTTCTTCTAGGTATTGTTAGTCTTAAAAACTCTTTATCTGCTTTTAGGTTTTCATGTGTGTCTGGGTCTCTCCCTAATAATAACGACCCAATTTCGACTGCTCGAATTCCGCCTTCTAAGTATAACTCATTACATATAACCTGAGCTGGAAATTGATTAAACGGTATTTGCGGACAAATAGCACCACAATCAACGAATACCGCATGTCCTCCAGTAGGATACTGAATCGGCACTCCTCCCGCTCTTAATTTATCTCCTAAATATCTGATCTCATCTAGACGATATTGTAAGTAATCTTCTTCCAAAGCCTCTTTTAAACCTACAGCTAAAGCATCCATATCTCTTCCGGATAATCCTCCATAAGTAGGAAAGCCTTCCATAGGTATAACTCTAACTTGGCAAGCTCTAAATAACTCTTCATTGTCTTTTATTGCGATTAACCCACCAATATTAACAAGCCCGTCTTTTTTACTGCTCATCAAGAACATATCGGCTAAATCAAATTGCTCTCTAGCTATATCTTTAACAGCCTTATTTTCATAACCTTTTTCTCTTAACTTAATAAAATATGCATTTTCTGCGTATCTTGCGCCATCAATTACTATAGGTATGTTATTATCTCTAGCAATCTTGTTTACTTCACGCATATTTTCTAAAGATACAGGTTGTCCGCCAGCTGAATTATTAGTTATTGTCATTATAATTGCAGCTATGTTCTCTTTTTTCTTCTCTTTAATAATTTCTTTAAGCTTTAAGATATCAAAATTACCCTTAAACGGATAATCTAATTCAAGATCGAAACATTCCTTGCAAACACAATCAATCGCTCTACCACCAGCTAACTCAACATGAGCTCTAGTAGTATCAAAGTGGATGTTTGATATAACATACATCCCTTCTCTTTTTATTAGATTTGGTAATGCGACTTGTTCAGCGCCTCTTCCTTGATGGGCTGGAATAACATACTTATAGCCTGTTATTTCTTTTACTGTTTCTTCAAGTCTATAAAAACTTCTAGAACCGGCGTAAGCTTCATCCCCCATCATCAATGCTCCCCACTGAAAATGAGACATAGCTCCTGTGCCGGAGTCGGTTAAAAGATCAATAAAAACATCTTCTGATTTTAATCGAAAAGGATTAAAACCTGCTTGTTCTAATTTTTTGATCCTTTCTTCTTTTGAAATAAGTTTTATCGGTTCCACCATTTTGATTCTAAATGGAGGTAAAGAATAATTTTTCATCGACACTCTCCTTTGCATTTTCTTCTTATGAAAACCCTTTCTTTCCTTAATAATTATACTATAAATCGACACTTTAGTAAATGAGAACTTGGCCGAAAAAAAAGATTAAAATCTTATCGATTCTAATCTTCAAATATCTTATTGCGATGCAATTTGTAAATCTCTATCATATGACCAATATT
>Ga0172382_10003663_pt1 | contig 24115 bp, 22 predicted proteins | sample Leawel138RmetaG_FD_122245 | JGI IMG/M metagenome (GOLD analysis project Ga0172382, IMG submission 122245) | Leachate microbial communities from a municipal landfill in Southern Ontario, Canada - Leachate well 138R metaG | ecosystem: Engineered > Solid waste > Landfill > Unclassified | place... | reverse complement strand
ACCCGGGGGATCGGGCTGGAGGCGGCTGTCTTTGGCATCCCGGGCCTGACCGGCAGCCGGCTGCCGCTGGATCAATTCCGGGATTTCATCGTCGCCGGTCTTGGCCGGCAAACACCGGTCGCCTTCCTGAACTTGTCCAACGGCAAGCTCGACAACCTGGACAGCTGGCACTGGGTCACGGTCACGGCGCTGTTTTGCGATCCGCAGGGGCAGCTGTTTGCCGAATTGTCCGACAGCGGCGAAAAGAAACGCGTCAATCTGTCACTGTGGTATACGACTACGCGTCTGGGCGGCGCAGCCGTCTATTTCCTGCCCAAAAAGTAACAGCCCGGTCGATCGGCCGGGCTGCCATAAAGTTGAATCGGAATTCGCTTAATCGTTGACCTGGTTGATGATTTTTGCCAGAGGGGAGTCTGAACCCAGGATGAGCGTCTTCTCGCCCTGCAGGGACTTTTTCATCGCCTCCAGCTCGCGGACGAACAGGTAGAACTCCGCCTTGGCCGGATCGTTGTAGAGCTCCTTGAGGATACGCATGTATTCCTCTTCCCCTTCGCCGCGCAGCCGCTGGGCGGCAGCTTCGGCCTGCCCGATGGTGATCTCGATCTCCTTGTCGGTCTCGTTGCGGATCTTGGCGGCTTCATATTCGCCTTCCGCCTTGTAGGAGGCGGCCATCTGCGAGCGTTCGGAAATCATGCGGGCATAGACGGCGGTCGTGTTGTCCTCGGGCAGGTCGAAGCGCTTGACCTCGACGGACAGGATCTCGACACCGTAGGGCATGAGGCTGGCCGCGACCTGCTCGGTGATCTGGTTGTTGAGCGAAGTCCGGCTGGCCTCGCCGTCGGAGATGATCTCGCTTTGCTCCAACTGGCCCATCAGGTTCTTGATCACGCTGTAGGTGCTGGCGTCGATGCGCTTTTGCATCTCGCCGATGTTGTTGACGGTGCGGATAAAGGTCGTTACGTCGACGATCTTCCAGATGGAATAGCTGTCGACGATCATGGCCTTCTTGTCGGCAGTCAAAACTTCGGACGAGTTGACGTTATAGATCATCTGCTTCTTGGTCAGCCGGTTGACATCCTGGATAAAGGGGATCTTGAAAGCCAGGCCGGCGTTCGGATGGATCGACACGAGGGCGCCGAACTGGGTGATGTAGGCGAATTCGCCCTCCTGGACCGTGTAGACCGAATTGCTGACGCCGATCAGGGCGAGCAGGACGACAACGGCGATGATAATCCATTTCTTCATGGTGTGATCCTCCTCAGTTTCCGGCACTGCCGGGCAGGACATTCGTGCTGTCAGATCCGTCCAGCGGCAAGAGCTTCAGGACGTTGCTGCCGTCGTCGATGTAGACACGGATGTTGGGCAGGATATCCTCGAGGGCTTCAAGATACATGCGGTCGCGCGTGATCTGCGGGAAGTTGGCGTATTCCTCGTACATGGACAGGAATCGGTCGCGCTCGCCCATGGCTTCGTTGATCTTGCTCTGCTTGAGGCCTTCTGCCGCGCGCACGATCTTGTCCGCCTGGGCGTTGGCTTCCGGCAGCTTGCTGTTCTTGTAGGCAATCGCCTCGTTGAGCGCCGTCTCTTTTTCCTGCTTGGCCGTTTCCACGTCGCGGAAGGCCTTGGCGACATCCTCCGTCGGCGGCTCCGAGTCGTTGACTTTGACATCCAGGATCATGACCCCGATGTCCTGGCTTTCGAGGTGCTGGCGCAGCATCTCCTTGACGTCCGCCTGGATCTGGATCTTGCCGGTCGTGAGCACATCGTCGATCTGCTTGGTACCGACCACCGAGCGCACGGTGCTCTGGAGCATGTTCTTGAGGATGACATTCGGGCTGTCGGTCTCGAACAGGTACTTGTACGGGTCGGAGATTTTCCATTCGACGAAAAAGTCGATGTTGACGATGTTGAGGTCGCCGGTGATCATCATGCTCTCCTCGGGGATGCTGTAGTACTGGTTGTCCCCGGAGCTGCCGTAGCCCAGCTCGATCTTCTGAGTCAGATTGACCGGCAGGATGGTGACCTGCTGGAACGGCCAGGGCAGCTTGCCGTGCAAGCCGGCGTCGACCGTCTTGGTGTACTTGCCAAACGTGGTCAGGACGGCCTGCTCGCTTTCGCTGACTGAGAAAAAGCTGGAGCGTCCCAGGGCGATCAGCAGGATGACCAGGACGATGAGCCCCACCAGCCTGATCATTTTGACGGTTTCTGTTTTCATCTTCGTTCCTCCTTGGCCTTCCGGCCAGGTTAACATATCGGGTCTTCGATGATATTCGCAACATCCCCTATTATCGCCCAAATCGCGGTGCTTGGCAAACCGCCTGCGCGGCAGCCGGGCCCAATTCGCCTTTGCTTTTGAGGTCGCTTGTCCTTATAATGGTGCTGATCTGTCCGGAACGGGTCCGGCGCGATCGGGAGGACCAGATGGCACCAGGCGGCATGGCACACCAAGCCGACCAGACGGCGCAAAACAGCCGCCTGCTGCAGTTCGGCTGCATGGCTTTTTTCCTGGTTAACGGCGCCTTGGTGCTGCTGACCAGTTCCCTTTTGGTTTTCCTGATGCAAGACTACAACCTGACCTATGACCAGGGCGGATTACTGCTGACGATCCAGGCGGTCGGAAACATCGCGACCAGCTTTCTTTCCGGGCCTCTGGCGCTTCGGATCGGGCGCAAGCGGACCTTGATTCTGGCCGCGCTCGGTTTTTCGCTCAGCCTGGGGCTTGTCGCCCTGGCGCCGCCTTTATTGATCCTGCAGCTGGCCTTGTTCCTGTCCGGCCTAGCCTGGGGAACGTGCAACAACCTGGTCAATTTCATCATCGTCCAGGTTAGCGGCGGCAATTCCGGGCGAATCAGCCGTGTTCACACGTCTTTTTCCATCGGCGCGTTTCTGGCGCCGCTGCTGGTTGCCCTGGCGGTCCGACTCGGGATCAGCTGGCGCTGGCCGGTTGCGCTGATAGCCGTCGCTGCAGCGGGTTTGGTGGTGCTGGCCGTCTTTCTGCCCATTCCCGAAACCGGCGCGGCAGGCGAAAGAAGCGGCGCCAAAAACAACTGGTATCTGCGGGATTGGCGCCTCTACCTCTACATGCTGCTGCTTTTCCTCTATGTCGGCATCGAGACCGGCTTTAGCGGCTGGCTGGTCACCTATCTGACCGGACATCGCCATCTGGATCCCTCAGCAGCCCAGTCGTTGCTGTCCGGACTTTGGATCGCCATGATCGCCGGCCGCGTCCTCGTCTCCGTGTTCGGCCATCGGCTGAACAAGAGCCGTTTCCTGCTGCTCGAGGCCATCGGTGCCGTTTTGGCCGCCTTTCTGCTTATCCGGGCCAGCCAGCCTGTTTTTCTGGCGCTGGCCGTGTTCGGCCTGGGATTGTCTCTCTCGGCTTTCTACGGCATGGTGATCGCCAACGCCAGTCACCTGGTGGCCGAATCGCCGATCGCCAGCGGCCTGATTATGGGCCTGGGCGGCCTCGGAGCCTCCCTGATGCCCCTGCTCGCCGGCGTTTTCGCAGCCAGCCAAGGCATTGTGGCCGGCCTCTGGGCTCTGTTCACAGCTGCACTTTGCCTGCTGGCCCTGACGGTTGTGAACGCGCTTTTTCCGCATAGATGATCTTGCGGATGGCGTCTTCCGACAGGTGCAGCTGGTCGGCCAGGCAAGCCAAAGACTGGCCGCGGCGGTACGCCTGGCGGATCGACTGGTTGCGCTGCTGCAGCAACGACCGGCTGCCGCTTTGGCTGCCCCAGGGTTTGCGCGGGGCGGATTTCTTGGGGATATAGATCAGCTGCCCGTCCAGGTGCTGCTGGATCTGCTTGAGCAGTTCCGGCGGCAAAACCTCTCGGGCGTTGAGATAGGCCATTCATTTCTCCTTTTTCTTCTGCACAAAAAACACCGCCGGATCGCCCGCGGTGTTAAAACCAGGCCGTCAACAGCAAGTCAAAGCCTGCCCGGCCAAAATCGGGGGATGCGACTAAAGGATGCCGGGCCCAAACCGTATAACGCGGCCCGGGCCCGGCACCTGCTGATTCAGGTGTCAGCCACCTCATCAATTTTAATCACACGATCGCCCCCTTTCAGAAGAAAAATAAGTCGCGACTGTGCTTTCATTATAGCGGCGGACAACCGCCCGATCAATGGAAAGAATAATTATAACGGTCCGACTGCCTGATCTGATCCTTTCGCCAGGCAATTCCGCTCAAAAAAATTCGATTTGACAAACACCATGGCGCATGCTATTATAGTCGAGCGCACAACAAGAGCGTCCTGCTCGTGTGGCGGAACTGGCAGACGCAACGGACTTAAAATCCGTCGGACCAAAATCCGTGCCGGTTCGAGTCCGGCCACGAGCACCATCAAGGACACCAGGTCGTGGGAACTCGAAGTTGTGAAGCAAGTCGACGCGGAGTGGAGCAGCTGGTAGCTTGTCGGGCTCATAACCCGAAGGTCGGAGGTTCGAATCCTCCCTCCGCAACCACAATGAAAAAGCCTCAGCATAAGCTGGGGCTTTTTTGCGCGGGAGAATCGGTGCGGCTTACGGAAGTTGATGTCCTGTTTTTTGTATTTTTTGTACACGCGATTCGTTTGGGAAATCTTTTGATCATACTGCATTTATTTGGGTTTATGCGCATGTAACGATTGCATCAGTCCGAAAGCAGATCCCGCAAGCGATTGATGCGCTTGCACGCCTGCCGTGTTTCTGTTAATATGGTATTGTATTCCGATTTAACAGATGATTAGAGGTCATTGGATGTATATTGAAAGACATGTCACGAAAGTCATTGCCAAAGCCATGCAAGGTTTTCCGTCCATCTTGCTGATAGGGCCGAGGCAGGTCGGAAAAAGTACTTTGTTAAGAGAGAAATTCCCGCATATTCCATTTGTTTTGCTCGATAACAACATAACACTGGCTGCTTTAAAAGATGATCCTCTGGGTTTCCTGCAGCTTCAAGGTACGCCTTTGATACTGGATGAAATACAACGAGCCCCGGAATCGTTTCTTAGCATCAAATACATGATAGATTCTGACAGGCATCCGGGCATGTATGTGTTAACCGGATCACAAAAATACGATTTGATGAAAAATGTCAGTGAGAGTCTCGCAGGTAGAATTGCAATCATCAATATGTTGGGGCTTTCCGATCGCGAATTGTGCGGTGACGATTTTAACGAACCTTTCCTGCCAACCATTCAATATTTAAAGAACCGAAACTCGAAAATATCTTTTTCGCTGCCTGCTTTATGGAATCGGATCCATAGAGGCAGCATGCCTGAAATGCATGCCAATCAAACCGTTGAATGGGAAATGTTCTATGCATCATATGTCAGCACTTACATTGATCGTGATGTCAGACAGTTAGCCCAAGTCGGTGACACGATCGCTTTCACGCAGTTCATGATTGCATTAGCGGCACGTACAGGCGAGCTTTTAAATATGAGTTCTTTGGCTAGGGACGTGGGTGTTGATGACAAAACGATCAAACGATGGCTTTCAATTCTTCAGGCTTCAGGGATCGTATACCTGTTACAGCCATTTTCATTGAATGTCAACAAACGTGTGATCAAAACACCCAAAGTGTATTTCACAGATACCGGGCTTGTTTCTTATCTGTGCAGATGGCTCACGCCTGAAACGTTAGCAAACGGAGCCATGGCAGGTCAGGTTTTTGAAACATTTGTTGTGGATGAGATCCTGATGTCCTATTACAACGCCGGCAAAGAACCAAATATGTTTTTTTTCCGGAATACAGATGGACAGGAGGTCGATCTGGTTTTTTATTCAGACGGCACCTTGTATCCGGTGAAAATAAAAAAGACAACCTCGCCGAACCGAAAAGACATCAAGAACTTCAAGACGCTGCAGACATTTTATCCATCTTTGAAAATGGGAGAAGGCGGAATTATTTGCACTCATTCGATGCTTCTGCCCTTAGAGGACAAGAATCGCATCATTCCTGTCAGCCTGATTTAAACGGTTCATAACGTCTTGATGCGGCATATCGACACAGTCATGATGCTGTCGCCCAAACAAAACATTCCAAAGTTCTATGCGTCAATCAAGTAAGGGGCTGTTAAGAAATTAGTTGCTCTTTTCTTCGAGAGATTGACGAGTCTGGTCAATCTCTCGAGGAACTTATAGAGCGACTTATTGATGAACAGTCCCTAACCACGCGGTCCTTGCCGACTGCACCTTGAACCAGCATCGATCGCCTGATCACACAATGTACACATCATTCGGGTATTCCCCCAGGTACCGGTCTCTTCTGTCAACAATGACCGTGACAACGTTTTTCCCTTGGCCGAGTCTCTTGGCAATTTTACAGGCAACCGCCACGTTGGCGCCGGATGACATCCCGCAGTAGATGCCTTCTTCGGAGCAAAGCCGGTTTGCCATCGCCCGGGCCTCTTCGGTGGTGATCCGGAAAAAAAGGTCCGGATAACCCGTCTCGAGCATCACGTCGATGATGGATTTTTCTGTCGTCCACTTTTCCAGCCCCATCGCCTTGGCCATGCGGAGCATGATGTCCGAGCGATGGAATTCGTTGCGGTTGCATTCGTCCTTGTCCAGCTGCATGTATACCTCGCTGCCGTACGGCACGACGCCATATGTGATTTCTGGCGTCAGCCCCTTTTCCCGAAAGGCAAGGCAGGTCCCGAGCAGTGTTGCTCCCGAACCGACGGAACAGCCGAAAGCGTCTATTTTCCCATCGAGCTGATCAAATATCTCATTCCCGATCGCCTTCTGGCCGAGGTAATTGTACGGGTTATAAATCTGATCGAGCCATATCACGTCGTCATGGTTGCGTTCCAGTTCGCTCGAGTGCATCTTACCGGCCACAATATAGGTCAGATCGTAGTTTTCGTCTTTAAGCGCCTCGGCCTGCTCTGCTGACAAGTATTGTTCCGGCAAACTGGACTCGCAGACGTCCGACCCGAAGGCACCCGCAATTTTCAGCCTTGCGCTGTCGCCTCTGAGCATGGGACGGTAAACGGCAATCTTGGCCTTGATATCCTTGCAGGCACACACAAATGACAAGGCCGGAGCCGTGTTGCCGGCGGATGAATCGCAGACAGTTCCGGCCGGAGATAGCTTTCTGCCGTTCCATGTGTCGCCACGCTCAGCCGCCTCGACCATAGCAAGCGCCATTCTGTCCTTGTAACTGCCGCTGGGATTCAGGTACTCCAGCTTGACAAAGAGGTTAGCGCCCAGCCCTCTGCCGATTTTGTTGAGTTTTAGCAGCGGTGTAGACCCGACCGCTTCCAGCATGCTGTCGATGTAGTTCATTTTTTGCCGCCTTTTTGCAGCCAATCGAGCGCAAACTGCGCTAGCAAGCGCGCCCCGTCACCAAGGGGCTTTTCATCAATGTCAAATTGGGGGTGGTGATGCGGGTATATGGGGTCGGCATCCGGTGCGGAGCCATGAAACCAATACAGTCCCGGCCGATCCAGGCAATACTCAGAAAAATCATCACCGACCGCATTTGCGGCGGTGACGGGCTTGATCCTCGCACCGCCCACAACTTTTGCGGCAGAGCTTTTGAAGATTGCCAGCATATGGGGATCAATGGGCGTGCTGTCCAGGCGAAACGGAAACGACACGAAACAGGAGCCTCGGAAACTATTGGCTGTGGAGCAAAATATTTTCTCGGTCCGCTCTTCGTAAAAACGTTGCTCCGCAGGGTCCTTGCTCCGGATGGTACCGGAAACAGCACAAGAGTCGGCGATGATGTTGTTTTTGACACCGCCGTTAATCGTGCCGATGGAAATCACCGCAGGGCTGTCGCATTTTCGCTCCCGCGACATGACGGCCTGAAGCTGTGTCACGGCATGGCAGGCGATGAGGATAGCGTCCACCGCCTCGTGCTGGCGCGAGGTATGGCCGCCGCGTCCATGGAAAACAGCGTCGATCCGCGTGACACAAAACCCGAAACGATCGGGGAAATAGCCGATCTCCCCGCTGGAGATGCCATCGAACAGGCTTCCCGTATGCTGCCCCGCGATCGCATCCACGTGGGGATCCTCAAGCACGCCAGCTGCGACCAGCTTCTTGGCGCCGATCCCGATTTCCTCACCCGGCTGAAAAATGAGCTTGACCGTGCCGCAGATCTGGTGTCGCTTTTCCACCAGCAGGCGGGCGGCACCCAACAGCATAGCCATGTGCGCGTCGTGCCCGCAGGCATGGGCCTTGCCGTTGACGCTGGCGAACGGCAGGCCGGTTTTTTCAATAACCGGCAGGCCGTCGGTATCCGCACGCAAGGCAAGGCACTTGCCTGCCTGTTCGCCTTGAATGATCGCGGTAATCCCCGTGCCTTCGCCCAGGCCGCTCTTGATGTCCGTGACGCCGATGCCGCGCAGATAACGGATGATGATATCCGCGGTTACGGGGTTTTCCATGCCGAGTTCCGGGCATGCGTGAAACGTCCGGCGTAGCGAGATGATTTCTGTATCCAACAGCTGCGCGCTGCGGCTTTGGGCATGCGTCATATCCCTGCCTCCATCCTGCTTGCGGACCGGACATACCGGTCATGTTATGGCCAGAGCGCATCCATGGCCGCGAGTGTTTTTTCGACCAGCTCGGCGCCGCCATCCGGACCGACCATGGTGCTGACGGGCAAAGCGCCATAACTGCCGCCTGCTACGGCGGTCGTGGTGGGAAGATACCCGCCCTTGGCGTTCGAGGAAAGCTGGATGATGAAGGCCTGATCGGCTTTGCAGCGCGCCTTCATGCGGAAGCTGTAATCCACATAGAGTTCAAACGGATTGGTGGCAAAAACCGCCCGGCCGAGCCGGAAGATATAAACCGGGAAATGAAAGCGCGTCGTCTCGTTCTGGAGCTTCCAGCGGTTGATGTACCCGATGTCCACAAAGCAGCGGATCATCTCGGCTTCCGGAAGGCTGCCGGGCCGCGTGTATTTCGCCTTGACCGAATCGATGCGCTTTTGTGCGGCGATCACATCCGCCTCCGCCACACAGCGCAGCGCGACATCCATGGTAAAGGCCGATGTCAAAAACACCGGCCTGGTCTCGATCCGGTTGCGGGCTTTCCTATACCCGCGGACAACCGCCTCGCTGATGCGCTCGCCGATATCCTTGCAGGTCTCAAGCATATCGAAATGGCGGTGCACCTCCGTTTCCTGCCTGTTCCAGATCTTCAGCTCCTCGGTGTTGGTTTTTGACAAGAGGACGAGATCGAGCGGATTCTGGTCTCCGGCAGCTCCGCACAAAGGCAGGATAAAGATATTCCCCAGGGCGCCGCGAATGGCATTTCTCGCTTCAGCCCAATAGTCTGCGGACAGAAATGAATGCAGCTCATACACTTGTGACGGGCAAGGGATGCACACGGCCGTTCCGGTCAGATGGCCGGCGGTATCCCAGGTGTAGAGCATGTCTGCGGCATGGTCGGATGCGCCTTCGAAACCAAGGAAACTGGGATCGGCACACGACCCGTACATCCTGGAGATGATTTGCCCGTCTTCAAAAAACTGGGGGCGGCGGTTGAACGCGACGGCGGCATAGTCGTGGGCCAGCGAGACGCCGCCGGGAAGCCGGGCATCCCACGCGTCGGTGATCAGCGTCACCATTTTCCCAATAAACCATTCTTCGGCTTCCGCATCCTTCAGTATGTTGTCAGGCTCGTTCAGTGTCGGGCAGATATCGCCAAGCACGCTTTTAAAGAAGACTTCGTAGGTGGTATTGGCCGTAAACATGGTTGCGTTATGGGTGTGCGTCGCATTGAACACGACTTTGGCTGGATCCAGTCCCTCGCAGTCCAATCGCTTGAGGATCCGCTCGATGTGCATGATCGGTACGCTCGCCATGTCGCACGAAACCATGATCATCTGCTCAGCGCCGTTCTCGAGGACCAGGCAAGTGGCCGTCAACGCATCGTGCACATAGGAAGAGATCCGGGAATACAGCTGGCCGATCACATAGACCGGACGATCCGGGGTGATGTCGGTCTTGGCCCATCCGATTTTCAGTTGTCTGTTCATGTTGATACCTCTGAAGTTTGACGCAGTATTTCGTTGATTACAGCTGTTACATCGATTATATTCTCGTGCAAAATATATGACAAGCGCAAAATAACGCGATATAATATGCAAGTATTAAATATTTTGGAGAGAACCATGAAACTTTGCGATATCCAGGCATTTCTGGCCGTGGCCGAACATCTCACGATTTCCAAAGCGGCGGAAGAGCTGTTTGTCTCACAGTCAACAGCCAGCCATCGGATCCAAAATCTTGAAGACGAACTGGGGGTTGCGCTGATCGAAAGGCAAAAAGGGCGCCGGCGTGTTGCATTGACCAAGAACGGATTTGATTTTTTGCCGATCGCCCGCCAGTGGACCGGGCTCTGGAAACTGACGCGCGAGTTTGGCCAACTGTCTCAACAGCCGGAAATCATCATTTCAGCACCGGACAGTGTCAACGCCTTTCTCCTGCGTGATTTTTTCAAAAGCGCTGCTGCGCGTTTCCCCGATATGCGCTTGCGGGTCAACACGCTTCCCTCATCAGAAATATATGCCGCAGTCCATGCCGGGACGGCAGATATCGGTTTTGTCTTCAGCCAGCGCAGCTATCAGGATATCATCTGCCGCCCCCTGTTCTCGGAGAAAATACGGTTCATATGCCAAACGGAGGATTTCGGCCAGCTCAGCAGCGTCCATCCGTCTGAACTGGACACGCAAAACGAGATATTCCTGCCCTGGAGCGACGAATACCAAAACTGGCATGACACCTGGTGGAATCCGGAGCTTTTGCCGCGCATCTCGATCGATAATGCCACGTTGCTGATGTCCTGTCTGAGCGCTCCCCGAATTTGGGCGGCGTGTCCTGAGACGGTGGCTCGGTTTGTCTCGCCGGACAGCGATCTGAAAATTCTGGATTTTTCCGTTCCTCCTCCCTCTCGCACCTGCAATGTCATACAAAGCCGAACACAGCAGGCAAACAAAGGACCGGCGATTGAGCGCTTCCTTTTAAATCTGGACGATTACCTGCAGGCAGCAGGGTTTCGTCCCTGAGTCTGTGATCGCCAGCGCACCGGCCAAATTTGTGACATGACACTTAGATAGGGTATCAAAGGCCTCCATTCCTGCGCGTATCCGATACCGTTTTACAATGACACCGCCAAATACAGCAGAAAAGACATGAGAGGGCAAGAAACAAAACCAGGATGGGAATCAGAAGATGCCAGGATTAGCGCAAGGATCGCCTGAGTCACGGCCACTTGACAAAACCGCTGAAACGGCGTTTACTGAAGAAGTCGTGGCCGTAAGGCTCAATTTATCCAGGCCCGGATCAGGAACCCCCGAAACCGGACAGCAACATCGGAAGACGTCAAGGATCGGAGGCAACCTGTCGGGAGACGGATCCCCCTCTATCATGACAAGTAGGAATTTAATAGTCTTGATTGCGTCGATGCGCAACAGCAGAGCACAGGCACCAGGTATAACCAGGCCGGAGAAAACGAGCCAAATATGAAAGAGGATTTTTAACATGCCAGACAAGAACATCGTATGTAAGGATTGCGGCGCGACATTTGTTTTCACAGAGAATGAACAAGCTTTTTATCGGGAGAAGGGTTTTGACAACGAACCCCAGCGTTGTCCCGCCTGCCGTGCGGCCCGCAAGCAGTCCCGCAACAGCGGACAAGGCCGCGGCGACTACCAGCAGCGTGGCGGCGACCGGGAGATGTTTTCAGCGATCTGCTCCGAATGCGGACGCGAAACCATGGTTCCCTTCAGGCCGAGCGGCAACAAGCCGGTTTACTGCCGGGATTGCTACCGTCTCAAGAATCGCTGATCAGACTTAGCACCTGACCTAAGCCCCGCTGCAGAACCTGCAGCGGGGCTTTTTTCGTCATTCGTCGAGCGCAAATTCCTGGTTTAGCAAAGCACGCCCTGTTTTTGTTTGAAACAATCGCTCACGTGTATGGAGAATGGCGGGACGTTCCATCTTCCCTTCGGCGGCGTTGACCAGGAAGTCGGCTTCAACCAGGATCTGGTGGTCGATGCCCTGGATGCTGTCAACCTGGTGGTGGTGGCCGATCAGCCAGCAGATGCGCTCGATCATGGGTTGGGGTAGCCCCAAACCAGTCAGCATCCGCTCCGCTTCCGGCGGTCCCAGCGCTTCCTGGTAGGGTGCGGCCGCGCTCTGGTATTGCCTCAGGCTGTTGCGGATCCCGATGTCGTGGGTCAGGGCCGCCACTTCAATCAAGGCCTGCTGTTCCGGGTCCAGGTTTTCTTCTGCGGCGATGATGCCGCAAAACCCGGCGACTTTGAGAAAATGTCCGATCCGGTGCGGATCGCCCCGATCATAAGCGGCCATGGCCATGGCGACCGATCCAAAATAACGTGTTGCTTCCATTTTTCCCTCCATTTATCGCGGCTGTGCCGGCCGCTTTTTTCGATAGTGCTGCACCAGGCGATACGCAGTATATCCTAGCAGCGCCAGCAAAACCAGCATCAGGATCGGCGCCAGGATCGCACTGAGCGACAGGGCCACGGCACCGGCATCTTCGGCCGTGCTGACCGCCGGGGCTGCCGTGCTGGCCGATGCGGTGTCGACCACTGTCCGGGCAATCGACTTGGCGGCATGGACGCCGCCGGCCAGGATGACGCCGACCAGGACCAGCAGCCACGGGCTGACCTCCGAGGCCGCGCCTGACGCGGCGACGGCGACGATGCCTCCCACGGCCGGCCGGATGACCGTTTGGATGATGTTGTTGACATGGTCCACGACGGCGATCTTATCCGCCACAATTTCGACGGCCAGCAGGAGAACGATCACGGCGATCATCCACCATTCGCCAAGAAAATCCAGCGGTGCGCGCAAGGAGAGCCAGCCGAAACGCTGCGCCAGGGCGACCGCCAGCAGCGGAATGTACGCGTTGAGTCCGGCTGGAATCGCCAGGCCCAACGCCGTGATGATGTCCATTGTAAATCCCCTCCCTTCCCGCCTTTCCGGCGGCAGCAGGTACGAAACAGACAGATACGAATCAGGAAGATGTGCTGCGCGGCGGGATAACCGATACCCACTTGACCTTGAGGATCATGATCAGGGTGATGGCCATCGACGCGTAGTTGGAAAACAGGCTGCCCCAGAAAACCGCGTTGTAGCCCAGGTAACGCTCCGTGGCCAGGATAAACAGGTAGCGCAGCAGCCAGACGCGCAGCAGGCTGATCACGACCGTGATGCGGGTCCGTCCCAGCCCGATGAACGCACCCTGCAGCACCATGGTGATGCCGAACCCGATGACCGCGTACAAGTAAATGCTGAGGGCGTTGTTGGCGATATCCAGGACATCCTGCTGACGCGTGAAAAAAAGCGTCAGGCGCGGTGTCAGCGGCACGACGATGGCGATCAGGAGCGCCGCGGTCAGCGAGCTGATCACGCATCCCGCAAAGCAGGCCCGCTTGGCCCGATTTTCCTGCTCGGCCCCGATGTTCATGCTGACCAGGGTCGTGATCGCCGTTCCATAGGATGAGGGCAGCAGGAAGCACAAGTTGGAAATGTTACTGGCGATTCCGGCGCCGTTGAGGACGATCGCGCCGTACTTCTGCACCTCGTTATTGATCAGGACAAAGCCCAGGTTGAGGATCAGGCTGGACAGGATCGAAGGGAAACCGACTTGTCCCAGTTCACGCAGAATCGGCTTGTCGACGTGAAAGCCTGCCAAAGAAAGCCTTTCCGACCCCGGTTTGACGAATAATTCGTAGTACATCCAGACCGAGATCAGGATATTGGCCGTCAGGGTCGACAGAACAGCGCCGACCAGTCCCCAGCCTAGAACCCCGATGAACAGACTGTTGAAAATGGTCTTCATCACCATCAGGATCACGATCCGGCTGAAGGTATCTTCGGGTCGCCCGTAGGCGTTCTTGATCGCGTTGTAGACAGCCCCGATAAACGAAAAAGGCAGAACGAGCGCGTTCAACGTCAGGTATGTGCGGACAGCAGCCGATATTTCCGGCGTCACGCGCGCGGAGATGGGGTATGCGGCTGCGATCATCAGGGGAACCAGGATCAGGCCGCCCAGGAAAGCCGCGACGGTCAGCTGGACCGACACACGGCGGGCATCGGCATAGTCGGCTTTGCCGATCGCCTGACCGATGATCGCCATGCCGGCCACGCTCAGTCCCTGGGCCAGGGCGCCGAAAATACCGACCAGCGGCGCGCTGTAGTGGATGGCGCTGGCCGCGATTGTGCCGACGATGTTGTTGATAAACAGGCCGTCAATAATCGGGATGATCGACTGAACCAGACCCAAAAGAAGCGCCGGAACCGACAGCATCAGAATGGTACGCGGGATCGGACCGCCGATGATCATCTCGCGCCGCTGCGCCGTGTTTTGCTTGATCAATTTCATGGCCAAGAGCACATGCCTGCTTTCCGGCGGCCGGGCGCCGTGTTCTCTGCGTCCATTCTAGGCTATCGGCACGAAAGCTTCAATGCAAAGCGGCAAATCTGCTATAATGAAAATCAAGAATAAATCCTTCCTGTCAAACACCACATCTTGCGCGACATCCTGTCAGTCATCTTGTTGCATCGCCAACTTACTTAGATCGCCTGATCTGGATTGGAGTTTCCCATGACGGAAAAGCAAGCAGAAGAATGGGTTCGCGGCAAACTCGAAGACTACCTGAAAAAAATGGGTCAAAAGCCCGACCAGGCAGGACGCTACCACTGTATCGCCAAGGATCATACGGACGGGAATCCCAGCATGACTATCCATAAAAGCGGCACCTATGCCATGTGCTGGAGCCACCCCAGTCCAAAAGACACCTTCAACATCTTCGATGCGATCGGGATTTTCGAAGGTATCCATACCCTGCGCGCCCAGAAACAACGCGCATACGCCATATATGGCCTGACAATCGACGAGACAGGCGCAACGCATTCAGATAAAAAAGGAACCGAAACCAAACCCGATGCACCTGAGCCGACAGCACCAGCAAAGCACAAACAACAAAAATCCACGTCTATGCAAAATATTGTCGCTGTGCCGCCGCCAGAAGTGAGATCCGCGGCAAAACAGCCCGTCTGGCCGGCACCCGCGAAAGCTGCGCCCATAGCCCCGGCGACGGTTTTGCCAGAACAACCAGCCACGCAAAAGGACGATACCCCGCAACCGGTCGCAAAAATAGACGAGATGTCCGCACCAGCCAAAACACCTGCCCCGGTGTTTGCTCAGCAAGCAGCGCCAAAACCGATCGTACCTGCGGCGGATCTACCCAAGACGACGGTTCCCGCGCCTGCCACACCGGTCAAACCGATTCCTGATAAGAAACCCGACGAAAAAGCGCAGCCCCCTGTCGTTGCCAAGGCGGTTGAGCCCAAACCAGCCATACAGCCAGTGGAGGTACCCAAGACGACAGTTCCCGCGCCCGTTACACAAGTCATCCCGCTACCTGAGAAGAAGTCCGACGAAAAAGCCCAGCCCCCTCTCGTTGCCAAGGCGGTTGAGCCCAAACCGGTCATACAGCCAGTGGAGGTACCCAAGACGACGGCTCCCGCTCCTGCCACACCGGTCAGCCCGATTCCTGAGAAGAAGTCCGACGAAAAAGCCCAACCCCCTGTCGTTGCCAAGGCGGTTGAGCCCAAACCGGCCATACAGCCAGTGGAGACGCCTAAGCCTCCGGTTACAGCGCATGTTATACCGGTCAGCACGTTGCCTGAAAAGAAGCCCGACGAAAAAGCGCAGCCCCCTGTCGTTGACAAGGCGATTGAGCCCAAACCGGCCATACAGCCAGTGGAGACGCCTAAGTCTCCGGTTCCAGCGCATGTTAAACCGGTCAGCACGTTGCCAGAAAAGAAGCCCGACGAAAAAGCGCAGCCCCCTGTCGTTGCCAAGCTGGTTGAGCCCAAACCAGCCATACAGCCAGCCGAGGTACACAAGACGACGGCTCCCGCGCCCGTTACACAAGTCAGCCCGTTGCCTGAAAAGAAGCTCGAAGAAAGAGCCCAGCCCCCTCTCGTTGCCACGCCAATTGAACCCAAACCGGTCATGCAGCCAGTGGAGACGCCTAAGCCTTCGATTCCAGCGCCTGTTAAGCCGGTCAGCCCGTTGCCAGAAAAGAAGCTCGCCGATGAGGTGCCGCCCCCTGTCGTTGCCAAGCCGGTTGAGCCCAAACCGGCCATACAGCCCGTGGAGACGCCTAAGCCTCCGGTTCCAGCGCCTGTTACACCGGTCAGCCCGTTGCCAGAAAAGAAGCTCGATGAAAAGGTGGATGCCCCTCTCGTTGCCAAGGCGGTTGAGCCTAAGCCAGCCATACAGCCTGCATATATCGCGCGCAGCATGGCCGATCAATTTCAGCAACTAGTTTTGGACCATCGCGCAGATACGCCGTTGAGTACCGGTTTCCATGCCTTGGACACGGTGCTGGATGGCGGGTTCTATCCCGGTGTAACCCTTTTGTGCGCCAGGCCGGGTGAAGGCAAAACCAGTTTTGCATTGCAGATCGCCGATCATATCGCTCGCCAGGGACACGATCTTTGCTGGATCAGCCTGGATATGACAGCTCGGGAAATACTGGTAAAGAGCTTGTCACGACTGACGTTGGAACTGGATCCGACCGAGATCAAAGAACAGGCTCTAACCAGCCGGCAGGTCATGGCACGACTCGGTCGGCCCGATCAGCCGCAGATCCTCGATCGGGCCGTACAGCTCTACCGGAAATTTGCCGGTCAGATCCGATTTATCGAACAATTGCATCCAATAGCTCTCAACGACCTGCTCGAACGGCTTGAGAGCCTGGCGACAGGCGACACCAGACCGGTCATCGTACTGGACAGCCTGCAGTATATTCTGCCCCAGGCAGAAGGGTTGAACGATGTGCAACAGCAGGACCAGTCCGTGCGTGCCCTGATGCAGTTCAGCCGCCGCCATCAGCTGCCGATTCTGGCGTTGTCGGGCGTCATCCGCGACAGTTACGCCAGCGACGTGATCGTCAGTTTGCAAATGGAGCCCGCGGAAGGGTCGCTGTCATCACCGCACCAGATCCGCCTGGAGATCATGAAAAACCGGCAGGGGCCGGCCGGTCAGCGCCAGTCCTATGTCTTCTGCGCCGCTTACAACGCGTTTGCCCAGCGCTGAGGCACCTGGAACAACACGCCGCCCGCAGCGTCTATAAAGTGTTTGAAAACCGAACGATTATCGGCCGCTCTATCTGTCCCATTTCTTTCGAACCCGTTTAACGAGACCATTCCGGTCTCCTGGCAGGGGGTTGATTGCCATGTTGCGCACGATAATTGCAGCGCGGTTGCCGGCCTTGATTCTAGGCGTCCTGCTGCTATTTCCGGCAGGCTGCGCCGCAAACCCATCGGACAGCCAAACGTCAGACACCACAAAACCAACACGTTTGCCATCCGCATTCACGCTCGATGTTCTGCCCCTCCAATTCAATGGACATACGATCGCCGGTCAGCTATGTGTCTTTCTCGTCACCATACGGCAGGATGCAGCTGCGTCAGATGAACCGGTCACGCTTATGGTCGACGCCGTCGGCGCCGAAGTGCCGGTCAAAACCACAGAACTAAAACCCGGCGAGGTTGCCGAAATCGTCGTCATCCCTTTGGCGACAGCAATCGGGAGAACGATCCAGGTCACGTTCTCCGGCAAACGATCCGACAGCAGGGACAGCAGAACCATTACAGCCGAAGTTGTCGATGGCATCGATGACCGACGCAATACGGCCGGCGACATGCAGGGCGTATTCCTAACTTGGCTGGCAAGCGAACACCCGGAATTGAACATCGGCCCGGCCACCCGTTGGAACGGTACCCTGGCCAGTCCGCAATGGCTGGTCGTGTCCCATTACCTTTTCTTTTCAGACGAATGGGAGATGCACCTGGAATGGCATAACATGATCCCGCCGCACGACTGGGTGCGGATCGACCTGCGTCGCCGCGGCAAAGAGACTGTGCCGTCCCTGGCTTTCGAAATATCGTCCTGGACAGCCCGGAGCACACCCAAACCAATCGAAGTGCCGAACAGCGTCTGGCGCTAACGTCCGGCGGTTATTCAGGCTGCGCGTAGGGAACCCGCCGGTTGGGGCAGTTTGGCATCGGGCAAAGCCGGCAATTCTCAAAATGGGACTGGCTCGAAAAATAAAAGCCGGAGACTGATTTTGACGGGACCATCAGGAACGAATCCGTCAGACGGACCCCCATGGCGGCCGCTTCTTCCCGCAGCAAATCGAACAGGAACGCCTGTTCGGGGAGCGGCCATTCCGGCAGCGACCCAGGACTCATCTGCGACAGATCCTGACCCGAAAAATACGTTTCCTTGACGGTCTGGCGCATGGCCATGATTGCGAGCTGCAAAGCGCGGTTCTTGATTTCGTCTGCCCAGTAGTTCTCAAGCAGATCGGTATAGGCACGTGACCAGATGTCCAACTCACTGCCGCATGTCGCGATATAAGGGAAAACACGATGCGTCTGATCCAGGTTCTGCCGGACCAACTTCGATCGAATGGTCCGCCCCTCGATGATGACCGAATCGGTCCCCTTCTCCTCGACCGCCGCTATGCCATAGGCAAATTTGGGCCTGGCGATCGATCTGGCTTCGTCCAGCATCCGGGAAAAGCTCTGGAAATCTTCATCTTCGGGGTCCGCGTCGATTTTCAGTTTTTTCAGAAGCGGTGCCGCTTCCAGGCTGATCGGGAAATGCTGGGCCAGGAACGTTTTCATCGGCGATGTCCTCGTATGTAACATAATTGACCGTGCCGTTTCCTGCCGACACCAGCCTTGCCCCTACCGTACACGACATCACATGATCTGTCAATCATGCTGAAACAGCCCAGGACCGGTCTGAACAGGACGCAATCCTTGCCAGGTTCGAGCGCTTCAAAACAAAAACCTTACAGCTTTTCCCTGAGATAGCCGGCAAACAGGTCGAGCAGCTCTTCGCTCCAGAAGCTGCCTTCGTGTGGCGCGCCGCGGACGCGGATCAGTCGGGCGTCAAGGCCCAGATCGAGCATCCGCCGGTGCAGCTGCTCACTTTGCTCATAGGGCACGGTCATGTCCATATCACCGTGGGCTAGCAAAAACGACGGATAAGCCTGGCCGGGCTGCAGCAGACGCAGCGGGCTCATGGCTTCCATTTTTTCCACCGGATCGCCGTCGCCGGCCAATCCCCGGAAGATCGTCATGATCTGATCGTCCGGCAGCAGGCGGCTGGCAAAGTCATAAAGCTGGCCGACATCGGCCGGGCCGAAGCAGTCGATCACCGTCGTGACCCGGTCGGAATACGATTCGTGCTCCGCCGTCCGGTATTTTGGGTCATCGCCGGTCAGACCGGCCAGCAGGGCTGCGTTGCCCCCCGAGGAGGTTCCCCAGACGGCAACCCGCTCGGGGTCGATGCCATACCGGTCAGCCTCGCCGCGCAGGTAACGGATCGCGGTCTTGACATCCGCAAGGAACGCCGGGAACGGATGGCCGTCCAGGCAGCTGCGATGCGTGACGCTGGCCACGATCAGGCCCTGACGGGCAAACCGGCTCAGCTGGGGAATTTCAAAGTGCCTGTTCGGCGTCGTCCAGGCACTGCCCTGGACAAAGACGACCAGCGGCAATCGGGTTTTGTCCGGCCGATCCGGCAGATGCGTCCAGGGCACCAGCAAAGACAGGTGCAGGTCCTGGCCGCCGGGCGACGCGTAGACCAGGTCGGGAACCATGGCCGCCAGGTTTTGCAGCTGCGGGTTGCTGGGCAACTCCAGGACCTGGTCCGGCCGATGACCGGCCGGCCAGCCTTTTCTCTCGTCGTGATGAAATTTCATCGGATCATCTCCAACCGGATTGTAAAAACCGATCAGTACTCGTCCCGTTTGCCGAACTCGGCATCCTCAACCCAGTCGACCGGACGGCGCAGCAAGGTGACCAGCTGTTCAAAGAGGCTGTAGTGCTGCTCTTCCTGCTCGATAAGAAAGTCAAGCAGCTGCAGGTCTGCCGCATCGGTCGAAGCCCCCTTGAGGCGGGTGTATTCCTCGATGCTCTTCTTTTCCAGGCCAAGAGCCAGTTCATAGACATCCAGCTGCCGGGGGATGGTGATCGCCCCGGATTTGAAATCGTCCAGATCGGCAAAAATGGTTTTATCTGAGCGCAGGGCGGCGAGATCCTGGTCGACAGACAGCCGGTCAGATCGCCGCTGCAAGAGCTGGGCATGCTTGACTTCGGCTTCCGCCAGCAAGGTAAAGACACGGCTGATCGCGTGTTCGGGGTTTTTTGCCGCCTGATCGCGGTAATACTGCTCGCCTTCCCGTTCCATCTTGATCGCGTAATCAAACAAGTTCATCGTGGGCCTCCTCGATACGGATTGATAGTCTTATTTTATCACAAAATTCCGTTTTTCCGTACCGTCAGATTGACGCGATGGCAAGTGCGCGTTATCCTGATGGCGATCAGCAGGGAAAAACGAGGAGGGTATCCGGATGAAACAAGAAACGATGACACCTCGCGAGCGCTGGCAGGCTGTCCTGTCGGGGCACAAGCCGGACCGTCTGCCGCTCGACTATTGGGCCACGCCGGAAGCCGACGAAAAGCTGCGCCGTCACCTGGGCTGTTCCAGCCGGGCTGAACTGGAGGCCAGGCTGCACATCGACCGGCCGCTGCATCTGGCGCCGCGCTACATCGGACCGCCTTTCGCACCGGATCAGGACCTCTATGGCTGCCGTTACCGCGATGTAGCTTACGAGCAGGGGGTCTACCGGGAATGCGTCAGTCATCCGCTATCTGATTTCGATTCCGTCGAAGCCATCGAGGCGAACTATACCTGGCCGCAGGCCGATTGGTTCGATTTTTCGGATCTGCCGGCCCAAGCAACCGGGCAGGAACATCTGCCGATCGCCGCAGGCGGTTCCGAACCATTCCTGGTCTACAAGAACCTGCGCGGCCCTGAGCAGGCCTTCATGGATTTGCTGCTCAATCCGGAGATCGTCGACTACTGCCTGGACAAGCTGTTTGGCCTGGCCTACGAGCAGACCTGCCGGATATACGAGCAGCTGCCCGGGCGCATCACCTACAGCTATGTCGCCGAAGACATGGGCGGCGAGCAGACCCTGATGATCGCCCCGGACCTGATCCGCCGTTTCTTGCTGCCGCGTATGAAACGCATGACCGACCTCGCCCATCAGGCCGGTGTTTTTGTCTTCCACCACAACGATGGGGCGATCCGGGCGATCTTGCCGGACCTTATCGCTATGGGCATCGACATCCTCAACCCGATCCAGTGGCGCTGCCAGGGTATGGAGCGGGCTTTGCTCAAGCAGGATTTCGGGCAGGACGTCGTTTTCCACGGCGGCATGGACAACCAGGTCACGCTCCCCTTCGGCACGCCGGCGGACGTCCGCCAGGAGGTAGCCGATAACATCCGCCTGCTCGGCGAAGGCGGCGGGTATATCCTGGCCCCCTGCCACAACATCCAGGCGGTCAGCCCGCCGGAAAACATCGTCGCCATGTACGAGACCGCCTACGAGCTGGGCCGGGATTTCGTCGGATGAAATGGAGCCCGCCGGTTCAGGAAAAGCTATCGCTGGCCGCCATGACATTTTCAGCCGCCATCTGGGGATCCGGTTTCATCGTCACACGGGTAGCGATTGACGCAGGGTTCAGCGCCGGCTGGATCTTGTTTGGCCGATTCATGGTGACAACCGCGCTTTTCGCGGTGATTTTCCTGCGCGATCTGCTGCGCCTGACGTGGCACGCCTTGTGGGCGGGTCTGCTCACCGGTGTCCTGCTCTTTTTCGGATTTTTGTTCCAAACCCTGGGCCTGGCCCTGACTACGCCAGGCCGCAACGCCTTTATCACGGCCACATATGTCGTGATCGTGCCCATGCTCGGCTGGATGCTGACGCGGCGCCGTCCCTCCGGCAGGGTCTTTGCCGGGGCGCTGCTCAGCCTGGCCGGCATCGCCTTGCTCTCCTGGGGCGCGATCGGCGGGGGCGGCAGCCTGGCCGGCGATCTGCTGACCTTGCTGTGTGCGATCAGCTTCGCCGCCCATTTCATCGCGCTGGAATGGGCGGTGCGGCGAGCCAAGGCCAGCCAGCTGCTCTTCCTGCAGATGGCGGTGACCACCCTTCTCTCGTCCCTGCTGCTCTTGTCCAGCCCCGCAGGTGCAGCCACGCTGCCCGTCGCCGGAACCGCCGACTGGACACGCGGCCTGCTGGCCCTGGCCTATCTGGCCGTATTCAGTTCCGGGGTGGCCTACGCGATCCAGACCGTCGCGCAAAAGCATACGTCTTCGTCGCGGGCCGCCATCGTGCTGGCCGCCGAAGCGCTCTGGGGCAGCCTTTTTTCCGTGCTGTTCGGGTTTGAAACCTTGACGTGGCGCCTGGCGGCCGGCGGCCTTATAATTTTTGTCTCAATTCTGCTGGCCAGTTATGTCAAGCCGCCGGATGCATCGGGGCAACAGTGAAACAAGGGCCGATTGGGCCCGTTTCAGTTGTTGGCTTTGGCGATGTATTCGATCGAGGTGACCTTGTCGTCCTCGATGATAAATGACAGTTTCATACTCGCTTTCTCGTACGTGTACAGGTTTAAGCTTTTCTCGGACGGTTCGCCATAGGCCTTGATCACATCATCCAGGCTGGCGTTGAGGTAGATCCCTTCCTGCGTGCTGATGCTGTCGTCCAATATCACGATCGAAGCCAGGCGGTCCTTGTCCCCATCTTCGTAGGTATACAGGTTGAAGCTCGGGTACGTATAGGTTTTCTCGAGACCCGGGAAGGCGCAGCTGGCCGCTTCGAAATAACTCTTGGCTTCGCCAAGGCCGGCCAGGATCGGTGCCATGTCGTCATGGCAGTAAAGCGTCAGGCCGGAGACGGCAAGGCCATAGCCTTTATCGGCCGGCAATTGGCTGGTCGATGTTGTGGCGGCCGGACCGCAGCCGGCCAAAGCCAGGCAGATAACGAGGATACCGATAACCAATGCGTGTTTCATGATGCCAACCCTTTCGTCTTGCCGCGTCGCGGCTTTGCACGAACGCGCCGGGGCGAACCTGCGATTAAGCATTATATCATGCACCCGGTCCAAGGCCAACATATCCTTCGCAAAACGCACACGACCCGGCTGATTGCAGCCGGGCCGCGCGCCAGTCCCGTAGATTTCGTTGTTGACATTCAGGTCGAAAAGACGATACGCAAGCTTTTGATCTCGTAGGGTTTGATCGCAAAACCGATCTGCCGGTCGTCCGGCTGCTCAACCCTTTCGTCGCAGGGCTCCTCGAGCAGGTTGCAGGCCTCGACCTGGCTGATCGGCCATGCGCAGTGCAGCGTGACCGATCCGCGCCGGTTCTTGTACTCGTATAATCGGACGACAAGGCCCCGGCCGTCTTCGGCCTGCTTAACCGTCTCAAGGACCACATGGTCGGCGTCGACTTTGAAGAGGCTGCTTTGGGCCGGCAGCGATCCGGGTTGGCTTTGCCCGAGAAAGCGTGCGATCAATGGCACGTTCAGGCTGTAGGCCTGCCGGACGGTATCGGCCTGACGCCAGGTGCCCTGATGCGGCAGCAGCGCGTAGGTGAAGCGGTGCTCTTCGCGGTCGGCATGCGGGTTGGGGTTGTTGCCGCTCTTAAGCAGCGTCAGGCGCATCACCTGGCCGCGGATGTCATAGCCGTATTTGCAGTCGTTGAGCAAGCTAACCCCGTAGCCCTCCTCGGACAGGTCGGCCCACTTGTGGGCGCAGACTTCGAAGCGGGCCCAGTCCCAGGAGGTGTTCCAATGAGTCGGGCGCGTGATGTTGCCAAACTGGATGTCGAAGCTTGCCTGGTCCGCATGGATCTGGACCGGGAACTCGACTTTAAGCAGCGTCTCGTCTTCTTTCCAGTCGATCCAGGTCGAAAAGTCGATCCGTGGGTTCTGGTCGTACAGGTAAATCGTCTGGACGAGTGTTGAATCCTGGTATTTGCGGGTGATCCTGAGTCCGGCGCGCACCGGCCCGTCCTCCACGACCTCCAGCGCGGCCAAATCGTCGATCTCCCACGATTTTTGCTGGTAGTAAATGTCGATGTCCCAGTTGTCATTGCCCATCGGCTTGTCTTCGTAGGCGCGCAGCACGTTGGCCAGGCTGCCCGGTTGCAGGACCTCGCGCCGGTTCATTTTGTCGTACAAGCCGCAGATCCTGGCCTTCCCTT
>Ga0172382_10003662_pt1 | contig 24116 bp, 21 predicted proteins | sample Leawel138RmetaG_FD_122245 | JGI IMG/M metagenome (GOLD analysis project Ga0172382, IMG submission 122245) | Leachate microbial communities from a municipal landfill in Southern Ontario, Canada - Leachate well 138R metaG | ecosystem: Engineered > Solid waste > Landfill > Unclassified | place... | reverse complement strand
ATCATGGAGTGGGTCAGGGAGAGGTCCTTGTTTTCGAGCCTCTTCATATATCGCAGCATCTCGGTTTCCGAGTGGTAGCGGTGGAAGTTGGCGTGAGTGAGGAACTCGCCTTCTCGTCGTAAATTCGCCGGTATCCCTAAACCACTGTGGGTAGTCTGGCCGTCTGCACCGAGCAGCGAGCAAAGAGTGCGAAGTTCTGCTTCGGTGACTCTCTCGTCCAGGGCAATGCCCACTCTGGAGTTTCCGAGGTCTCGGAGCAAAAAGTTCTTTTCGGCGGCGGCCGCCACCAGCGCTGAGGCGGTTTTGGAATCCTTGAACTCCACGACCACGGTGTCTAAAAATGAGCGGTGGAGCAGTTTGTGCCCGGCGGAGAGGGCAGCACCGGCGAGTTGGACCGCCTGTTGCTCGAGACGCCCGGCGATCGCCTTGAGGCCTTCGGGCCCGTGGTAGACGGCGTACATACTGGCCAAAACGGCCGGCAAGACCTGAGCCGTGCAGATGTTGCTGGTGGCCTTGTCCCTGCGAATGTGTTGCTCTCGGGTTTGCAGCGCCAGGCGTAAGGCCTGTCTTCCCAGCCGGTCGGTACTGACCCCCACGATCCGGCCCGGAAGCTGTCGCTTAAATTTGTCGCTGCAGGCCATATAGCCCGCGTGGGGGCCACCAAAGCCAAGGGGTACGCCGAAGCGCTGGCTGGAGCCGACGCAGATGTGGGCTCCCAGCTCGGCTGGACTCTTGAGGGCAATCAGGGAGAAGAGATCGGAACAGAAGATGACTGTCTTATCCTGCTCCTGGGCCTGAGCGGTGAGAGAACTCCACTCTTGAACGGAGCCCTCGGTTCCCGGGTAGGCGATCAAAACGGCGAAGACGTCCTCCTTGAGGACTTCAGAGCTGTTCAGGTCAGACTCCCGGATCACGATCCCCAGGGGTACAGCGCGGCCTTTTATCACTTCAATGGTTTGGGGGTGCAACTGGGAGTCGATCACCAGAACCGGATTCTCAGCAGGTTTGCGAGCCGAGCGCAGGGCCATGGTCATAGCCTCGGCGCAAGCGGTGCCTTCGTCGAGCAGGCTGGAGTTGGCAACCGGGAGCCCGGTGAGGTCGCAGACCAGGGTTTGAAAATTGAGGAGGGCTTCCAGTCGGCCCTGACTGATCTCGGCCTGGTAAGGGGTGTACTGAGTGTACCAGCCCGGGTTTTCGAAGACGTTTCGGGTGATGACGGTCGGGGTGATGGCGGCTTGATAGCCCATTCCGAGCAAGGCGCGTCGTTGCACATTGCTCTGGGCCATTCGCTGCATTTCCTCCAGGCACTCCGTCTCGGTCAGGGCCGGAGGAAGGCTTGGTGGGTCCGCAGCCATGAGGTGTCCGGGCACAACAGAGACCATCAGTTGTTCGAGGGATTCCAGGCCCAGATCTTTGAGCATGGCTTTCTGGTCGGGTTCCTTGGAGCCGTTGTGGCGGGCTACAAAGGGAGAGAAATCTTGGGAAATTGCAGTCGCTAGTTTCATGCATCTAACCTTCTAAAAAACTATCAAGATCGTGTGTACCCCGCAACCCGGTTACGAAACCCTTCTTTCCGCAGCAGGTGTTCTGGTCTTTGTGACGACTCCAGTGGGTACGATTGATTGGCTGCAGGGCCGAACGGAAAGGTCGAATCAACAGTCGAATTTGGGTATTTCTCTGCTTCCGGAGCGAGAGTTTGCCCCCAAAATGAGATTGTGATAAAATTCACAAGCTATGTCAGACTACGCGAATATTGGCATAATGTTGGCTGTCGCGGCAGTCATTGCAGGGTCGATCATTGGGGTTTCTTTCCTCTTTGGCCCCCGCAATCCCAACCCCAAGAAGGGTCAACCCTACGAGTGCGGGATCGAGGAGATCGCTCCCATGCCCAGTCGGGTTTCCATTCGGTTCCTCCAGGTCGCGATGCTGTTTCTGATCTTCGACGTGGAGGCGGTGGCGTTTTATCCTCTGGCTACCATCTTGCGAGAGACAGCAGAACTCGATGCCCAGTTGGGAACCTCCAACGCCCTCTTCTTACTAGCTGAGTTCGGAACGTTCTTCGCACTTTTGGTAGTCGGATATTTATACGTATGGAAGAAAGGGGCATTTCGATGGAACTCGTGACCCCTGATAACGGAGGAGAGAAAGAGCAGCGGATGCTCTACTCTTCGGATAGTTTTTTCCCGCCTCAAGGCCGCACCTCGGGTTTTGGGTTTGTGACCACGAACCTCTCCAAGGTGATCGACTATTTTGGGGTGGATAAGTACATTCGGCTGGCTCGCAAGCACTCGGTCTGGCCGGCGCTCTTTGGCCTGGCCTGTTGCGCCATCGAGATGATGGCCACCAGTGGCTCACGATTCGACATCTCGCGTTTCGGGGCGGAAGTCTTTCGGGCCTCGCCCCGGCAGAGCGATCTTATGATCGTGGCTGGAAGGGTCTCAATCAAGATGGCTCCGGTTCTGCGCCAGATTTACGATCAGATGCCCGACCCCAAATGGGTCATCTCGATGGGTGCGTGCGCCTCCTGCGGCGGGGTTTTCAATAACTACGCCATCGTGCAGGGGGTGGACAAGATCGTCCCGGTGGACGTTTACGTGGCCGGTTGCCCGCCTACCCCCGAAGCGCTTTTGACGGCTTTTAATATGCTACAGGAGAAGATCGAACACGGGATCCCACCGGGAGTAAGTCCCGCCGTGGCCCACTCCGCGGATCCCAGTCTGGTTCGGCTGAATATGGCCTCGGTGGCTCCCTACCCAGGTTAAGAGGTTTTTTTGTCATGACAACCGTCTCTGAAGAGATGAGGGAACTGGGCCGCGCGCTCAGTACACAGTTCGCCGAGAATTTTCTCGGGAGTAGAGAGGACCGCGGAGAGCTAACTCTGTGGGTGCTCCCTCCCGCTTGGCGTGACGCCGCCCGCTTTTTAAGAGCCGGTGGCTACGATCATTTGAGCGATCTCACGGCTGTCGATTATCTCGATCGCGAGCCCAGGTTCGACGTGATGGCCATCGTCGCGAGCCATCAAACGCACGATTTCATTCGTCTGAAGACGGTGGTTGCCGATGGGCAACCGGTGGATTCCCTGGTACCGGTTTGGATCGGGGCCGATTGGTTTGAACGGGAGGTTTTCGACCTGTTTGGCATTGAGTTTCTGGAGCATCCCAATCTCAAGCGCATTTTGTTGCCCAAGGACTATCAAGGGCACCCCTTGCGGAAAGACTACCCCGTGACTGGACCTGCGGGTTCGCGCTTTAGATAAGGAGACTCCACAACATGTCGACGTCCGATACCAATACGCTGAGCAGCGGGGTCTACACCGAGGAAGATCCCAGCGGCTACACCATTCTGAACATGGGACCGCAGCACCCTTCCACCCACGGCGTGCTCCGACTCATCCTGACCCTGGACGGAGAGCGGGTGGTTCGTTCCGAGCCCGACATTGGGTATCTCCACACCGGGATCGAAAAGACCGCCGAGGTCAAGACTTACCAGCAAGCGCTAACCCTGACCGACCGCATGGACTATCTGGCCCCTCTTTCCAACAATCTGGGCTTTTCGTTGGCCGTGGAAAAGCTTCTGGGCATCGAGGTCCCTGAGCGGGTCTCCCACATCCGGGTCCTGCTGGCCGAACTGCAGCGGGTGGCCTCTCACATGGTGTGGCTGGGCACCTCCGGTCTGGACGCCGGGGCGATGAGCATGTTCTTGTACTGCTTCCAGGAGCGGGAGATCATTCTGGACCTTTTCGAGGCGGTCTCGGGTGTTCGAATGATGACTTCGTATATCCAGCCCGGGGGGCTGATGGCGGATCTGAATCCGGGTTTTTTGGAGATGACCGAAAAGGTCATCAATGAGCTGGAATCCAAGATCGACATGTACTACGGTCTGCTGGACCGCAATCCGATCTGGAACGAGCGCACCAAGAAGATCGGGATTTTGACTCCGGAAATGGCCCGGGAATACGCCATCGTGGGGCCGGTTGCCCGAGCCAGCGGGGTGGACTGGGACCTGCGCCGGGATCGTCCTTACGCTGCCTACGCCGATTACGAGTTCAAAGTGCCGATCCGCACCGAGGGCGACAGCTATTCCCGCTACATCGTGCGCATGGAGGAGATCGAAGAGTCGCTCAAGATCTGCCGCCAAGCCCTGGGCAAGATCACCCCGCCCGGCGTGGGGGTGCCCTATCGTACCGACGACCGTAAGATTGTGCCTCCTCCCAAGTACGAGATTCAGTACTCGATGGAGAGCCTGATTCACCACTTCAAACTTTTCACGGAAGGCTTCACCCCACCGCCCGGGGATGTGTACGTGGCGGTGGAGGGCCCTCGTGGCGAGGTGGGCTTTCACATGGTTTCCGATGGCAGCAACAAGCCCTATCGCATGCGGGTCAGGACGCCGTCTTTTACCAACGTACAACTGATACCCGAACTGATTAAGGGACTGCTGTTGGCTGACGTGGTTGTGATCCTGGCTTCCATCGATTTCGTACTGGGAGACTGTGACCGCTAGGTCCGTAGTAGGTAAGGCAAGGGAAGGACTCTTTCGATGAGTGACTTGAAAACAGAGGGACTGCTCAGTCAGGAAACCCGGGACCGGATCGCCGAGCTTATGGCCCGATACCCTAAGGCCCGTTCAGCCATCTTGCCGGCGTTGCATGTTGTGCAGGAGCAGTTGGGTTGGGTGCCCGAGGAGGCCCAGGACGAGGTGGCTCAACTTTTCGGGATGCCGGCTGCCGAGGTGAGGAGCCTGGTCACCTTTTACTACATGTACCATCGAAAGCCCGTGGGGCGCTACGTGGTGAAGGTTTGCCGTTCCATTTCTTGCTGGCTGCGGGGGGCGGAGAAACTCGAGCACAATTTTTGCGAGCACCTGGGAGTGGATCTCGGAGAGATGACTGAAGACGGGATGTTCACGGTGGTCCACGGTGAGTGTATGGCAGCCTGCGTCAACGCCCCCTGTATCCAGGTCAACGATCGCTTTATGTTGGACATTGATCCGGAAAAGGTGCCTGAAATTGTGGAACAACTGAAGGCAGGGGATCCCAAATACCCGGCTGCCGTGGAGTCCTGGCAGCGACCGGAGGCAAACTCATGAGCACCAAGATCATTTTTGAGAAGTTGGGGATCGACGGTATCGAATCCCTGAAGGTTTATCAAAAAAATGAAGGTTATGAGGGTCTGAAGAAAGCCCTGGAACTGACCCCGGACGATCTGATCGAGTACGTGAAGAAGTCGGGTCTGCGAGGCCGAGGCGGAGCGGGTTTTCCCACCGGGCTAAAATGGAGCTTCGTGCCCAAGAATCCGGGCAAACCGAAGTACCTCTGCGTGAATTGCGACGAGTCCGAGCCGGGCACTTGCAAAGACCGGGACATGGTGACCTATCTGCCCCATCAACTCCTGGAGGGGATCGCCATCTGCTGTTACGCGGTCGGGATCGAAAAGGCGTTCATCTATATCCGGGGCGAGATGCTAGAAGGCGCCGAAATCCTGGAAAAAGCCGTGGCCGAAGCCGAGAAGAAAAAGTTTCTGGGCAAGAATATCATGGGCAAGGGTTTCAATCTGGACGTGGTGGTTCATCGGGGGGCCGGTGCTTATATCTGTGGAGAAGAATCGGCCTTGCTCTCGTCGCTGGAGGGGGAGAGGGGATTTCCCCGGCTGAAACCGCCCTTTCCCGCAGTGGAGGGCCTTTACGCTTGCCCCACCGTGATCAACAACGTGGAAACCCTCTCTACCCTGCCGGCCATCATGCGCAAAGGGGCGGAGTGGTACTCCTCTTTTGGTACCGAGAAGAGCAAGGGCACCCGGGTGCTTTGCCTCTCCGGGCACGTGAACAAGCCTGGCAACTACGAACTCGAACTGGGAACCAGCATGCGGGAACTGATCGAGGTTCACGGCGGTGGAGTCATGGGGGGTGAGCTCAAAGCGATTATCCCCGGAGGTGCCTCGGCCCCTCTTCTCACCAAAGATCATTTGGATGTCACTCTTGACTTTGAAGCCATCGCCGAGGCGGGCTCCATGGCCGGTTCGGGCGCGGTCATTATCATCAACGATAAGACCTGCATCGTGAAGACATGTCTCAATCTGGATCAATTTTTCGAAGAAGAGTCTTGCGGAAAATGCACCCCCTGCAGGGAAGGCACCCGATGGCTGGTAGACATCCTCACTCGCATGGTCGACGGCCGGGGACGGGAGGAAGACATCGGGCTCCTCAAGTCGGTCTGCGACAACCTCTTAGGAAAGTCGTTCTGTCCTCTGGGGGACTCAGCGACATCCTGTGTCCTCAGTGCTTTTAAGTATTTCCCGGAGGAGTTTGAGCATTACGCGAAGCACGGGTGCTCCATGCTGGACGCGGAGAAGGAGATGGCCGCGAACTAAAATGTCAGATGATCTGGTCAATATAACAATCGACGGGCACCCCATCTCGGTACCGAAAGGCACCCTGCTGGTGGAAGCGGCGCGAAAGATCGGCCTGGAAATTCCGGTCTACTGCTATCATCCCAAGATGAAGCCGGTGGGGGCTTGCCGGGTTTGCCTGGTAGAGGTAGAGGGCCAGCGTCGTCCCATGATGACCGCTTGCACCACCACGGTCATGCCCGACATGGTGGTTCACACCAAGAGTGAAAACGCCATCAAGGCCCGGGAGGGCATTCTGGAGTTTCTGCTCATCAACCACCCTCTGGACTGTCCGGTCTGCGACCGCGCCGGAGAGTGCGACCTGCAGGACTTTACTCTGCGCTACGGTCCGCCCACCACTCGCTTCGTGGAAGAGAAGCGGCACTTTGAGAAGTCGTTGCGGATCGGCAAGAACGTGATCCTGGATCGAGAGCGTTGCATCATGTGCCAGCGTTGTGTCCGATTCTGCGAGGAGATCGCCATGGAGGAGGGCTTGGTGATCATCGAGCGGGGAAGCCGTTCGGAGATCGGGACTTTCGAAGGCCGCTCCTACGACTCAGAATTTTCCGGAAACGTGATCGAACTTTGCCCGGTGGGTGCGCTCACCGCCGCGAGCTATCGCTTTGAAGCCAGACCCTGGGAGCTTCAGAACTACGCCGGGATCTGCAACACCAGTTCGCTGGGCACCAACATCACTTTCGACGTGCGCTACGACGAGGTGGTACGGATCCGTTCCCGCATCAACGAGCTGATCGATGACGGCTGGCTCACCGATACTTGCCGCTATAGCCACCTGCCGATCCACTCCGAGGATCGGATTCTCAAGCCCCAGATTCGAAACGACCAGGGCGAACTGGAGGAGGCGAGCTGGGACAAGGCTCTGGAGCGAGTGGCTGCGGAATTTTCCAAAGAAGGGGTGCAGAAGGCCGTGCTGGTAGGTTCCAGGTTGTCCCTGGAAGACGGCCACAGCTTGCTGAAGCTAGGCCGTTCGGTGCTGGAAACGCCCCACGTGGTGCACCAGCACGAGCACGAGCAACTTCAGACCGAACACACCCTCACCGGCCGAGTTCACGGCTCGGAGCAAGCCCAGGTCATCATCTGCCTGGGTTGCGATCCGGCTGACAGCCATCCGGCCTTTGAGCTTCGGATCAAGAAGGGGTTGAAGGCCGGAGCCAGATTGGTCACTCTGGGGGCCGAACCCACCATGGTAGGTTTCGTCGATCACCAGGCCCTGGGGGAGCCCACCGAGCTGTGGGCCAAACTTGTGAAGGCACTGAAAAAGAAGCCCCAGGAGGAAGAGTCGGGCCTGAAGATACCGGGTCCCCGCCCCTGGGAAGCCGGCGGGTCCACCTCTGACGACTGGAACGAACTGGTCAAGCAGGTTCAGAGCGCCCAGAAGGTCCTGGTTGTGGTAGCCGGTGATATCAACGCTCAGGGCCTTACCCAAATTTTTCCCCAGGTGGAAGCCCTGGGCTGGAACACCGCGCCCCTGGGTGTGCTACACCTGAGAGATGGTGTGAACTCGCTCGGTCTCGAGAGCCTGGGCCTGGTGCCGGCGCTCGAAGAGGCCACAGCGGCTAACTTCCAGCAGGCTTTGGGAAGCTTCAACGGCACCGAAGGCAAGTCGTACCGAGAGCTTGCCTCGGCAGGCAAAGGGGCGGTATTGGCTGTTGGTTGCGATCCCCTGGAATCCGGCAAAAAGCCAGACTTTCTGGTGGCTGCCGCGACTCACCCCAACGCCTCCACCGAGCAGGCTGACGTGGTGTTGCCTCTCTCCACTTGGGCGGAGTCCCACGGGGTTTTCGTCTCCACCGACGGAACGGTTCAGTTTTCCCGACAGGCGATTTTGCCCCAGGGAGAGAGTGCACCGGCTCACCAGATGGCTCAACTTTTGACCAACGTGTTGGAAGAAGAACCGATTGATCCCCTCTCTCCGCGCGACCTCTACGCCGAGATCGGGCGCTTGAATCCACTTTTCGCGGGGGTTTCTTACCAGGACTTCCAGGCTCCCGGGCAGGTTCACTGGAGCTTTCCCCAGCAAGCCCCTCTCGGCATGCCGCGTCCAGACCTTTCGGCCATCCCGGTGGGACGCCCGGACAGCCCCATGTGGATGCCCGCCGTGCCCACGGGATCGAGTGTGGAAAACGCTAGTCGGCTGTTGCGAGGAGAGCAGTATCCGGCCGTACCGGGTCAGCGCGATCCTCGCCAAATCGCCGCCTTGCTCGGCCTGTCTCAACTCGCTGAACCGGGGCAGCCCACGCTTTCGGCCGGGGCCCCTGAGAGACGAGAGGGATACATCCCGCTGCGGGTGGTTCCCACCGCCTCAGCCCAGGTGACCGGGCCGACTCCCGCCAACCGTCACCACGAGATCGGAGTAGGGCGGCACCGTCAGGTGGCTTTGCCCACGGCTCAGGTGGCTCTGGCCGATCCGGCGAAAGCCGCTGAGGGGGAGACTGAAGAATGAATTGGGATTTGATCATCATCGCGGAAACGGCGATCCGAGCGCTCATCACCTGTGCGCTCTTGCAGCTCGCCTTTGCCATGATGACCCGCTGGGAACGGCGGGTCATCGCCAAGATGCAGTGGCGTCTGGGGCCCAACCGAGCTGGCCCCGAAGGTCTGCTCCAGCCGTTTGCCGACGGGCTCAAGCTACTCTTCAAGGAGCAACTCATCCCCGATCGGGCCCGGCCTTTTCTGTTTCTGGTGGCCCCCTGTGTTTCTCTGGTGGTCTCCCTGACTTCGTTTTCGGTGATACCGGTACAGCTTGGAAACTTCCCTTTTCCCGTTCTCACCCCTGAACAAGGAGGCGAGCACGCCCGATACCTATTTCAGATCGCCGATCTCAATGTAGGCGTGCTATTTTTGCTGGGAATCACTTCGCTTTCAGTTTACGGCATCGTGCTGGGCGGTTGGGCTTCCGGCAACAAGTACTCTTTGCTGGGCGGCATCCGAGCTAGCGCGCAAATGATCAGCTACGAGCTTTCTCTGGGCTTGGCCCTGCTCTCGCCCCTGTTGATGGTGGGTTCTCTGTCTTTTCGGGAGATCGCCTTGTTTCAGAGTGGCACGGCATGGCTTTTTCTCGCCCAACCACTGGCCTGCGTGGTTTTTATTATCGCCGGACTGGCCGAGACGAACCGCGCTCCCTTCGACCTTCCGGAAGCCGAACAAGAACTGGGTGCGGGGTTTCACACCGAGTACAGCGGAATGCGGTTTTCGATTTTCTTCATGGCCGAATACATCGCCATGATGACGGTGAGTTCGGTGCTGGTTACGGTCTTCTTCGGTGGGCCGATCATCTTGCCGTTCGTACCCCACAACCTGTTTCCGATGGCCGAATCGTTCCTCTGGTTCGCCCTCAAAATTCTGATTTGTATGTTTTGTTTCATCTGGATCCGGGCGACTTTTCCCCGCTTTCGTTACGACCAACTGATGAGCATCGGGTGGCGAGTTCTCTTGCCCCTCGGCATGCTCAATATGGCAATCACCGCGGTGGGAGTGGCCCTGCGGTTTCCCTGGTGGGGCTACACCGTGGCGATCGGGGGCACAGTCGCCCTGCTCTACATCGGAGGCAAACTCAGCCGCCGAGGAGAGGATCAGCACTAAGGACACGTCCTGAGGAATTGAGCTATGGATAAAGTTATCGACGATCTGATCGCCCTGGGTAAAGGCCTCAGCATCACTTTCAAAAATTACCTGGAGAAGCCGGTTACCAAGCAGTATCCGGAAGAAAAGCGCAAGGTGCCCAACCGGACTCGGGGTCGCCACGTGCTGCACCGCTACGAAGACGACCTGGAGCGATGCGTGGGCTGCCTGCTCTGTCAGGGCACCTGTCCGGCCGGAGCCATTTACATTGAAGCCGAGGAAAACACTCCCGACAACCAGGTCTCTAAAGGCGAGCGGTACGCCCGGGTCTTCGACCTGGACCTGCTGCGCTGCATTTACTGCGGTCACTGCGAGATGGCGTGCCCTACCAACGCCATTACCCTGGAAAACAATACCGCCCTGGCCGGTTTTTCCCGGGACTCGCTGCTCATGCACAAGGAAGACCTGCTAGAGCCGACCGGTAGTGCTACTCTGGGAACCACTGAGTACTGGGATCCCAAGCCGCCCGATCAGGTGAAGCACAAAGTTCCGGCCCAGACCGGGCAGTTCGACGGTTCTTCCACTTCAGCCGCGGCGGTCGGTCGGGGCGATCTCAAACTGCATCAGAAGCCTTTGAATCCCAAAGTCGTGGAGTCGAACGATGAGTGAGTTTCTGCTGGTGTTTGCGGCTCTGATCTCAGTAGGCGCAGCCATCGGTGTGATCAGTAGCAAGGAGGCGGTGCACAGCGCTCTGTACCTGACGGTTCATCTGTTAGGAGTGGCCGCGCTCTACCTGTTCTTGCACCATCAATTTCTGGCGGTGGCCCAAATGCTGGTCTACGCGGGGGCGGTGATGGTGGTCTTCATCTTCGCCGTGACCACCCTCTCGCCTCACGAAGAACCGCTCAAGCTCATGGACCAAAACGGTCTTCCGCTGGTGGGAGTGGGGGCCGGTCTGTTCGCTTTCGTGGGGCTGGCCTGGACCTATCGAAACAGCGCTCTGACAAACCAGGCGCCGGTAGAAGTCTCCGGCGAGATGGTGCCGGCCTCACAATTTGCCTACGACTTGTTCGGTCCGTTTCTCTTACCCTTTGAAGGAACGGCGTTCTTGCTCCTGACCGCTCTGGTCGGTGCCATCATCCTTGGGGGAAGGCGGCGAATCGGAGATGGCTAATTCGCCTGAACTTTATCTTCTGATCTCCGGCCTGGTATTTACCATCGGTCTGGTCGGTCTCATCATCCGGCGCAATCCGCTGGTTATGTTTATGAGCATAGAACTTATGCTCAACGCTTCTAACCTGGCTTTCATGACGTTCAGCCGGTTTTCCGAGCAGGTGCCGGGCTTGAAAGGCGGACCCTCGGACGGTCCGGTCTTCACCTTCGTGGTCATGACCATCGCCGCCGCGGAAGCCGTGGTGGGGTTGGCCATCATCATCACCATCTTTAGAACTCGTAGGATGGTCGACGTGGATGCGTTGACCGAGTTGAAAGGGTAGGGGAGTCTTCGGTATGCAGTTTGATTCAATGATCCTGACCCTGATCTTACCGGTTCTGGGGGCCCTGCTCATCGGAACCATGGGTAGCCGCTGGGGCCGAAACAGCGCCGCGGTGGTCGCTTCGGGAAGTATTTTTCTCTCTTTTCTGGTGGTCCTTTGCAATCTTTGGCAGGCCTGGCCCAATCCGGTGGCCCGCTCGGTGGACCTTTGGAAGTGGGCTTCTTTTACATTGGATTCCGGTACCCACGACATCTATTTCGGGATTTACGTGGATGCCCTGAGCCTGACCCTGATGGCGGTGATCACCGGCGTGGGGTTTCTCATCCACTGGTTCAGTACCGAGTACATGAAGGGAGATCCCGGGTACACTCGTTACTTTTGTTACCTGAACCTCTTCATCGCCGCCATGACCCTGCTGGTGCTGGCCAACAACTTTGCTCTTTTGATCGTGGGCTGGGGTGGGGTCGGTTTCGCCTCCTTCGCCCTGATTGGCTTTTGGAGGGAAAAGCCTTCGGCTGCAGCGGCTGCCAAGAAAGCGTTCGTGATGAACGTGATCGGCGACATCGGGCTGATGATCGCGGTGTTCGTGTTGTTTCAGAACCTGCATACCCTCGACTACGCCACTGTTTTACACGACGGACTCGATACCATCAGGCTCGATAGTAGCCGGGGACAATGGCTTCCTCTGGTGCTGCTGGGGCTGCTGGTGGGAGCCTACGCCAAGTCGGCCCAGCTTCCGTTGCACACCTGGCTTCCCGACGCCATGGAGGGCCCCACCCCGGTCTCCGCCCTGATTCACGCCGCCACCATGGTGACGGCCGGGGTCTACCTGTTGGTGCGGACTCACCCGCTGCTGGAGCTTTCTCCCGCGTTCTTGCAGATGGTGGCAGTGCTGGGTGCGATCACGGCCCTCTACGCGGCCTACTGCGCGCTCTATCAGACCGACCTGAAGCGGGTGCTGGCCTACTCCACCATGAGCCAGTTGGGATACATGTTTCTGGCCGTGGGAGTCGGCGCTTATTCGGCGGCCATCTTTCACCTGGTCACCCACGCCTTTTTCAAAGCTCTGCTCTTCCTCTCAGCCGGCATCGTGATCCACGCGGCCCACGGAGAGCAGGATATGCGCCGCCTGGGCGGGCTCTACAAAGATATCCCCTACACCGCCTGGATGTTTGGCATCGGAGGCCTGGCTCTGGCCGGGATGTTCCCCTTCGCCGGATACTTCAGTAAGGAGGCGATTCTCCACGCCGCTCACGGGCATATTGTGCTCTATTTGATCGGCGCGGTGGTAGCCCTGATGACTGCTTTTTATACTGGTCGAGCCTTCTTCATGACGTTCTTCGGACCCCAGCGAGTAGAGTCTCCCCATTTGCCGGGCGGACCGACTGTGATCTCTTGCACCATTCTCACGATTCTCTCCGTCGTGGCCGGCTTTTTCGCCGCACCGTTCGCGCGCTTTCTGACCCCTGGCCCGGAGGCCGAAGGGTTTGAGATCCACACGGATTTTACGTTCGAGGGCATCGTCATCACGGTTCTGGTCGCAGCCTCCATTCTGATCGCCTGGGCCCTCTACGGCAAAGGCCAACCCGACAAGTTCGGTCGCAACGTCACCCACAACAACTTCGTTCGAAGCGGTCTGCAAGTGGACGCCGCCTACCTGATGTGGGCCAACGGCTTTCGAGATCTGGGACGGCTCTGCGCCAAGGCGCTCGACAAGGTTTTCACCACTCTCTTGCCGGGCCTGGTGGGTAGTTCATTTTGGGGAATGGGAAAAAGTTTGACGGAAACCCAGACCGGACAGATACGCCACTATATGGTCAGCATGATGCTCAGCGTGGTGGTGTTGCTCTTCTACGCACTGCTGGTGGGAGGAGGTAGCCTGCTATGATGGTCAGTCTTCTGGTTGGATTGCCGGTCGTTTGTGGACTGGCGGCGTACCTTATGAAAGAGGTCGGGTCTCGGGGTTTCGCCCTGCTGGTCATGGCCATTCAGATGGGGATCGCGGTCTCTCTTATGGAGGGAGCCGAAGCGGCCCGCCGGGTGCACCAGGTCTGGATCCCGGAATTGGGTCTGAACTGGTCTCTGGCCCTGGACGGGGCCAACGTGCTGCTGGTGTTGCTCACCCCCTTGCTCTGCTTTCTGGCGGTATTGGCGGCTCCCCGGGAGCTTGAAAATCCGGCCGGACTGGCGGGTGGGATTTTGCTCCTCAACGGGTTTTTGAGCGGTCTGTTCTTAGCTCAGAACCTGGGACTCTTCTACTTATTCTTCGAGGCCATGCTACTACCCACCCTGATGCTGGTCTCGGCCTATGCTCGTAAGGAAGGTCCGGAGACCGCTCTCAAGTTTCTCATGTTTACCCTGGTGGGCTCGCTGCCCATGCTGCTGGGGGTCTTGATCCTGGCCTACAGTCCGGACGTCGCCGCTCCCAACCTGGATTTCGAGTCTCTTCAGGGCAAGGTGCCCGTGCACCGTCAGATCTATCTTTTCTTCCCCTTTCTGCTGGCCTTTCTGGTGAAGATGCCGATGGTGCCGTTCCACGGCTGGCTACCTTCGCTCTACCGAAACTCTCCGGCTTGCGTGACCGTGATCATCGCCGGTCTTATGAGCAAGGCCGGCACCTACGGGCTCATGAAGGTGGGACTGCTGGTCTTCCCAGGAGCGTTGAACCAGTTGGGCCCGAGCCTCGGGATTCTGGCCGTCATCACCATTATCTACGGAGCGCTCTCGGCCCTGGGCTCAGACTCGCTGCGGGAGATCCTGGCCTATTCCAGTCTTTCCCACCTGGGTATGATCGCCTTTGGACTGACCAGCAGTACCGCCAACGGTATCGCTGGGGCCACCTTGCAGATGGCGGCCCACGCCGTGGCCACGGGCGGGCTCTTTTTGGTGGTGGCACTGCTGGAGCGGCGCCACATGCCTGATCGAATGCGGCGCTTTGGGGGCCTGGCCGAGTTTATGCCCCGTCTGGCGGCCCTGGCTCTGTTCCTCACCCTGGCCTCTCTGGGTCAGCCCGGGCTCGGGTCGTTTCCCGGAGAGTTGATGATCCTGACCGGCACCTGGCCTGCCCAGACTCTGCTGACCGTGCTGGCCACCCTGGGGATCGTGTTGGCAGCCGCCTATCTACTGCGCTGGTATCAGCGAGTGTTTACCGGACCTATCGGAACCTACCGAGAGCCGCAGGACCTGGATAGTCTGGAAACGTTCGTGCTGCTGGTTCCCATCACGGTGACCCTGCTGATAGGCTTCTGTCCGGCGCTCTTTCTGACTCCAATTCAAACATGGCTGGAGGGAGTTCTCTGATGTTACTCCTCGCGCAACTCCAAATTCCGAGTGACTTGAATCTCCTGGGTCTGGTGCCGATCATCGTCCTGGGACTGTTGATGGTCGTCTCACTCTGTCTGGAGCTAAGGGACGAACCGGGGGTGGAACCGGAGGGTACCGACCTGGCCCGGCCGGCGGTGCTCGGCCTGGGCGCTGTGACCCTGATCGGTTTGATCGCTTACTACTTCAAGTTCAACGGTGACAACGCGTTTTATCACTTCAACCAGATGTTGGTCTTCGACCGTCTCACCCAGGTCTCGGGCCTACTCATTGCGGTCTGTGCGCTGCTGGCGATACTGGCCGGTCCCGATGAATTGGAGCGCCACCGAAATACTCGGGGCGGGGAGTTCTGTGCTCTGATCTTTTCAGCCAGCCTGGGCATGGTGATGATGGCCTCGGCGGCCAGTACCATGGTGATGTTTCTGGGGCTGGAGTTGTTTTCCATCGCCCTCTATCTCCTTTGTATCTTCTTTCCTGATTCCAGCGCGAGCCGGGAGTCGGGTATGAAATACTTTCTGCTCAGCTCTGCGGCTTCGGCCGTCTTGCTGTACGGATTTGCCCTCCTTTACGGAGCGACAGGTTCGACCTGGCTGGTGGAGATGAGTGACTCCGGAGGTCTGGGTGGGCCCCTGGCTGTGGTGGGAACAGGGTTGGTTCTGTGTGGGCTGTTGTTCAAACTGGCCTCGGTACCGTTTCATTTCTGGGCTCCCGACGTTTATCAGGGTGCACCCACCACCGTGACGGCCTATATGTCGGTGGCCACTAAGGTGGCGGCCCTGGCCGCACTGTGGCGCATGGTGGAATACCTCGGCGCGGGCATCGCGGGACAACTCGCCCACCTGATCCTTTTCAGCCTGGCCATTTTGAGTATGCTGGTGGGGAACTTTCTCGCCCTATCTCAAAAAGACCTCAAGCGGATGCTGGCTTACTCCGGTGTGGCCAACGGGGGCTATCTCCTGATCGCTCCGATCATCTACCAGGATATGCAGCGGCCCATGCTGTTTTTCATGGCCAGTTATTTGCTGGGCAACATCGGTGCCTTCTTGGCGGTAGCCCAGATCGAAGCGCTGCAGAGTGGCCCGGCCGAGCGCTCCAGCGTCGTTGGACTTTTCCATCGACAGCCCTGGGTTGCTGCGTGTTTTGCGATCTGCCTGGTCTCTCTAGCGGGCCTGCCTCCCATGGCAGGCTTCATGGGAAAATTTCTGCTCTTCGGCAAGGCCATTCAAGCTGGAAACTTGATCCTGCCGGTTTTCGGCATCGTGGGCTCCTTGATCGGTGCCGTCTATTACCTGGGTACAGCCATCAGCCTGTTCTCGGGATCGGCTGAGGAGCCGTTTGAAGGAGACGAACCCCGAGCTGAAGACGCCCCCACTTCCACCTCCCACGCGGCGCTTGCCATCTGCTGTCTGGGTGTTTTGGTGCTGGGAGTCGTGCCGGGGTCCTTCCTGTCCTGGCTGTGAGTGCGTTTCAAGTAGCGTGCGCTACTTGAAACTTCGACACGGCGACGTGGCAAAGATGGGTTTCAGTGCCCTTCGGCTCCACCATGAGAGTTTTCTGCCTCTTCCGCCAGAGACTCGAGTTCCGCGATGGCATCAAAATCCTTTGGTCTACCGGCTGCCCGTTTGACCTCGATCAACTTACCTAGACTGAGGCATCTCACTCGGTAACCGAAGATCTCGACCAAATCGCTCTCCGAGATTAGCGCCTCGTACGGACCTCCTCCAGTGACAATTCCTAGAAGGTCAAGATCACCTGCGGAGGTGGTCAGGGTAAAGTTCATTCCACGGGAAATCGTGGCGACATCAAATTGGAGGTAATCCTAGCGGTGCACCTCGGAGATAGGGGTCAAGGTCTACTAGGGATTTGGCCAGACGATTGATGTTTTCAGGTTCTCGGGAGTATGCAACATCCAAGTCCACGGTAAGCCGAGCCGCTCCATGAATCGTTGCGGCAAAACCACCGATCACTATAAAATCAACTCCACCTTCAACTAGGTGTCTGATAAGGTTTTCGAAATCGGTCACGATTTCTGACTTGCCCGTAGTTGCCGACCAGCTTCCCTGAATTCTTTTGCAGCCTTTTGAAGAGCAAGTAAGCGATCCACTCTCTCCTGCACGGTCAGGGACAGGCTCTTTCTAACCAGGGTGAGATCGATATCACGCTTGTACGCCTCAATGACGGGATCTGGTTCGAGATATTTTTTCATGAGAAACTCTTCGACCTAAGACAAGAATTACCTTACAGGGGGAATCCAGACCACCATATGCCCCTCGACGTGCGCCTTGTCCGGTTGAGGCCAGCGGAGGAGAACGCCCCAGTGGAACTGGGCGGCTGGCTGTCGTTCCACCACGAAGAGGTGCCAGCCGCTCTGGGTCCGGGCCAATTTGCTCAGCTCTTCAAGCAAAGGACTGGTTGGCCTGAAGCGGTAGGATTGGGGGGAGTAGAGGCCGGTCAGCAACTCCTCAAGAAAATCGGTTCCGCCGTCCGGGGTGGCAACCAGATTCTCTCCCCGGAGCATCCAGGCCGGTCCGGATTCCTTTTCAAAGCCGGTGATTCCGGTGGCGTGCGACCAACTGGAGATCGTCTTGATCACGTTTGGCGGAAACCTGCGCCGCAGGGCCGCCTCTACCGATTCTAAGGAATCGAGCCCCACCATCACAAGCGAGCGGCCCTGCCACTCGGCAAAGCAGAACGGGGCTTGAAAGGCATCGGCGAGACTGACGTAAGGTTCGAACTCCCATTGCTTCCACTCCTTGATGAGCTTGTTCCTCAGGACCTCCTCGAGATGCAGGCCGCCTGGGTCCGCGGCCAGGAGCCGATCTACATCGGCCGGTACGAGCGACAGAGAGTGCGGATCGAGTCTTGCCTCGATCGGTCGATAGAAGGGAAGATCGAGTTGCCCTTTGATGGGTCCGCTAAGAAGTGGGATGCCGGTTCGAGGCTGGTAGAGGGTGGCTTGCAGCCAGCTCTCTCCAAACTTCTGACCGGCCAGGACTCTGGGGAATTGCTTGATCTCAGAACTGTCTTCCAGCGGTTCCAGGGAGAGAACCTGAGCCTTCCCGGGCGTAACCTCCCAACTCTCCCCGGGTTTAAGCCGGGGTAGGGGGTGAGGAAGGAAAGGGAGCTTCTGCAAAGACTCCAGGCCTCTGGGATCGAGTATCATATAGGCTTGTTCGGAGCGTGCCTTGGACCAGCCGAGATCACCCCCCAGGTAGGGTGGTGACCAGGGCTCATCGGGAGTGACCTGGACCAGGGCAAACCCGAGCAGACACCCCACCAGTAACAACACCCAAGGACCGTTCTCCTGTTTCAAGGCTGTACACCCACGTCAGCGAGGTTCTCGTCAGGCCTGGCCGAGCCAGTCGATGAGCATCGCTTCGGCCCCACCGCGCAGGTGCTTTTGGTAGAACTGGGAGACCGAGGTTTTCTCACCGAATTCTCCACAGACTACCGTGCAGCTCCAACACTTTGGTCAGGCCCGCCCTTTGGTGCATACCGTCAATATTCTGAGTGACGATGGTCACCCCGCCATCTGGCCCGAAGCCCACCTCGGCCCGGCCTCGAATCAACTCGGTCAACAGCTGGTGGCCCCGATGGGGGTTGCATCTGGCCGTCGCTTCTCGGCGCTTGTCGTGAAACTCCCAGACCCCGACCGGGTCGCGCTCGAAGGCGTCCTGGCAGGCGTAGTCCTGGTAGCGATATTCGTGCCACAAGCCGCCCTGGCCGCGGTAGGTAGGGACACCGCTATCGGCGCTCATGCCAGCACCGGTAAAGAAGACGACTTTGGGATACTGATGAAGTAGATTCACCCCGGCCTTTTCCCGACCAGCTCCTGCCCATCCTTGCGATGGAAGTAAATGTAGGCCCTCAGTGGCCTTCAGGCCGAGGCCGTGTCAAGCTATCTGCAAGCCTCCCAGAGCGGACGGCGGCCAGCGGAGAAAGTCCGAAGGTCAGGGTGCTCGAAGCTCATTTGCCTTGGCCTGCAGTTTTACTCTTGGCCAAGGAGCACGGGTCGTTCTTTGGTAGAAGTATCATGAGCAAGAAGCCGGATCCACAAAACTATAGTATTTGCGAGGGTGGAATGGACAATATTGAAGATTCGGTCGACGACTGGAGGCCATTCTACAGGAACCACGTCTTCGCTTTGGTCAATGACGACGACAAGGCCAACGAAGTCAAGAAGGCGATCCTGGAGACTGAGGTGGATGAGACGAATCTGAGTGTGGGGAGTTCGAATTCGTGACTGAAATGGAAAAGCTAGCCCGTGAGCGTTTAAAGCCCCGGGCCGTTGAATTGTATCAAGAGCAGTTGGCGTATCGACCGGAGCGGGAAAGGTACCGGAAGTATTTTCTCTCCAATTTCGGACCAAAGGTGCTTCAAAGGCTAATCGACCAGGAGCTACTCGAAGAGATTCCGATCAACCTGAAGAACCACGGTATGGACTACACTCTGGAGTTCAAGAACGACGAGGATTTCTGCCAATCGCTGTTCGGTAGCATTGGCGGCGGTTCGGCCATGAAATATGGTGTGTTCCGGCGGCAGAAGGAGCGGACCTGGTATGTGAAGGGCGCCGACCCGGCAACGGAGGAAGAAGCTCTAACTGTTGTTAGACAGCGAGTAAGAGAGGCCGTGGAGGCCTGTCGACTTTTGGACAAATTGGAAGAGATACCGGTCTCGGAGCTCGACGCAGACTCCTTTCAAAAACAGATGGAGCAAGCCGCACCGAACTGGTGCAACAGCGTTTGGCTGCACAAGTACCTTCACATCTACTGTCCGCGCTTGATCACGTGGAATCATGCCAGAGGGCACCTTGAATCGGAATTGTATCGTCTGGGCCTTACCGCGCGGTACAACAAAGAGCGGTATGCCAACGACATCCTGGCTCTGCAGTTCTGGTCCGAGCTTTTGGAAGAGCCCAGACTGGACGTGACTCCCCCTTGGGAGAAGGGACCGCGCGACTACTGGAGCTTTGTCGTGGATGGTGCTGGCGAAGCTGCCGAATTCGTCCTTCAGGGGTGTGTGAAGGCTGGGCCTGGTACGGTTGGGGATCTGACCGAGGTTTTCAGTTTCGAGACAATCCGAGATATGGAGACAGCGCTGAAGGCCGAGCTTCTCTCCGTTTCCGAACCTGCGGACCTGGATTTTCTGAAGTGGCTCGGATATATGAAGCCTGGCGAGATTGTGGTGTTGGCGGAGGGACGCAAGGTGTATGCCGTAGGCGAGATCGAGGAGGCAGGCTACTCTTACGCTCCGGACGATTCGAAACCCCACCGGAGGGGTGTTCGGTGGCTTCATGATCACCCTTATCAGTTGAAAACGCCGGTTGAATTCGGCCTCAACCCGATCAGCCTCAAAAAACACGGCCACAACGTACCGCTTGTAGAGCAGTCCTTGCTTGCTTATGCAGGGGGTGTCTGGCCGGACTATGAGCCAAAGCTCACGGGGCAAGAGACTCCAGCACGGTCGACCGTGAACCGCGAAGAAGCTCTCAAGGCACCGGACGACCCCGTCACGCGCGACATTCTCGACATCTTGAGCAGAAAAGGCCAGGTCATCCTCTACGGACCTCCCGGCACTGGGAAGACCTTCTTCGCGGAATGGGCCGCGCTGGAGTGCGTGGCTCGCCAAAATTTTGGGGTGAGCCGTATCGAGCTCACATCTTCGCACCGAAAACGAGCGTTCCATCCCACCAGCGACCAACCGGTCGCCTACATCAGCACCTGTACTTTTCACCCGGCATACTCCTACGAGGATTTCGTGGAAGGGTATCGACCCACTCCCGCCGGAGGCTTTGAGCTGCGCGACGGAGTGTTCAAACGCGCTGCCAGAGCCGCCGCGGCCGATTCCAAGAACTGTTACGTCGTGATCATCGACGAGATCAATCGGGGGAACCTTCCCAAGATCTTCGGCGAACTCATCACCCTCATTGAGTACAACAAGAGGGGTCGCACCAGTGTGACGCTTCCCGTCTCCGGTGAGATATTCACTGTGCCCAAGAACCTCTTCGTGATCGCAACGATGAACACCGCTGACCGCTCCATCCTCCTACTTGATACCGCGCTTCGGCGGCGATTTGGGTTCCTTGAGTTGATGCCCCAGCCCGAACGACTGCAGTCCTCTCACCTGGAGACCCCCAATCTCCCATCCTGGCTCACCGCCTTGAACCGCCGCATCGTGCGAACCCTTGGCCGCGACGGCCGCAATCTTCAGGTGGGTCACGCCTACTTCATGGACGAAGGCAAACCGTTTCACACTCTGGAGCGGCTGTCGCAGGCGCTCAGACAAGAGTTATGGCCACTGCTTCAAGAGTACTGCTACGAAGACGCGCAAGCCTTGGCCGCCATCCTGGGTACCGTGCCGAACGGGCTCTACGACAGCGCGAACGACGACCTTGCCTGGTCTCTCTTCGAAGCAAATCGAAAGGAGCGTCTCATAATAGCACTGGATGCCATCATCGAGCCTGAAGACAAAGAGATTCCGGAAATCGAGTCTGCTGAAAACATCGAGGAGAGCTAACTGGGACAGCCTCACGTCATACTAAGGGAGTGGAGCTTGGAACGCCCGGCTCAACATCCTGTTTTGAAAGAGGCCAGGCTGGCCCCTGAGGACCGTCTGACCCTGGAGGGTCTTGGCCCCAGAAAGCTTCTCATCCGTGAGCTTCTCTCCGGCCTTGAGATAGAGACTTTTTCTCATATCGGCAGTGTGGGGCTTAGCGGACTCCGGGTCTCCATCATCCCCAAGATCGGCCTGGCCAACGTTATGGGAATGGTCCGTTACGCCTATGCTTTCCATCCCGAGTCGCTGACCACATCAGTCGATTACGCCCAAGCTGTTAGTGGCCTGGCGGACTTGCTGGCCGAGGCACTCTTGCATCAAGTGGAGCGCCTGGCTCGGCGCGGCTTGAGCTCTTATTATCGGGAAACCGAAGAGTTGCTCCTGTCCCCGCGAGGCCGTCTGTGCATGCAAAGCGCCGCACGCCGAATGGGTCGCGTGGCCATCACCTGCCGCTACGATGACTACACGGCCAACTCTCCTTTGAATCAGGCGCTCGCCGAGGGTCTTAGGCTGGCCGCGCTTCTCGTCTACGACCGCGATCTTGCCTTTCGGCTCCAAAGAGCAAGAGACCGATACTTCGCCGACCAAACGGGGATTCAACTGAGTGAACGAAGCGTTCAAGAATTGCTGAACTCCCTCGACCGAAGGACGAGCCACTACCGAGAGCCGCTCTCCCTGGTGAAGTTGGTCGTGGAGGGTTGTCGTCTCAGCCGCCACCAAAGTGAAGGGCCCGCAACACAGTTCAGCTTCCTCCTCAACATGAATCTCCTCTTCGAGAAGTTCCTCGAACGCTACTTCCAAAGGACCAGTCCGTTCGGCTACAACGTGCTCACGCAATCTAGCCAGTCTGGTCACTTTCGCTACGTGCTCAACCCGCATCGGTGGAACACACCCACCCTTCGGCCGGATCTTCTTTTGTTGAAAAGAGGCCGGGTTGTAGCCGTAGGTGACGCGAAGTACAAAAACCGTACGGACGCCCCGCCAAGCCCGTCCGACCTTTACCAACTCACCATGTACGGCCTCTCCTTTCCCCAGGGCAGTTGGCGACAGGTCTTTCTCTTTCACCCGCTGGCGTCAGGCCAGACAGACCAGCCCGTGCGGGTAGAGTACGATGTGCCGGGTGTGCCCCGGGTCAGTATCTGTTTACTGGGCGTGCCGGTGGATAAGATTCTTGAGGAGGGGGACGAGGCTTGGGGGGCTTGGGAGTGGATTTGTAGGTAACGAACGTTCAGGCCTAGCATCGGCTAAACCACGATCCGGGATTGAATCCGCACATTATCGAGTGCCACCCGGATCGGCTGATAAATCTCAAGATCACCGTCGAGCGCTTCGAAAGAAATGGCTAGGGCATATTTGGCGGCATCCAATTCGCATTTCGACCAACCCCGATGACCAATGACCGCCAGGCAAAAGTCCTCTGGTAGCTGGTGAGCCGGGAGAACAGCCCAGTCCTTCTGCAGGGTGGATTGATTGCGTCGATGCCCTTGGATTGTTCCGTAGTCGCCCCTTTCCCGAATAACCCAGGGAAATATGGTCTCGCCGTCAGTGCCTCCGTTCTCTACCTCTTTCAGTATCCGACCCAGGAAAGAGTCTCGCGATTCGTTTGCCTTGCTGACATCCCAATCTAACCAGGTCGAGAGGTATCGCTTCAAGTAGCGTCGCGTCCGTCTTGGTCGGGCGGCGTACGATAGGGTCACATCTATTCGAATCCGTTGTTCGGCCGCTGCGTTCTGAATCTCTTCGGGAATAACGATTTGGTAAACATGCGCTTGACCTGCTGAAAGGGTCGAAAGCCCGGAGCTGATGAGCGTAACCCGGTACGGAGTATTGGACAATGCACGCTCTGGGTCCGGGCGGCCGTAGCCGATCATCCGGATGGTTTCTTCGCTCGGGTTGTCTTCGGCCCATTTGGGCCATCTTGCTGAGTTAGCAATGAGAGCTCGGTAAAGCAAGCAGGGTTCGGAAGGAAGCAGCCGTTGAAGCTCTGCAGCCAGCCGGGTCACTTTTGGTGCGGCAAAAGAGGTCCCCGCGACGTCTCTCGCGTGAGGCGGCCCGGGTTCGTGCAAAGTTGATCGCAGCAGGGGAGGCGCCGCCCCTTCTACAAATTTCAAATGAGGTGGGTTGCCTTCATCTGTGCACCAGTCACCTCCATACTCGACGACATCGGGGCGAAGGGTGTTCCAAGGGCCATACCCTGATCGAGAAAACCCCGACGGGCCTTCGCCCAGAGACAACCCATTGGCCGGGTTGTCTGGATAGCTAATAGAGCCTACAACGAGAGCTTGAAGGCCCTCAGCGGGGCTCGCAATCCGGCAAGATTTAGCCACGAGATAGCGTGGGTGCGGGCGCCCGGCCTGCAGGTGATCCAGAACGCCGAGGCTCGCGGTTCTATTGTCTTGATATGCGATATTTCCGGCTGACTGAATGAAGAGAACATCGTGCTCATAAGACAACTGATCCATCGTGGCAGCCCAGGCCGATATGTGCTTAAGCCGGCATGGGTAGCGTGTATTGATGGAGTGGTTGAAGATGCGAGTACCGTTACGTCTTTGCACAACGTGCTCCAGATAGGAAGGGGGATGAAGCTCCTTAGAGAGGCTGCAATCCTTGTTGAGAACACGTACATTCTGAACCCAAAACGGCAATTGGTGTTCGCCTTGCTCGGGAATATTCTCTCCGAAGAGAACAGCCCCGGCGACACGCGTCCCGTGTCCAGCGGGCTTAACGAAGTCCGCGAAGGTGTCTTCTTCGCGGGGCACTAGGGATATCGAAAGCT
>Ga0172382_10003661_pt1 | contig 24117 bp, 24 predicted proteins | sample Leawel138RmetaG_FD_122245 | JGI IMG/M metagenome (GOLD analysis project Ga0172382, IMG submission 122245) | Leachate microbial communities from a municipal landfill in Southern Ontario, Canada - Leachate well 138R metaG | ecosystem: Engineered > Solid waste > Landfill > Unclassified | place... | reverse complement strand
GACAATGCAGCCATTAGTTTTCATCGATTCTGTGATTGGTTTTTCAATTAATCTAGGTAAATATGTATTATTTGAATTCGTCATCATAACCACCTCTTGAATTCATCATACTCTATAATGTACGTTTTGTCAATTATATGATGTATGTTTTATCAATTATATGATGTATGTTTTGTCATTTTTACAATGCGTGTGGTGGATCTACATTGATTCGTGATCTGCCCACCACTTAACATATTAAAAGTAATTGATAGGATTGCGATGAAGTTAAATACCACATTACACCAAAAGTAAAATGACCCCTTTTCAACTTAATGAAGATTGGATCATTTTGGTATTTGGGTATTCATGGTTTTTCTCCTTAGTAAATTACAATATGGCTTTTATTATCGCTCTTTTAATACATTTTCAAAACGCTATTGACACCATTTATAAATTGTTCCTGTTGGAATGCCATATTCGCTTGCAAGTGTAGGAACGGATTTACCGTTTAAATTCAACTCATACAACTGCTTTTTAAAATCTTCTGAATAACGATTGCCTTTTTTGCTGTTAGACATTAGTATCGCCTCCTTCCTTATATCTTATCATAAGAAGGATTCTTACTCTTTGTGTCTACTAAACTATACTAACATCAATAATCTTTCAGTAAACAAAAAAGACACACATTAATGCATGTCAAGTTTGATGTTATATTATGAAATGAGAATGTCAATTTATATGATAATCATAATGGCACATTCTTTCATCTTAATCATTGATAATTAACCTGTTTTTATATTGATTCTTTTTTAGTATAAACTAATTCCGCAAATTGGCCATACTTGTTCACTTCTTTCAAATGATATCTTCTTAAGGATTCATTTTGCGTAAAAAGTGGAATACCTTCTCCTAGTAACACTGGAGCTATCTGTACAATCAGTACATCAACTATGTCATGATCGATTAATGGAGCTAAGATAGTGTTTCCACCAACAATCCATACATTTGTACTTTTATCTATGTTCTTAACAAATGAAACAACATCACCTTCGATCATCTTAAATCCATCTACACTGATGTTTTTATCATGTGTAAAAACATAATTTTCAGTCGTGGGATAAAACTGACTAGGATTACCCAATTTATATATTTCATTAAATGTTTTTCTACCCATCACTGTGATATTCATCGATTGATAAAATGATTCAAAACTCGTTTCTTCTATTGAACCCGATTCATGAAGCCATTCGAGATTATGTTTTTTATCAGCTAAATAGCCATCTAGTGTCATACATCCATAGAAATAGATACCCATGACAATCCTCCTCATAACTAAATTAAATCTGGATTAATAATCAATTCAAGTTTATTTTTAGATAATATCTTAATCGTTTTATTATCAATAACTTTAATATATCCTAATTCTTCAAATTTCTTAAGTCTTCGACTGAATGTTTCTGGTGTAATCCCTAGTTGTGAGGACAGATTTATCTTTGTTGTTTTAAAATAAACTAAATCATGCATTTGAAGATCTAAAAGCAATCTTGCAACCTTTGCATCTGCAGAATAAAGATTGCTTTGTTCAATCATCGATTCAGCACGATCGAGTCTACTTAATAACTCATTCATCATCTTAATACTTAATGCAGGACTTTGACCCATTAATTCTTTTAAACTGCTATTTTCTACCAAACAAACTACCGTGGGTTCAATCGCTTCTGCATATGTTGAAACTGAATTTTCTTTAAATAATGCAAGTTCACCTAAAAAATCACCATGAGATAATATCCTAATCACTTGTTCTTTACCATCATCTGAATATCTAGTGACTTTAACTTTACCTTGATGGATCACATATAAACTATTCAGCACATCCCCTGATTGATAGATGAAATCCCCTTTTTCTAATCTTTTGTGTTTTGAAATCATAATGATTTTATCGAGTTCATCTACTGATAAATTTTTGAAAATAGGGACTGCCTTGATGCAGTTGCTAGGCTCTAAATCTTTTCTCATGGTAACCTCACTTCTTAGATTTATGTTTTAATAATCGTATTGCATTAAGAATCACAACAAGCACTGATAATTCATGAACTAACATCCCCATTGACATGGTGACTTTTTTAAATAAAACACCAATCATTAAAAAGGAAACAATAACTAAAGCAAAGATGATATTTTGAAACATATTGATTTTAACCTTTTTACTGATTTTAATCGCATTTGATAATTTAGATAAATCTTCACTCATCAACACTACATCTGCAGTTTCCATCGCCAAGTCTTTTCCCACACCACCAATAGCAACAGATGCAGTAGCATATGAAAGAGCTAACGCATCATTGATGCCATCGCCAACGAAAATGGTTTGATGATGTTCTTGATAACTTTTTACGATATTTGCTTTATCTTCGGGTAACAGTTTTGCATGGTATGTCTTAATGCCGACTTCATCTGAAACTTGCTTAGCAACACGATCTTGATCGCCTGTTAGCATGATAATATCTTTAATACCTAATGATCTTACTTCTGAGATAACCTTCTTGGCATGATTTCTTAATCCATCAGCAATCGCAAACAAACCTAAAACTCTTTGTGGATCTGCCATGATTAATGTAGTATAGCCCATATCTTCAAATGCATCAATTGTTGATGCGACTTCATTCTTTAATGGAAATTCAAGTATTTTATTGTTACCGATCATGTACCTAATGTTATTATACTTGAATTTGACTCCTTTTCCAATGATGAGTTCCGATTCCTTTGGTAGATCATGTGTTGTTAAAGATCTTCTTCTTGCTTCATCAATGATAGCTGATGCTAAGGGATGTTCACTATATGATTCACCAATCGATGCTATTCTAAGCAGTTCATTTTCATCATAATCAAAGGTGTATATCTTTTTCAGTTCAGGTTTTCCTTGAGTTAACGTTCCCGTTTTGTCAAAAAACAATAGATTACCCTTCGCTAATCTTTCAATCGAATCGCCACCTTTAAACAAGATACCTTTCTTTGCAGCGTGACCAATGCCTGCAACAAATGACACAGGAGTAGCGATTACTAATGCACCAGGGCATGCAATAACAAGCGCTGTTATGGCTAAGCGGATATCTTTTGTTAAAAAATAGATCACAATCGATAATATGACAATCAGTGGTGTGTAATATCTTGAGAATACTTCCATAAATTTTTGAGTTTTAGCTTTTTTATCTTGAGCTTCTTCTACCATGTGAATCATTCTTGCTAAGGTTGTATCCTCTCCAACATGAGAAACTTTCATTTTCATGTATCCTGTTTGAAGCAATGTGGACCCTAAGATAGCATCCCCTATCCCTTTTTCAACAGGTACGGACTCACCTGTGAGTATTTGCTCATCAATCAAGACAGATCCTTCAATGATAATGCCATCTGTAGGTATTTTTTCACCAGGTTTAACTAGCAAGATATCATCAATATTTAGAGAATCTAATGAAACGATTTCTTCTTGATGATCAAGAAGTCTTCTTGCTTCACTCGGTTTTAAATCTAATAATTTCTTTAATGAACTTCTCGTTTTCTCTAGTGCTGATTTTTCCAAGATGTGTCCTAATGTAAACAGGTAAGTGACTGCTGCTGCTTCAAAGTAATCACCAATTATAAAAGCAGCAACAACCGCAATGGTTACGAGCAAGTCAATACCAATCATTTTATACCATAGATCCATAAAAGCTTTCTTAAATATGTGATATCCTGCAAGTATCGTCAGTACACTCATTAAGGCAATCGCTATCAATGATTGCTCGAATTTGTTGAAGACGATTGAAATCAGGAACAAGATGGATAAACTCAAGATATATACATGTTTTTTAGTCCACGTTAGATATTTCATTTGATCTCGAGTATTTTATATCCAAGATTAGAAATTGTATGACCTAAATCATCTGATGATGTGATGGATGGATCATAGAGAATTTCTACTTTTGATGCGTTAAATTTAACTTCAACACTACTAACACCTTTTTGTTTACCCATAGTTCCCTCAATTCTTCTAATGCATGATGGACATGTTAATGTTTCTAATTGTATCATCGTTTTTTTCATTTTTCATTCACCCTTTCTACCTATAGTATATCGATATTAAAAAATAAAAACCTTGACCTAAATCAAGATTTTGTTGAGTAGTTAAGGTTAAAAACAATAAAAATTAAAAAAGACTAGTTTAGTTTGCTTTATATACAAAAAAGACTCCTTTGTTCAAGATTAGGTATTATGACTATACCTTCTCTCTAACTTTTTGGAGTCAGTTCATTGTTATATGGTGCGGGTGACAGGACTTGAACCTGCACTCATAAGAACTAGATCCTAAGTCTAGCGCGTCTGCCAATTTCGCCACACCCGCAAGAGTGGTGACCCGCAGGCGATTCGAACGCCTGACCCTTTGATTAAAAGTCAAATGCTCTACCGACTGAGCTAGCGGGTCTTATAAAGATGGCTGGGCTAGGTAGATTTGAACTACCGATCTCGGAGTCAAAGTCCGATGCCTTAACCGCTTGGCCATAGCCCATTGTTTGTTTAAAATTGGGGCGACTGATGGGAATCGAACCCACGAGTGTCGGAGCCACAATCCGATGCGTTAACCACTTCGCCACAATCGCCATACAATTTTACGCACTTATTAGTTTACTAAATGATGGGGTTTTTGTCAAGAAATAAAATTTTAAATCTTAAAAAAGAAATTTAATCAATTAATTAACAAAAATTTCATTCTTAGTAACCTACTACTGATATTCCAAACCCTTTATTTCCAAGGTGAACAAAGAAGACAGGACTTACATAGTCCGTGCGATGAATTTTAATATTTGGCATTTCTTTTTTTAAATATGTTTCAATTTTTTCAGACCATTCTGGCATGTTAATATCAATTATATCAACATGTACATTATTGTATTTTTCTTGATAGTACTTTATCTTTTCAATAAATATTTCATAACAAGCTTTGTTTGTTCTAGTTTTTGTTACGAGTTCTAATTTACCTTCAATCATTTCGATAATTGGCTTTATTCTTAAAACCACACCGAATAATGCTTGAATCCGGTTTAGTCTTCCACCCTTAAAAAGATGCAATAAATTTCCTAAAGTAAATGTAACTAGCGGTTCCTGAAAGACTTTATAGAATAAATCTATTATTGCAGAAAAACTCTTTCCTTTTTTTATCTCTTCAGCAATGATCTCTATACCATTAGCAATCCCAAAAGATGCAGTTTTAGGTGAGTGGATACTAATTTCCATCCCATTGTCTTCAAGTAAAGTCTTTCCTATTAGCGCTGATTGGTAAGTACCACTAATTTTTTCTGATAAAACCACGACCATAACATGGGTATAACCTTCTTCTTTAAACTCTTTGTAAAGTTCTAAAAAATCTGCCGGTGCAGGCTGAGATGTTAACATTTTATGAGAGCCACTTAAGTATTTCTCCATATCTTCTCGGCTTAACTCATTTTCTCTATATTCTTTGTGATCAATAATAACTTTCAGTTGCGCTGTCTTAATAAAATCATAGTTTTTTAGTTCTTCTCTTGTATGAGTTGTACTATCAATTAATAATCCGATTTTTTCCATTTTATAATCATCCTTCGCTTAATATTACTCTATAACACATAATACTTTATCACCAACAATTTAACTTGTCAAGAAAAAAGGTGACTTACAAAAAGTCACCCTTATAATTATTTATGTTCTTCGTTGTATTTTTTCTGTTCTTCAACGATTTTATCAATAAGGTTGCTTGGTACTTCTTCATATCTAACAAACTGACGGGAGAAGGTTCCTGAACCTTGAGTCATTGCCTTTAAGTCAATAGTATACTTTGTAATTTCCGCTTCTGGAGCTTCAGCTACAACCATTTGGTAACCAGGAACAGAAGGTTCCATACCCAATACTCTACCTCTACGTTTGTTAATGTCACCTAAAACATCTCCGAGGTATTCATCTTTAATCGTAACTTCAATTTTATATATCGGTTCAAGAATCGTTGGTTTGGCAGTTTTACACGCTTCTTTAAAAGCGATTGAAGCTGCCATTTTAAACGCTAATTCATTTGAATCTACCGCGTGGTATTTACCATCGGTTAGGATTCCCTTAACACCGATAACTGGGAATCCGGCTAAAACACCATGTTCCAAAGTTTCTTGTAAACCTTTGTCTACTGCAGGGAAGTATCCTTTTGGTACAGCTCCACCAAAGATTTCTTCAGCGAACTCATACTCACCATTCGGATTAGGTTCAAATCTCATTACAACAACACCGTAATATCCAGAACCACCAGATTGTTTAATATACCTACCTTCAGCTGTTGCTGTTTGCTTAATAGTTTCACGGTAAACGATTCTTTGGTCTTCTGTATGAAGAGTAACCTTAAACATGTTTTTCATCTTATCGATGATATAACCCAAGTGAATCATTCCTTGTCCACCAATTAAAAGTTGTGAAGTTTCTTTGTTTCGTAAGACTTCCAATGTGTTATCTTCTAATTGTAATTTGGTTAAAGCGCTTGAAAGTTTATCTTCATCTTTTTTATTCTCGGGTTGTATCGCTACATACATTGTTGGTGTAGGCGACGTTACTTCAGGATAGATGATAATATTTTTCTTATCAGATAAAGTTGAACCAGTTTTTACATCAGCTACTTTTGCCATTGCACAGATATCTCCAGCATAAAAAACATCTTGAGGAATCTGAGTTTTACCTAAAAGGGTAAATACCTGAGAAGCTTTTTCAGTGTTTTCTTTTGTAGAAACATATACCTCTTGGTCTTTATGTAAACTACCTGATTTAATCTGCATAATATTGATAGTCCCAACAAATGGGTCAATCAAAGTCTTAAATACAAAAGCTGAGAAAGGTTCATCTTCTTTATAATTTCTTGTTACTTCTTCGCCTTTTTCATTTTTGCCAACTGCAGGTTCTGAATCACTTACAGCAGGGAAGTATTCTCTAATCATGTGCATTAAAGTTAAAGGCCCTACATCTTTTGTTCCTGAACCTACCATAACTGGTACCGCTTCGCCAGATAAAACACTTAGTTTTAATCCGTGTTTAATTTCATCGATAGTTAATTCTTCGCCGCCAAAGTATTTTTCTAATAATTCTTCGTCAGAACCAGCAACAGTTTCAATCAATTCTTGTCTTAAAGATTCTACTCTTTCCATTTTGTCTTCAAAAATTTCGCCGTCAACACATTTCGTTCCATCATAAATTCTTGCTTTTAAGTCAACTATATCTGCGAAACCATTAAATTCATCACTTTTGCCTAAAGGTAAACAGAATGGTACAGCTTCTTTTCCAAGTTTTGTTTTTACTTCTTCTAGTACTTCATCAAACTTAATGTTTTCCTTATCCATTTTATTAAGGAAAATAATTGCTGGTAAATTACGTTTTTTAATCTCTAACCACATTTTTTCTGTTCCAACTTCAACACCGCTTGAAGCATCAATTACTAAAACTGCAGCGTCAGAAACAGATAAGGCATGAGAAATATCACCAATCATTTCATCAGCTCCTGGTGCGTCAAAAATATTGATCTTTATATCTTTAAACTCTATTGGCAACAAACCTGTAGATAAAGAACTAAGTTTTGTTTGTTCCTCCGGAGTATAATCTGATACAGTATTCTTCTTTTCAACACTTCCTTTTTTATCAATGGTACCGGATATATATGCTAGAGACTCAGCCAGTGATGTCTTCCCACAGCCAAGATGTCCTAACAATATAACATTTTTAATTGCGTTCGCTTTATATTCTTTCATAAAAATATCTCCTTCCGTTTAAAACGCTTTCAATCTCTTACATTATATCATAATTAGTCAAAAAATAAAGATTTTTAAGATGCGTTTTTTACACTGATAATCTCAACAAAAAAAATAAAAACATTTGCTTTCACAAATGCTTTCGTAAACGATATTTATTAAGACTCTTAAAAGTGGCAGGGGTGACAGGATTCGAACCCGTACAAACAGTTTTGGAGACTGTCGTGCTACCGTTGACACCACACCCCTAAAGAGTCAAGTAATATTATGATATATTTATTGGAAATAGTCAAGAATTTTCTTTAATTCCTAGGATTGTCTCTTAACGTGATTAGCTTTAATAATTTTTCTTCGTGAAAATTCTTCGCGATCTCTTTCTTCAAGAGTTTCGCTGATAAACCTTATCTTTTCGCGGTAATCAGGGATTACTATGTTTTTTAAAGCGTTTGCTCGCTTTTGAGATTTTCTAATAGCGTTTGCCAAACGATATAAACTATTATCTACTTCGGCTAATATTAAAGTTAAATCTCTAACCTTAAGAAAACTCTTATAGGCATAGTCAAACTTAGTATTAGTGCTACTAATCCCATAACGAATCTTAACTTCATCTTTTTCATAAAGTACTTTAGGAATTTCTACTCCCATCACAGAACGATAAGTGATATCTATATTATTATCTATTGGAATAGCTTTAGCAATATCGTTGATGACACCTAAGGTAATATTGGCTTCTTGCAAAGTCAAATACGCCCTTTTATAAATATAGGCGATTTCTTCACGAAGATTTCTAACCTTGTCAAATTGAGTCATCATCTCGCGAATTAAAATATTCCGTTTTCTATCCATTAATTCATAACCTAACTCGGCTAATTTAATGGATTTTTTTAGCGCTAACAAATTCCCTTTAGTTGGGAATATTTGTTTACCTGCCATTTTACTTCGCCTCGTTCCTCAACTCTTTAATAAATAGATTCTTATCTAGTTCAAACTCATAATATGCTTTGTCATGATCATAATACTGATCTAAAATAGATTGTTCAACACGATCAAGTTCATCTTTTGGAAAGACTGATAGTAAATTCCATCCTAAATCTAAAGTTTCATTAATATCTCGGTTTTTATGGCCTTGAGAAATAAAGTGTTTTTCAAACAGTTTTCCAAAAGTAATATAATTCTTGTCACTTGGACTTAACTCATCTTCACCAATTACAGAAGCCAGACTTCTAGCATCCATTACTCTAGCGTATGAAGCATAGAGTTGATTCATCAGCGCTTGGTGATCTGCCCTAGTAAAACCAGCGCCAATGCCATCTTTCATCAATCTTGATAATGAAGGCAAGACTCCAATTGGCGGATAGATGCCTTGTTGATGAAGCTCACGATCAAGAACAATCTGACCTTCGGTAATATAACCTGTTAGGTCAGGGATTGGATGGGTAATATCATCATTTGGCATCGACAAAATCGGTATTTGAGTTACTGATCCTTTAGCATTTTTAACAATACCCGCTCTTTCAAAAAGAGAAGCTAAATCCGAATACAAGTAACCCGGGTAACCTTTTCTTCCGGGAATTTCTGCCTTGCTTGAAGAAAACTCTCTTAAAGCTTCACAATAAGCAGTAATGTCGGTCATAACAACTAAAACATGCATATCATGCTCATAAGCTAGATATTCCGCAGTTGTTAACGCAGATTTAGGTGTGAGTAATCTTTCGATAATCGGGTCATTTGAACGATTTAAATACATCACAACATTGTCCAAAACTCCAGCTTCTTCAAAAGATTTTTGAAAATAGTTAGCTACATCATTAGTAACGCCCATAGCCGCAAAAACAATACAGAAATTAGTAGCGTCACTACCAGTTAATCTCGCTTGTTTTACAATTTGTACAGCTAAATCATTATGTGGCATACCTGAACCTGAAAAGATTGGTAATTTTTGCCCACGAATAAGTGTTGTTAGTCCATCAATACTAGAAATTCCCGTATTGATATAATTTTTTGGATATAAACGTGAAACTGGATTTAACGGTTGCCCGTTAATTTCCAAGAATTTTTCAACATATACAGGTCCTAATCCATCTATCGGAGTTCCAATACCATTGAAAACTCTACCTAAAACATTTTTTGATAAACCTATTTCCATAGGTTTACCTGTAAACTTAATTACTGTATTAGTTAAGGATAAATCTTTAGTACCTTCAAAAACCAGTATCGCAGCCAAATCGCCATTGATTTCCACAACACGACCATGCCTAACAGTACCGTCTTCTAATCTTATTTCTACCATTTCTTCGAAACTAATACCCTTGACATTTTGAAGAAATATCAACGGACCATTAATTTCTTTTAAACCAATATATTGGAGATTCATATATGTCCTCCTCTTACTTGATGGCACTAAAAGCGTCATCAATCAATTTATAGTAATCATCAAATAGTTCTAAATTATCATTTGGAACATCATATTTAATCTTTATAACCTTTTCAAAAACACCGGTATTAACGAGCAAACTAAAAGCTTTTCCTTCTTTTAGAATTCTAGTTGCTACCCGTTCAAGATAAGTGATTATTTTCATCATTTTTAACTGTTTCTTTAAAGGAACAAAAGTGTCTTCCTTATGAAAAGCGTTTTGTTGTAGATAACCTACTCTAATTACTCTTGAAATTTCTAGAACCAACTTTTGATCATCAGGTAAAACATCTTTACCTATTAATTTTACAATTTCCATCAAACGATTTTCTTCGGCTAAAACAGCGATAAAATGCTGTCTCAATTCAAGAAATTCAATTCCAACTTCGCGATTGTACCATTTACTTAAATCATTGATATATTCTGAATAACTTAAATTCCAATTAATCGCAGCGTAATGTCTTGCATAAGCTAATTCTTTGTCAAGTGCCCAAAATGCCCTAACGAAACGTTTAGTATTTTGCGTAACTGGTTCAGAAAAATCTGCACCCTGAGGAGAAATAGCTCCAACAATTGAAACTGAACCATTAGATCCGCTGTATGTTTCTACATAACCTGCACGTTCATAAAATTGTGAAATTCTACTTGGTAAATATGCAGGGAACCCTTCTTCAGCCGGCATTTCTTCAAGACGTCCACTAATTTCTCTTAAAGCCTCAGCCCATCTAGATGTGGAATCGGCCATTAAAGCTACATGGTATCCCATATCTCGGTAATATTCAGCAATTGTAACTCCTGTATATATACTCGCTTCTCTAGCTGCCACTGGCATGTTAGAAGTATTTGCGATTAAAACTGTTCTTTCAATCAAAGGCTTATTGCTTTTAGGGTCAATTAACTCAGTAAACTCCTCTAGAGTTTGAGTCATTTCATTCCCTCTCTCACCGCAACCAATATATACAATGATATCGGCGTCACACCATTTAGCAAACTGATGTTGCATCATGGTTTTACCGGTTCCAAAACCTCCAGGAACAGCGGCGCTACCGCCTTTTGCAATTGGAAATAAGGTATCGATGACTCTTTGACCGCTTATTAGCGGAACAGTAAGTGGTAGTCTTTGCTTTATCGGTCTTGGTTCCTTAATTGGACATTTTTGAACCATAGTTAAATCAACAACTTCTCCATTAGTATTTTCAACCTGGATAATTGTATCTGCTAATGTATAATCACCGTTTGAAACCACTTTAACTACTTTACCAGAAACGTTTTTAGGTATTAATAACCGGTGTTCTATTAATGAAGTTTCTTGAACTGTGCCATAAATTGTTCCATATTCAACATGATCACCCTTTTTAACCATTAATTTGACTGGCCATGATTTTTCCATATCTAAACAAGAAACATTAGTTCCTGGTTTGATATAAGCTCCATTTTGTTCGTAGATTTCATGCAAAGGTCTTTGGATACCGTCAAAAATATTTCCTAAGAGTCCTGGTCCCAATACAGCAGAAATGCTTTCTCCTGTACTAATAACTTCTTCACCTGGTTTCAAACCAGTTGTAGACTCATAAACTTGAATAATCGTGTAATCTTCGCTTATTGAAATCACTTCACCTAGAAGTTTCTTTTCTCCAACAAAGACTTTCTCCATAATTTGGAAATCTTTGGCATTTTTTACCTTGATAACCGGACCATTGATTGAATAAACTTCATTCATATAAACACCTCTATCGTTATTTAGCCGCTAATTCGGAATGCTCGTAAAACCACTTTTGTTTTTCGTCTAATCTATGATCAATGGTTTCATCAACCATTAATCCAGCGTCAAAACAAATAGCTAAAAATCCACCAATTTCGATCTCATTAATCTCTTTTATTTCAAAATCACTTTTAAAATTACTTTTGATTACTTCAATCAAAACAGAATCTGCTTTCTTTATCCGAAATTCAACCTTTTTCTTGTTAAAATCGCTATCGATTTTTTTAACTAATTTAGTCATTAATGTCTTATACTTTGTTGTTCCAACAAATTCTAAACACTTTTCTTTAGCTGCGGTAATTATCGAATCTAATAACCTGCTTTTTTCAGTCATTAAAACTTTGCTGTACTCAGTTTTAACTCGATTCAGATTACCTGAATGTTCAGCGTTCATCTCTCTTATCTCGTATTCCATACTTCGATAGATTGATGATTTAAGCTCATTATCAATTCTCTTTAGATTCTTTTCTTTAGTTTCTGAAATTTGCTTTTTTAAGTTTTCAATCTGAGCGTCAGCCTGATTATTAATTTCTTTGGTAAACTGACGATAAACATCTTCTCGATTATAATATGGCATAACTTACCTCACAATTTAACGCCAATGGCTTCACTTACGTATTGGTCAATACTTTCACCAATTTTACTAGAACCATGGCGATCTGGAATTTCAACTATTAACGGTTTAGTTCGCTTCAGTTTTAATTCCGATACTACATCTGGACATAACTCAACTAATTTTGTTGTAATTATAAGTATACCAATGTCTGAGTCATGTAATGCTTTTTCAATTTCCCGCAATACCTTTGTTCTTTCATGGACAATAACGCCTTCTATTCCTACAAGGCGCATTCCCATTAATGTATCAATATTGTCGGCTATTAAAAAGAATTTCATGTAAATCCCTTCTTTTATAACTTGTTAATGATAAGAATTGAAATAAGCAAACCGTAAATGGCAACCCCTTCACCAAGGGCAACGAAAATCAATGATTTACCAAAGTTCTTTTCATTTTCAGAAAAAGCACCGATTGCTGCAGGAGCAGCAGCCGCAACGGCAATACCAGCTCCAAGAGCTGACATACCTGTAGTTAACGCAGCACCGATAAAGCCCAATCCTTGAGCAATTGAGCCAGCAAATCCGCCAGCTACAACTTCTTCTTCAGCGGCTGAAACACTTAATCCAGTCGCTTGCCAAATAAATACAAACAACACTAAGGCAAAGAATAAAGATATGTGGGTATATAATCTAACCTTAGCAGATTTTTTAGTAGTTTTACCCATAAAAGCTTTTACCAACGGCAAAGTTATTAAAACCACTAAGACAAAAGGCAATATAATTTCTAATTTACTTAACATAATAATTTCCTCCTAATTAACATTATATTTGAAAGGAATTCCATTTCCTTCAAAGTATCTTGAAAACATTTCATAAAACTCTAATCTTAAAACTTGGATACCAACAATAAGTCCTTCAAGTCCCATAACAAATAAATTACCTAAAACAAAAGTTAATGTAACCGCAAAAACCCCATCCATCATTTCCATTAATGTAAATACAACCAGCATCATCCCTGCATGAGATAACACGAATCCCCCTACACGAAGGAATGACATAGTGTTAGTAATATAAGATAGGATAACTTCAAAAGCTTCAAAGAAAGCTTCTGTAATGAATCCACCAAAACCTGAAGGAAACATTTGATGTCCATGGATTAATCTCTCAAGCGGTTCCTTAAACATAATTACCAAAATCGGCAACACTGCAAACGGTACAACAAATAACGGTTGTAGAATACTAATGTCCAAAGTGAACATTAAAACGATAGTCACTAGAACAAAACCATAGAAGGTCAATCCCGCCACTCCGTTATGAGAGAAAAATGCCTCTGCGTAATTCTTTCTCTTCAAGGAAATGATAATATTTAAAATCATCGCTGTGACAATAAATATCGAACCTAACCCCACAGTAGCTATCAAAAGTGTCATTGTAAAGTTTGAATCCATTACATGAATAGGTTTATCAACCATTCCAAATACGTTTTTAAATACCGGAATCAAGATTTCTTCATTTCCAAAAACTGAACCATATATGAAGCCAAATATTGCGGAAACAAAACCAATTCTAATTCCTACAGCACCTAACTTCATACCTTTAAACCTGTACATTAAAAATCCTAGCAACATCAACAACAATCCTTGACCTAAATCACCAAACATAATTCCGAATAACAAACTATAAGTGATTGCAACTATTGGTGTAGGATCCATATCTTTATAGGATGGTACTCCATACATTTCCACAAACATTCCAAATGGTTCAGTAAACCAATTGTTTTTGAGTTTCGTTGGTGGTTTTAAACGTTTATCGTAATCTGGTGGTCTCATTTCAATTTCTACGCCAGGAAGTTCTTTAAAGGTTTCTTCTAAACGTGAAACATTCTTTTCTTCAACAAAACCGTTGATATTAATTTTATTGCCTAACCCAATTACATATTTCTTAGCTTCATAAATTTTAGTCAAGAAAATCAACTCATTTTTAATGTCAATCAAACGATCCATATTTTCATCTAAAATCCGTTTAATATCTGATTCAATTTCCTTCAATGATTCTCTTGCGACTTCAATCTCCATTTTCAAAGTAGATTGAGCACTAATTGGTGTTCCGTGTACAAACTCCGGAATATGAATGCGATCAAAGAATAAAGAAATGAAAATATTATCAATTTCGTGTTTATTATCATTTGTAGTTATATAAATACACCAGGCATAATTTTTTGCGATTGAGAAGGTTTGAAAAGCGAATAATTTATTATTATAAAAATTCAGCTTTTCAACACTATCTAAAGGCATTCTTCCAACTCTAATACTGATATATTCACAAGAAAACAAATCATCTAAGTTAATATTGAGGTTTTCTATATGATTAACTTGTCTTAAAGCATCTTCATACTTTTTAATTAATCCTTCAGTTTCTTTTTGATGGTTTTGCAATTGCTTGATTTCTTCATGAGTAGAAAAGATATAATCACGCATATTATCTAAAGAATAATCTAAAGAACAAACATACTTTTCAGGTATTTGAAAATCTTGTTCTTTTTCCAAATCTAAAATCTCTTTTAAAATAAGATTACAAGGATTATCCGTAGAATAAGACTGCAATCCATGTACTGTATCAACGATTTCACTCGCTTCTACCAAATGAATATAATCTATTTCCACAAGTCTAGCTAATATCGGATCAATATTTTCATTGCTTGAAGAGATATTAAATAATTTTAATTTAGCGATAGCCATTAGAATTCACCTCAATATATTAACATTTTACGAATGTCTTCTTTTTTTACGTCATATCTAATTCCTTCAATAATATTGAAGATATTCCTTTGTTCAATTTCGTTCAAAAAGATAAAAACAGTGTAAACGATTGCTGGTACAGTAGAAAAATACATATATCGTTTTGCGATATTATACTTGATTTTTTCTGCTTGATATTCAATATATACATAGTCATCTTCATCGATATATGAAGCATATACAGATTCTGAAATAGTAATTAACACTTCATTAGGATCTTCAAGTTTAATTAATGCTTCTAAATCAGACTTCTTCATCCTAATATTTTCCATAATTAACGCTTTTTTAATTTCTTCTTCATCAGCGTCATAAAATTTTTTCAAACGATATATTTTAATAACATTATCTATTTCAACTTTTGTTTGGTAGATGTCTAAAAGATTCTTCTTGATTTTTCCAGTAAAATACTTATTGATTCTTTCAATTACAATATTGTGATAAGCAACATATAATTTGTGTTCAATATCCGTATACTTTATGTCTATAGGATCGTTAGCGTAATAGGGTTGAATTATATCATAGTAACGGGTATCTTTAATCGCAAATAACAAATCACGAAAATTCAGAGATTTTGTTACCTCTTCAATATCGAAACTCGCACGCTTTCTAAAAAAAAGAGGTAAATCTCTGATCGATGATTCAATATTTCCGGAAATAACCGACCTTAAACTAGATAGAACTATTTCTATCTCTCTTTTAATCATGTCTAGCTCGTAAAATTTTCGGTCATTAGTGCTTACAAAACTGACGATTTTAGCAACGTTGTTAAAGTAACTTTGCTTAATCAAATCTTCAAGCTGACCCCGATGTATAGAAAAATCCATAACTTTATCCAGTGTATTTGAGTATTTATCAGCTTTTTTTAAGTAAGCAACTATTTCAGGAATACTATTAAATTTTAGTAATTCTTCATAATCCTGTGGTTTAAGTCTTTTGCTATACATCGACTTAGCCTTAGAGATTATAGCGTTTCCTGAGAAATTTGCCATAAAGACAACTCCTATTTATCAAAATCGATACAATACTCATAAAAAGACTCAATCCATTCGTCTTTCTTTTGAGCATATGTATCTTCTAATTCTTTCATTTTTCTTTCGTAATCGGCTTTTGCTTTTATTTTAGCAGCTTCAATCTCATTGTTAATTTCAGCTGTTCTTTTACTAATTTTTTCTTCAGCGTCTGCACGATATTCGGCTTCAATTCGTTTTCTTTCTTCTCTAAAGAATCCACTTAATTTAGATTTTTCTTCTTCTAGCTTTGATAAATCTACTCGCTTATTCTTGTCGAGATCGACGACTTGTTTAATTAAATTATCCAAAGAGTTCACCTTCTTACTAATAATCCTTATTTATTATAACACTTTAACTTTTTATTCCAAGAACGAATTTGCTTTTATGAAAATAAAAAAAGCTCGTGTGAGCTTTTAGTTTGAAACAATCTTTTCTACTTCGTATTTTGTTCCTTCCAAAGCTTCAAGTATCACTTTTTTCGATATATATCCATCAAAACTAACTGAACAATTTTCAACTGAAACATTAATATTAGAGATGCCATATACTTTTTCAAAGATACCCTTAAGCTCGTTTGCACAACCTTTGCAGCAAAGACCTTTAATATAAACAGTTTTCATCTTTATACATCCCCCTATCTTTACTTAAAATTATAATACTTAAGGTAAATAAAGTCAATTGAATATAAGGGTATAAAAAAAACAAAAATCAGCTAAGCTGATTAAGATGGTGGAGGGGGACGGTTTCGAACCGCCGAACCCGATGGGAGCAGATTTACAGTCTGCCGCGTTTAGCCTCTTCGCTACCCCTCCAGTTATTTTGCTATTTAATTATAACAAAACAATATTTAAAAAGCAAGAATATTTTTTTGTAAATAAAACCTACCTTTAAAACTGCTCTTTAAAGCGCTTTTTATAAACTTTTTTCCAACATCGGATAACGATTTTTTTTAGTATATGATATAATCTTTTATGAAGGAAAAGAGGTATGTGAAATGAATATAGCTTTGATTGCTCATGATAAGAATAAAGAAGAGATGATTAAATTCGCAAAGAAACATCGTGAAGTGCTTTCAAAACATTCTCTCGTAGCTACAGGAACTACCGGAAAAAGAATTATTGAGTCTACCGGATTAGAAATCAAAAGATTTCGTTCTGGACCATTGGGCGGTGACCAAGAAATTGGTGCATCTTTAGCTAATGGTAATATCGATTTAATTTTCTTCTTTCGCGATCCACTTACAGCTCAACCACATGAACCTGATGTAAGTGCACTTTTAAGATTAGCGGATGTTTATAAAATTCCTCTAGCAACAAATCTTTCTACAGCGGAATTAATTGTTCACGCAATGGAATAATTCAATATAAAAGCCAAAATCTTTTGTCTTAAGAATTTTGGCTTTTTTTATTTAATAAAATTATCGGTATCATCATTTCATCTCTTAATAAACCTGCATGTGTTGCTTTATGCACATGACCGGCGTTTTGAAATCTGAAAGAATACTTGTCGATTGCTATTGCAAAATAATCTCCTAAAAAGCTTTTTGTTTTGGGGTTTATCTCTCCTGGTCCAAACAGTTTCATTTCAATTAAATCTTCGCTCTTATATAAAATATACTTATCACGAAAATGATAATTGAATCTTTCCACAAAACTTTCTTCTTCACCATCCTTAACGTAAAAAGCTGTTGCTCTTGATTCGACGGAAGGTAAGTGTCTCAGTTTACCCATAATGTCTTCATATTCCCATAGGTTAATACCCTCAATGTCAACTTGTCCGTGATCTGCGGTGACTATTACCAAGGTATCATGATCGATATTATTGGCTAAATACTCTAGACCGTCTTCAATTTCTTTGATATGGTTTTTTACCTTTAAATCCAAAGTTCCATATTCATGAAGATAGGTATCTAATTTATCCCAATAAGCATAAATATAATTCTTACCCGAATTTCTAGTTGCTTTTATTACTGATTCCACTTGATCTTTAATGGTCTTATGTTCTTTGATTCGAAACTCAGGAAAAATCTCAAAAGTATTTACATTATCATTAACAGATTTTATGCGGTCATAGATATTTGTATATTTAACGTACTTTTGGGAAATATTATAATCAAATTTTATATTTTCATCATAATAATCTTGATTTAGAAAGAATACAATACTCTTATCTACTTCTTTAACATATTGATTCCAACCAATCCAAGCGCTAGCAATCGGTGGTAGACCTGAAGTCGCTGTAGTAGTCGCAGCTACAGTAGTAGAAGGAAAAACTGTAGTTATGTCTCTTAATTTATTTTTTCTTAAGAATTTTGACTCATTTTTGTGTTTATTTAAAATTTCTGAACCCATCGCATCAATCAAATAGACCACTACATTACGGTAGTCTTTTTCTAATTCTAAATCTAAATCTTTTAGTGTAGGATAACCCAAGTTAACCTTATAATTTTTTAACACTGAATTCATTAGATTTAACAAAGAATTTTCATAATCAGGAAAAACAATATTTTTCATTTAAATCGCCTTTCTTGTTTTAGGTATAAACTTAACTTTGCTGTAAAGATAAGCTCCCAAAATAGCAGCTAATACATTACTAGCTAGCATTGCATACCAGATTCCTAAAGCACCTAATTCAGTATATCTATTCGCTAAAAGAATAAGCGGTAATCTAAATGCCCAAAGTCTCATAATCGCTAGAATAAAAGACTTTCTTGTTTCTCCGCTACCTTGGTAAGCGGATAAGAAATTTTGAAATATCGCCATTAGAGGTAAACCTATACCAATATAAAAGATATATTCTTCAGCGTATGATATTGTGACAGAATCTCTACTAAATAAAGATACAATACTACCACTTAAAGGTAATAGAATTCCTATTCCTACAGCCATCATTATGACTGATAAAATCATTCCTTCTCTTACAGTTCTTTTTGCTCTAGCAACATTCTCTGCGCCAACATTTTGAGCTATATATATAGCTACTATTGCCGATACAGCTGACACCGGAAACATAACTAATGAATTAATTCTGTTACCAATAAAAAACGCCGCTGATACATTATTGCCATAAGCATAGATTAATGAGTTTAAGATAACAAAGCCTACTGCTTGAATTGATTGTCCAGCTGAAGCCGGAATACCAATATTAAAAATATCTTTTACAACTGTTAGATTTAACTCTTTAAGATTAAAACTAGCTGTAACACTTTTTTTCGAAACTGTAGTAAAGTATATAACTGCAGGTAAAATTGCAACGTGAGCTAAAACGGTAGCTAAAGCTGCACCAAATACTCCCATATCAAGAACCAATACAAAGATAGGTGTTAAGATGATGTTCAACACGATTCCGATTGCATTAACAATAACCGGAGTTAAAGTATCACCTGTAGCTCTTCGAATTGCTTCAAACGCAAAAATTAAGAATAAAATCGGTAATTCAAAACTTCTAGTTCTTAAATATTGGATTGCAAAAGTCTTGTCAGTTCCTTCCGCACCCATGACATCAATAATATAGGGGGCTAAAACCCATGCTAAGACTGCAAAAAGAAGGCCGAGAAAAATTGATATATAAACGGTATTATTAGCGTATTTTTTTGCCATTTCATAATCTTTCTTACCGACATACTGACCAATCAGAGCATTACCAGCAACGCTTAAGCCCATCCCAAAGGAAATGAAAATAAAAAATATCGGCCAAGTTAAAGCAACAGCGCTTTGCATAGAGGTAGCTTGAGCGGCATCTCTAACCTGTCCTAAAAATATCCCGTCGACGATATCATGTAGGGTTTTAAGAATATTAACCAAAAAAACTGGAAAACTTAAATAGAGTAGTCCCCTCCAGATTGGTTTTTTAAATAAGATTAAATTCGTTTTTTTATCAACATTGTCGTTCATAATTCACCTAAAAATAAAGGTGGCGTACTGAAAATCAGTACGCCACGCAAATGCTATTTAGCATAGTAGATTGAAGTGGTGCCGAAAGCAGGAATTGAACCCGCAACCTACTGATTACAAGTCAGTTGCTCTACCAGATTGAGCTATTTCGGCGTGGTGGAGGTTGACGGGCTCGAACCGCCGACCCTCTGCTTGTAAGGCAGATGCTCTCCCAGCTGAGCTAAACCTCCGAATTTCACTCGCATAAAGATTTTACTATTTATTATTTATAATGTCAAGAAAAAAATCTATTAAAAATCAAATATTTTTATAGTTTTATCTATGTTGATTATAAAATAAAAATCTCGATTAAGCAAATATATAAATACTGTCAAAACTAGAAGGTCAGCACTACCACCAAAACTCAAAGATTTTTTTATGCACTCCTGATTAAGTTCATTAATTTCTTTAGTTGAATTAAGGTTAAGTTTTCTAAATTTTTCTTTAATTTGCTTATACTCATCAATATCAGAAATTCTTTTTAAAAGTGTTGAATCTTCAACATTTATGATTAGATTAACTAAAGCTTGAAACTTATCATGATCGCTTAAAGATTTTAATAGTTTCAATGTCCTTTGAACATTTAAAAATCCTGATAAAGTTTCACCTCTAACCCCAGGAAATTTATAATTCTGAAAAACTCTAAATCCGAATGTGTTACTTTCTTCTTTAATATTTTTAAGCAATTGATAACTAATGTCTTTGCTGATTTCAAAAATAGATCTCTGGTCATATCGAGAAATTTTAACTGCAAAACTGGTAATAATAATACCTAAGTTAAAAATAAGACCTTTGTATGCATTAATATTATTCGTCGCATCTAGCATTGCGTTTTCAGCTTTTAAACCTATAGTTTTTAGCGATAATATTACATTATCGTCAATCTCTTTGTCTAACATAAAAAAGAATAGTCTAATAAAGTAAGGTAGAATAGCATCCTTTGCTTTTAACATTAATGTGTAATCCATATCCTTATGACTTCCAGAAGTTTTTGGAGTAACTAATCCAAATTTGGGATGCAAATTTAACTCATGAAGTATACTCTCATCTACTATTTTATAAAGTATATCCGAGTAATATTCATCAACATTTTTCTTGATATACTCTATAAGTTCATCAAAAGAATGTTTTTTCTCTCTTATACATTCAGCAGCTAAGTTAGAACACAAATAACAAGATCTTTTCTTGTTTCTGCTTATATTTTCATTCTTTGTATAAATATCAATATCAACAAATCGACCTAGTGGATGAGTCTCTTCAATATTAACAGTTTGACTTTTAATTAGATTTGCTTTACCAAATTTAATTGGAATAATTAGATATGGGCCATCATCATTAAAATTATAATCATAAATGTTGTTATTAAACTCTTTAACTAAAAAAGAAAAAGCATTAATTATCAAATAGGCAAGATAGATGTTTTTGTTATCCCCAGGAATGTTAGCTTTTAAGCTTATTACTACCTCGTGATTAACTAAATATCTGCTTATATGCTCCGCTCTTTCTTCTCTTCCTCTAAGGATATTATCAAAACTTTTCATAATTAACTTTTCTAATACAATCTAAAATAGTTCCGTCACGATACTCAATATAACCAATGATTTCTGATGATTGTTTTAGTTTTTTAGGAACTCCTGTAATTCTATGAGATAAATCAAGAAGTTCTTTAATACTATATATCGGAAAACTGCTATCCTTTAGCTTTTCGAGCAAATCAACCCTTTTTGGATTTATTGCGATTCCTCTTTCAGTTAATAAAATATCTATATCTGTACCGGGAGTGGTGACTGTAGTTACCGCCTCTTTAATAATTGGTATTCTTGATTTGATTAAAGGTGATGTAATGATAGTTAAATCAGAACCATAAGAAATATCAGCGTGGCCGCCACTACCACCAATAATGTTTCCTAAGGAATCAGTAGTTACATTAACATTAAAATCTAAATCTATCTCTGTAGCTCCTAAAATAACAAAATCTAATTTATTACATACCGGATCCTTTTCAAAAGGATTACCATACTCACTAGCTGACATTGCTAAATGATTTGAATTTTTTGCGTATGACTTAACAGCATCTAAATCAAAACATTGAACATCATATAGTTTTTCAATCATTCCCTTTTCCAAAAGGTCTACATATGCTTTTGTTATCCCGCCAGAAGCAAAACCGCCGGTAACATTCTTTCTTATCATGATATCTTCAATATACTTAACTACAGCCAAAGAGGTTTTTCCAGCACCAGTTTGCATCGAAAATCCATTTTTAATCTTGCCTAGATAATCTAATAATAAGGCACAATCTTTAGCAATCTTTAAACCGATAGGATCTTTTGTAAGTTCAGTAGTACCTGAAACAATGCCTTTAGAATCGCCTATAGAATCAATTACCAAAACATAATCGACATAACCACTATCTATTTGATAATCGGATAATTCTTCGACGACATTATCAGTCACTAACACTACTGTTTTAGCGTATTCTACATCACTTATAGCATAACCTAAAGTCCCACAAGCGCTTTTTCCAATAGCACCTGTACCATTACCTTTTTTATCCACAGTTGGACAAGCAATAAAAGCAACGTCAATCTGTAAATCACCGCTTTCAATTGCTCTTGCTCGACCCCCATGAGTATTCATTATCAATTTCCCGGAAAGGTATCCTTGACCAATACAATCAGCAACAGCTCCATTTAAATAATTAGTATGAATATTGGTGATATTTTTATTTTTTATCAAGTCAACTAAGTTTGTATAACTTGGGAATATTGAACTTGGTGCTAAATGAAGATTCTTTAAATTTCTTTTTTTAATCTCTTCAGCGACTAACTGAATTACCTTGTCGCCGTTTCTTAAATGGTGGTGAAAAGATAAACACATATCAGACTTGATATTCACTTGATTAAACACAGCTTCTAAACTATCTAAAAAAACAGTTTTTGACTGTTTTTCTTTTTTATTAATCATTCTTCGCTTTTTTCCCAAATGATCTTCGCTGCTTACAAAAGCATTCAAAGAATCGGGAATATCTCTTTTTACTCCATTTATCATAAATAAAACTCCTAAATCAAACCGTATGACTTTGCATTTTCTAATATTCTTTTTGCTCTTGCAATAATTGGTTTATCAATCATTTTTCCTAAATATTGAAATGAGCCCTTATCTTTATTAGTCTCGCTTAGTTTAATAATTTCTTTAGCCCATAATATGTCTGATTCTTTGGGAGAAAATTCTGTATTGATAACTTCTAACTGATTGGGATGGATTGCGGTTTTCGCTTTCATCCCTAATTGATTAGCAAACTTCACATCTCTTAAAAGTCCCTCAGGATTATTTATATCTGTATAGGGTGTATCTATAGCGATTAAATTATTCGCCTTAGCCGCAAATATAACTTTAGAACGAGGGTATATTATCTCCTCTGAAGAATCGGTTCTTTTTATTTCTAAATCACTGGCTAAATCTTCTGCCCCTAAAAGAAGTCCGTAAAGCCTTTTGTTTTCGGCGATTTTTTCAACTTCATTGACAGCCTTAACCGTTTCGATTAAACCGATAACTTTGATTTTATTTGTTTTTTCACTATTTTCAAATTGACTTAAAATTAATTCAAGTTTAGGTAGTATTGAATAACTAATTTTTGGTAGTAAAAGAAAATCTATTCGGTTAGTTTTAAACAGTTCTAAGTCCTTTATAAAGTAATCTGATTCAATATCGTTAGTTCGTAGTATCACTTTCTTTGGTAAAACAGATGAAGTTTCTAAATAATGTTTAACCAAATTTCTAGCATTGACTTTTTCTTTAACACTAACCGCATCCTCTAAATCAAATATTATTCCGTCTGCAGGAAAAATATCAGCATTTTGTAACATTGAAGGATTATT
>Ga0172382_10003660_pt1 | contig 24131 bp, 21 predicted proteins | sample Leawel138RmetaG_FD_122245 | JGI IMG/M metagenome (GOLD analysis project Ga0172382, IMG submission 122245) | Leachate microbial communities from a municipal landfill in Southern Ontario, Canada - Leachate well 138R metaG | ecosystem: Engineered > Solid waste > Landfill > Unclassified | place... | reverse complement strand
CTTCTCAGAGCGTTTGGGGTCCATGCTGGGCATGGAAATCCTGAAGCAGAAGCCGGACAGCCGCGTGGTCCTCCTGGGGAAGGAGGGCGTGGAGACGGACGTCTCCACCCTCAACGCAGTCTGACGGTCTCCAGGTTCTGAGGCGCCCGGGTCTCGATGTTGAACTTCTTGTACAACGAGGACGCCAGGTCGGTGCACTTCCGGTCCTCGCCGTGACCGATGATGATACGGTCCGGCTTGGGATCCAGGGAAGAGATGTAGTTCATCAGCTGGCGACGGTCGGAGTGACCGGAGAACCCATCGATGGTCTCGGTGTTGATACGGATGTTCAGGTTGATGGGTGTGCCCTTCTCGGACATGGTGATCTCCTTCCGCCCCCTCTGTATCTGCCTACCGATGCTCCCTTCCGATTGGTAGCCCACGAAGAGCAACCAGTTGATGGGGTTGTCTGCCCAGGCCTTGAAGTACTCCAGCACCGGGCCGCCGTTCATCATGCCGGCCGTTGCCAGCACGATGCATGGGTCGGGGGAGTGACATATCTCCTCGCGCATGCTTTGGGAGTCCACCCGCTTGAAGATGTCGTTCAGGAAGGGGTTCTCACCCTGCTGGAAGATCTGCGTTCGCAATTGGCTGTTCAGGTACTCCGGATAGGCGGTATGGATGGCCGTGGCCTCCCATATCATCCCGTCCAGGTAGACCGGGACCTTGTCCAGCTTGCCGCTGCGGACCATCTCCTCGATGACCAGCATGACCTCCTGGGAACGGCCCACGGCGAAAACCGGGATGAGCACCTTGCCTCCCTTCTCCATGGCCCTGATGAGCACCTCCCGCATCTGCTTGGAGGCATCCACACGGCTGGGCTGGAAATCACTGTGCCCACCGTAGGTGGACTCGATGACCAGGGTCTCCAAGCGGGGGAAGCGGTTGTTGGTGGCGTTGAAAAGCCAGGTCTTCTCGAACTTCATGTCACCGGTGAAGGCGATGTTATGCAGGCCGTCCCCGATATGGAAATGGGAAACGGCGGAGCCGAGGATGTGACCAGCATTCTGGAAGGTTAGGCGGATGTCCGGGGAGATGTCTGTGGTCTCACCGTACTTCAGAGGTATGGTGTGCATCACCGCATCACGGATGTGGGATGAGTCGAAGGGACTCTTCCGGGCCTCTCCATATGAAACCTTCAATGAGTCTATGAGGAGGATGGACATCAGGTCCCGGGTGGGGGCGGTGCAATAGATCGGCCCGTCATAGCCGTATTTGTAAAGGACCGGCAAGAGGCCGCAATGGTCCAGGTGGGCATGGGTGATGACCACGGCGTCGATGGAGTCCAAAGGTTGCATCTCCGGCACGCTGAAGTAAGGGGAGGCCTCGCCGTTGGAGGGATCCATGCCACAGTCTATCAGTATCCGGCTCTCGCGGGTCTGGAGGAGGGTGGCGCTACGACCTACTTGTCGGAAACCGCCCAAGGCAGTCATGCGGATCCAATTCTCCCCATCCAAGGTGGGACGGGCTATCTTCCTGCCCACCTTCTTCAGGAACTCCTTCCTCTGGTCATGGTTCTGGCGCAGATAGTTCCGCACATCGGATACCGCCTTGGAAGGGATAGGCGGGGCGCGGACCACCTTAGGGGCCCATCCCACCTCCTTCTTGATCTCGTTCAGCAGGGCTCCGTGCTTCCCTATGACGATCCCAGGGGCGATGGCCTCGATGGTGACCTCACCGGTGTCGTGCTCGAAGAAGATGTCCACGATCTCCGCCTCGGCGGGGACCATCTCTCTGATCTTGGCCTCCACTTCGTCTGGGTTTGCAAGCATGGAGGGGTCGGGGCGGACGGCGATGCGCCTTCGCAGACCCTGTGCCAATTTCTTGATGATGAGGTTGTTGCCGGCGAACTTCTCCAGTTCCTTGGTGTATATCACCACCTCCGGCCCCTCGAATTCTATGGAGCTGATGTTGATGTCCGGGGGGACGATGCGACGCACCTGTTCCCGCAAACTCTCGAATAGCCTGTCGGTGTTCATGTTTAGACCCACTTCGGTAAAAAAACAACAGGAAGAAGTTTGATCAGTTGGGATATCTGAATCCCAACTCTTCGGTCCTGACCTTCAGATCCGCCTCGGGGATCTCGTTGAACCCCTTGTCGGTGATGGTCACGACCATCATGCCGTTGCCACTGGCGGAGTCCCGGCGCATGGAGGCGTTCAGACCGGCGATGGCCAAGTCGACGGCTCCCTGCAGGTCGAGGTCATCCCGGTAGCTGTTCTCCAGCACTCCCAAGGAGAATATGGAGCCTGAGCCTACGGAGACGTACTTGTCCTCAATGCTGCCACCGGCACCATCGATGCTGTAGACGTGTCCACCGTTACGGTCCCATCCGCCCACGATAAGGCCGACATAGAAGCCGCTGCGGACGATGTTGGCCACCAGGGTGGAAGCGGCCTTCACGGTCATGGGGGAGCCTTTCTTGAGACGGTACAGCTGCACCTCCGCCTTCACATATCGGGTAAGCAGCTGTGCGTGTCCCACCACGCCGGCTATGGTCATGCCCAGGTTGTCGTCGATCTTGAAGACCTTCTGGACTTCTTTGTGGGCAATGATGTTGCCCATGGTGGCCCTGCGCTCGGAAGCTAGGACCACGCCCTCGCTAGTCACGATACCTATCGTCGTGGTACCTGTTTTCAATGATTGATCATCCATGTATCTACACCTGCCAAAAGAGCATTAAGGTGAAAAGGTGAGCATTATAAACTCGATTATGTTGATAATTGACACATTATTTAAAGGTTTTTGATGTAAATAACATAATGCCTTAGCTCATGCCAGAGGTGCCCGGGGAAGGTTATTTAATCGCTCCCGACGTTCTTGGCAATGAGGTAGGTAGCGGATAAGACCTTTCCTGTTTATGCACTGGAGATGGCTGTGCTCCGAATCTTGAATCTGGGAGGGCTCTGCGCCAGGACTTTGTGCCTGCCTACCTCACCCTTTTCCTTCCAATTCCCCGATCCATGATTCCATCATCTTCAGCATCCCCCACATGGCCCCCGCTCCGCCCAGTGCCCCTGTTACCAGACGAAGAGGGTTGTTGGAGACGTGCTCAGTGAGGGCTTGCGCCCCTCCATCGACCACTATCGGTATCGCCATCAACGCTATCAGCCACCATGGTATGTCTGCCTTCCAGACCGTGGATATCAAGGCCGCGGCCACGAAACCTACCAAGATGCCTAAGTCCCGGGCGCAGATGGCCATCTGGTTGCCGTTCAGCTGCAGGCTGCGGTCCTCGATCTGATGGCAGAAATAGTCCCCCGCACGATAGATGCTGCCTGTGAAAGGGTCCATGCCATTCCAGAGCGAATCGTGGTCGATCACCCCCACCCTGCCGTCCAAGCCTCCTATGGATCCGTTCGGGGCCGAGAAAGCAGAAAAAATCACGACGATGAGGAGGCTTGCGAACACCAATGTCATGCACAGCGGCAAGGAGGGGCGGCCCATGTTCCCGCACATCCTCTCCAGTGCAGATAATTCTTGCCTATAGAAAGCCTATTTACGTTGGAGGGGGATGACATCCCCATGGAAGAACTGCCGCTGGAATTGCGGATACTGAAATCGTTCCACGGCCACCTAGGGCCCTATGTGGTCCTGGGATACAAGATGGGACGTATGGCCCGGGAGAAGTTCCCGGAAAAGATATATGCCAATGTCTACACCGGTAACAAACCCCCCCTGTCCTGCCTCGTGGACGGCATACAGATGTCTTCCTCCTGTACCCTGGGGAAAGGCAACATCACCGTGAACAAGGGCAGCTTCGCCATGGCCAACTTCATGGACGAGGTGGGCAACAAGATGGTGGTGGAACTGAAGAAGGAGATGCGGGAGAAAGTGGACCGGGAGATGGCCAAAGAGGGAGAGGAGGAACGCTCCCTGGAGCTTTTCCTCATGGACAACTCCCAACTCTTCGATGTCACCCAGACCGCGGTCAACCGCCCAACCCAGACGTTAACAGGAAGACGATGATGGCCGTGGGGAGGAGGACGGTGAACTTGCGCATGGCCACTGCCGCCCCTCCTCTGCCCATCAGATAGGTGGTCATGAAGGCGCTGATGAGACAGAGCTCCACCAAGTAGAGCCCCAAGACCATGCTCAGGCCCCCTAATCCGGAGAAGCCGCCATTTATGAGCGGTATCATCATGGAGGAGCTGATCCCCAAAATGAGGGGTGCGAACACCGCCGCCGTGCCGTTCATCATATCCATCATACCTCTCAACTGGTTCTGGATGTTCTTTCTCACCGTCGCTTGGCTCTGCAGCATCCTCCCCATGTTAACGCACAGGCTGCCGGCGGCGCGAGGGTCCTTCTCCGCCGAACGGGAAACGGCAGCATAGGCTGATGCCAGAGACCCGGATATCGGGGCGAGGGTTTTCTGCAGCACCCTCCTCTCGTCATCCCTCCCTAGACGGACACCGTTGGATATCTCCTGCCAGACCTGACGGCCTTCTGACTGGTCCGGCAACGACTGCTCCAATGCGGAGAACAACGGCTCACCGGAGAGCATGCGGTTACCCACCTCCAGGAGGGAATCCCGCAAGCATTCCGCAGTCTTCTCCTTCTCTTGGGTCTGTTTCGCTGACGGTCGGGAGAATAGATGTGCGGCCAAGGAGGGCAATGCCAGGGAGCTCATCAAGGCCAAGGCGGCATCGTTGGTTATTAAATATACCGCCAATGCCGATGGAGGCATCGCCAGCAACCACAGGAAAGGCTTCAGCCCCTTGATCCCAGAGGATTCCCTGAAGGGGTTGGTGCGCACCAAGTGCAGCAAGTAGACAGAGGCCACCAAAGGTACGGCAACCAGGATGAGGGCGGGAAGGACGGACCCCATGACCGCGGAACCTTCCATGCCGGAGAAGCTCAGCAGAGGCAACAGCGACATGGCGATGACCGGGACCATCACCACCAGGCTGAAGATCACCATGGCCGGGACATTGAGCCCCGCGCAGTATGCATCACCCATCTCCCTGAGCCCGATGGTCACGCTCTCGTTGGCGTCATCCACCATCCTCTGCCTCTCCCCTCCCTCCACCTCACAAGCGGCCATGAGAAGGTTGAGGGAGCGACGGACCGGTGAAAGTCCGGTGGCGAGTTCACGGCTGGACCGCATCATGGCTTCTTTGATGTCCTGCTCTTTTCGGGTGTCCACCCTCCATGCGGCATCCTGCAGCATTCTGTGGAGGTAGCTGTCGCCCTCCTCCGAGACATTTCTGACCGCCAGATCCAATGAGCCGTATTGACTGATGGACACCCCCATGGCCCCGATGATCTCCGGGGCTTGGTTCAAGACCATCTCTGGCCGCATCCTGGAACTGTCCTGCCTCCACATGACCAAGGCGGTGGATGTCAAGAGAGGCGCCAACAGGACCGCGGGGGCGAAAGCTAAAACCTTTGCACCCACCAGAAGATAGGCTGCGACCATCACCGATATGGCCAATGCCATTCCGGCGGTGCATATTCGGGAGGCCTGCATGGCATCATGCCTGCATGCGCCCATGCGGATGAACAGCGCATCGATGCCGAAATTGCTCATTGCTCTATTGGATGGCAATACCGTTCACTCTCCCGAACCATTCCTGGAACCCCTTCAGCACCGTGGCAGGTTCACCGCTCCCGGACTCCAAGTGCCTCCACATGAACTCATTGGCTCGACATACCCATTCCGGAGCCAGGAAATCCTGCTGATGCTTCACCTGCATCTGGTGCAGGAACTCCCGCATATCGCCTCGGAGAGCGATGTTCTCCAAAGCCTCCGGCACACTCATGTTCAATGCGGCGGCGGCCTTGGAGATCAGGGGCGATGGTTGAGTACTGTGCGTCCAGCCCGGTCCGGCATAAGCTACCAGATCCTGGAAGTTGCCTGGCTCACCCACAGGTGTGGCCAGTTGCATGAGCCGACGAGATTGCCTACGGGAACCCTTGGGCCGATAAAGCCCCATGGAGATCACTACATCCGTGGCCATGAATGACTCCGGAGGCACCTGAAGGTCATGCACCACACGCTCGTAGAGGGACTCCGCAGAATCTCCGTGAATGGTTCCCAGGACAGAGCTTCCTGCCCTTCCGGCCCGCATGCTCTGATAAAGGGTGCGGGCCTCGTCACCCCTGACTTCACCTAGGACGATGGAGGATTCCCCCAGCCTGAGGGAGACCCGCAGGGCCTCCTCCGCCCTCTCCACGGCGTTCCTGCCCCGACGTTCATCGATGAGCATGGATTGGACCTTGTATCCCATCCTCTGCATCATCTGCACCGGCAGCTCGCTGGTGTCCTCGATGGTCAATATCCTCTGTGACAAGGGGAACTCGAAGAGCAGCGCGGATAGGAGGGAGCTCTTGCCTGCACCTCTGGCGCCACATATCAGGAAAGTGGATTTGGCGTCCACCAGGAAAGACAGCAGACCGGCCGTCCAATGGTCCATTGTGCCATTGTTCAACAGTCTTGTGAGCGTCCAAGGCTGACGGGAGTGCTTGCGTATGGCCATAGCTAATCCCACCGGACTCATGGGAGGAGCCATGACTGTGGCCCGGCAGTCGAAACCGCTGATGTCGGTCTCCAATACCGGGTTGATCTCCGAGAATGGGAGCCCAGACTCCCTCTTGAGACGGGAAACCAGACACTCCAGCTCCCGACTCTCGGCCATGAGGTTGCTGCGGCACCTCACCTGGGAGTTGAAGAAACTGATGCCGCTTAAAGTGACATGTATGGGATTCTGATCGCAGGGGGCATCCACATAGATGTCCTCCAAGCGGGGATCGCTCATCAACAGCTCGAATATGCCCATGCCCAAAGTGTAACGGCAGACCAGGCTGGAGAGCTCTTCCACGCGCGCATCCATCTCCGCAGCGTCTTCTCCCAACCCCACCTTCATATCCCTCGCCCTCTGCACCAGCATGGATCTGGCGAGATGACGGATCCGGTCCCGTCCTGGTTCCGGGCCCAGCTCTTGCACGGGCAGGTCACGGATACGTTCGATGATGTCGTTCACCAAACGAGAGGTCTTCCGGTCCAAACCGTACTCGAACGGCGTGATGTAGTATTCCACCTGCCCATCGGGACAATTCAATATACGCACCTCGGCCCCATCCAGCTTGTAGCTCTCCAGGACCTCACCTTGGGATGACTCCGTCAACATCCAACAGTCTGAGTACACCGGTTTGCTCCTAGAATAGTTAGCGGCCAGCTTCTGGATGCTGCGGGAGATGTCCGGCTTGATCTCCGGATTGGGCAGCTCTGCCCTCCTCAGCCCCGGCACAGGGGTCTGGATGGTTTCAGACACGATCTCTGGCATCCTCAGACCTCCAATACATGGTAGGCTAACCTATGGATGCGGCTGGCAGTGGATTGATGGATGTAGTCGATACGGTCCAGGTTCTCCAATGAGGTGCGTACGCAACGATGGCAACGTTCATCGAAGTGATCCACCCGGGAGAGGAGGTTGCGGGCCGTTTCGGTCACCGGGTCGGGCATGGTCCTCCATATGGCCCCGAATAGAAGCTCTGGGTTCACAGGACAATCCTTGCATTTCTTGGTGGAGCCCGGCGAGGCCACCAGTCCGACACAAGCGGACGATAGTTTGGACAGTTCTTTCAAGGCCTCCAGGGCATCGCCGTGGTATTCCTTGTCGATCCCTCGCCGCAGGATGAGTCTGTCCACATCACTTTGGTCCATCAAAACTCGGGAGAGGTTCTTGATGCAGGATTCGTCTTCCAGGTCAGATTCGTAGATACATCCTTCACAACGCACTATGAGGATCCTTCCGTTCCTGACACCCTCGCAATACGACTGGTTCCTCCTGGGCTTCTTCTTATTGATGATTCTGAACATATTGCTCCCGTAACTTCCACGTCGGTGCAACACATATACTGCTGGACTACGATTAGGCTACATTCGACAGCGTTATTAGCCCGTTGACTCATGCTTGGCTGTGGAATTACTTGCGCCCGCTGGTTCGTTCTCCTCCTTGCGAGCGGCCATCGAAGGGGGAGCCGATGCTGTATACATGGGCGGTCAGAGCTTCAGCGCCCGACAATACGCCCAGAACTTCAGCGACCGGGAGCTTAAGGAAGCGGTCGAACTGGCGCACCAGAATGGTGTGAAGGCCTATGTGGCGGTAAACACCCTCATCAAGGATGGTGAGATGGCGGCAGCGAGGCGTTTCGTCCGTTATCTGCAGGAAATCGGTACGGACGCCGTGATATTGCAGGACGTGGGTCTGCTGGATTCCATTATGGATTTGCAGATTGAGAAACATGCATCCACCCAGATGGGCATCCACTCCCGGGAGGGTCTGCATTGGGCACATGAGAACGGAATCAGTCGGGTCATCCTCGCCCGAGAGCTGAGCTTGGACGAGCTGGCCCACTTGGGAGACGATTCGCCGGTGGAACTGGAGGTCTTCGTGCATGGCGCCCTTTGCTACTGCATCTCAGGTCAGTGCCTGTTCTCGTCCATGGTCGGGGGCAGGAGCGGGAATAGGGGGGCGTGTGCCCAACCTTGCCGCAAGCCGTACCGGATGGGGAGGCGGGATGGATTCCTACTCAGCACCAAGGACTTGAACTACTTGGATATCCTCCCAGAGTTACAAAGGATAGGCATCCACTCTGTGAAGCTGGAGGGCAGGATGAGGGGTGAATCATATACCGGGACCGTGTCCTCATGCTATTCTCATGCCCTGCGCGGATTGGAGGTGGGGTCCACCGGTGAGCAATTGGATGCATCGAAGCGTTGGGATCTGGAAACGGTCTTCAACCGAGGCATGGGAACCGGGTATCTGCATTATCCCGAACCGGTTGTGAACAGCCTGTACGCCGACAACCGGGGGATGCCGATGGGTCAGGTGAAGGTCGAAGACGGCCTCCTTGGACTCGATCCTGGACATGTCCTGCCCGGGGACGGTTTGGCCCTCTACCGAGGGAATGAGAAGATGGGGGGCCTGAGGGTGGTGGATCCGTCTCAGGTCCAACTGCCTTTCCGCATCCCCGACGGCATGTATGACCTCTTCCGGAACAGCAGTCTCCGGATATCCTCTTGGAAGAAAGAGCGTTCCGATACAAGAAAGGCGGAGAAACCCTCCGGAAAAGTCACGGCATCGGAGAATACGGGCTCACCGCGAAAGAAAAACAAGGGGGAGCTGTCATTCTATGTATCCTCCATAAAATGTTTGGAGGCCGTGCTGCCTTATGCTGACCGGGTGTACTACGAATCAAACCGGTCCCTCCCAGAAGCATCTGACCTGTGCCGGAGCCAGGGATTGGAGATGGTGGCCATACTATCCAGGTTCGATCCCCTGGGTGCGGAAGATGTCCCCGACATGCCTTTGATGGTGAACAACCTGGATCAATACCAGCGTCACCATTCCGCAAGACTCTATGCCAGCCACCACTTGAACCTCTTCAATTCCAACTTCCCTTTGCCGGTTCATCAAGCGACCATCTCTCCAGAACTCTGTCGGGAAGAGGTCGGTGTCCTCAGCCGTCGCTACTCTGGGAGGCTGGAGCAGATGGTCTTCGGCCGTTTGGAGCTCATGGTCACCCGTGACCCGGAGATGGATGACGGTACGCTGCAAGATGAGAGAGGTTACAGATTCCCAGTGTACAGGGACCGTTTCGGTTATTCCCATATATTGAACTCTGCCGACCTCATGCTCCTGGAACACCTGCATGAATTGGATGGCATGAGCATAGACTCCTTTGGCATCGACCTGCGTCGCCGGCCTGTAAGACTGGCATCCTTGGTGGCAAAAGCATTCCGCGATCGGGATTTGGGATGCCGAAGGGAGATACGGTCAGCCTGCGGCCAGGTCACCTATGGGCACTATCTCCGCGGAGTCTGATAGCTTAGATGTAGCCTCATCATTTAATTGCCCGGAGCCAAGTCTTTGAGAAGATGATACGGGATAGGAAAGCGGAGGGAGGTTTCTTCGAGGCCATCGTGGCCATGATGATCGTGACTGTTGCGGTCACAGCCCTCTTCGGCCATCTGGTGAGTTGGAATCAATCCCTGGACCATCCTGAAGATTATCTGCCAGCCTTCCTGGAGCTGGAGATCCGTTTCACTGATGACGGGCTGTCACCAGAGGGAGCGGAATCCCTGATGAACAACATTTTGGAAAAGGACGAAGTCACAGCGGTGGCCTTGGAACTGAGCTTGGCATCCCAGGATGGAGTCATCGTTTGGAGGTGCGTCATAGGTGAGCCTGGGATTGGCGATGTCCATTCCTCCCGGGCATCCCAGCTGATTGATTGCCCAGGGGGCGAGCGCTTGCCGGCCTCCTACCTGTTGACGGTGTGGCATGTGGATTGACAAGAAGGGATTGGCATCCATGCTGGATGCAGTGGTCTTCACCATTATCGTAGGATTGCTGGTGATCAATGTAGTCCTCCCCTCCATGAATGAGGAGAGGGTGGTTCTGGACATTGCATCCGTGCATGACGACATGTTGCTGCTGCGCTTCAATGCCGCTGAACTCTATCCGGAGTTGGGGAACATCAGCCTTACAGTCGCGGAACTCGCTGCCCTTCAGGTAAGCAAAGGCTTGGATGAGGATTTCGTGGTGTTGCTGAGCCGTTGCATGGACGCCTTGCTGGGAAGAGGCGTGCTTTGGATGGCGACATTCGAGTATCGAGGTTCAACCATCCTCATGGGATTTCCAGGCATGGATCAACTCGAAGACGTCAGTATGACACTCCGGTCGATTACCATAGCCACCGGGGAGACGGTGGTTTCCCGCCTATACGTCTGAGTTCAGGCACCGAACTTGGTGGAACGGTTGGCCATGTCCATCAACACCGGGAGCAGGTCGCATCCCCGCAGTCGTCCCAGACGTCCGTATGCGCAGTCAGCCTCGTTGAAGGATTGGCATCGGTCCTGGACCAATCCCTGAGTGTAGATGGTTAACGGAACCGGGTCACCTGTGTGGTCGCCAGCATCCACGGGGGTGCAGTGGTCGGCAGTGAATGCCACCACCATGTCATCCTCCAATCTCTCCCGGATATATGCGGCCATGGTATCGAGCCTCCTCACCACCTTCAGCTTTTCCTCAGCATGGCCATCGTGACCGGTGAGGTCGGGGGCTTTGATGTTCATGAGTACGAAGTCGTATTCCTTCAGGGCACTCAGAGCCGCCTCTGCCTTGGCGATCATATCGGTGTCCAACCCCCCGGTGCAGGCTTCGGGGACATCCAGGACGTCCAAGCCACAAATGCCACAGATTCCTTTGATCATTCCCACTCCAGCGACGCACGCCGCTTTCATCCCGTGCTTCTGAGGGAAGGGGTCGATGTCCGGGAAGGAGCCGGCGCCACGGGGCAGTAGTATGTTGGCTTCTGGCAGACCCTCCTGCCGACGACGCTGGTTCACAGGATGGTCTTTCCAAATCTCATATGACCTTCGAACGAACTCGTTCACCACCCGGGCCGTGAGGTCCGCTCCCGGGCTTAATGGACGGGATTCCAGGACAGGGCCCATCTCGTGCGGGTCGGCATCGCTGACATCGGCACTCAACCCCGGACCACGAAGCAACAGGGCCGCCCTGTGCTCCGTCCCTTGCCGTACATGGACCTCGATTCCCTGGATGGTCATGCCTTGGAGGGCATTCACCAGCTCCACGGTATCTGGCTCCTTCACCCTCCCAGCACGACGGTCCACAACGTTCATGGCCTCATCCACGGTGGAGAAGTTGCATCGGAACGCCACATCGCCCTTTCGACCTACCAGACCAATGCCAGCGGCCTCGAAAGGACCACGGCCTTTGTAAACAGAATAGGGTTCGTAACCTAGGAGGGAAAGATGGGATGTATCGCTTCCAGGACGGACACCAGGGGATATCAGGTCCATTATGCCGCTGGAACCATTCTGTGCGAACCAATCCAGATTCGGTGTTTCAGCCACCTGGAGAGGAGTCAAGCCCCCTAAGGAACGACATCCTCTATCTCCCAAGCCGTCCATCACCACCACGAGTATCCTCTTCTTCATCATTCCCCTCACTCCCGGGTCCTTTTTAGCAGCCAAGCCATGTTCTCAGCCATACGCTTGATGGTGCTGACGCCTTCCTGGTCCTTCTGGAAATCCCCCGGTTGCAATGAGAGGGTCATGTTCCAATAAGTGGAACCAGGCACAACCATGTCACTTATGAGGAAGAAATGGTTGATGCTGTCCAGGACATGCATGGCACCGGTGCGACGTACTGCACAGACAGCGGCTCCAATCTTTCGACTGAGGAAGTTGCCGTTGGAACGGGAGACATACCCGCACCTGTCGATCAGGGCCTTGGTCTCCGTGCTCAGATCAGCGAAGTAAGTGGGCGATCCTATGATTATACCGTCCGCCTCCCTGATTTTTTCTATGAAAGTGTTCATCTTGTCGTCGTCGAAAGCGCAACGCATGTCCTGTTTCTTACGACAAACGCCACAGGCTTGACAGCCTCGGAGAAGGTTCCCTCCTAATTGAATGAATTCGGTCTCGATCCCTTCCATCTCCAAGACCGCGAGGGCCTCCTTGATCATCGCCGCTGTATTCCCGTTCTGGCGCGGGCTACCGTTGAATGCCACCACTTTCATGTTCAGACCCTCCGTTTCTAGTTCCCCTGAGATGCATGTATGCATAAAACTTTGATGCTCCTGTTAGGGGCGTCTTTGAATCGACATAGCCAACTTTAATATCCCTTCACAATTTTACTTCGTCGATGATGGACGTGATATTGGTCCTGTTGCCCCTGGCGATTTCGTTCCTGGTCCTTTCGGGGTTGCTGTACCTGTCCCTGCGCCGGGAGCCCACTGAGCTGAACGAATTGCTCAGTTTCGTCATAAGTTTCGTCCTCATCATGTTGATATCTTTCCTCTTGGAACTACTGTATGATGTCAAGGACATCATGATGGTTTGGAATGTCACCTATTACATAGGTTTTGTAGGTGCACTGATTTGTATCATCATCTTCAGCATGAAGGTCCTGGACATGCGCTTCTGGTTACGCCCGAAGCACATCTGGATAATCTTAGCCGTTCCAGTATTATGCTTGGTCATCCTGATGACAGACCCTTTCCTGGGACTGTACTACGAATCCATAGACGTCGCCGGTTTCGGCCCGTTCCTGTACCTGAAGACCACGCCCGGCATAGGATTCTACCTCTTCATGGTTTTCGGGATAATCCTGGTTTTGTTCTTGCTCCATGCTTTGATTAAGGAATACTTCAGTGCTGTGAAACCGAATCTTGATTCCATCATTGTGCTCCTATTCATCCCGGTGATCCTCAATCTAAACCTTTTTACCGTCCATCTTCTGGGACAACCCCTCCCTAGTACCTATAGCTCGATGATCTTGACCACGGCGCTCATCGTCATATTCTATGTGTTCACCAAGCACATGGAGGTTAGGGTCAGCTCCCCCACGTACAGACATGTTTTAAAAGACCTTGAGACCGGCATCGTCGTCCTGGACATGAAGGACCACATCCTATATTTGAACAGGGAGGCCAGGAAGAACCTGGGATTGAACAAAGGAGAGAAGCTGCCTGTCCATCTCCAGGACTTGGTTATGTCGCACCTCGATGACATCACCAGTCAGGAAGTGAGGTTCGATGTGGAAGGAAAGAGACGATACTTCGATGTGAAGATCGAGAACCTCAAAGACGGAGAGGAGCAATGCAAGGCGCGGCTGGTTATCATGAATGATGTGACCGATCAGGTCGTAGCTCGGGAGAACCTCCTAGGCATACAGGAGAAGCTGACCATCCTCTCCAGCATCACCAAGCATGATATCGCCAACCAATTGGCAGTCATCCTTGGATACGGTGAGCTCCTCAGAGACCATCCCGGCATAGACGAAACTTGCCTCCACCGGCTGGATGCCATGATGCGGGCCGCCGAATCCATCCGCCTTCAGACCGAGTTCATGCGAGACTACCAGAACGTAGGGAAGAACCTTCCGCAATGGCAATCCCTGTCGGAGATGCTGCACAGGGGCTTCGAACAGATGGACACCGGCGACATCAGATTCCGCTTCGAAGGTGATGAGGTGGAGATTTTTGCTGACCCCATGTTGGAGAAGGTTTTCATGAATTTAATCGGGAACACCGTGCAGCACTCCCAGAACGCCACCTCAGTCGTCACCAGCCTGGATGAGAGGGGCGAACACCTGCTCATAATCTATACTGACGATGGGGTGGGCATACCGGTCGAGGAGAAGGAATTGATCTTTGACAGCGACTTCGGCAAAGGCACCGGACTGGGCCTGTTCCTGTCTCGAACCATCCTGAAGATGACCGACATGGAGATCTGGGAAGAGGGAGAACCCAGCAAGGGCGTCCGCTTCGTCATTCGTGTCCCATCAGAGGGGTATCGTTTCGTCAGCAACTCCTGATTTCCTCACCACATCTCAACACCATTCAGGCCAATATCATACAATATCCTAGATGCTGTTGCCAATTTTCTTCGCCCTGTGTCCTGCCACTTGGTCTTCATGATAACCATAGGTGTTTCTTATACTACCCTCGTCAATTGGAGGAGAAAATGATCCAATGTCAGGATCAGGCCGTCTTTGGGATTAGGGTATGATTTGAATCGAACCATATGTCCTCATCCGCTTGAATCGTCAATAAAAGATGTAAATGGGTTTGTGGAAGAATCAGGCATCTGGCCAAAGCTCGTGCGACATCTCCCTTAGACGGTATTTTTGAATCTTCCCGGAGGCAGTCATGGGATAGGAATCCACGAAAGCAACGTACTTCGGAATCTTGTACCAAGCGATCTTTCCACGGCAGAAGTCCTTCACATCGTCTTCGGTCATGGTGGTTCCTTTCTTGAGGATGATAAAGGCTCCGGGCTGCTCCCCGTACTTCACGCTGGGGACGCCCACGACCTGGACATCCTGTATTCCAGACATGCCATGGATGAAGTCCTCCACCTCTTTGGGATAGATGTTCTCACCGCCCCGGATGATCATGTCCTTGATACGACCGGTGATGGCGAAGTACCCCTCCTCGTCGCAGACCCCTAGGTCACCTGAGTGCAACCAACCATGGGCATCGATGGCCTTGGAGGTCTCCACCGGCATGTTGTAGTAGCCCTTCATGACGTTGTAACCTCGGCAGCACACCTCTCCATGCACACCGGGAGGACAATGCTCACCGGTCTCAGGGTTTATTATGGCCACCTCCACACCGGGCATGGCCTTACCGACAGTGGTGCACTTGCGGTTGATGTCCGGTTCGCTGTACATGGTCTGGGTCATGCCTGGTGATGATTCCGTGAGCCCATAGACTATGGTGACCTCGCTCATGTTCATCTTCTCCACCGATTCCCGCATGGTCTTCACCGGGCAGGGCGAACCGGCCATTATACCGGTACGCAGGGTGCTGAAATCGAACTTGTTGAACAGGGGATGGTCCATCATGGCGATGAACATGGTGGGCACACCATACACTGCGGTGCACCTCTCTTTCTCCACCGAGGTCATGACCATCACCGGGTCGTACTGCTCCAGGATGACCATGGTGGAGGCATGGTTGATACAGGCCAACACACCGAGCACACACCCGAAGCAATGGAACAAAGGCACCGGTATGCATACCCGGTCGGAGACGCTGAAATTCTGGTTGTGGCCAATCCAATAACCGTTGTTGCCGATGTTATGATGGGTGAGCATCACCCCTTTGGGGAAGCCTGTTGTTCCAGACGTGTACTGCATGTTGACCACATCGTGGCAGTCAACCAAGGCCTTGGCCTCCTCGTACTCCTCGTCGCTGACTTGGCAGGCCAGGGACATCAACTCCGTTAGGGAGTACATTCCACGGTGCTTCTCCGGTCCGAGGAATATCGCCCGTCTCAGATGTGGATAACGCTCAGAATGCAATGCATCCCTGGGCTGGGTTTTGAGCTCTGGTACCAATTCATAGAGGGTGTTCACATAGTCGGTGTCCCGGTATCCATCGATGAGAACGATGTTCTCAGTCTCGGATTGCCGCAGGATGTAGTCTATCTCCGCCGACTTGTAGTTGATGTTTATGGTCAGGAGTATGGCACCGATACGGGCGGTGGCGAACTGGAATGTGACCCAATGGGGCACGTTGGTGGCCCAGATGGCCAGTTTGTCACCCCTTTTCACGCCTAAAGCTAGAAGACCCTTTGCCAAGGTATCGACGATCCGGGAGAACTCCGTCCAAGTCTGACGGTAATCCCGGTCCACGTAGACGACGGCATCGCCGTCCGGGTTCTTGGCCACGGCTTCGTCCAACAGTACTCCGAGCGTCGCTTCTCTGGTGATGTCCGGTCTGGTCATGGCCGCACCTCTAGATGGGAAGGTAGATGACGGCATAGATCTCCGCCGACTCCGGCCCTCTGGCTCCCAGATGGTGGGGCACCAACGAGTTGTAGTACAGAGAGTCCCCGGGCCCCAGGAGATACTCCTCTTTGCCGTATACCAGCTCCACCTCTCCGGAGAGTACAATGATGAACTCCTCACCCTCATGCGAGGAGAGGGACTTCTCATCGGCAGGGTCGATACGGATGTACAGGGGCTCCATGTGCCGGTCGGTCTTGTTCTTGCCCAAGGGGAAATAATGGTATGGTCCGGCTCCCCCTTTGTGGGATGCCGTCTCTTCCTTGCGGTCCTGACTACGTATGATGAGCGGATCGGGAACGAATTGGTCGTCCATGAAAGTCCCCAGCCTCTGACCTAAAGCCCTGGAGAGACGTATGAGCACGGATATGGGAGGATAGCTTTCCCCTTTTTCCGTTCTCTCCACTACATCCAGGTCCAAGCCGGAGTTCTTGGCCAGGTCCTCGATGCTCAATCCCAGTTTCTCGCGGTAAGACCGCACCCTCGTTCCCAATTTTGCTGTGGCGTTCATGGTTAAGCACCCAATCTCACGTTCGCGGAGGTCACCGCGCGCAAACCTGCAGACCTTCCCCCGAAGGGGCTGATGACATAAAAATATAGCCGGGGAGGGGGCAGGAGCCCCCTCTGGCTTAACAGGGTTCAGAGGTTCTGTCGCACCCAATCCTGAGCCGCGAGATAGACTTTCCTGTTCATATCCACCAGCTTGGGCTTATTGGTGAAACTCTCATCCAGAGCCGCGAGGACGACATCTTCGTCCACCTTCACCAGGCCCAGGGCCTGCAGGGCACCCAGGAACGCAGTGTTGGCCGCCTTGGGGACACCACAGTCAGTGGCCAGGTCCTTGGCGGGGAAGAACAAGACGCGGACCCCTTAAGGAGGTTGAGCTTCTGATTTGACAGAGGCTTCACAGAGAGCGACGCCCCCGGGAGCAACTGTGGGCAGGAAACGTTCCCAAGAGGGCTGGTTCATGGCCACCAAGACATGGGGGCTGTCGACAACGGGAGAACCTACCTCCTTACCGGCCAGGACCACGGCGCAGGATGCTGAACCGCCTCTCTGCTCTGGGCCGTAACTGGGGAACCAAGACACATATCGACCGGATTGGCTGGCAGCCTTGGCTATGACCAAACCGAGACTCAGCACACCTTGACCCCCGAAACCGGAGAACTTCATGCGCCATTCCGGGAATGCAGCGTCATAGACGACGGCCTTCCCGCCCTCATCCGCTTCGATCAGGTCCTGCACCTCCAAGGATGAAGACTCATAATGACTGACCATGGGCTCGTCCAGGTCACGGAAGCGCCCTAACGGGAACACCGCCTCCATCTGTTCCGTCACGAAATCGGCCGCCTTCACGGCATCGGCCCGCATATTGGTGGGACAGGGGGAGAGTATCTCCACGAAGGCGAATCCTTTCCCCTCCTTCTGAATCTCCAGAGCACGGCGGATGGCCTTCTTGGCCTGCATGATGCGCTTGGTGTCCGCCACCGAGACCCTCTCTATGAAACGGGGAGCGTCCAGTTGATCGAAGATCTCACACACCTTCAAGGGGCTACCCATATGGGTGACGTCACGGCCACGGGGGGAGGTGGTGGTCTTCTGGTCAGGCAGGGTGGTGGGTGCCATCTGCCCCCCCGTCATGGCATAGAGGGCGTTGTTCACGAAGAACAATGCGAAATGCTCGCCACGATTGGCGGCTTGGAAGGCATTGTTGAAACCGATTGCTCCTAAATCTCCATCGCCTTGGTAGGCTATGACGTACTTGTCGGGAAGCACCCGGCTGAGACCGGTGGCCACGGCAGAGGCGCGTCCATGAGGAGCAGCTACATTCCCACAGTCGAGGTAGTAGTAGCAGAAGGCGGCGCAACCCACGGGGCTGACGAAAACCGTGTCGTCCTGCATGCCCATCTCGGCCATGGCTTCGGCTATCAGTTTCTGGATGATGCCGTGTCCGCAACCGGCGCAGTAATGGGTGGTGCGTCCACCGTCCTTGCGTTCAAAGGTGGGGTAAAAACCTTGGGCGCGTTTCATCATGCCTTCACCCCCATCATCTCCCGGGCCTTCTCCTTGATGGCCTCCATACGGATGAGGTTCCCGCCCATGCGGTTTATGAGCTCCACCTGACCCCTTCCCTCACAGGGCAGATGCAATAGAACGTCATCCCGGTACTGCCCGTTGCTGAGCTCGGCCACCAGCACCTTCTTTCCAGCTGCCGCTTGTGCCAATTCCTCCTTGGGGAATGGGAATAGGGTTATGGGACGGAAGAGGCCGGCCTTGACTCCTTCCTTGCGGAGCTCATCGACGGCGGAGAGGGCGATGCGGGCACAGGACCCATAAGCGGTGATTATGATGTCCGCATCCTCTGTGAGGTAGCTCTGAGCCTGAGTATCGGCCGCCATGGATTCATATTTCCTCTGGAGCATCCAGTTGTGTTCCTCCTGCAGGTCGATCTGCAGGTAGATGGAGGCAATGAGGTTCTGACGGGTCTCGGCATCACCACGAACGCACCAATCCTTGGTGTCAGGGACCTGCAGCTGACCTTCCGGAAGCTCCAGGGATTCCATCATCTGACCGAGGACGGCGTCTGCCAGGACAATGGCCGGGTTCCGGTATTTGAACGCCAGTTCAAAGGCCCGGATCGTCAGGTCGCACATTTCCTGCACAGAGGCGGGCGCCAGAACGATGCATTTATAGTTGCCATGTCCGCCAGCTTTTACTGCTTGGTCGTAGTCCCCCTGCTCAGGCCCGATGTTGCCCAAGCCGGGACCGGTCCTCTGCACGTCCACAACGACGGCCGGGAGCTGCGCCCCTGCAAGGTAAGACAATCCTTCCTGCATGAGGCTCATGCCCGGGCCGGAAGATGCGGACATGCATCTCTTTCCAGCGCTGGCGGCCCCATACATCATGTTGATGGAACCGGTCTCGCATTCCGCCTGCAGGAAAACCTTGCCCATCTGCGGCAGCATGTCCGCGGCAGCGTGGGCGATTTCTGATGCCGGGGTGATGGGATAGCCGAAATAAGCGTCGCAACCAGCATACAGCGCGCCGATCATGACTGCCTCGTTGCCCTTGACGAACTTCTTCATGCTTTGACCTCTCTATCGGGATTGTGAACCTCTATGGCAAATGGTTCGGGACAGTTATAGAAACAGATGGCGCATCCGCTGCAACCTTGGCCAGTGTATCTAGCGGTGCGGAAACCCTGCACGTTGATATGATCTGAAAGTTCCAGGACATTCCGGGGGCAGGCATGTATGCATCGCCCGCAACCCTTGCATTCGTCTTGAATTATGACGGGGTATGGTCCGTCCTTCTTCCCTTCACCGCTCATGCCCCGAAAATCAATCCAGCATACTTAAAGATTCACGGTCTACAAGATGCTCATCAGAACACGGTGAAGATCAATATGCAGATGACTAGATTCATCGCTGTCACCGGCAGGCCTATGAGCATGAATCGCCAGAAGTCTATTTCCTGTCCCAGCCTCTCCGCTCTTTCAGCCATTATTATATTGGCCGCCGAACCGAGCAAAGTGGCATTACCAGCCAGGGTGGAGCTGGCTGCCAGAATCAACCACAGCTCTGTCTCCCCGACCGGAATCATCTCCGCCAGAAGCATGACGCTGGGCACGTTGCTGAACAGGTTGGATAGCACGGCAGATAGCATCGTCAGCCCTGGCAAGTCCAGTACGGATTCACCACCCCCGAATATGGGGCTTACCTGAAAAGCCGACAACAGTCCGGAATCGGTGACACCTTGTATCACCACGAATAGGCCCAGGAAGAACAGGATGATGGACCAATCCACCCTATCAACCAACTCACGCGGTTTGAGGTCAGTCAATGACACTGACAATATGACGGCCGCCGCACCAGAGATGAAAGCGATATGTGACAGAGGTACGCCCATCTGATGACTGAAAGCGAAGGCCATCACCGTGCCTAATGTCAGAACCGCCAAAAGCGGCAGGAGCCTCTTGCGAGGGATGAGACGCCTGCAAGAATTTTGGTTTTCCACCTGTCGTACTTGATGCAATGTCATAAGTCCATCAGGATCGGGGGCAGAAGGGAATGATACTCTCCACAAATCACGGCGGAATATGAACACCAGCAGCATCATTGAGGCCAATAGGCAAAGCACCGCCACCGGGACAAGGTTAACTGAGAAATCCAGGAAACCGATCCCGGCCCGTGTGGCTATGAAAGCGTTCTGGGGATTGCCCACCACCGTAGCCACACTGCCGATGTTGGCCGCCATGACCTCCCCTATGAGATAGGGAACAGGATTGACCCGAAGACGGATGCAAGCCTCGATTATCACAGGGGTGAATAGCAAAACCACGGCATCGTTCAGAACCAGAGCGGAGAGGATCGCAGAAACCGTCATTATCAACAGGAAGAACCTCAGTGGAGTGGAAGAAAGCCGAACCATGGTCACACATATGATCTCGAACATCCCACAGCTCTGGAGCGTGCCCACCAGGAGCATCATGCCCGATAAGAGCATTATGACCTCGATATCCAAGGCCTCCCATGCCCTCTGCATACTCAGAATCCCCAAAGCCACCATGAGGAATGCCCCGAAAAGGGCAGCCGAGGACCGGCTGAGCTTGATAACAGGAATACGACGGAATGATATCAGGAAATACGTTATCAGAAAAACCGCCAAAGCCAGATAGAGAGAATCCATCGTAACGAAATCCGAACCGCCATGGGTCGATTTAGATTTATGCGAATACTCCCAGGAATACGTGAGTTTATGTATTCTGTGAATATGTTAATTTATGAAGTAGATTGACTACAAATCGACATTGACGTATTTTCAAGATTTTCAAGGAATCATGTAATATTAGGAAAACCGTGTTTATATTACCAATATAACCATCTATTATTTTTGTAATCCAGAAGTATTCTTGAGAATATTTGATTCTTAATGAAATGGCAAAGAATTCCTTTAAGAAATATATTAATTTAATATAACAATTATAACATATAATATAGAATGTCTAAAAATAATATATCTTGTGTCAAAAACCGACATTTTAAATAAAATAAGTTCTTTGTTAAAAACAGAACGGCATCGATTCCAAACCTCGGTAATTCATCTGGGGGGGTTCGGTGTACGGAGTGATACTATGTCTTCATCGATTCTGAAAAAAAACCTCTTGAAGGAGATCGATTCCACCGTGGAGAGTTATCTGGGGGCTTTCCTCGACCCTATCGGCGATAGAATAAGGGGCACTTTTAGATCGCTGAGTTACAAAGTCTCATCCAGCCTTGAGGATGATATCGATATCGATGAGTTGTTCGCTGGCGTGGAGACTCCACGCGTGGATGAAAAAGAATGCATCATTAGGGTCACTGGACTCAGCAAAGTCTTCGGTCCTCAACCTCAGAAAGGACTGAAACTTGTTAAGAATGGCATGAGCAAGCAGGATTTGCGAGAATCCACTGGTTTGACTTTGGGGCTTTATGATAACAGCTTTGACGTCTACAAAGGTGAGCTGTTCGTGCTCATGGGACTTTCCGGGAGCGGCAAGTCAACATTGGAGAGGTGTCTGAACCGTCTCATCGACCCCACTGAAGGGTCCATCAAGATCGAGGGGTTGGAAATAACCGGCCTAGAGCGGGATGAACTGATAGAGGTCAGAAGAAAAAAGATGGGCATGGTCTTCCAGAACTTCGCCCTGCTGCCCCATCGGACAGTGATGGAGAATGTGGGGTTCGGTCTTGAGATCCAGGGTGAGCCTTTAGACATTTATACGGAGAGGTGCCAGAACGCCATCGACATGGTAGGGTTGAAAGGGTATGAGGACGCCTACCCCTCCGGGCTGAGCGGCGGCATGAAACAGAGGGTCGGGCTGGCGAGAGCATTGGCCAGCGACCCGGACATCCTACTGATGGATGAAGCTTTCAGCGCCCTGGATCCCCTCATCCGAAAAGACATGCAAGACGAGTTGATCCAGATCCGCAAGAAGATGGGTAAGACCATCATCTTCGTCACCCACGACCTTGATGAGGCCCTGAAGTTGGGGGATCGCATCGCCCTCATGAACGACGGTGTCATTGTACAGATAGGGACGCCTGCAGAGATCGTCAACAACCCTGTCGACGATTACGTCAATCGTTTCGTTCAGAACGTGAACCAAGAAAGGGTGGACGAGCTGATGCGCAAAGACGCCAAGAGGAAGGCTGATGCCGAGAAGCGCAAGAAGCTCAAGGAGATGGTGAAGAAGAAACAGAAGGCCGCCCCGCCCATGGGGGGTGCCTAGATGGTCTCCATAATCGGAAGCACCGTAGAGGACATCGTTGACATCCTCACGACGCACCTGGCATTCCTGTTCACCTTCATCGCAGACCTTATTCAGCTACTCCTGGACGCGGTCCTGGATGCACTGTTCTTCTTCGACCCCACCATTACCATCGTGATTATCGCCCTGGTGGCCTTGTTGATCAGCAGACGGTTGTCGATGACCATATTGACGTTCGCAGGTCTTCTCGTCATAGAGTATATGGACCTGTGGACCCAGTCCATGCATACCTTGGGGTTAGTCTTGGTCTCAGCCTTCATAGCATTGCTTATAGGCATTCCCTTGGGAATAATCGCTTCCAAGTATGAGAGCATGAACTCTTGGATCAAGATGTTGATGGATTTCATGCAGACCATGCCGTCCTTCGTCTATCTGATCCCGGCTGTGATATTTTTCGGCCTGGGAGCTGTCCCTGGTGCTGTGGCTACCGTCATCTTCGCCATGCCGCCTGCAGTTCGGCTCACCAACCTGGGAATAAGACAGGTACCGAAAGAGATGAACGAGGTCGCGGATGCATTCGGGTGCAACTATGGCCAGAAACTCTTCAAGGTGCAGCTGCCGATTGCCATGCCATCCATCATGGCGGGTGTCAACCAGACCATCATGCTGTCTCTATCCATGGTGGTCATCGCCGGCATGATCGGTGCGGCCGGCCTCGGTCAAGAGATATTGCGGGCCTTGAGCCGCATCGATGTGGGTGCCGGTTTCGAAGCCGGTCTGGCAGTGGTCATATTGGCCATTATGCTTGACAGGCTGTCATATTCCTTCAGTGAACGGAGGCAAAACCATTAGTCAAGTTAACGGGAGAGCGGGTTCCACCCCGTTGTTTCGGAGGAAAGAGATATGAAAAAGAAAGAACTGACGGCAATCGTCGGGGTAGTGGCCATTCTAATAGTGGCTGCCCTGGCGGTTGTCCTATTGACAGGAGAGGACAATGTCCGACAGATGCCAGATATCAGCAGCATCGCTGAGTTGGAAGAGCACAAGGCTGCTTTCGACGGGAAGATAATCGGCATTGACGCCGGTGCCGGAATCATGATGGCCACCGAGGATGCCATAGATGTCTACGGCCTGAGCTACACGCTGCAATCCAGCAGCTCACCAGCCATGCTGGCCGCCCTGGATGCCGCATTCAACAAGCAGGAGGCCATAGTGGTCACCATGTGGAGCCCTCACTGGGCCGTTGCCAAGTATAACCTGGTCTACCTGGACGACCCCGAGGGTGTCTTCGGTGGTGCTGAGAACATCACCACCATCGCTAACACCACCTGGGCCACCAGCAACCCTGACGCCGCAGGCATCGGGGAGCGTTTCAACTGGACGATGGATGACATCGGCTCTGTGATGCTGGCAATCGAAGAGGGTGCCACCCCGGCGGCCGCTGCCCAAGACTGGATCGATGACAACCCCGACGCTGTCGCGGGTTGGATTAACGGGGTCACCGGTAG
>Ga0172382_10003659_pt1 | contig 24133 bp, 25 predicted proteins | sample Leawel138RmetaG_FD_122245 | JGI IMG/M metagenome (GOLD analysis project Ga0172382, IMG submission 122245) | Leachate microbial communities from a municipal landfill in Southern Ontario, Canada - Leachate well 138R metaG | ecosystem: Engineered > Solid waste > Landfill > Unclassified | place... | reverse complement strand
TCGCCCATTGCCGGGCGGGGCTGGCGGGCTACAAATCGCCCGCACGGGTGGTGTTCGGGGCGCTGCCCAGGACCTCGACCGGCAAGATCCAGAAATTCGCGCTGCGTGCGCGCGCGGCCGAACTGGCGCAGGCGCCGGCCTGACGGGCGGGCCCGGTCCCCCTGCCGGCCCGGTTCCGGGACGCTCCGCCGGCGGAGTATCCGGGAAACGGTGACAGACAATGGCGGCGCAAGGACCGGCGAGAGATGGAACCGGGCTGCCCCGGTTCCATCCGCAGGCCCTATCCGGCGATGTCGATGACCACCCGGCCGCGAATGCGCCCGGCCACGATGTCGGCCGCAAGCCTGGGCAGTTCCGACATCGGCTCGACCCGGGCGATGCTGTCCAGATGCGCCTTGTCCAGATGCGCGGCCAGCGTCGCCCAGGCGCGGTCGCGCTTCGCCTGCGGCGCCATCACGCTGTCCACCCCCAAGAGCGCCACCCCGCGCAGAATATGCGGCATCACCGTCGCCGGAAGATCGAACCCGCCCGCCAGCCCGCAGGCCGCCACCGCGCCGCCGTAACTGGTCTGCGCCAGCACATTGGCCAGCGTGGTAGACCCCACGCTGTCCACCGCGCCCGCCCAGCGTTCCTTTTGCAGCGGGCCGCCCTTTTCAGCCAGCGCCGCGCGATCCACGAAACCCGTGGCGCCCAGCCCGGCCAGATAATCATGCGTCTCGGGGCGGCCGGTGGCGGCGGTGACGGTATAGCCCTTGGCCGACAGCAGGCTGACCGCGGTCGAGCCGACCCCGCCCGCCGCGCCTGTCACCAGCACCTCGGCGCCGCCCGGCCGGATCGCGCCCCAGTCCTCGAGCGCATCGACGCAAAGCGCGGCGGTATAGCCGGCGGTGCCGATGGCCATGGCATCCTGCAACGAAAACCCCTGCGGCAGGCGGGTCAGCCATTCGGGCTTGAGGCGCTGGAACCGGCCGTAGCCGCCCCATTCGGTTTCCGACAGGCCCCAGCCGTTCACGATCACCTTGTCGCCCGGCCGCCAGCGGTCCGAGCGGCTTTCGACCACCGTGCCGGCAAGGTCGATCCCCGCAACCATCGGCAGGCGGCGCGCGATGCGGCCCTTGCCGGTGATGGCCAGCCCGTCCTTGTAGTTCAGGGTCGAATAGGCGACCTCGACCAGCACCTCGTGGTCGGGCAGCTGGTCGACGGTCAGGTCGCGAAAGCCGGCCGCCGGCTTGCCGTCGCGGTCCTCGATCAGCAGGGCGCGGAATGTTTCGGTCATGGGGCTCCTCCTTGGGGTTTGCGGGCGTTGCGGCGGGCCAGCGCCTGGTCCAGCGCCGCCCGCATGTCCTCGACGTGATCCTGCATCAGCCGCACCGCCGCCTCGCCCTGACGCGCGGCGACGGCTGCGTGGATGCGCTGGTGCGCCGCCACCGTGCGGCGACGTTCGTGCTCGCGATAGATCAGCATGTTGGTGATCGGGATGAAGCTTTCGAGCATCGCGTGCATCATCAGCTGCAAGGGGCCGTTGCCGGTGGCCTGCACCACCGCGCGGTGGAAGCGCACGTCCGAGGCGCAGAAATCCTCGTCCGACAGGGCCTCGTCCTGTTGCAGGGCGATCTCGGCCGCCATGGCCGCCAGGTCGGCATCGCTGCGGTTCTGCGCGGCCAGGCGGCAGCACAGCGCCTCGGTCTGCATCCGCGCGGTCACGATCTCGTCGATGCCGAAACAGCCCATGCCGACCAGCAGCGTCGCGGTGTCGGTGATGCTGCGCGCGGCGCCCCCCACGTCGGGGCGGTTGACGAAGGTCCCGCCCGAGGGTCCGCGCCGCGAACGGATCAGGTTCTGCGCCGCCAGCACCTTCAGCGCCTCGCGCACCGTGGGGCGCGAGATGCCGAAGCGACGGGCCAGCTCTTCCTCGGTCGGCAGGCGCTCGTCCACGGCCAGCCGGCCTTCGAGGATGGCGGTGCGGATCAGATCGGCCACCTGCCGGGCCAGGCCGCCGCGCACGATCTCGTCATATTGCAAGGCCATGGGGGCGCTCCTTTCCCGCTAGGCTAGCAGGGATGCTGGAAACATAAAAGGTCAGACGAATAGAGAAATAGAAGGATCCGGCGCACCTTGGGCTTGCCCGCTGGCCAACCGCGAATGCCGGCGCCTGCGCGCCATTGTCATGGGTGCGCGGTTGGATACCACCGCCAACCCCGCCCCACGGCAGAAGACATGAACGCTGGATCAAGAAGACCGAGTTCAGCAGCAGGCAACGCATGCAAGGGTTGCGAGTTTGTTCAAGGGGTCTCGGCACCGGACATGGAGATGCCGGGACGCCCCGACAGGACACGGACCAAGGTTGGCAGCACTCGCCACGTCTTGAGATTGGAACCCACGCTTCTGGTGAAGGAAGGACGCGATGAGACAATTCCATCTTTCGGCCGTCGCGCTGCTGGCGGGATTGTTCGCCTTTGCGCCTGTCCTTGCCGAAACCATGTCGTTTCCCGCCGCGGTCGGAGAGCCGTATACCGGGCGCATGACGGTCGAAGCCTTCCCGGTGGATGGTGGCCATCGCATGCACCGTGCCCGGGGCGACGCCGAGGTGCGGTTTTCAGCGTCGGGCGAGGACCGGATCCTGTTCAGCACCACGGCGGCGCTCGACGACGGCGGCAGCCTCGATCTGAGCGTGACGCTTGCCCCGGACCACGATGGGGCGTGGCGCAGCCTGTCGGAGACCGGTCCGACCGAGATCACGGCGGCAGGCCGCGTCCTGTCCGTGACCGAGCTGGATGGTTTCCACATGGTCCTGACCGGTCAGATCGGGCCCGAGAGGGGCAAGCTCACCCTGCGCCGCATCCCCACCGAGAACCCCGGCACGGCGCCGGATGCGGAAATGATCACGGTCTTCCTGTTCGACGTCAGCCTGCCCTCGTCCGAACCTGCCCCCGAACCGCGGCAAGACGAGACATCGCCCAGGGCCGAGACCTCATCGGCCGCCGGGGGCGGTGGCGGGTGCGAGCGGATCGAGTGGCGGCTCGTCAACCGCTGGAATTGGGGCGGTGGCCTCAGCCTGAGCCGCGAGCCCCATTGCGTGCCCAAAAGAAGCACCGACGATTGAACATCGCCAAGCTTCTGCGCTCTGATGGCGTCACACGGGCAAAGAGGATGGAGTTCACCGATGAAACGCCTGCTCGCCGCGCTGCTGCTCTCTTCCGCCTTGCTGCTCCCCGGCCACGCACATGCCGCCGAGAACCTCGACTCCATGCCCTCGGCGCAGATCCTGGCGCAGGCGGGATCGCTGCACCCTTCGGCGCTTTACGTGCTCGCCAGCCGGCTGCTGGCCGAGGGCAAGGGGCAAGAGGCGGCGAACTGGATGTATGCCGGCCAGCTGCGCTATCGCTTCATGCTGGCCGTGCCGGATGCGCAGGCCGACGACCGCATCCTGTTTTCGGCGCTGACGGAACAGGTGGGCCGGCCGGTGAACGAATATATCGCCGGCGACCCCGACGAATGGATCGCGGCGATGCGCTGGGCGCTGGACTGGGACGCGGCGACCGACAACCACGTCACCTCCAAGACCGGGCACGCGGCCGAACTGGCCCAGGTGCGGGGCGGGCTGGAGCGGCTGATCTCCAAGGTCGACGCCAGCCGCGACGAGATCCGCCGCGAACGCACCGCCAACGGGCTGGAAAACCGCTGATCGACGCTACAAGGAGGAGCCTTCCCATGACCATTCCCACACCACTGCGACGCCTTGCCACCGCGGTTGCCGCCGCACTCTGGCTGGCACCCGTGCAGGCGCAGACGACCGATCATCTGGGCCTGCCCGGCCCGATCGCGCTGGCGGGCGACAGCTATGCGCTGGCCTGGTCCGCGCGCCCGGCGGAAAACCATACCAAGCAGGAATACCTGCCTGCGGACGAAACCCAGGACAGCTACAGCCGGATGCTGCTGGTTGAAACGGTGACGGGCGGCATCGGGGTGATGGATGCGGTGCGGGCGCAGGCAGAGATGCTGACCCAACGCAAGGCCACGGACCCGCTGGTCAACATGGATATCGTCCAGAACGAGGCCACGGGCGAGGCGCTGCTGGATTTCATCGTCAGCAGCAAGGACGAGGCGGGCGAATATATCGTTGAATGGAACGCCTATCGCTATGCGCCGCTGGCCGAGGCCGCGGGCGGGCCCGGGGTGATGCTGTTCGGCGTCAGCCACCGCGCTTATGGAAACGAGGCCGCCAAGACCTTCCTGCAGGGGTTGTCCACGCTGCGCCCGACGCAGATCAGGGCGCTGGCCGAGGCACCTCTGCCGCAACCGGGGGGCTGAGGATGCAGGCCGCCCCTCGCCCTGCAGCTGCTCCGGCACCGGTATCGACGCATGTTCCAGCCCGCCTGCGTGCGGTGCTCAATGGAAGGTCCCTGCTTATGACGTTACGCGGGAACAGGACTGGAAAATCCCGTTTCGCCCTGGCCCTGCTGGGCGCCATGGCGACCGCCGGCCCGGCAGCGGCGCAGGATTATCTGGGCATCCACCTCGACACGATGCGAGAACACAACCTGCGGCTGCATCAACAACAGAACGCCAGCCCGGGCAGAGCCGGAAAGTCCACCGCATCCAAGCCCAAGTCCGGCAAGATGTCGCCCCAGGCCGAAGCCCGCGCCCGGGCCGAGGGCGCAAGGATCATGGAAGAGCACAAGCGCCAGCTTGCCCCCCGCTACCGGATGCGGGTCGAGCGCGACGGCAAGGCTTCGGCCGACCGCTGGCTGGCCCAAGAGTCGCGGCGGCTGGGCATCGAGACCGGCCGCAAGATGCGGGCAAAATATTCCGGGCAATAGCTCCGACGAAACGCAGGAGCGGCCGGATGCGTACTGCCCCCCACCTGTTCTGCGTGCTGGTTGCCCTGGGGCTGGCCGGCACCGCCCATGCCGACCCGTTGGCCGAACTGAGTGATTCCGTCACCGATCTGTTCAGCCGCGCCGAAAACGCCCGCGCCCATGCGCGGCATTGCGCGGGGCGTCCCGATGCGGACCGGGTGGCGCTGCGGGATGCGCTGGCCGGCTGGTCGCATCGCAACGACGCGGCGGGCTATGACGCGCTCATGGCCGCGCTGAAGGACGCGGCGCCGGGGCTGGCAGAACAGACCGAGGCCGCTTACGCGCAGATCGACGCGGCGGTGGCGCAACAGATCGCCGCCAAGCCGCAGCTTTGCGCCGGCCTGCCCGATCGGCTGAAATCCGACGAATTCGCGCTGCGCCCGACCCTGCGGGAAACCCGGCGGACCGCACGCGAACTGGGCGTCCGCCCCGCCGACAAGGTGCCGCCCCGGATCGAACCGGGGCTGGCCGCGGCGGTCCAGCCGCTGGCGCAATTCTCGGCCTGGGCCAGCGCCGCGATGGCGGAAATCGCCTCGGCCCCCGGCGCGCAGTCCGACCGCGCCCTGCGCGAGGCGCGCGAAGACCATCTGCTGGCGCTGCTCGAACCACAGGGGCGGCTGGCGTTCCGGGGCCGCGTGCTGTCCGACAGCGAGTTGCGCGAATGGCGCGGCGACCGGCAATCCAGCTTTGCCGCCAGTTGCCGCCGCTTTGCCGACGAGGACGGCCAGCAGCGGATGGCCGATCTTGTCGGCAGCACCGCGGTGCTGACCGGCAAGGTCTACTGGGTTCGCGACGACGCCCCCGGCGGCATGATCGGCCTGCGCGACTGCCGCATCCTCGACCCTGCCGAGGCGGGTCTGCCGCTGGCCGACGCCGGCCCGGTGGAGTTGGAACCGCGCCCGCCCGAGCTGGCCGAGCTGCTGGCCGCACCGGGACCGCGGATCGGGTCCGCCGATGTCGACCAGGTGCTTTACACCGCCGAGTTCTCGACCCGTCTGGACGGTGCCGGCAACGGCTATCTGGATCGGCAAGAGGATATCTGGGTGCTGCTGCGCGACGGCACCGCCATGCGCCACGACTGGCCGGTGCCCTTCGGTGATCTGGCGCTGGACATGTCGCGGGCGCGCGAACCCGGACGCTGGTTCACCTGGGCCGAGCACGGCAAGGATGTGGTGCTGACCGCGGCGGACGGCACGACGCTGGAGCTGGCAGGCGCCGAACGATTGCTGCCGATGCCCGAAGGCGGGACCATTTCCGGCCGCTGGGCGATGACCGACATCGCCATTGGCGGGCTGCGGCGCGATCGCAGCTTCGACTTTGCCGCAGATGGCACCCTGCTGCACAGCAGCGACAGTTTCGTCGGCGGCCGGGTCGGGACCAGCTTCATCACCTCGTCCCTGACCCCCGAGCAACAGACCCGCTCCGCCTATCGCTTCCAGGGCTACGCGCTGATCCTGACCGGCCCCAAGGGCGAAGAGCGCCATTTCGCGGCCCGGCTGGAGAACGGCGACCCCGCCGCGCCCGACGACCTGATCATCGACGGCCGCGTCTATTGGCGCGACGACAAATAGCCCGCCGGGCAATCGGCGGCGGGGCGCTCAGGGCGCGCGGAACCGGTCCAGCAGCATCACGCCGCGCTGGCTGCGGGGGACGAACAGCGAGGCGCCGTCCTCCGACCAGAAGGGCGGGGCACGCAGCCGCCAGCCGGCGCTGCCCTCGATCCGGCCCAGTTCGGCCCCGCCCTGGACATCCCAGAACCGCAGGCGATCGCCGCCCCGCTCGGAGACGCCGGGCTCCCCCCGCACGATGATGCCGCTGGCCGAGACGGCCGCTGGAAAGGCGGACATATCGCGCCTGGCCAGTTCCGCGATCCGGCTGCCGTCGGCGTCCAGCAGGACCAGGGGCCTCGTGCTGCCGCCGGCCAGGATGCGGCTCCCTCGCGCGGCAAAGACGGCCTCGAACCCGTATGCCTCGGGCGGCGTGGGCGTGCCGGGATAGGCGGTCAGAGAGCGGCCCTCCACCGGGACATCGGCGAACACGCGCAGGTCGTCGCGCTGGGTGACGACCGCATCGCCGCCGGTTTCCGTGCAGGATTGCCTGATCACGCCGCAGGCGATCAGCAGGCGGGTCCCATCAGGCGACAGGAACAGCCGCGCGACCCCGCCGCGCAGCGGCAGCGGATAACGTCCGCCTTCCGCGCCGGTTCCGGGGTCGAAGACCAGCAGCCCCGGGCGCCAGCCATCGGGGGTGCGCATCTCGACCGCCATCACCATGCGGCCATCGCCCAGTGGCTGGGCAATGCTGTTGCGCGCCGGCGCCACACCCTCGAACACCGCGGTGCCAATGCAGCCCGAGCGCCCCAGCGCACGGTCGATCCAGCCGCAGGTCCGCGACCCGTGCCACGCCGCCAATCCCCCCGCCCCGACCAGCGCCAGCGCGGCCACCGCCGCGGCGATCAGCCGGCCCCGCCTCATTCCCCTGCCCCCGCCGCGTAAAGCCGCAGCTCGCTGTCGGCGCCGGCCGCGGGCGCTCCGGCCAGCGCCACGATCACCGCATCGCGCTGCGGATGCCACAGGATCGCCGGGGCAAGCTCGCGGTCGATATCATGCGCAGCCAGCAGCCGTCCGCTGGCGATGTCGTGGATGCGGATCGCGGCCCGGAGCTTGCCCGGCCCGGAAAAGCGGCGCGCGAGGATGGCAATGCGGTCCCCATCGGGCGAGCGGGCGCTGTCCAGCCGCAGAAAGGGGATAAAGTCATCGGGCAGGTCCAGCGCCAGCGCCGTGTCGCCCGGCCGGATCTCGGCCCCTGCGGGCAGGCGGGCGTTTGGGTCAGGTAGCGGCTGCTGCCGGGTCAGGATCACCTGACCCGAGGCCGCGTCAAAGGCGACATGCGCAAAGACCACATTTCCCGAAGGTAAAAACCCCAGATCAAAGGCCCGGCCATCGGCATCGGGTGGCGCGTGGCGGTGCTCGATCCCGGCGAACCACCGCCGTTCGCCGTCGCGGTCGAACAGCATCACGCGGGTTTCGCGCGGCTGGCTGCCGCCCGGCAGGTCGCAGGTGTAAAGCGCGTTGCAGCTGATCGCCATGGCCGTGCCGTCGGGCGACAGGCGCAACTGCTCGGGGCGGCCCTGCATCCCCAGATCGGCGCGGGCGATCTCGGCCCCTGTCGCGGGGTCGAGCGTGGCTACCACCATTTGCGCCTGCATCCGGTCGCGGCGTCCGGGGCGATAGTCGATGCCGCCGACGACCAGCCGGCCCTGCGCATCGGTCGCCAGCGTGTCGCCCGTCACCACCAGATCGCGCAAGGCGAAGGCCGCAAGGCAGCCGCCACCGCCCGCGACCCACCCGGCCCAGCCGCAGGGGCGGGACAGGGCAAAACCCGCACCCCCGGCCCCCAGCAGCAGCAGCACGACCAGCAGTAGCGCGCGCGTCATTCCGCGGGCCGCTCGGGGAACCAGTGGCGGCATTCCCCGGCAATGCGCAGGACCACCAGCGTCTCGCCGTCGAAATGCCCCTCGGCCACCACGCAGCCGCTGCGGGCAAAGGCGTCCTCGATGCGGGCGCGGTCGGCGTCGTCGGCACGCAGAGGGGGCGGCGCGGTCAGGTCGTGGCCGGACAGCGGGCGGTCGCGGGTGCCGTCGGGGTGGATGCGGAACACCCCGCGCCACGGGCAGGGTGCCTTGACGCAATATATTCCCGTGGTGCCGAGGCCCCAGAACTGTTCGCCGTCCGTAGGGACCGGCAGGGGCTCGATCGACAGTGCCTGCACGGCAGAGGCAGACAGGACCAGTGCGGCGGCAAGGATGCTGCGGAACATGGCGGTTCCTTTCCCGAAATCATCGTTCCACCATGGGACGCGGGGCGTGGCCCGGACCTTGGGCGCTTAGTCGGGGGCGGCCAGCCGGCCGGCCACGGCAGCCCGGTCGGGCGCATCATGGACCCGCCGCGACAGTTCGGCCGACAGCCGGATGCCGTCGGGGCGGACCATGAACACGTCCCAGTTCGTCGCATCCCCGAGACGGCTTTGCAGAAGCAGCAGCTCCGGTCCGTCCGGGGGCGCCAGCAGGAAGGCGTCCAGCAGTTCGAACTCCACGCCGGGATCGAGGCTGCGGCGGTCGAACGCCTGCTCGGCCCCGTCGCGCTGGAAGGACAGGGTGACGCCATCGCCGCCCTCGCGCACGATAAGCTGGAACCCCTCGAAATCATGGCGCTGCGCGACGGCCGGCAGCCCGTGGTCGGCCGGGGACGCTGGCTGCGGCCGGCGGGCTCCCAGAACCCGGTCCGGCGGCGCGGCAGGGTCGGATGCGCCGTCCCGGTCCGGGGGCGCCTCGGCCAGCCGGTCGGGCGCCTCGACGGCTTCGCGCGCAAGGCCGCGCCCCTCGGCCGAAGGGGCGCCGTCGGCCAGCTGCGGCGCATCGGGCTGCGGCATCAGCAACGCCACCGCGGCCAGCGCCGCCAGCGCCCCTGCCGCGGGGGCCAGCCAGAGCCGCCACCCAAGGCGGCGCGGTGCGGGCGGCGGCGCGGGCGGAGGATCGGCAAAGCGCGCCTGCGCCGCGGCGATGGTGGCCTGCATCCGCGCCGGGTCCGGCTCGGGCGTGGGGATCCGGCGCAGCAGGTCAAGCGGATCGGACAGCCGGCTTGTCACAGCACCCCCCGCAGCGTCTTGCGCGCCTTGTGGATATGCCAGGCCACGGTCACCTCCTTGCAGCCCATGATCTGCGCGGCCTCGGCCTGGCTCAACCCCTCGGCATGGACCAGCATCACCGCATCGCGCTGCTTGTCGGGCAGCGCAAGCACCGCCCGCCAGATGTCGGCGACGCGCAAAGCGTCCTCCTGATCCGGGGGGTGGCTGTCCTCGGCCACCACGGCGACGGCATCGGCCAGCCGGGTGCGGCGCTGCTGGCTGCGCTGAAGATCGCGCACCGCGTTCAGCGTGACTCTGTAAAGCCAACTGGTGAAGGCGGCGCGGCCGTCGAAGCTGCGGATCGCCTGCGGCAGCCGCATGCAGACGGTCTGGGTCACGTCCTCGGCATCGCTTTCATGCCCGAGCCAGCGATAGGCGATGCGGAAGACATAGCGGTAATGGGTCGCGACCAGAGCCTCGAACGCCGCGGCATCGCCGGCGCGCACGCGCGCCAGCAGCGCCTGTTCTTCCATCTCGGACCGAATATCGCGCAACCTGTATGCCTGCCGAACCGAGCCGCTATAATTCATCGTCACATATGCACAGGATCACAGAGAGAGGCGCAAGCAAAGCGAAGAACGTCCCGAAGGCGGGCAACACAGCGAGCCTTCGCCAAGATCCTGCCGGCGGCGGTCGTCCCAAGGGCAGAAGGAGGCGTTCATGGGTGTAAGCCATCTGTCCCGTTGTCCGATCCGACGGACGATCATCCTTGCCGCACTCTGCGGCGTGCCGGACGCGGCGCAACCGGCGGCGACAGACATCACCCTCAAACCTGGGGCAGAGCTGCCGCAGGCCGATGCTCCGATCGACCTGGGTTTGTGCCGGCATCATGGGGTTGAGCCCCGGACGGCCGCGGGGCAGGTGGTTGGTGGTGCGGGTTGGGCGGTTACCGATGAAGAGCCACTCGGCGCGCTGACGGCGGTGAGCTTCGTCGCCGGATCGCGGTCGATGACCAGCGGCGCCTGCGTCCTGAGCGGTGGGCGCGTCGGCATCTTCGACGGCGCGGAGCTGCTGGCCCTTGTCGAAGCTTCGCAACCGGGCGGTACCGCGATAGCGCATCTGCGCCGCAGCGGCGATCGTTTGCGCATCTGGGACGGCGCGATGCTGTCCCGCCCCGTGGCCGATATCATGCTGGCAGAGAATGTCCCCGCAGTCGTGCCGCTGCCGCCCTTCGACATCTTTTGCGGCGGAGCGGTGCGGATGCCGCTGATCCATGGCCTGACCCTCAGCGATGCGAACATTCTGCTGGCCGACCATGGCTGGGAACAGGCCGGACTTGCGCCACCTTCGGACCCTATCGCGGCCGAGCTTGTGGCCAACGGCTTTACCGGCGTCGAGCATTGTTCCGGGACCGGCTTCGGCTTTTGCACCCTGTCGTTCGTTCAGGGTTTAGCCACCGCCTCGGTCCTGACCTTCGGCGACCTGAACCTGCCGGCAGGACCCCTCGTGGCGGATTACGACGTGACTTGCCCCGACTTACCCTCTCAACCCGGATGAAGGAAAAGATGATGAACCGACTCGTCCCCGCGCTGGCGCTTGCGCTTGTTGTCGCCACCCCGGTAGTGGCCGAAGACTCGAACCTGCGTGCGGTGCTGTCGGTCCTTCCCGACACGGTGTTTTCCGACATCACGCCGGATGTCGCGCGGTATTTGGATCTGTCCGCCCTGGCTGAAGCCCATGGTGACGCGCTGCAGCGCGAGGCACTTTCTCGCGCTCTGCTGGGGGGCGGCATCCGCCCGGCGGAGGCGCTTGCCCTCGGCTCCCCGGACAGCTTTGCCGAGAAATCCGGGATCGACAGCGCCGCGCTGGCTTTCGTTGCCGGCATCGGGCAACCGCCGGGCGCGGTCTCGGTCTGGGGCTTTGCGGACGCGGAAGCTGCGGCGACGGCGTTCTCCGGCCTCTCGGGACGCGGCTTCACCGAACTGCCGTCGAAGATGATCGCGAACGGAGAGCCGGGGATCGTCGATCTGGCCACGCGCGATCCCGCCGACCCGTGGCGCGGCCCGATGGGGCAGGCATCGGTCGTGGGCCTTTCAGGCCCGGCCCTGCTGCAAGCGGGCGACGCCGCGGCGCTGGAGCCGCTTCTGGCGGGCGGGCCCTCGGCTCTGGACACGCAGGCCGGCAGGATCCTTCTGGACGCGCTGGAAGCAGAAGAGGGCGCGGTGCTGCAGGCGGCGTTCCTCGGGGCATGGCACGGGCTGGGCGGCGGCATCGATCCCGCGACCCTTGCCGGAAAAAACCCGGACGAAGCCCGCGCTGCCCTGGAACAGGCCGCCGCCGGAGCTTCCAGCGGGCTGCCTCTTTGGCAGGGTGCCGCACTGGCCGATCTGGAAACCCCCGAGGGTCCCGCCCTGGTCCTTGCCTTCGCCTATGCAGACTGCACCGATGCGCAGGCGGCGGCGGACGGCGCGGCGGAGCTGTGGCGGGAAATGGACGGCACGGCCGAGGATCTTGCCAAGGCAAGCGTCGTCGAGAGCCAGCCATCCGGTTGCGCGGCGATCCTGCGCATAGCCGGGCGCGACGACACGCCCCGGCCCTTCAACCAGGCCACCCACGCGTTGATGGCCGGGAACCTGCCCGCGTTGCGCATCGGCACCGGGGACTGAGGGATGCTCGCTGGCCCGAAGGGAAAAATTTCCGCCCTTGCCGGACGCTGGCTCCTCGCGCTGTGGCTCTGTGCCCTTCTCTCTGCCTGTGCGGATCGGCAGGCGGCCATCGAGGCCGCGACCGCACTGGCCGAAGCGGCCTATCTCGGCCAGCTGGAGCTGGTCGGCACGCATCTGCAAAAGGACCATTACGACGTCGTTTTCGCGATCAGGGGCGATCCGTTCACGCGGATCCGCTTTGGCGTCGATCGCGATGCCTCGCGCTGCCGTCCGGCGTCGCCCTGCGAGGACCGCCTGCACCGTGCCTATGCAGCCGGCGTTTCCGCAGGGGTCAAGCTGAGGGCGGTGAACGCAGCCTTCCCCCGGTGCGGCGTCGTGCCGCTTGCGGTTCAGGACGCGCAGGCCGGGACCGGCTTCACCACGGTCGTCGAACTGGACCTTGCCGTGCAGGATCAGCAACCCGCACTGGACCGCATGACACCCTGCATCGCGGCGTTCCGATCCGCCCTGCCCCCCGACGCCACACCCGAGCAGCGCAGCCTGAAGCTGCGCATCCTGCTGCCGAAACCGGGCGAGACAGCCCGTCCCCCTGCCCTGCTGACCTTCGAGACGACGCTGGCCAGGACGCGAAGCGATGACATCAGCTTTCTCACCGGGATCGGACCGGACGCAAGCGGCCTTCTTGCCGAAAACCTGAGGGTCGACCCCGCCTTCCTGTCCGCCAAGAAAATGCGGGACAGGCTTGTCGATGCTGCCGAAGGGGCGCTTTCGGACGATCCCGCCGGCGGACAGGTTCCGAAGCTCGCCTTTCCCACCGGCGCGCGTCTGGACCCGCAGCGGCTGGACGTGATCCGCAGCTATATCCTCGCCTGCAGCACCGCGCAGAAGGGCCAGGGACCCTGCAAGACGGATATCGCCGTGCGGCTCCGCCATGATCTCGGCACAGGCGAGGTGATCCCCGAGGCCATCCTCCGCGATATCCGCGACACCTCGGGCAGCCTCCATCTGCCGCCCCTGCCCGGCCGCGGCGTCGGTTGACGATCAGAAATGAATGCTTCGGCAGTCGGTATTCTCAAGGCCAAGCGCCGACAGCTCAACATCCATGATCGGGGAACGAACCGCCTTGTAGGCCGCCGACGGATCTTCGTCGGCCGAGTGCAGGACCAGCAAACGCGATCGCTGGACCTCTGCCATCTGCTGGAACAACCGCAGGAACCGCGTCCAGCTTTCACCATCCGGGGCAAGCTGCGCCGGAATGTCGGAAAGCTGCTGGAACGACATCTGCCATTCGGCCTCGGCAGCCTTCAGTGCGGCATCGAGTTCGGGTCTGGGCAGGTCGAGGGCCCCGCGATGCGCATCCACAAGCGCAGCCAGCACAATGTCACGATTGCCCTCATGGTCCTGTTCGAATCGGCGGACGACGATTTCGGTGCAGACGGCAGCGGCCTTCCGGACGAAGTTCCGACGATCTTCGGGAATGTCCACGTCCTGGGCAATCAGTTGGCAATCGCGCCCTGCAAATCCCAGCCGCTGCATCGCGTCGTTGACCAATTCGGTGGTGGGCCCGAACTCGGAAGCCGGGATCAACGTGCTTGTCCGGTTCTCCAGCCACTGCAGACGGTTGGTCTGCAGCGCCACTTCGGCTTCGAGGAAGGCTATGAAAATATCCCGATCTTCCTGCCACTCAGCCGGGGGGACAAGCTTTGCCAGGGCGCGAAAGCTCCGGCCGAATTCATCTCGGCTGGCGGCGATGTCGTCATGCAGCGCACGGCGCACGTCGTCCGACAGCTCCGTTCGCTTGAGGGACGCCGCGACGACTTCGGCGCTCGCCATCCGCCCTTTGCCGATGACCTGACCGGGTCTGGTATCGATGATCTGGCGGCAGGCTCGGTTTGCCCTTTCGGAAAACTCCGCTTCATCAGCTGATGCGGAGCATGGCAGATGCATGAAAGCAACGGACGCCAGTGTAATCCATAGCGGGCGGTAACCTGATTTCTTCACAATACTGGTCCTTCCTCGCTTTCCAGAGTTTCAAGTGTCGCGGCCAACCTCTAACGGATTCTCACCCCCACTGGGCTATCATGGCCGTTGCACCAAACGGATGCTGTGACTTCATCAACGATCCACGCTTGAAAATATGTCCCCGTCTCAACCACAGTTCCTGGACCCAGGTGCTCGCTGGCATGTTGCGGTCAGCCCGCCTCAATATGTCACCGTCACGACCACCGTGTCCGAATAATTGCCGGGCGGCGGAGTGTTCTGGGGCGGCACCCTACCGTGGACCGTGAATGTCTGCGCCGTCCCCGAACCGGCCGCAGTCAGCGCCAGCCCGTCCGCTAATTGGCCCCAGCCAAGGGTCCGGGCGCTGTCGCGATACAGGTGATAGGCAACAAGGTTGCCGGCCGGATCCTGCATATGGCGACTGTTGGCCGAGCTGCCGTGCAGCCCGTAGCCGATCCCGACATTATAGCTCGACCCCGCCGTGCAGGTAACGCGGATCTGGCTGGTTGCATCCACCGCCCGATCCAGCATCCCGGCACTGCCGAAATCCAGATCATCCGCCACCAGCCGGCATTCGGGCACCACCTGGGCCCGCACGGTCAGGCTGAAGCTCGCAGTCCGGTTCGTGCAAAGCAGCAGCAGGTTGCAGGTCCGGTAATCGACCCGCACATCTATCGGATCGCGCGCAAAGGCAGAGCTGTAGCTGGCCGGGGCCGCCAGGTTCTGACCGCCAGGGACGCGACCGTAGATCGGCACCGTCACGCCCGAGGTTGTCAGCAGGCTCAGCACACTGGCGCCGGTCAGCCGTAGCGGCTGGCCGCCGTGGCTGCCGTAGTCCCCGCCGAACATCACGGTCCGGGCCGGGTCCTGATACAGCTCGTAGCCCAGATGCGCCGAGGTCGTGCCGCTGGTCATCCGCCGCAGATTGCCGCTCAGCCCACCCTGTCCCTCGCCCAGGTGGATACGCATGTCGATCGAGGACAACAGGCCAAGGAAGGTCGCGCAACTGATCTGGATATTGCCCACCGCATCGGTCGGGGTGTTGCTGAGCACGTCGACCTGTCCAAAGACGACATCACTGGCGGTGAAGGTGCAGGCACGGGCCGCTCCGGTGCCCGCCAGCAGCAGCACCACAATGAACAGGTTCAGCCGCAGCAGGGAGAAGGCGGGAAAACGGATCACAAGCACGGGACTCCTCGCATTTCGGTCAGCGATCCGGGCTCGTCCACATAGTCGAAGCCGGCAGTGCAGCTGCGCCCGTTAGGATAGGTGACACGGATTTCGTTGCGGGCCTTCAACCCGGTCGCAAACACCTCGCCGTCAAAGCCGACCAGCAACTCCCCGTCAATTCCGTTCAGGGCCACGCCGCCGCCAACCTCCAACGGCTGGCCCTGCGCATCGACCAGCCCGACGATCGCCGCGCGGCCGCTGGCCTCGACGCCAAAGTCGATGGTGGTGCCGGCGCGATGGGCCGGGCGGACGGTGTGGTGCGTCGCCGCCACCACCGCATCCAATGGCAGGTTGGCCGGGTCGATCGAAACCTTGTTCGCCTCATAGGCGCGCAGATCGGGGACCAGAAGCTTGCCGCCCGGACCAGTCCGCCCGACGGGACGGTTTTCGGCGCTGACCTCGACACCCGGGGCGCCGGCATCGACCACCGCGAAGGAATCGTCGATGCGCCGGGACATGAAGACACCGCCGCCCGCCACGACGATCGCGCCATCCAGCCGCAGACCCATCCCCCGGCCGTCCTCAGACAGGCGGCCCGCCGGCTCCACCCGCCCCAGGCTGCTGTCATGCGCCGCCCTTGCCGCAATGCTGGACTGGTCGTTGCGGTCAGCCTGCAGGCGCCAGTTCCAGCCGGGGATGCGTCTTTCGCTGCGCCCGCTGGCCGAGACATGCTGCCGCCAGCCGCCCCGCCGATGCTCGAAGCTGGTGCTGATGTCGCGCCGCCTGCTCAACGGAATATGCAGCTGCGCCGACAGCACCGCATCATCACGGACGCCGCGTTGCGCCAGCGCGGTCAGGGTCAGGCTGCTGTCACCCCAGACCCGGGTGCTGTAGCTGGCACCAAAGCTGGTCTCGTCCCAGTCATCGGCATGGCGCAGATCGCTAAGAAACAGATTTGCGGTGCTGCCCACGCCCACCGGCATCGAAAGGGACAGCTGCGCTAGATGCCGGGGAAAATCGGGAAGCAGCGGCTCGGCCAGATCAGGATCGGCAGAGAGCGCCGCGATATCGGTGAAATCGCCTTGGGTCGCCATGATCCGGCCACTCAGCCGCGTGCGGCCAAGGCTCAGCTCGGTCGAAAGATCCATCAGGCTGCCATTGCGGTCCCGGGTGCGGCTCTGCGCAAAGCTCAGCGTGGCGGTGCCCCTGTGTGCAATGCGGAAGGTGGCGCCAAGGCCCGCCATGGCCAGGTTGTCGCCGCCTTCGGCATGGGCCAGCAGCGTGAGCCCGTCGGTCAATCCTGCGCGCAGCGTCGCCGCGCCAAAAGTCCGGTCAACATAGCGATCGCTTTCCGAACCGATCCCAAGCCGCGGTCGTCCGGCCGAAATGGCGAAATCCATCATTCCCGCCCGCAGCAGTTCTTGCGACACCAGAAACGGCATGTCCACCTGCGTTTCGCGGCCTGTCACGTCGCGCAGGACGACCCGGGCCAGCCCGGCGCCGCCCGACAGCGGCAGGTCGTTGATGCGGAACGGCCCGGCCGGAACTTCGGCGGCATAGCTGCGGATCGTGTCGGAAAACACCTCGACCGTGGAAGGCAGGGCGGCGCTGCCCTCGAAATAGGGTAGCGGCACGGTGACGAGATCGGGGCGCAGACCGAAGTTCCGCTCGACCGTCAAGCCGCCCAGACGCACCGGACGCGACCATCCGGGCCCGCGCGTCACAACATCGCCCAATTGTACCTGTATCGCCCGGCCCGGGAAATCGCTGCGCCAATAGCTGTCCAGCCTGCGCATCTCATGCCCGCCTGCGCCATCTTCAGCCAGGACGAACCCATGATTCAGCGTCCCCCAGGGCACGAACAGCCGCGCATCGAAACTGCCCGTTGCGGTAGCCGCAGTTTCGCCATGGCCGGGGCGCCAGTGTTCGAAGTTCAGCCCATAGTTCAGCACCAGCCCGAAACCGCGGTCGACGGGCGGGGCCTGTTCGCGCTCGTCCAGCGGATCGGGCGCGTCCGCCGCGACGACATGGGGCGCCAGCAATTCCTCGGGAACAATGAAGCGGATGGTCTGCTCGGGCTCGATCAGCCGCCATCCCAGACCCGGGATCTGGTCCAGCCGCACCTCTCCCGCCGCGACGACGGCATCGGGCAGGATGCCGCTGTTGCGCAATTCTTCCGCATCGGCGGACAGAACCCCGTCGCCCAGATCGGTGAAGCGGGTGATCAGGTTTTTTGGCTGCCCGTTAACGAAAACCTCCAGATACAGATCCTGACCCTGCGATCCGGCTTCTTGCGCCGCAAGAGGCCCGGCCAGCAGGATTACGCAAAGCACCCCGGCCCGCAGCGCCCCGGGCAGGGCCCGCCGGCGATGGCTAGCGCGCGGCGATTCCCGCATCGACTGCGCCAAGATTGGTTTGCGCCTTCATCCGCGCGCCCGCACCCAGGCGCCACGCCGCCGCCACGGGCCATTGCATCGTCGCGCCCCCCAACACATAGCCCACCAGACCGGGATGCGAGACCGACGCGCCGCTTGCCCCCACCAGCGTCAGATCGGCCAGCCGCAGCCGCGTGTCGCCCTGGTTCTGCGCCACCAGATAGGTCGCATTTCCGGCGTTACGTAGCGACCACGCCACCGCAGGATTGCTTGTGCCCCGCCCCGAGAAGAACACAGGGATGCGCAATTCGGTCGCAAAGTTCACGGCACCGCCGCGCCGGCGGGCCTGGTCCGGGACCTCGTTGATGATGATGCGATAGGCTTCCTCGCCGCGCACCGGCGCCTTGCTGGTACGGACCACCCGGATGATCTGCGTCGCCCCCGGCGGCAGGCGCACGGCTGGCGGACTGACCACCACGTCGCCGGTGCGCTGCAGGCTTTCTTTCCCGCCCTGCTGGGTCCAGCGAAAGCTGCGCGCTTGCACGGTCATCGTGTCCCTACCCTCATTGCGGATGGTCAGCGAAGTGGCGGCGCCCGGTGCCTGGACATCAAGCGTGACCGGCGAGACGCGCAGGCTTTGCGCCTGCATCGGCAGGGTCGAGGCAAAGGTGATTGCGGCGGCAACGAGACCCTTGCGAAGCAGGCTGATCATGGTGCCGGTCCGTTCAATAGGTGAGTGTGACCGTCACGGTGTCGCTATAGACACCGGGCGCCGGGGTGGTCTGCGGCGGAACGCGCCCATAAACCGTATAGGACTGCGTGGCCCCGGTGCCTGTGCCCGATTGAGTGTCGGTGCCGACGGTATTGCCCCAGTTGGCGGTATGGCCGGCATCGCGGAACAGTTGGTAGCTGACCGTATCGCCTCCCGAGGCCATCTGGCGCGTGGTGATGGTCGCCTCAGGCCCGACGCCTTCGTTCAGTCCGATATCATAGGGCGTGGAAGCGGTGCAGGCGACCTGCAGCGTCGTGGTCGCATCCACATTGTCGGTCAGAACACCGGCCGAACCGAAATCCAGATCTGGTGTCGAGACGATCTGGCATTCGGCGGCGATCGTGATGCGCACGTCAAAGTCGCCCGTCGCGGTCTGGGCCAGAACCCCGAAGGGGGCCAGAACCATGGCCCCTGCCAATATCAAGCGCATGTTTTCTCCAATCAAGCGCATATCCTTCGAACCCGATCGTCGCCGAAGTTCGGCGAATGCCCTACTTGTAAGAACAATTAGTCATAACTTTACATGAATCGGTAAACGCACTCGTTTCGTTGCGCAAGCACCGTGCACCCGCAGGTTGTGAATTGTTCTTTTCTGCGGTCTGGAGTCGGCCGAGCCAATTTTGTCGCCACTGCTTGTCTCGAATCAACTACTTAAGCAGTCATGGCTGCGCCAAAAGCCCCGTCGTCAGCCTCGCCCCGCTGGTCCCTGCGTCAATGTGATGCGCCCGGGCTGGTGTTCTGGGTATGCCGGGCCGTGGCGCGAGGGTGTCCCCTGATGCCCAAAGGATGCCCGATCCTGATGCGCAGGCCTGCTGCAATTTTTTACGATTGCGCGCCGTCTGCGGCGCGCGCCACTTCCCTGAAGGCCCCCGTCAGCGCGGCAGCGCCAGCGACAGCGCGGGGACGAAGATGGTCAGCACCATCCCCGGCCGCGCCACGAACCCCATCATCTGCGGCGCGGACCCACCGCTTAGGCTGTGAACCCATAATCGGGCTTCCCTATTTCCTTCTGTGGTGATTCACTTCTGGGAACCGGAGTGAGCATGACAGGCAGGCTCGATTTGAGCGATGCAGAGTGGGCGGTGATCGCGGCGCTGCTCCCGAACAGGCCGCGGGGCTCGGGCATCTTCTACATCCTGAGGACCGTCGCGCTCTGGCCTTACAACATCGACGAGGTTCGATGAGGCCCTCGCCGAGGCGTGCAAGACCGACGCCGATCCTCGCCTATCAGAACTGCGGCGCCGGCGTGCCGGTTGAGTCAGGTGGCAGAAATGCAGTGTCAACTCTTCAAGGTGCTCGACATTGCCACGGATAAATCGAGTGGCAGCATTGCGTGCTAACCACTCGGTTGAGCCGACCTCGTGAATGTCTGCTCTCCACCCTTGCTGCCTTTCGCCACCGCCATGTGCCGCTGCGCGGGGCTTTCTGACAAGCAGCCGGTCACGCGATGGTTCCTATTTCGACCTGCGCAAGCGGCGATAGAATGTCGAACGGTCGATCTTCGCCGCGCGGGCCGCAGCGGAAACGTTGCCGCCGTGTTCAGCGAGTAGTTGCAGCAGGTCATCCTCGGATACGGTGCTTGCGGGCAGTCGGGTTGTGGCGGTTCGATCGGCTATCGCACCCGGCAGATGGTCGGGCAAGACGCAAGCACCATCGTACATCGCAGAAACAAGCTCGCACAGATTGATGATCTCGCGCACGTTCCCGGGCCAGTCGTAGCACAGCAGCAGAGCCATCGCCTCGGGCGAGAAACAGGGCTGGCCCTCGGTCGCGGCGGCGATGCGTTCAATCAGCCATTCCAGATCGGCGCGCGCCCGCGCCGGCGGGATTTCAAGGACCAGCCCGTTCAGTCGGTACAACAGATCCTGCCGGAACTGCCCCTGCGCCACCAGGCCGGCCAAGTCACGATGCGTGGCCGAGATCACGCGGATATCGACCGGCTCGGCCCGGGTCGCGCCCACCGGAAGCACCTCGCGCTCGGACAGCACGCGCAGCAGCCGCGCCTGCAGGCCCAAGGGCATGTCGCCGATCTCGTCCAAGAACAGCGTGCCGCCATGTGCCTCGCGGATCAGGCCCTTTTTCCCGCGCGCATGGGCGCCGGTGAAGGCGTTGGGGACATAGCCGAAAAGCTCGCTTTCGATCAGCGCCTCGGGCAGGGCGGCGCAGTTGATGGCGACGAAGGAGCCGCGGCGGCGCGAGGCATCGTGCATGGCGCGGGCGACGTATTCCTTGCCGGTGCCGGTCTCGCCCTGCAGGATGACGCTGATCTGCCGGTCCAGCACCTTGCCCGCGCGTAGCGCCAGCTGCCGCATCGCCGGGTCGCCGCCATGGATGCTGCGCAGGGGTTGGGGCAGCTCGGGCTGGTCGGCGTGGCACGGCGGCGGGGCCGAGGGCGGGACGGAACGCGCGAAGACCCGTCCGCCTGCCTGCATTTCCAAGCAGCCCTCGACCTGCGCTTGGGCGCGCGACAGCCGGGGAATGTCGTCGATGTCGCAGGCAAAGACCTCGTCGATGCGGCGCCCGATCAGGGGCCGGCCCGGCCCGGCCAGCCGCAGCGCATTGTTCGTCATGCCGGTGATGCGCCCGTCCGCCCCGATGGCCAGCGCCGCCATCGGGTCCACGTCCAGGAACTCGGGCGACGGGTGCAACCGCAGGATCCAGTCGGCGCGGTGGCGGCGCACCAGGTTCGCCATCTCGATCCGCCGGGCGCAGGATTTCATCACCTCCAGCGTCAAGGCCTGGCTCATCTTGTCCTCTGGCGCCTGCAGATGCGACAGGTCCAGCACGCCCAGCAGGCTGCCGGTGGTGTCGTGGATCGGCACGGCGGTGCAGGACAGCGGCGTCAGCGCGACATCGAAATGGTCGCTGCGATGCACGGTGATCGCCTGGCCGGTGGCCAGGCAGGCACCGACGCCATTGGTCCCGACATGGCTTTCGTCCCATTCCGAGCCGGAGATCAGCCCGGCATGGCGCAATTCGCGGTCCAGCTGGGCATCACCGATGGAATCCACCGTGACGCCCCGGCCATTGGCCAGGAGCAGCACATAGCCCATGGCGTTCACCCGACGATACAGGTCCTCCATGCCGTGGCGGGCGACGCTCAGCAGTTCCTCGGAATCCTGCCGGTGCTGGGTCAGCTCGCGCTGGGTGACGATCCGGGGTGCGCTGGGGCGGGCGGGGTCGAGCCGGTGGTCGTTGACGCAGCGCCGCCACGAGGCAAGCACATCCGCATCACGGCCCGAGTTGCGCCCTTCTGCCACGCCGATGACCTCGAGGACATGCGCCCCGGTGTTCGATATCCCTGCCATGGGCTCCTCCCAAGCCGCCGGGCGAAGATAGCATGATCCCCGCCCCGGCACAGCATTATTGCCGGAACAGCGGATTTCAGCGCGACAGGTCGATCAGGATCTTAAGCTGCGTCCCGGCAGGGTCCAGCAGCGCCTCGAAACCCTCGGTCGCGGCATCGTCCAGCGAAATGCGCTTGGTCACCACCCCTAGCGCCGGGATCGCGCCCGAGGCGATCAGTTCGATGGTGCGCGGCCAGCCATGGGTCGGATAGCACCACGAGCCGCGGATCTCGACATCCTTGAAGGTCAGCTGGAAGAAATCCACGCTGCCCTTGCCGGGATGCAGCCCGGTCTGCACGATCACCCCCTGCTTGCGCACCGCGTCGAGGCAGGATTGCAGCGCCCGTTCATTGCCCACGCATTCCAGCGCCACGTCGCAGCCGATGCCGCCTTCGGTGCCGGCGCGCACCCGCTCGCCCACATCCTCGCGCGCCGGGTTGATGAGGGGGCCAGTGCGGCAGGTCGCGCCCAGCCCCTATCTCATCGATCACCTGCCGGTCATCAATGCGCAATTCGCTGCTTTCGTCGCGGCGGACGGCTATCGCACCCGCTGGTTCTGGACCGAGGCTGGATGGCGCTTCTTCCAAGACAATGCGCTCGCAGCGCCGAATTACTGGAACGGCCCGCACTGGAACGCGCCCGATCTGCCGGTCACCGGCATCAGTTGGAGGGAGGCCCGCGCCTAGGGTCGTGAGTTCGAATCTCATCGCCCGCTCCAATCGAAAAACGCCGGTCCTTCGGGGCCGGTCTTTTCCGTTTTTCGGGTTGTTTACCGGGTCATGTTTTCCGGACCATGAGGCCACAGGGGCCGGACAGGAAAACGCCCCGCAGCCTTGCGGCGCGGGGCGTCGTGTCAGTCCTTGCGGCACGGAACCTTACAGCATCGAGGGCAGCACCATGTCCGGGGGCCGGTGGCCGTCGGCAAAGGTCTTGATGTTGATGATGACCTTTTCGCCCATCTCGTTGCGCCCCTCGACCGTGGCCGAGCCCATATGCGGCAGCAGCACCACGTTCGGGGCCTCGCGCAGCCGCGGGTTGATCTCGTGGCCGTGCTCGAACACGTCGAGCCCCGCCCCCGCCAGCTCGCCCGCGCGCAGCATCCTGGTCAGGGCGTTCTCGTCGATCACCTCGCCGCGCGAGGTGTTCACCACCACCGCCGTCGGCTTCATCAGCTTCAGCCGCCGCGCGTTCAGCAGGTGAAAGGTCGAGGGCGTGTGCGGCGCGTTGATCGACAGGATGTCGATGCGCGCCAGCATCTGGTCGAGGCTTTCCCAATATGTCGCCTGCAGGTCGGATTCGACCTCGGGGCGCAGCCGGCGGCGGTTGTGGTAATGCACCTGCATCCCGAACACATTGGCCCGCCGCGCCACCGCCTGCCCGATCCGGCCCATGCCCAGGATCCCCAGGCGCCGTCCGCCGATGCGCCCGCCCAGATGCGCGGTGGGCGACCAGCCCTGCCAGCGGCCGGACTGCATCTCGGCCAGGCCCTCGGGGATGCGGCGGGTCACGGCCAGCATCAGCGCGATCGCCATGTCGGCGGTGTCCTCGGTCACGACCCCGGGGGTGTTCGTGACCTGGATGCCGCGGCTGCGGGCCGAGGCCACGTCGATGTGATCGAACCCCGCCCCGTAGTTGGCGATCAGCCGCAGCCGCTCGCCCGCCTGCGCCAGAAGCCCCGCGTCGATCTGGTCGGTGATGGTGGGGACCAGAACATCGCTGTCCCGCATCGCCCGCGCCAGTTCCTCGCGGGTCATCGGGGTGTCGGTTTCGCGCAGTGACACGTCGAACAGCTCGGCCAGACGTGCCTCGACCGCCTGAGGCAGGCGGCGGGTCACGACGACCTTGAGCCGATCACGCTTGGGTGCGATGTCAGCCATGTGACCTCTCTTCCAATGCCGGATTACGTTTGGCAAACTGCCCGCAAGCCGGGGCTTGCACAAGACCCCGGACGGGCGGGCAGCCTGATCGGCAGACATGCCGCGGTCATCCGCGGCCGGCAAGGAAGACGACATGACCAAGCGATCCGGGGCACGGGCTGCGCGGGCGGAACGTTCGGGTTGGGCGGCGCTGGCCGTGGCGGCAGCCGTCGCCGCGCTGTGGGCGGGCCCGGCGGCGGCGCAGGACGGGGGCGCCGACCCGGCGATCCAGATCGACCGCAGCGACGTGACCGCCGATTCCCTGATCAGCCGCCACCAGGCCACCCCCCGCGACCCCAACCGCGGCCCGGTCACCAACCTGCCCCTGCCCCGCTACGTCAGCCTGAAAGGGGGCGAGGGCAACGCCCGGCGCGGCCCGTCGCTGTCGCACCGCATCGACT
>Ga0172382_10003657_pt1 | contig 24134 bp, 20 predicted proteins | sample Leawel138RmetaG_FD_122245 | JGI IMG/M metagenome (GOLD analysis project Ga0172382, IMG submission 122245) | Leachate microbial communities from a municipal landfill in Southern Ontario, Canada - Leachate well 138R metaG | ecosystem: Engineered > Solid waste > Landfill > Unclassified | place... | reverse complement strand
GAAGTCGCCTGAGAGGAAATGGGGTCAGACACGATATTCGCATGCGAATATCGTGTCTGACCCCATTTCCCGGACCCCATTTCCGTGAGACTGATCTTCGCCGGCACGCCCGAGTTCGCCGCGCGCGCGCTGGATGCCATTGCGGCGGCGGGCCATGACATCGCCCTGGTGCTCACGCGCGCCGACCGGCCCGCCGGTCGCGGCCAGCGGCTGCGTCCCAGCCCGGTCAAGGAGCGCGCGCTCGAGCTGGGCATCCCGGTCGCCCAGCCCCGGACCCTGCGCGATCCCGCCCAGTGGCCGGCGCTCGAGGCGGTCGGCGCCGAGCTGATGGTGGTGGCCGCCTACGGCCTGATCCTGCCCGCCGAAGTCCTGCGCATCCCGGCTCGCGGCTGCGTCAACATCCACGCCTCGCTGCTGCCGCGCTGGCGCGGGGCGGCGCCGATCCAGCGCGCGATCGAGGCCGGCGACACCGAAACCGGCATCACCATCATGCAGATGGACGAGGGGCTCGACACCGGTCCGATGCTGCTCGCCCGCGCCCTGGCGATCGGCGAGCATGAAACCGGCGGCGAGCTGCACGAGCGGCTCGCCGGCCTGGGCGCCGAGCTCATCGTCGAGGCGCTGGCCGGGCTGGCCGCCGGCGCCCTCGTCGCGCGGCCCCAGCCGGAGGAGGGCGCGGTCTACGCGAAGCGCATCGAGCGCCCCGAGACCCGCATCGACTGGCGCGAGCCCGCCAGCGTCCTGGCGCGCCGCATCCGCGCCTTCGATCCGGCGCCGGGCATGCATTCGATGCTGGCCGGCATCGACGGCCCGATCAAGATCCGGGCGGCGCGCGCGCGCGCCGCCACCGCCGCCGAGGCCGAGGCCGCTTTCGGGCCCGGCGAGATACTCCCCGGCGACGGCCTCGCGGTTGCCTGCGGCGAGGGCGTGCTCGAGGTCCTCGAACTGCAGCGCGCCGGCGGCCGGCGGCTCGCGGTGGTCGATTTCCTCAAGGGTGTGCCGCTGGCGGCGGGCCAGGTCTTCGAGCCCACCTGAGGACGGGCGCAACTCGCCGACGCCGTGGTTCGCGAGCGCCGCCGCCATCGCGACGCGCTGCTTGCAGAGCGGGGCCGGCGGCCCCATATTCATCCGGACTTCTTCTCGAGCAAGGGATAACGATATGTTCAACTGGGCCAGGACCGGCTTGCTGATGGCGGCGATCGTCGCATTGTTCGGCGTGATCGGCGCTGCTCTCGGTGGCCGGCAGGGCATGATGCTCGCGCTCGCCTTTGCCGGGGTAAGCAACTTCTTCGCCTACTGGTTCTCCGACAAGATGGTGTTGCGCATGTACAAGGCGCGCGAAGTCGACGAAACCAGCGCCCCGCAGTTCTACGGCATGGTTCGCGAACTCGCGCAGCGCGCGCAGCTGCCCATGCCCAAGGTCTATCTGATCGACGAGCCGGCGCCCAACGCCTTCGCGACGGGGCGCAATCCCCAGAACGCCGCGGTGGCCGCCACCACCGGCATCCTGCGCGTGCTCAACGAGGCCGAGCTGCGTGGTGTCATGGCCCATGAGCTTGCCCACGTCAAGCATCGCGACATCCTCACCCAGACCATCTCCGCCACCATGGCCGGCGCCATTTCGGCACTTGCCAACTTCGCGATGTTCTTCGGTGGCCGCGGCTCCGATGGCCGGCCGGCCAACCCGATCGCGACCATCGCCGTCGCCCTGCTCGCGCCGCTGGCGGCCATGATGATCCAGATGGCGCTGTCCCGTACCCGGGAATACGAGGCCGATCGCGGTGGCGCCGAGATCTCCGGCGACCCGCAGGCGCTCGCCTCGGCGCTCGACAAGATCCAGCGCTATGCGGCCGGCACGCCCCTGCCCACCACCGAGAGGCATCCCGAGACCGCGCAGATGATGATCCTCAATCCGCTCTCGGGCGGCGGCATCGCCTCGCTCTTCTCGACCCATCCGCCCACCGAGGAGCGCATCAGCCGCCTGATGGACATGGCACGCGGAGGAATGCGCGGCCGGGAGCGTTGACGGCCCTGCCCGCAGCGTCGCGGGCGCCGCTCGGCGAGGAACTGCGGGTTGCCGCCGACGCCCTCGAGCGGCTTGCCGGCGGCGCGTCGCTGCCCGCCGCCCTCGAGGCGGCGATGCGCGAGCCTGTCCGGGATGCCCGGCCCGGCGCGTCCCGGGACGGCGCCGGCCTGTCGCCGGCATCGCGTGCCGCCGTGCGCGACATCGCCTCGCGCACAGTACGCAGCTGGGGCACCTGCCGTGCCCTGTCGGCCCGGCTCAACCAGCGCCCGCCCGCAGCGTCGATGCTGGCGCTGCAGCAGGTCGCGCTGGCCCAGCTGCTCGACCCGGTGCGCCCCGACGCCACCACGGTCGACCAGGCGATCGAGGCGGCCAAGGCCGATCCGGCCCTGCGGCGCGGCGCCGGCTTCCTGAATGCGACCCTGCGCCGTTTCCTGCGCGAGCGCGATGCCCTGCTCGCGGCGGTCCGCGAGGAGCCGGTCGCCCGCTGGAACTTCCCCGACTGGTGGATCGACACCCTGCGCGAAGCCTGGCCACAGCGCTGGCAGGAGATCCTCGCGGAATCCAATCGCGAGCCCCCGCTGACCCTGCGGGTGAACACGCAGCAGATCGCGCTCGAGGCCTGGATCGCCCGCCTGGGCGAAGCCGGCATCGCCGGCACCCCGGTCGGACCGCAGGCGGTGCGCCTGGCGGCCCCCGTGCCGCTCGAGCGCCTGCCCGGCTGGGCCGAAGGCCTGGTGTCGGTGCAGGATGCCGGCGCCCAGCTCGCGGCGCCGCTGCTCGACGTCGCCGACGGCATGCGGGTGCTCGACGCCTGCGCCGCGCCGGGCGGCAAGACCACCCACCTGCTGGAGCTCGCCGCGCTCGACCTGGTCGCGCTCGATCCCGACGCGGCTCGCCTGGCGCGCGTCGGCGACAATCTTGCCCGGCTCGGACAGCGGGCGAGCCTGGTCGTGGGCGACGCCCTGCATCCGGCCCAATGGCACGACGGACGGGCCTTCGATCGGATCCTCGTCGATGCGCCATGCACCGCCTCGGGCATCGTGCGGCGCCAGCCCGATGTGCGCTGGCGTCGCCGTCGTCGCGATATGGCGACATTTTCCGACCGTCAGGCGGCGATGCTCGGTGCGCTTTGGCCCCTGCTTGCCCCGGGTGGTAAATTGCTCTTCTCGACCTGCTCGGTGTTTCCGGCCGAGGGCGAGCCCGTGATCTCCCGGTTCCTGTCCGGGCATCCGGACGCCCTTCGTCTGCCGCTGGTCTGGGCCTTCGCCCCCGGCGAAGCCCGCGAGCCGGTCGCGCAGTTGCTGCCTACTTCGGGCGCAACCCGCGACCATGACGGGTTCTACTACGCGATGCTCGGGAAACGAGTCTGATGTTGCGCTCCGCCCTGCTGCTGGCGCTCTGGGTCGCGCTGGCGGGCGCAGGGTTGCAAGCGCGCGCCGACCAGGCCATCCGGGTCGAGGACATCCGCTTCGAGCGCAGTCTCGCCGACGACAGCTGGATGCTCTGGGCCCGCTTCAGCCTGCCGGTCGATGCGAAGATCGAGCAGGCGCTTCGCGATGGCGTCACCCTTTACTACGTGGTCGAGTTCGACATCATCCGGCCGCGCTGGTGGTGGTGGGACGAGCAGACCGTCGAGGCCCGCCAGGTCCACTCCCTGTCCTACCATTTGCTGACCCAGCGGTTCCGCGCCAACATCGGCGGTGATGTCCGGCATTTCGCGAGCCTCGCCCAGGCGGCGCAGGCGATCGCCCAGGTCAGCGGCTGGAGCGTGGTGCCGGTCGAGGATCTCGCCCCGAACACGAGCTACGAAGCGCGCCTGCGCCTGCGCTTCGACCGCGACCGGCTGCCCCGGTCCTTCCAGCTCGGCGCGCTCACCAACAACGACTGGGACATCGACAGCGAATGGAAGCGCTTCACCCTGACGACCGCGACCCCGGCAAGCGCTCGGTAGGCCGGATCCTCCGGGTCGGGCTGATCTTCGCGGTCGCCTTCGCGATCGTCCTGCTGGCGCTGCTGGCCACCGCCACCACCGACCCGGCCCTGTTCCAGCGCCACTACGAGCTGCTCTTCTGGCTCACCGTCGGCGTTGCCGCGGTGCTGCTGCTGCTGGTGCTCGAGCTGATGCGCCGGCTGGTCGAGCGCTATCGGCGGGGCCTGTTCGGCACCCGCCTGATGGCGCGCATGGCGATCTCCTTCGCGCTCATGACGGTCGTGCCGGTGCTGCTGATCTACCTGGTCGCGATCGCCTTCGTGGGGCGCTCGATCGAGTCCTGGTTCGATGTCCCGCTCGAGCGCGCGCTCGAATCCGGGCTCACCCTCGGGCGGGCGGCGCTCGACACCAGCCGGATCGAGTTCAGCGCCAAGGCCAGGGCGATCGCGATCGAGCTTTCCGACACGCCGATGGAGCAATGGCCGAGCACCCTCAATCGCCTGCGCGACCAGAACGGCGTCCAGGAGGCGGTCATCCTCACCGGCACCGGCCGGATCATCACCACCAGCGGCGGCCAGTTCGCGCCCCTGATCCCCGACATGCCCTCGTCGGACCAGCTGCGACGCGCGCGCATGACACGCCTGTACGCCCAGCTCGAACAGGGCGCGACGCAGCGCGGCGACTCGCCCCTGAAGCTGCGCGTGATCGCCCCGATCGGCGCCGAAGGACGCCTGCTCGACGACAGCCGCTTCGTGCAGCTGATCCACCAGCTGCCGGTGGCCCTGGCCGAGAACGCCGAGCTGGTCGCCCAGGGCCGGTCCGACTACCAGCAGCTGCTCGACTCGCGCGAGGCGCTCAAGCAGCTCTTCCGGGTCACGCTCACCCTCATCTTCATCCTCACCGCCTTCTCGGCGATCGCCGCCGCCTTCCTGCTGGCCGGCTGGATCACCGGGCCGCTGTCGATGTTCGCCGCCGGCACGCGCGCGGTCGCCGAGGGCGACTTCCGTCCGGTCAAGGATTACTCGGGGCGCGACGAACTCGGCATGCTGACCCAGTCCTTCAACGCGATGACCCGACAGCTCAAGGAAGCCCGTTCGATGGTCGATCGCAACCAGCGCGAGCTCGAGACGGTCAATGCCCGGCTCGAAAGCGTGCTCGCGAACCTCACCGCCGGCGTGCTGGTGCTCGATGCCGACTTCCGCCTCGCGGTCGCCAATGCCGGCGCCGAGCGCATCCTCGGCCTCGGCCTGGTGCCTCATCTCGACGAGCCGCTCGCCGAGGTGCCGCGCATCGGCCAGCTCGCCGAGCCGATCCGCGAAGCCTTCAACGAGCAGGCCGGCACCGACGCATCGAGCTGGCAGCGCCAGTTCGAGCTCGAACGCATGCCCGGCGAGAGCAGCGCGCCCCTCGAGCAGACCATCCTCGCCCGCGGCTCGATCCTGCCCGAGCAGCAGCTCAACTACATGATCGTCTTCGACGACATCACCGAGATGATCTCGGCGCAGCGCGCGCTCGCCTGGGCCGAGGTGGCCCGGCGCCTCGCGCACGAGATCAAGAACCCGCTCACGCCGATCCAGCTCTCGGCCGAGCGGCTGCGCGCCAAGCTCTCCGACCGGCTCGCGCCCGACGACGCCAGCCTGCTCGATCGCAGCGCGCAGACCATCGTCAACCAGGTCGGCGCGCTCAAGCTGATGGTCGACGACTTCCGCGACTACGCCCGCCTGCCCTCGACGCATTTCGGCCCGCTCGACCTCAATGCGCTGATCGAGGATGTGATGGGCCTGTATGCGCACGGCGAGGCCGGCGCCATCGTCCATGCGCGACTCGCGCGGCCGTTGCCGATGATCATGGGCGACGCCACCCAGCTGCGCCAGGTGATCCACAACCTGCTCAAGAACGCCATCGAGGCAACCGACAAGTCCGAGGCGCCCAGGGTCAGCATCGAAACCGAAACCGTCCATACCCGGCTCGGCCAGGATGCGGTGCGCATGGTGGTGCGCGACAATGGCCAGGGCTTCGCGCCGGCGATCCTCGGGCGGATCTTCGAACCCTATGTCACCAGCAAGTCACGCGGCACCGGACTCGGACTTGCCATCGTCAAGAAGATCGTCGACGAGCATGGCGGGCGCATCAACGCGGCAAATCCGGATGAAGGCGGCGCACGGGTCTCGGTGGTATTTACCAATTTCGCTAAATCCGTGGACAATAGCGCCAACGCAGCAACCGACGATCACAACGCCTAGAGGGCCATGGCCGATATTCTCGTAGTCGATGACGAAATCGGCATCCGCGAACTGCTCTCCGAAATCCTCGGTGACGAAGGGCATGCCGTGACGCTCGCCGACAGCGCCAACCAGGCGCGCCAGGCGCGCGAGACCAGCGCCCCCGACCTGGTGCTGCTCGACATCTGGATGCCCGACACCGATGGCGTCACCCTGCTCAAGGAGTGGGCCGCCAACGGCAAGCTCACCATGCCGGTCATCATGATGTCCGGCCACGCCACCATCGATACCGCCGTCGAAGCCACCCGCATCGGCGCGCTCGACTTCCTCGAGAAGCCCATCACCCTGCAGAAGCTGCTCAAGGCCGTCGAGGCCGGGCTCGCCAAGCGCACCGAAGCCACCGCCAGCACAAGCGCGCCGGCCGGCACGGCGGGCGGCACGTTCCTCCCCGCGGGGGGTGCGGCCGCGCCGGTCGCCCCGGGCGCCGTCCTGGAAACCATGGTGCCCGGCACCGTGTCGGCGGCAGTGGCCAGCAACGGCAGCGTCACCATGCAGGAGCTGTCGCTCGAGATGCCGCTGCGCGAAGCGCGCGACGCCTTCGAGCGAATCTACTTCGAACACCATCTCGTCCGCGAGCAGGGCAGCATGACCCGGGTGGCCGAACGCACCGGGCTCGAACGCACCCACCTCTACCGCAAGCTCAAGCAGCTCGGCATCGACCTGGCGCGCGGCGCCTACCGCAAGACCAATCAGTGAAAATGGGGTCATGAAAATGGGGTCAGACACCGTTTCCATGAAACGGTGTCTGACCCCATTTTCACGTCAGCGCGATGGGCGGGGAAAGGCTGCCGGCATGCGGTCCGGCAGCTGGGGGCAGTGTCAGGCTGTCACTGGTGCCGGCGCCAGGGCGTGCACGATCTCGAGCGCCCGCGAGTCCGGGATGTCGACGTCCGCGAAGCGCAGCATCTGGCCCGGCTCCACCGCATGGCGCAGCACCGCGCCACGCAGGATGCCGATCGGCGCATGATCGGGTTCGTCGGCCGTGGTGATCGCCTCGCCGCGCACATCGAAGCCGCCGATCGCCAGGTCGAGCCGGTGGCCGGCGCCGAGCGCCCGTTTGGCGATGGCGCACACGCCGATGGCGGGCTTCGATGAATTGTTCATCAGCACCCCGCCGCCGGCGAGCATCCGGCGCACCGTCTTGATCGCCTCGATCGAGCACAGATGGTGCGGATTGAACATCACGTAGTAAGGACCGGGGCCGAGCTTGTAGTAGTTCAGCGCATCGACCTGCTCCGCATCGTGGCGAGCGGCGATGAACACCCCCGGTATCTGGGTTCGCGACAGCAGGTAGTCGGCGATCGGGCCGCCGGCCTCCTCGGCCATCCGCGCCAGATCACGGGCCGCATCGACGGTATCGTCGCGCGCCGGGCCCTCCATCCCGCGGCGCAGGATGCCCGCGCCGGTGTGGTTGGCGATGAAGGCCTGCTCGATCTGCACCTTGGTGCCGTCGGTGAACGAGGTCGTCTGCTCCACGCTGATGCCCTGCTTCGACGACCAGAAGGCCATGTCCTCGGGCGTCGGGTCGTGGTTCAGGAAGCCCTTCATGTTGCCGTAGACCAGCGGCGAAAAACCCATCGCCAGCATGTTCTCGCGCAGTGCCGCGAGGCAGCCGGGCTGATCGCCCTCCGCCTCGGTGAGCAGGCCACGATCGGCGAAGTACGAACCGGTCGTGACATGGAATTCGGAGTTCATGGTGACCACCGGCCGGCCAGCGGCCAGCGCGCGTTCGATCACCACCGTCGAATGCAGCACATCGCCGCTGCACTCGAACACCAGGTCCGAGCCCTCGATCATCTCGTCGATCGAGTTCGTGACTGTGCCGTGGGTCGGGAAGTCGGCAAGGCGCGAGGGATCGCGCCGCGTCAGCACCTTGGCAAGACGCATGTCCGGCGCATGCTTCATCAGCATGTGCGCAAAGCTGCGTCCGATGAAGCCCGTGCCCGACAGGCCGATGCGTGAAAGAGGGCGTTTGCTGCTTTTCATCTTGTACATCACTGCGGAAACCGGCCGGCCCCGCTTCTCCGGGACCGGCCGGGAAAGGGTCAGATGATCAGACCCGAATTGAAGCCGTCGCCGGTGGCTTGGACGATGCCCGTGCCGGGCGCGAACAGGCTACCGACGTCAGGGTAGTCCTCCATGGTCAGGCCGACGATCGTCACCGAACCTAGGGGCGCATCGTTCGCACCCGTGAAGGACAACACCAGGTTTCCATCGACTTCGGTCAGGCCGATCTCCTGGGATGCAAACGCATTGTCGGCATCGCCAGTGCCCATGAAGTCCGCGAAAGTCAGGTTGTCGTCAGACAAGTCCTGATCCATCGCGCCAAGTGAGCCTGTCGTATTGGAATCGATCGCATCGACCAGCATGATCCGATCGCCTTCGGCGGCATTGAAATCCATGATCGTGTCGTTGCCGTTGTCCGTCCGCATGGAGAACACGAAGGTATCGGCTCCGGCGCCGCCGATCAGCGTGTCGTCGCCGCCCTGACCGAACAACAGGTCGTTGCCAGCGCCGCCGTCCAGCGTATCGTTGCCGGCTGCCGAACCGGCATCCAGGGTCACGCTGTCGATGCGCAGACCTTCGCCCGCCTCTGGAGGAGCCGTAGCGGGGTCGAATACTTCGTCATAGGCGACCACCGCCAGGGTCGAGGTCTCGCCTGCCGCCTCTACCGAAAATCTCAATTGCGCACGATTGACATCACCGTCACCTGACATTTCGGGAACGATGTCGATGGTGTGGTCACCGGTGAGAGTCCAGTTGCCAGGCTCCGTTATGTTGTCGTTGGTCGTTCCGTCGAAATAGGCGATCTCCACGCCGTCCCACACGATCGCCAGTGATGTGCCATTGTTGGAGTTGGTCGTCTGGATCGTCAGGGTGTAAGTTTCTCCGGCTGCAGTCGCGATCGATTGCGTCAGGCCGGCCGCACCATCACTCCCGGTGTAGACCGTTTCCCAGTGATGCGTACCACCGGTGCCGGTGCCATCATCTCCGAAGCCCATCTGGTTTCCGGACAACTCCACCATGCCGCCCGTCTGGACCTCCGTAGTGCCATTGGTTCGGGTGCTCACCGGAACGAACGACCAGCCGAGATCGGCAGTATCCGTGAAACCAGCGTAGGACTGAGGCGAACTCGTTCCTGGATCGGAGCCCCAGTCAAGATCGCCATCGGCGGACACGCTCCAGTAATCGAACTGGTAGTTGCGGACCGAACCGCCCGAGCCGCCGATCAGGACGTCGTTTCCATCGCCGCCCAGGATCGTCTGGGTTTCGGCGCCGCCAATCAGGGTTTCACCGTCATCGCCGCCCATGACCACGGTGGTTGCGACGGTAACCGGTTTCGTGCCAGCGGGCCCGGGGCCTACGTCATTGGTGGCGGTGGCACTGATGGTCGTCGCGCCTGCCGCGGGGAGTTCCGCTGGTGTGAAGTCGACCGACCAGTTGCCGGCGTCGTTGACCGGGATGTCAGCTTTGGTCAGACCGCCCCAGATCACCGTCACCGCGCTGCCAGCCTCGGCAGTGCCGCTGACGGTCACATTGCTTGCGGCCTCGGCAGCATCGACGGTGTTATCGGTAGCGACATCATTGATCACCGGGGCAGCGGGCGATCCGGGATCAGCGGCGGTGTCGATGGTCACGTCGCGGGTGCCGGGCTGACTGGCGTTGCCGGCCGCGTCGGTTGCTATGGCGCTGATCGTCGACGCGCCATCGGCCGGAATGGCGGCCTGCAGGAAGGTGGTCGTCCAGTTGCCGGTGCTGTCGGCGGTGGCTTCCTGGGTAGTGTCACCCCAGCTCACGGCGACGATGCTGCCCGCTTCGGCGGTCCCGCTCACGGTCACACCCGCAGCGGCCTCGCCGGCATCCACGACATCGTCGGTCGCGACGGCATTGATCACCGGCGGCTCAGGCGGAGTGGTATCGGCCGGCGCGGTATCGACCGCCACCCCCACGGTGGTCGGCTCGCTGCTGCCGGCGGCGTTCGCCGCGGTGGCGGTGATCGTGGTCGCGCCGTCCTCGGGGACTTCGTCCATCGGGAAGGTCACCGACCAGGCGCCGTCCTCGCCGGCCGTGGCGGTCTGGGTGAAGGACTCGTCGCCCGCGCCGCTCCAGACGACGGTGACGGTGCTGCCGGCTTCGGCGGTACCGGTCACGGTGACGCCCGCGGCCGCTTCAGTGGCATCGACGCCATCGCCGCCGGCCACGGGGTTGATGACCGGTGCTTCGGGCACGGTGTCGGTCGGCGTTCCGCCGCCGCCACCGCCACCGCCGCCCGCCGCGGCGGCAATGCCGATCGCGCCGATGCCGGCGGCGATCGCGCCGGTGCTGACGCCGCCGGCGGCTGCTGCGCCGGCCGCGCCGCCTTCGGCGGCACCGGCGGTGCCGGCCGCTGCGGCCGCGCCTTCCTGGGCGGGCGCCGAGCCCGCCTGGGCGGCCAGGGCGCCGTCGTACATGACTTGGCTGCCATCGGCAGCGACGTTCATCGGCTCGGTGGCCTGGGAGATCGTGGTGGTCTTGTCACCATCCTCGAGAACCAGTTCGCAGCCCTCGCCGGGGGCGCAGGGTGCGAAGAATTCGGTCAGCTCGACGGTGGCGCCGCCGGCCTGTTCGACCACGAGCGAATCACCGACCCGGCGTGCGACGAGATCGCCGGCGGGTTGGCCGGTCTCGGCATCGATGACGCGGATCTTGTCACCGGGCTGGGCGGTGATCTTGGCGGAGTTCGGGTCGAGCGGCTGGCGCACGACCAGACCGTTCTGCTGGGTGATCTCGAGTATGAGTGCCATTGGAAGACATCCTTGCGCTTGGATTGATATCGATCACATGACATGCATCTGCCGCCCTTGCCGCTGGCGCGATGCGTCATCAGTCCCGTGTCGGAGACGACCCGCGTACTATGCCGCTGCCGTCCGGTTCCGCGCTTTCGGGCCGACTCGCGGCCATGGGCGATGGATGGATGGACGGAGGCGACTTCTCCCCGGAGGCGGGCAAAATCGCCGACACGTCGGGATTGTGTCCCGCCGGCTACCCGGGGGAAAGGACAATTTCACGTAATCGGGCGTTTTCCGCAGGGAGCGGAACATACGGGGCATGATGATTGCGCCGACCGCATGTCGTGGCAGGGCCGGCGGCTGTCGGCGCGAGGCTGTCTTGAATCCGCGCGATGCCGTCTCCACATGCAGAGCAAGGAGAATCCCGCGATGAACATGATCTACAACAGCCCGAGCTACTGCGTGGTCGAGTTCCGCGACGCGGATGCCGAATCCGTGGGCGGGTACGAGATCATGGACAAGGCCGCCCGGCGCGAAATCTTCATCGCCGGGCCGCTGGCGCTGCGCTTTCGCAGCGATGTCGAATCCCTGATCGCCACCGAGCCGACCATCGAGGAAGTGGACGCTTACCTCAGCCAGTTCGACGAGCTGATGCAGCATCCGATCGTGCTGCACTGATCTTCAGGTGTCGTAGGTGCCCTGGGCAGCCTCCGGATAAAGCGCGGGAAAGAGAAACTGCAGCGCGTCGAGCGGTAGTCCGAGCCGCACCGGGCCAAGCCTGGTGTCGCTGACCAGCAGGCCCGTGGCCAGCAGGTAGGAGAGCAGGGTGCGCGCAGTGCGCTCTCCCAGCCCGGTCATCTGTGAAAATTCGCTGCGAGTCATCGGGCCTGAAGTAAATGCGTAATGCAGGGGAAGCACCGCTTCGCTGCGCATCGTCTTGTGAGTCGCGTCAGGATCGTGCGTTCGAAACGCGACCAAGGCTTCGAGTCGACGTTTCATCTCGTCGAGGTCGAGCATTTTCCGCATGTAGCTGACCTGGTCCTCGCAGACCGACAAGAAGAAGTCGACCCATTCATGAAGGCCCGCCTCCGTCAGATTACCGCGGCCATCGAGGTCGCCGCGTCGGGCCGCGTCGGCGTTCGCAAGTCGCGCATAGTAGTCGGAGCGCCGACGCGCCAGCCCCCGGTTGACGGACCACAGGCCCTGGCTTAGCGGCCACAAGGCGCAATGGGTTTGCAGCCGCGCTGCCCGGCCGTTTCCGTCGAGAAAGGGGTGTACCCAGGCAAAGCGATGATGTGCGCAGGCAGTCGCGATGACGTGCATGTCCCAACTGCGTCGCCGATCGTAGATCTCGTCAAAGCGCTGGAAAAAGCCCGACAGCGAATCCGCCGCCGGAGCGAGATGACGACCAACGTCCACGTTCTCTTTCCGAGTCTCACCCGGCTCGACCAGGCGCCCTTCGCTCATCCGGTCCTCGGGAGCAAGGCGGGAATAGAGCGCATGGTGCGCGGCCTTGGCGAATGAGATGCTCAGGATGTGGTCCTCGGCCCTGGCACGGTCCTCGAGTTCCTGCTCGGCTTCGATATGGGCCAGCGCCAGCCTTTGCAGCCGCGCCGTATCCGACTCGGGCGAGAACTCGCGCCGAAGTGCGCGTTCAATGTTTGCCGGTGAAGTGCTTTGGTCCTCGATGCGATTGCTGTAGTAGGAATTCATCGCGCGCACGAGTTCGCGAACCGCGTCGAGGGTGGTCGGATGTGCCTTGCCCGCCAAAGCGAGGGCATCCTGGCAAAGCGAGGCGGCGCGTTCCCGCAACTCCTCGAGCCGCAACTGCGGCAGCAGGGGTTCGAACTGGTGAGGGAAGGAGTACATGGCTTATGTTGCCGGTCTTTTAGCCGATTTGCAACGATTGCTAAATCATTGTCTGTTAAGAGATTTATGAGAACTGAAATGACAGTAATGCAACAGAATTTGCCGACTTGAATGCCGAGTTGTGTGCAGGTGCAGCCAAATCTCTTCGGACCGATCGAAAGCGTGACTCGAGGGCGATTTCGCAAGTGATCGAGAACTGCTCGCGGTCCCATCCGGTGCTCGACTGGACGCTCTCTGGCGACGCTTCCGGCTCGGGGCGACCGACGATTTGTGCAAGCCGCTCGCCCTCGGCGCGCACCTCGGCCATCAGGCTGTCCCAGTCGCTCGGAGGGTGGCCGCTGTCGAGCATTCTGCGAAACACTCGGTAGGCGTCATCGGCGGTACCGTAGGCACGCTTCGATTCCTCGTCGTTGACCCAGCCGTAGACGATGATTCTGCCCTGGGCGTGATAGCGAAAGAACAGCCGGTACTGCTGGAAGAACTTTGCCCGGAACCAGTGCGTGTGCTCGGCGTCGAGCGCGTCGCCCGTGTCGGGCACGGTGGCCTGGTAGAGCCGCAACACTCGTCGCCAATGGCAGCCTCGCATACACATGTCCTTGAAAGTATGCACAATTGATCCTGTGCAGTTAGACATTTTCCAAGGAGTCTGTCATGGAAAGTATGACCATCGACCAGCTACGCGCCGCGAGCGATGCCGGCGGTGTGTCGGGCGTGACCCTGAAAGGGCAGGGCGGTGCGTTTCTCGTGCAGATCGCCACGCGTAGCGGCGCCACTGCCTTGCTGGCGAAGGCACGCAGCAGCGAACCGCGCCGTTTCGGCAACCCCATCGCCGCCTTGAACGTGCTGCGTGATGTGGGCATCACCATTGGGCGGTTCGACGCCAGCGAGTGGAATCCGGATGAGAAGGAAGATACCCCCGGCAACCGTGGCCGCGCCGAGGCGATGCGCATGGCGCACCAGGCAGCGGCCTACACGAAACGGCTTGCCGCCGAGATCCAGCAGTCCATCGAGGATCCCCGGCCGAGCATTCCGCACGATGAAGTCATGAAGCGGATGGAAGCCCGCATTGCTCGCCACAAGGCGGCGGGGGCGAAGCGCACATGAGCCCCGATACGAGAGTCGATGCCTTCGCCTTCCGGATGCGCCTTGACCGGCAGGCGCGAGCCGACTGATTCATGGGGAAGGCGAACTCGCCCGACGCGAGAACCCGCTGGCGCATCGTCTGGCGCCCGATGGCCGAGGCGGACCTGGACGATATCATCGACTACATCGCCCAGGACAACCCGACCAGGGCGGAGGAGTTCGGCCATGAGTTGCGGGACAAGGTCCGGCTGCTGGCGCAGCATCCGAAGCTGGGCCACGGTGGCCGCCCAGGCTTGCCCGCCTGCGTGCGCGAGCTGGTTGCTCACCAACACTACATCGTGTTCCATCGCCTGCTGGTGGAGGCGCGTATCGTCGAGATCCTGCGAGTAAGACATACCTCGCGGCAAACGCCTTGATGAACTACTCGCTGTACCGCGACAGCGCCAGCGTGCAGTTGGTGCCGCCGAAGCCGAAGCTGTTCGACAGGATCGTCTGGTGCTCGACGCCGTCGATGCGCTCGCGCGCGATCGGGAAGCCGGCGGCGCCTTCGTCGAGGTTCTCGATGTTGATGCTCGGCGCGACGAAGCCATGCTGCATCATGAGCAGCGAATAGATGGCTTCCTGGACGCCGGTGGCGCCCAGCGAGTGGCCGGTCATCGACTTGGTCGAGCCGATGTGCGGCAGTTCGCGGCCGGTTTCCTCGAATACTTCGCGGATCGCGCGCAGTTCGGTGATGTCGCCCACCGGGGTGGCGGTGCCGTGGGTGTTGATGTAGGTGACCGGGGCGCGCACGGTGCGCAGCGCCTGGCGCATGCAGCGCACCGCGCCTTCGCCGCTGGGGGCGACCATGTCGGCGCCGTCGGAGGTGGCGCCGTAGCCGGTGATTTCGGCGTAGATCTTCGCGCCGCGCGCCTTCGCGTGCTCGAGTTCCTCGAGCACGACCACGCCGCCGCCGCCGGCGATCACGAAGCCGTCGCGATTGGCGTCGTAGGGTCGCGATGCGGTGGTGGGCCGGTCGTTGTACTTCGAGGACATCGCGCCCATGCCGTCGAAGAGCACCGACAGGGTCCAGTCGAGCTCTTCGCCGCCGCCGGCGAAGACGATGTCCTGCTTGCCCCACTGGATCTGCTCGGTGGCGTTGCCGATGCAGTGCGCCGAAGTGGAGCAGGCCGACGAGATGGTGTAGTTGACGCCCTTGATCTGGAAGTTGGTGGCGGCGGTGGCCGATGTCGTCGACGACATGCAGCGCGGCACCATGTAGGGGCCGACCCGCTTGGGACCCTTTTCCTTGCAGATCGCGGCGGCCTCGACCTGGTTGCGGGTGGATGGCCCGCCCGAGCCGACGATGATGCCGGTGCGCTCGTTGATGACATCGCCCGGGCTCAGGCCGGCGTCGGCGATCGCCTGCTCCATCGACAGGTGCAGGTAGGCGGCGCCGTCTCCCATGAAGCGGCGCAGCTTGCGGTCGATCGCGGTCTCGAGGTCGATGTCGGGGCGACCCGCCACCTGGCTGCGAAAGCCGAGCTCGGTGTATTCGGGCATGGCGGTGATGCCCGAGCGGCCTTCGCGCAGGGATTGCAGCACCTGCTCCTGGTCCAGGCCGATGCACGAGATGATGCCGATGCCGGTGATGACGACCCGGCGGGTGTGGATGGTTTCACTCATGCCGACTTGCCTTCAGCATTCGGGTTGATGAACAGCCCGACGTTCAGTTCCCTGGCGTCGTAGATCATCCGGCCGTCGACGCTCACCTGGCCGTCGGCCACGCCCAGGACCAGGCGGCGGTTGATCATGCGCTTGATGTCGAGCCGGTAGTGGACGAGCTTCGCGTCCGGCAGGACCTGGCCGGTGAACTTCAGGTTGCCCAGGCCGAGCGCGCGCCCCGAACCGGGCGCACCGCTCCAGCCGAGGAAGAAGCCGAGCAGCTGCCACAGGGCGTCCAGGCCGAGGCAGCCCGGCATGACGGGATCGCTCTCGAAGTGGCAGGCGAAGAACCAGAGATCGGGGCGGATGTCGAACTCGGCTTCGACGAAGCCCTTGTCGTAGGCGCCGCCGGTGGCCGATATCGTGGTGATGCGGTCGAACATGAGCATCGGCGGCAGCGGCAACCTGGCGTTGCCGGGGCCGAACAGCTTGCCGTGAGCACAGTCGATGAGCTCATCGTAGCCGTAGCTCGATTTCGGGATGAACTGCCGCGCCGTTGCGGCCGAGGTTCTCGTCATGCGTACCTTTCGTTACGACCCGGCCGTGGCCGCCAGCCCTCTATGATACGGAAAGTTCGGCGAACTTCATGCGAAACTCGCAGATCAGAGCTGCTCCCAGGGCAGGCCGTCGTGGCGCCAGCCATTGAGCTTGCCACGCTGGTGCTGCTCGTCGATGTCGCCCTCGAAACCGTGGGTGACATTGATCGTGTTCGTGAAGCCGGCGTCCTCGAGGGCCAGCGCGGCATCGGCCGATCGCCGGCCGCTGCGGCAGATCAGCACCACCGGCCGGTCGATGGAATTGCCCGCCAGCATGCGCACTTCGCCCACGAAGTGCTCGTTGAAGTCCCAGTCGGGGCCGTCCTGCCAGGCAACGTGGTTCGCACCCACCGGATGGCCGACGAAATAGAACTCGGCATCGCTGCGGCAGTCGATGAACAGGGCCTCCGGATTCTCGGCGAGGAACCGGCTGGCTTCGGTGGGCAGCATTTCCTGCATCGTGGCGTCCCGTTCAGGTTTCGAGAAAATCGATGACGGCCTGGGCGTACTCCCCGGGGATGTCGCCGAAGGGGATGTGCAGCGCCGGCAGTTCGACCAGGCGGGCATCGGGCAGTCCGGCGACCAGTTCCTGCGAATGCTCGGGCGTGAGCGAGGCATCCGACAGGCCGGCGATCACGAGCGCCGGCTGGCCGATGCTGCCCAGCGAGGGGCGCATGTCGAAACCGATGATGGCGGCGCAACAGCCGATGTAGCCCTGGGCCTCGCCGCCGACGAAGGTGGCGCGCACCGATTCCATCCAGGGACCGCCGGCGGCGATGCGCCGTTCGCTGACCCAGTTGCGGATGACGGCATCGGCCACCGGTTCGAGCCCACCCTCTCGGACCTCGGCCATGCGCGCGCGCAGCTTGTCGCCGGGGAAGGCGGAACTGTTCGAGATGATCAGCCGCTCGACCCGCTCGGGAGCCGCCAGCGCGATCTGCATCGAGATCATGCCGCCGATCGATATGCCGCCCACGGTGGCCCGCTCGAAGCCGGCCGCATCCATGACCGCGAGCGCGTCGTCGGCGAGCATCGACATCGTGTAGTCGCCCGGGGTGCCACTGGACTGGCCGTGGCCGCGCTTGTCCATGCGCAGCACCCGGTACTTCGCGCCCAGCGCCGGCATCACCGGATCCCACAGTCCGGTGCCGCTGCCCAGCGAATTGAGCAGCACCAGCGGCGGTCCGTCGGCCTTGCCGTCGATCCGGTAGAAGAGTCGTGCGCCCGCGTGTTCGATCATTGCCATCCAAGATGCTCCTGTCGTCCTCATGCGCTCCGGGAACGGCTCGCGCCCCGGCCCATGCCCTGCAATGTTAGCGACTAAGGCCGCCGGCTTCAGGCCGCCGCCCCGGGGCCAGCGGCGTCAGGCGACATCGCGCCGTGCACTGTAGGAGTGCCGGGCGGCCAGCCGTTCGCGATCGAAGCCGGCGACCCGCTTGTATTCGTTCGCCACGCCGGCGAGTTCGTCGGCGTCGATCACCTCATGGACGTCCGAGAAGCCTTCCGGCGCCCGCTCCTCGGCCATCTGCATCACCTTCTCGGGGCCGTTGCGCCGGTTGGCGAGCACCAGCTTCGCCGTTGCCGGCCGTCGTTCTTCCTCGTAAAGCGCCAGGGCCGCCAGCGGATCGGCTTCTGTGGCCAGGCGCCAGGACAGCACCCGGGCATCGAGGATGGCCTGGGAGGCGCCGTTGCTGCCGATCGGGTACATCGGATGGGCGGCATCGCCAAGGAGGGTGACCCGGCCGTCGGTCCAGGAATCGAGCGGATCGCGGTCGACCATCGGGAACTCGAAGCAGCCGGGAGCGCCGCGGATCAGGCCCGGCGCATCGAGCCAGCCGAAGTCCCAGGACTCGAAGGCGGGCAGGAACTGCTCCAGCCGCCCGGGCCGGTTCCAGTCCTCGGGTTCGAAGCCGATGCGCTCGCGGTACTTCAGTTCGGCGATCCAGTTGATCTCCTGCAGGCCGTCGGCGCGTGGCGCCGAGATCGGGTAGCAGACGAACTTCTGCCATTCGTGGCCGGCCATGATCATCGAGGCGCCCGACAGGAAGGGCCTCGCGAAGGTGACGCCGCGCCACAGGATGGCGCCGTTCCAGATCGGCGGCCCTTCGTCGGGATGGCGCTGTCGCCTTGCCGCGGAATGGATGCCGTCGGCGGCGATGAGAATATCCGCGCGCGTGCTCCCGCGCGACGTGGTGTTTCCCCCGTTCGTGCCCTGCGGGCCCGAGCCTCCGGCCGGCAGCAGCTGCCGGGAGACGAAGTGGGCGTTCACCCCGGCCCTGTCCTGCTCGTAGCGCTCCAGTGCGTGGTCGAGATGGATGCGCCCGGCGCCCAGTCTCGCGATCGCCGCCTCGTAGAGGATCATCTGCAGTCGTCCCCGGTGCAGCGAGACCTGGGGCCAGTCGTAGCCGGCGTGGCGACCGCGGTCCTCCTGCCAGATCCGCTTGCCGAACTTGTTGGTGTAGACCAGCTCGCGCGTGGCGACGCCCGCTTCCATCAGAGCATCGGCAAGGCCCAGCTCGGTCAGTTCGCGCACCGCATGGGGCAGGCAGTTGATGCCCACGCCGAGCGGGGCCATCCGGGCGGCGCCCTCGTAGACTTCGACGTCGATGCCCGCTTCGTGCAGCGAAAGCGCAGCGGTCAGGCCGCCGATGCCGGCGCCGGCGATGATGATTTTCACGATGCTCCCCCGAGCGTTCGATTCAGACGACCGAGTCCTGGTCCTCGATCATCCGTCGCAGGATGAAGTTCTGCAGCGCGAGCGAGGATGCGGCGTCGAGCTCGCCGAACTGCAGGCCGTAGGCCTGGAGTTCCTCCTTGCCGCCGGTGGGCCGCAAGGGCTTGAGCAGGCGCACCAGGCAATCGGTCTCTATCGTGTGCTCGCGCTCGTCCACACCGACCCGCACCGTGAAGGCGATACGAATGCGGGCGCCGTCGGCGACCAGGGGTTCGGGCGCGACCACCTGCAGTTGCGCGCCCTGGGCGCTCAGGTCCGCGAGCAGGCCCTCGTGCTGGCTGCCGTCGGCCAGCACCAGCCGCGCCGGCAGTTCGGCGCGCACGCGCGGGGCCATCCGCACCGGCGTGACCACGATGTCGTCGGGAAAGGAGACATGGATGTAGTCGACCGGCGCGTCGAACACGCGCAATACCGTGCAGCGGAACTCGTAGAGATGGATGCCGGAGAACAGGCGCACCCGCAGGGCTTCGTCGGCCTCGATGGGGATCGGCGCCTGCTTGCGGACCGGCAGCCTGAGAATCAGGTATTCATCGCGCACGAAGCCCACGACCGTGGTGAAGTGCGATTGCTCGCTCCCCTGGCGGTTGAGCACGAGCTGCACCCGGGAGCCCGGCTGCAGGCGGATCTCGCCGAAGCCGACCGACTGCAGCTGGTCGGCGCCGCGGGTATCTGCACGTGAGGAATCGCTCATGAGCGCCTGCCTCGATCGGGATTGGCCTGGGTGCGTCCGAGGATACCGCGCTTTGAGCCCGCTCCGCTGTCCGCGAAGCGTGGCTCAGTTGTCGTAGCCATCGGAGTGGATGTCCTCGGCGGCCATCCCCAGCGCGAGCAGGATCGGCACCGTGTGCGCGATCATCGCCGCCGGTCCGGCGAGAAAGGCCCTCGCGCCGGTGAGGTCGGCAAAGTCGGCGCGGATCGCGGTGCCCGGCAGGCCGATGCGCCAGCCCGGGCCGGGAGCCTCGCCCTCCGAGAGCAGCAGCACCTGCCGAAAGCGCGGATTGGCCGCGGCGATCGCGGCCAGCCGGTCCGCGCAGTACAGGTCGGCCGGCTCGCGAACGCCGGCATAGAGCACGATGTCCTCGTCGTGGCCGCTGTCGCTGGCGGCTTCGGCGATCGCGAGCATCGGGGCGAGGCCGCTGCCGCCGGCCACGAGAAGCGCGAGCCCGGCGTGGCGGCTGCGCCAGAAGGCGGTGCCCAGCGGGCCTTCGACGCCGATCATGTCACCGACGGCGAGTCGCTCGGCGATGTAGCGGCTTCCCGCGCCACCCGAGAGGCGGACATGGAACTCCAGCGCATCGGCCTGGCCGTCGTCGTCGGGCGAGTTGGCGATCGAGTAGTCGCGCTGCAGGCCGGCGGCCAGATGCAGTCGGACGTACTGGCCGGCGGCGAAGCCGAAGCGCTCGCCGTCGGCCGGCGCGATCCGCAGGATGCGGATGTCCCGGGCGAGGGCGTCGATCGCAAGGACGCGGAAGGTTCGGGGAGGGAACTGGCTCATCGCGGACGGCCGGCGGAAAGCGGGCAGGCCACCGGCGCCCGCGCACTCTACCGGAAAACCGACGTCCGAGTCCGTAGAATGGTGGGTCCATCCCTCGAGCTCCCCGATGCCATGACCGACAAGATCGTTCCGATTTCCGTTGCCGAGCGCCATCTGCGCGAGGCGATGCAGACGCGGATCGTCATGCTCGATGGCGCGATGGGCACGATGATCCAGCAGCTCAAGCTCACCGAGGCCGACTTCCGCGGCGAGCGCTTCGCCGGGCACCCGACCGATGTGCGCGGCGACAACGAGCTGCTTTCGATCACCCGGCCGGATGTGATCCGCGACATCCACGAGCAATACCTCGCCGCCGGTGCGGACATCATCGAGACCAATACCTTCGGGGCCACCACGGTTGCACAGGCCGACTACGGCCTGCAGGATTTCGCCGCCGAGATGAACCTCGCCTCGGCCCGGCTCGCCCGCGAGGCCTGCGACCGCTTCAGCACCGCCGAGCGGCCGCGCTTCGTCGCCGGTGCGCTGGGGCCGCAGCCGAAGACGGCCTCGATCTCGCCCGATGTCAACGACCCGGGCGCGCGCAACATCAGCTTCGATGCGCTCGTCGCCACCTATGACGAACAGGCGCGGGCGCTGATCGAGGGCGGCGTCGACCTGCTGCTGCTCGAGACGATCTTCGACACGCTCAACGCCAAGGCCGGCATCTTCGCCATCGAGGCGATCCAGGCCGAACGCGTCGCCGCCGGCCTGCCGCGCATCCCGCTGATGATCTCGGGCACGGTCACCGACGCTTCGGGCCGCATCCTCTCGGGCCAGACGGTCGAGGCCTTCTGGAATTCGGTGCGCCATGCCCGGCCGCTCACCATCGGGCTCAACTGCGCGCTCGGCGCGGCCCTGATGCGGCCCTATGCCGAGGAGATCTCGAAGCTCGCCGATACCTTCACCTGCGTCTATCCCAACGCCGGCCTGCCCAATCCGATGGCCGAGACGGGCTTCGACGAAACCCCCGAAATCACCGCCGGCCTGCTCGGCGAGTTCGCCCGCGCCGGCTTCATGAATGCGGCCGGCGGCTGTTGCGGCACCACGCCGGAGCATATCGCCGCCATCGCCGCCCAGCTCGAGGGCGTCGCGCCGCGCCCGATCCCCGAGCGGCCGGCCGCGATGCGCCTGTCGGGGCTGGAGCCCTTCACCGTCGATGCCGATTCGCTTTTCGTCAACGTCGGCGAGCGCACCAACATCACCGGCTCGAAGGCCTTCGCGCGGCTGATCATCAACGAGAAGTACGAAGAGGCCGTCGCGGTGGCGCGCCAGCAGGTCGAGAACGGCGCCCAGGTCATCGACGTCAACATGGACGAGGGCATGCTCGACTCGACCGTGGCGATGGACCGCTTCCTCAAGCTGATCGGCTCCGAGCCCGACATCGCGCGGGTGCCGATCATGATCGACAGCTCCAAATGGGAGGTGATCGAGGCCGGACTCAAGTGCGTCCAGGGCAAGGCGATCGTCAACTCCATCTCGCTCAAGGAAGGCGAAGAGGAATTCATCCGCCACGCCGAGCTGTGCCGGCGCTACGGCGCGGCGGCGGTGGTGATGGCCTTCGACGAGGAAGGCCAGGCCGATACCTTCGAGCGCAAGACGCAGATCTGCGAGCGCGCCTATCGCCTGCTGGTGGACAAGGTCGGATTCGATCCCGAGGACATCATCTTCGACCCCAACATCTTCGCGATCGCCACCGGCATCGAGGAGCACAACAACTACGCGGTCGACTTCATCGAAGCCTGCCGCTGGATCAGCGCGAACCTGCCCGGCGCCAAGCTCTCGGGCGGGGTTTCCAACGTCTCCTTCAGCTTCCGGGGCAACGATCCGGCGCGCGAGGCGATCCACACCGTCTTCCTCTACCATGCGATCCGCGCCGGCCTGGACATGGGCATCGTCAACGCCGGCATGATCGGCGTGTACGACGACATCCCGGCCGAGTTGCGCGAACTCGTCGAGGATGTCGTCCTCAACCGCCGGCCCGATGCCACCGAGAGGCTCGTCGAAGCGGCCTCGAAGCTCAAGGGCGGCGCCGAGAAGGAAACCGCGGTCCATGAATGGCGCGGCACGCCCGAGGCGCCCTTGCCGGTCGGCCAGCGCCTGACGCATGCCATGGTCCATGGCATCACCGATTTCGTCATCGAGGACGCCGAGGAAGCCTGGCAGGAGATCAAGGCGCGCGGCGGCCGCCCGATCGAGGTCATCGAAGGGCCGCTGATGGACGGCATGGGCGTGGTCGGCGACCTCTTCGGCGCCGGCAAGATGTTCCTGCCCCAGGTGGTGAAGTCGGCGCGCGTCATGAAGCAGGCGGTCGCCCACCTGATCCCCTACATCGAGGCCGAGCGCGAACAGATCGCGGCCGCCGGCGGGGATGTCCGCAGCAAGGGCCGGGTGGTGATCGCCACTGTCAAGGGCGATGTCCACGACATCGGCAAGAACATCGTCTCGGTGGTCCTCCAGTGCAACAACTTCGAGGTCGTCAACATGGGGGTGATGGTTCCCTGCGCCGACATCCTCGCCAAGGCGAAGGAGGTCGATGCCGACATCATCGGCCTGTCGGGCCTCATCACGCCCTCGCTCGAGGAGATGGCGCATGTCGCCCGCGAGATGGAGCGCGACGAATGGTGCCGCCAGCGCAACATGCCGCTGCTCATCGGCGGGGCGACCACCTCGCGGGTGCATACCGCGGTCAAGATCGCGCCCCACTACAGCGGCCCGGTCATCTATGTGCCCGATGCCTCGCGCTCGGTGCCGGCGGTGCAGCAGCTGATCAGCGCCGATTCGCGCGAGGCCTACCTCGAATCGATTCGCAACGAGTACGAAACGGTGCGGACCCGGCATGCCGCCAAGAAGGGGCCCGCCCTGGTCTCGATCGCCGAGGCGCGCGCCAACAAGGCGCCGGTCGACTGGGTCGCCCGTCCTGCCGGCCCGTCCGACGCATCGGCTGCGGCGGCGCACTACACGCCGCCCCGGCCGAAGTTCATCGGCCGGCGCGAATTCCGCAACATCGATCTCGCCGCCATCGCTTCCTACATCGACTGGCAGCCGCTCTTCCAGGCCTGGGATCTCGCCGGGCCCTTCCCGGCCATCCTCGAGGATCCGGTGGTCGGCGAATCCGCGCGCAAGGTCTACGAGGATGCGCGCCGGATGCTCGACCAGCTCATCGCCGGGCGCTGGCTGTCGGCCAGCGCTGTGGTCGGCTTCTGGCCGGCCAACACGGTCGACGACGACGACATCGAGGTCTATGCCGACGAATCGCGCAGCGAAGTCGTCTTCACCTGGCGCAACCTGCGCCAGCAGACCGCCAAGCGCGAGGGCATCGCCAACAAGTCGCTGGCCGATTTCGTTGCGCCGCGCCTCATCGACGGCAAGCCCTCGAACATCGCCGACTACGTCGGCATGTTCGCGGTCACCGCCGGGGCCGGGATCGAGCCGCATCTGCAGCGCTTACTGAAGGACAACGACGACTACTCGGCCATCATGCTCGAGGCGCTGGCCGACCGGCTCGCCGAGTCGCTGGCCGAGATGATGCACGAGCGGGTACGCCGCGACCTCTGGGGCTACGCGCCCGACGAGGCGCTCGGCGTCGATGGGCTGATCGCCGAGCGCTATGTCGGCATCCGTCCGGCGCCCGGCTATCCCGCCTGTCCGGAACACACGATCAAGCGGG
>Ga0172382_10003656_pt1 | contig 24137 bp, 20 predicted proteins | sample Leawel138RmetaG_FD_122245 | JGI IMG/M metagenome (GOLD analysis project Ga0172382, IMG submission 122245) | Leachate microbial communities from a municipal landfill in Southern Ontario, Canada - Leachate well 138R metaG | ecosystem: Engineered > Solid waste > Landfill > Unclassified | place... | reverse complement strand
CACCCGAGGAACTGGATGAATCATACAAGAAGATTGCAGCACTCAAAGAAAGCATATTGCGAGGTATGAAATGATTAAGAAACGATTGCTAGTATTGGAAGAAAAGCTACAGAGAGAACACGAAACCCCTATAGGCTATGTTTTCAGAGTTACCGACAGATTCAACACTACCACCGAACACGAACAGCGAATACGAGGATACAAGGGAAAGCCTGCTATCATTGAATGTGACAAGGACGACTGGAGACTTTAACATTCTAGTACATAATTTATTTATCTGTAAGAAAAAAATATGCTATCATTGAAAAACAAAAGGAAAAGGAAATGAGAAGAATTTTCATAGTATTCTTAATTCTAGCATTCGGTTATTCATTCCTGTTGGCAAACATGTTGGCAATTCGAGAAGATGGAAGAACTGTAATACTTAAAGATAACAATACATGGGAGCTAGGACCCCGTTCAACTAAGATATCTGTTGAAATACCTCCAGAACAAACACTGTTTAGATATGCAATGCAAGAAAATTTATATGAACATTATCTAGAAATTTATGAAGGGGATAATTTAAGAAACACAATCATAATCTATTACAATATTATCCACGGAAACAATACTACAAGGATGTTCTCGATGGAAATAGAAACATTAAAGACATATCTTCTTAAAGGAATCCAGTACACGCTAGAATACAGTAAAATATTCGTATTACCACATGCAGATTGGGGTAATTTATACTACAATTTAGAGATATCTAACCTTATGTTTTTTTGGGAGTATGCCAACATACTGGAAAATGAACAAAATTATATAGAAGCATTACAGTATTATTCCCAATTAAAAGATTTATACATTCAAAGCGGTGAAAAGTTTCAATATGATTTTACGGATAGTAATTCAAGTGAAGAAATTGATGCCAAAATCTATAAAATGAAATTATTAGCAAAGAGTACCTAAGTTATGTTTTCCATATTGCTAAACTAAAATATCAGATAAGAATACTGCAATAAACACATAGCGGTTAAATAACGCGATAACAACTGGTACTTATAAGTAAGTAAATCAAGGTTGCATTGATAAAGTGGCAAGCTTATACTTCACCTATGAAGAAATTACTTATTTCGCTTTCAGTATTTATTTTTCTTCCCTTAATGTTGATAAGTGGAAATGATGTAGGGACTCTTGATAAAGGGAGAATGGAGCTATTAAATAATAGGCAGTATAGATTCTTTGAATACTCATATTTTGATAGTGGCTTTTATACAATTCAGATGGATGTAGAAGTAGATGAGAATACAACACTTAAGTTTGAAACTTATGTGCATTCCAGCGGTGACAATACATCTTATATAACCTTCGACTATGATTATTATTCTTCCCGAAATATGTTGTATCACGATAGTACAATGACTATTATTGCCGATGATGAAAAATTTTTTCTAATAGACGATAATCCTTACATATTCAAAAGTGCTAATGAAAATGGATCATTAAGATTCAAATTTGACTTAATTGGATTGAGCCAAGATGAACTCCCTATCATTCTAAAGAGTAATAATTTAAAATTTCAGATTGGCAACTCATACTTAGATTTACAGGCTTACCAAATTGAGAGAATCAAAAATTATTTTAACTTTATCATAGCGGAGAAACTAACTCTGACTGATATGCACTATCTCGAACAAAAGGTAACTATTCAAAAGATTAATGTTGATGAAATGACTCGAAAAATGAACGAATTTAATAAGAATTCATTATTTGAAGCTATTGAAAAAGATGAACTAGAGAAAGTTAGAAGTATTATTACATATGGATTGGACTTGAGTTCTACCAATGAAGATGGTTATACGCCATTATTATGGGCGTCCAGCAAATCGAGTAATCCAAACATTATTTCACTACTGCTTGATAATGGTGCATATGTTAATGAAAAAGATAGCGATGGTTGGACTCCGCTAATGCGAGCATCCGCATTTAACGAGAATCCTGAAATAGTACAGATACTACTTGATAATGGTGCAGATGTTAATGAAAAGGGAGATAATGGAGAAACTGCACTTTTTAAATCCATTATTTTTAATCGGAATAATAAGATTATCCAACTACTGATTGATAGCGGTGCAGATGTCAATATTGTTGATGAACTTGGATATACACCTTTGATGGAAGTTCCTTTCCGGTTATTAATGATGTCTATTGACGACAATATTGATAAAAATGAAGTAATAGATTTGTTGCTGACTGCTGGTGCAGATATCAACGCAAAAAGCAAATCAGGACAAACGGTACTTACTCTAACAAATGATCCAGAAGTTGAGGAAATTCTAGTTAGAGCTGGAGCGATAGGACTAGCTCATATCGCATGGCAAAAAAAATTCTATGTTGACTCTTTTGGTGATCCAACTGAAAAACCTTATATAACAAATATCGGTAGAATAAAGGGAGTTTTTAGTAATTCTGCTACGAATGGTTCAGAATTGGGAGTTTATTTTATCATTGATTCTATGGATGATATTCAATTTAAACTATTTGAATATAATGGAAATAACCCAGTAAAAAGTTATTCTACCACCAAGTATGATATATCTGTTAAGGATAAAAATGGAAATATCCATAAATTATATGGGTCAAATTCTTCCGACAGAATTCGTCTTGTGGGTTATTACGCTACGACATTACATGGTCTTTTATCTAAGAATGACTTATTGAAGTTCCATGTAGTCGAAAGCGATAATAGGATTACCACCTATGACTTTGAAGTAGATTGTAGGGGATATGACTCGGTTTACAATGATCTAATGGACTAGAAATTTATGAACTACTCCGAATTTATAGTGGAATTCCAACCGTTTAGAAATGCCGATAATTTTATCGATGTTGAATACAATCGTATCATTCAGAGAATTAGCACTTGTGAAACTCGCAAAGAAGTAATGTTCTATAAAAGAACAATGACAAAGATACTCCAAGATTATAATTTTTGGGCAAATGTGAAATATTCTAGATGGTACAAATACAATCTTTTAGGAGCTAATGATTCATATGAAAGGAGATCTGAAAATTTAAATTTTAGGGATTCAACAGTCCTAAATATTAGAAATGCTTGTGCTCGTCAATTGGTGAATATTGAAAAGTATGAGCCATTTAAAGAGATGGTATTTGATAAGAAACAAGAGATTATCGAATATCTAAAATACGGAAGATTATACACTTGGGAATTTGTTTTTGCTGATAAACCCAGTATTCATATTGATAATACCAACTACTTGAATCAAAAGATATATGACCAAGATGATTTTTCTTATTCTGATTATTTCTTTATGTTTCCTAACATCAAGCTGACAAAATTCGGATACAATAATTTTGAGTCGATAGTTGATGAACTTTCTAACATAATCGAAATGAGGCATAAACAACCTGAAAATCTAATTCTAAAGTACTACTATAAATTCCGTAGAGAGAATTCCAGATATTGTCGTAATTTTCAAAAGCTTAATCTTAAAGGCTCATATGATTATAGACAAAACAATTATCTTGAGACTTTTTCAGTGTCTACAATTGAAGAAATTGGTAAATACTTCGAAAATTATAGTGAAAATAAGGAGTTGTTTGAAGAACAACGATTGGAAATTATTAATAGCGAGAACTATCCTGAAGAAATAAAATTCAAAGGTGTTGTATTCCACAATGTTGTTCAATTGAACACCATTATTAATGATTATTACCGTACTGCTGAAAATGCGGTGCGTGAGAAAAGAAATTTACCAGCCGTCAATGAAGGATGGATTTCTGAAACTAATTTGTTCTATGAAGTTGAGAAGCATTTAAGACCACTAAAAGTTTTCCAACACGCAAGTCCAAAATTTCTTGGTAAACAACATCTAGATATATTTATTCCTTACCTAGAAGTAGGCATTGAATACCAAGGCAAACAACATTTTGAGCCAGTAGATTATTTTGGTGGAGAAGAAACTTTTCTTCAAACAATAGAAAGGGATAAACGCAAGAAGAGGCTATGTGAAGAAAATGGAATCAGATTAATCTATGTTGAAGAAACATATAATCTAGACGATCTGTTAGCTTTAATTGATACTATCAGGAATGAACGAAAAAAGAGTATTTAGGAACTATCCTTGCAAGCCTTCTTTGTCCTTTTATCCTTGAATCAAAAAAGTACACTCTACCCTATTCTATATCGCAAGGAAGCTTTCTATCCTAGCTAGGCAATATTGTTATTTCAAATAATTATATAGATTTACCATATTTCAACAACCTACGAACAAGCCAAAAAACCCCGCATTACCCTACACAAGCAGATTGTTACTTTTATCTATTTTCCAGCTATGCCATATCTCTTGGTAATAAAACTATTTATACCCCATTTTATTGTTACTGTTATTGTTACCTCTATTGTTACCATTATGCAATTAATCTACAGGTACAACGATAAACAAATATCAAAGTATATTGACTTAATTCCTTAACATTTCATATAATAGGTCAACAGGAATCTACAAGGAGCGACTGTTACAACTGGGTATGCTACCACCTTGCCAAGGTGGATGTCGCGGGTTCAAGTCCCGTCTCTCGCTCTTAAGGCAACTGGTTTGTATTAAACAAATTAGTTGCCTTTTTTTGGCTCAACTCATCTTTTTGTTGGAATGGTATGTAGCTGAAAAGGCTCTTAGCCTCCTCAATGATCTTCAGGAAGAAGTATTGGGCATCCTGATACCCGTAGTCCTTACCTCTGATGTTTTGATGAAATTGTTGGTCTTTTTCAGTTTGCCTATCCGAGTATTCGATGAAGAGTCGGGTAATCACGAATCATCTCCTTGATGGATACTGGAGCGTTCTTTCTCATGCTCTCATTTGCAGCTATGCCGGTAAGGATGGAATATCCCCCTTCGATATGACTCGCTGCACGCCCGAGGGAATCTTCGGTATCACTTACGAAAAGATCTCTCAAAAGACGATCGTCTCCTCCCCCGTGCCCGCCTTCGTTCGCGATTTCGACCGGAATATCATAAGATTCTGCCCAATGTGGTCGTATCCTGATACGGACTTCCTCTTTGAGTTCAAATTCTTTCTTCTGCCGGACATCCAGTCTATTCGGATCATTTTCTTTCCCTGAGGTATATGCTTTCTCCACTGCCTCATATTCCAAACGTCCCTTCGTACCGTTGAAATTCACACGAAACCCTTCCCACGGAGAGTATGCGGTCAAGTGGTAGGACATCAGTACGTTGTTTACATAGGAGATGACCAGTGCCATGTCGTCTTCGATGGAGATACCATCACCGAACACACTCTGATCTCTTTGGTACCCATCCTCCTTTTCAGCATTGAGGTAGAGTTCGCGGTAACGTTCATCGGCATTGAGATTGAGCGCGAACGGATCGACGACAGAGGAATCGGTTCCTCGTGCATAGAAGGAGGTGACTCCTCGTTTCTCGGCGTTTTCCCTGCCATAGAAGATGAGATTCCCTTGGGCGAACACCTGCTTGGGCACACTGTCTATCCACCAATTGATCAGATCGAAGTGATGTGTCGCCTTGTGCACCATCAAGCCCCCGGAATTCTTCTTGTCCCGATGCCAGCGACGGAAGTAATCGGCTCCGTGTATCGTATCGAGAAGCCATTCGAAATGTACGGAGGTGATTTCTCCGATCGTCTTGTCCTGGAGGAGTTTCTTTACCTGGGAATTTCTCGGTGCATACCGATAGTTGAAGGTCACGGTCAGGTGCTTGTTCGTTTCCTCGGAGACTGCGAAAATCTGTTCGGCTCTCTCGCAGTCGATGGTAAGAGGTTTCTCACAGATTACATCACAGCCCGCTCTCATCGCTCGTATGATGTACTCATGGTGAGTCCTGTCAATCGAAGTGATTATCACAGTATGTGCACCAGTATCTGCGATCATCTTCTCGAATTCCTCGGGAGCATAGACATCCAAAGAGTGGGAACCGTAGCTTTTGGCAACATACTTGGCCACATATTCCATCCGTTTCCTGTTTGTGTCACACACCGCTTTCAGTGTTCCCCACGCGCTGTAGGGACCAAAAAGAGCATCGATGTACATGAATGAACGGCTCCCTGTTCCAACGAGACAATATACTTTCTTCGACATATACTCCTCCATGAATAATTATAATTGAGAATCGGGAGTTCCACTGTGCAATTTGGAGGAAGCTGTTTACCATTTTCGCTCATGTAGGCATATCAACCGTACAGCGGTTGATGATTTCTCCTCATCTGCACCGGCGAAATATGATAGTAATTCTTAAATGCTCGGGAGAAGGAGCTTTGGTTGCTGTATCCGCATTCCATGGAGATTTCGATCATCGACAATTTGGTCAGTTCAATCAGCTCTCGCGCACGGTTCATCCTGCACTCTTCGAATAAGTCATGGGGACTGGTGTTCCTAGCCTTCTGGAAAATCTTGCGAAGCTGGCTTACGCTATAGCCTAAGTTCCTTGAAGTTTCTTCAATTCCTATTCCTTCGTGCATGTGGGCACAGAACCACGCTACGGAGGCACTCACGATATGGTGATTATGATTCTTCGGATGCCTATTGATGGAATCATCGGTGTGCTCTAGGAAGAGGATGCTGAGTCTCCGGCAGCAGATTTCAAATTCCAATAGACTCGTATAGGAGGGAGAGCGGACAAGAGGAGACATTTCCTCGGTAAGTTTGCTCACCATCTCCAGAGTACGCTCATCGACATGTGTTGAGAGCGTCGTCCTACCTTTGAAGAGATCCGACAGCCCCTCTGGAACCTCCACGAAATGAAAGACCGCTATCTTGGAGTCGGTACGCTCTTTGCTCGACCACCCGTGGATTGAGTCAGGAGACGAAATGAAGAAATTGTGAGCATCGGACCATGTCTTTGTTTCCTTCTCCAATTTCTTCAGGAGATTACGGCCCGAAAGTGTAAACTGAAATTCCCAACACCCTCTTGAGTTGATTGGGATCGGCTTAACCCGGTAATTTCTCATCCCATGGCTACAATAGATGAGCGACATTGGATACTCCTTGTTCCGCCTTCTCTGTATCGTTCTCTTGGAATTCAATTTCACTATAGTCTTTGAAAAGCAAAAAATAAAGATGTGAATTGCTGCAATACATGGAAAATTGGCAGGAAAATGAGTTTGTCTCATCTAACCGGATAAATGGCGATGTGAGCGAAAATGATAATAATTAGGATTGTTTCTGTATACAGCACTCCTTGCTTCCATAGTAGCCTGATAGCAGGCTTGGCCGGACAACCGATGAAATACCGAGCGGATGGGAGCAGCTCTTGTCCTTGAGTACCTTGGCCGCTTGTGTAAAAAAGGAAGCGTATGAAAAAGAGAATGCGCCAGAACCTCACATCCTATGCATTCCTCGCTCCGTGGCTCATAGGGTTTCTCGGCCTGACGCTCTATCCCATGTGCTACTCCCTCTTCCTCTCCTTTACCGATTTCAATCTTCGCAGTGCTCCCGTATGGGTTGGACTGAAGAATTTCATCGTAATGTTCGGAGGGAATGACACCTACCGCGGTGATGAACGATTTCTCAATTCGCTGTTCGTAACGTTCAAATTCGTGTTCGTATCAGTACCGTTGAAGTTGGTGTTTGCGCTTGCGATAGCCATGCTCATGAACAAAAAACTCAAATTCATCCCTCTCTATCGGGCGCTTTACTATATTCCTACGCTTTTAGGAGGCTCGGTGGCGATCTCAGTCCTATGGAGAAGGATATTCGCAGGGGACGGATTGTTAAACCTTATCCTCACGAACGTATTTTCCGTCGCGGAACCTCCGGCGTGGATTTCGAACCCCCAGTATGCACTCGGTACGCTCATCCTTCTTGCCGTGTGGCAATTCGGATCTCCGATGATCATCTTTTTAGCGGGTCTACAACAGATCCCACAGGAATACTACGAAGCTTCCAGCGTGGACGGAGCAGGGAGGATCAGACAGTTTTTCGTAATCACCCTTCCTAGCCTCTCCCCAATTATTTTTTTCAATTTCGTGATGCAGATGGTCAGCGCATTTCAGTCCTTCACCCAGGCGTTCATCATCTCAGGTGGGTCAGGAAGCCCCCTCGATTCTACGATGTTCTATTCGCTGTACCTCTATATCAAGGGGTTCGGTTTCTCGGAGATGGGATATGCGGCAGCGATGGCGTGGGTGCTCTTGCTCATCATCGCATTACTGACAGTGATCGCATTCAAGTTCTCAGGGACTCTGGTAACCTATGGAAGTGGGGAGTAGATGATGCAAAAAAAGAAAAGAATACTGCATGCGCTACTACTCAACCTCTTCATTCTAACATTGGGTATCGGGATGTTGTATCCCATCCTCTGGCTGGTTGGCGCCTCATTCAAACCGAGCAATACGATCTTCACCTCAGTAGGGATTTTCCCGGTGAACTTGACTTTTACCAACTATGTCCAAGGGTGGAAAGGTATCGGTATCGTCGGTTTCGGTACATTTTTCAAAAACAGTTTCACCATTTGTTTCATCAGTGCATTCGCCAACATGATGTTCTGTTCCCTCACCGCATATGCATTCGCCCGCCTGGAATTCACGGGGAAGAGACTTTGGTTCATCCTGATGATGACGACGTTGATGCTTCCCGCGCATGTGACAATCATTCCACGTTATGTGATGTTCAGGACATTCGGATGGATCAACACGTTCCTTCCCATCATCATCCCAAAATTCTTTGCTACCGACGCATTCTTTATCTTTCTGCTCATCCAGTTCATACGAGGGCTTCCCAAAGACCTCGATGACTCCGCTTATATCGATGGATGCAACAAATTCACCATATATTCCAGGATCATCATGCCTCTCACCCTTCCAGCACTGATTACGACCGTCCTGTTCTCATTCCTTTGGACTTGGGATGATTTCTTCAATCAGCTGCTCTACCTTACTTCACCTGAAAGATACACTGTCCCCATGGGGCTGCGTCTTTTCCTCGATGCGTCGGGCATCTCATCTTGGGGACCGATGTTCGCGATGTCGGTGCTTTCTCTGATACCGGCCTTCATCCTCTTCTTCTCACTTCAAAAGTATTTCGTACAGGGGATAGCCACCACAGGAATCAAGGGATGAAACTCCCGAAGATATAGATAGGAGGAATCTATGAAAAAGTTTTTCGTTATCATGTTCGTTGTCCTGACAGGATCCGCACTTCTCTTTGCAGCCGGAGTTCCGGAAAGTGCGACACAAAAAGAAGACACTGTGATCCGGTGGGCATACTGGGGCAGTGGGGAGAGAGTGACGATCAGCCAACAAGCGATCGAGCTCTATGAATCCAGAAATCCCGGAGTTAAGATCAATCCCGAAGTATCTGGAGGAGCGGGAGATCACTTCGTGAAGGTCGATACACAACTCGCTGGAGGAAACGGTCCCGATATCATACAGATGGGAGGGAACATCTATGATTACGCAAATGTGTTGCTTCCTCTCGATGTCTATGCGGGTAAAGTACTTGATGTCGATGTAATCGATCCGAGTGCCGTGGCTTCCGGCACCATCGATGGCGAACTAAAAGGTGTTTCCACTGGTGTCACCATGCCCTCTCTCGTCATCAACAAGACCCTCATCCAAAATTCCGGGGCTCCACTTCCGCCCAAGTCGATGACCTATCCAGAATTCCGTGAGTATCTGGTGATGCTGAAGGGAAAGCTTCCGAAAGGTGTCTATCCGATGCAGGATATCGGAGTGACATCGAACAATTCCACCCCGTTCGGTTACTGGACACGCTATAATGGCACCCCTCTGTACGATGCAAAGACGAAGACCACTAGCGTCAGTGCAGCCGATGCGCAGAAGTATCTAGAGTTGTTCAAGGATTATCGTGACAACGGTCTCGTGCCCCCTGCTGAGATCGCAGCAGGATACGCTGAGAACAACGCTGATACCGCAGCAATCATCGCCGGAAAGGTAGCCATCTCTTATTTGTACACCAATCAGCTGAGCGGATACCAAGCAGCTACCACCGATGAACTCGACCTGATTGAATTCCCTGGTGCTGCGGCAACTAAGGCTCTCTGGCAGGCTCCAAGTCAGTTCTACACTGTGAACAAGGATTCCAAGAACCCTGAGGAGACCGTTAAGTTCATCAATTTCTTGGTTAATGATCCTGATGCGGCGAAGATCCTCGGCAACAACCGCGGAGCCTCTGCTTCCGCGACAGCACGAGCTGCAGGAGCAAGTTCCGAAGCTGATCAGAAGATTCTCGACTACATGGACGTTTCCGGACCGCATTCTTCTTTGGAGACAGACCATGTCCCGAACGATACCGAGTTCAACAGCACGCTTTTCTTGATCTACCAGCGTGTAGCATTCGGACGCAATACCCCAAAGGAAGGTGGGCAAGAAATCGCGCAACTTCTTCAGAGATTGATCGAGAAATAAAGATTCATCAGATCAGAGGCAGTTTTCTGTATAAGAAGGCTGCCTCCCTTTGTCTCGCCTCATCTTCATGCTATGCTAGTGCAGGAGACCTTCATGATTCTGAGAGAGCATCTGCAAATACGCGATCCGTTCATCTTCCCCATGCCTTCAGAATCCCGCTACTATCTGTTCGGAACAACCGATACCAATCCTTGGAATGAGCGGGGCAATGGCTTCGAGGCATACATCACCGAGGATCTCATCCATTTCGACGGTCCCCATTCAGTCTTCTCACCTCCTTCCGGTTTTTGGGGAACTCATGATTACTGGGCTCCTGAAGTGCACCGTTACCGCGGGATGTACTATATGTTCGCGTCATTCAAAAGCACTCAGAGGCGAAGAGGAACACAGATACTCTCCTCTGCTTCGATACTCGGACCCTATGCACCATTGGAAAATCAGGCGGTGACTCCTTTCGAGTGGGAATGTCTCGATGGGACACTCTTCGTTGACCGAGCCGAACATCCTTGGATCGTGTTCTGCCATGAGTGGGTACAGATACATGATGGGACAGTGTGCGCGATGAGGCTTTCAGAGGACCTCAAGCAAGCGATATCCGCTCCTCTTGTGCTTTTTCATGCAAGTGATGCCTGTTGGTCCTCAGCGATACAGCGACGTGATGGGAGCGGGGTATGTGATGCTCATGTGACCGATGGACCGTTTCTTCAGAGATTGCATGATGGTACGTTGATTATGCTGTGGTCGAGCATTACGGATTACGGGTATGCGATGGGCCAAGCGCACGCACCGAACGGCAGGATAGAAGGCCCATGGATACAGAATAAAGTGCCGCTGATTACAGAGGATGGTGGCCATGGGATGATATTCACAGATTTTTCCGGTCATCTTAATGTCGTCTACCATACACCGAACACGACACCCCATGAACGTCTCGCATGTTCCAAGGTATCCATACGAGCCCGATGGTTCGTGAAGGAAGCAGACAAAGGGCATATATCATGATAGACCGCCAGGCTCTTGTGCGAAGGCACAATCCGTACACCTTCAGCTGGGATCCTCGGTCTCCATTCTCACTCGGAAATGGAAATTTCACCTTCACAGGTGACTTCACCGGGTTGCAGACATGCTCTGATACGCAAACAGTTTCGATTCCCAGGTGCACCATGAGTTCCTGGGGGTTTCACTCGTATGCCGATGCCCCGCTAAATGCAGACGATCTCAGATTGCAGACCTTCATCCGTGAAGACGGAAGTACCGTCGGGTACATGAGCAATCCTACGGGACAAGAAGATCTTTATCATCGCCTGCGCATAAATCCACATCGGTGCCATCTCGGGAACATCGGATTACGTTTTGCCTCCATAAAAGAAAACAAGACTTCACATCTGTACCTTGACACCGATCTTCTTTCACAGATTGAGCATTCAAAACAGTTTCTCGATATGTATGCAGGAATACTGGAAAGCTATTTTACCTATCGGGGTAAGCCTGTGGAGGTATATACTACGGTTCATCCCGACATCGATGCGTTGTCCATCAAGATCCGTTCGTCTCTCTTTCGCGAAGGAGAGTTGAGCCTCTCCGTTCGGTTTCCTTACGGCTCCCACGAGATGAGCGGCGCTGATTGGACAAATGAAGATCGCCATGTGACCGATCTCTATCGAAATTCCGATTCAAGCTTTCTGTTCGCACGAAAAATGGATGAGTTTGTGTACACAACTTCTGTAGAATTCTTCTCTGATACAGGAATCACCTATCAGCGGGAAAGCCCTCATTCCTGGTGCTTCACTACCTCTGGTGAGACGATGGAACTCACCCTACTATTTTCAGGTGACACGCTAATGCGCCAGATCCCCTCTTTCGAGGCCACGCGAGCGGCATGCGAAGTAAGCTGGAAACAGTTTTGGCAGACCGGTGCAGCCGTTTCCTTTGATGGAAGCAGCGATGCAAGGGCACAAGAGCTCGAACGAAGAGTGGTACTTTCACAGTATTTATTGGCTATCCAATCATTCGGATCCCTTCCACCTGCGGAAACGGGTCTCACCTGCAACAGCTGGTATGGAAAGTTCCATCTGGAGATGCATCCTTGGCAGGCATTGCATGCAGTGTTCTGGAATCGCCCATCGCTTCTCGACCGGAGTCTCGAGTGGTACGCCACGATACTCCCGGGTGCGTTGGAACGAGCACGATCCCAAGGGTATGCGGGAGCCCGTTGGCCAAAGATGACCGATCCTTCCGGCAATGATTCTCCCTCCCATATCGGAACACTCCTCTGTTGGCAACAACCTCACATCCTTCTGTTTGCCGAAGCTCTCTATCGTGTTGGCGGGGATGCCCGAATCCTTCATCGTTTCAAAAGGCTTGTGGAAGATACGATGACCTTCATAGTCGACTATCTTCAGTGGGATCCTGAACACAAGCGGTATGTCCTCGGTCCGCCATTGATTCCCGTCCAAGAGAATCATGCGCCGGAAGACACGCTCAACCCGATATTCGAACTTGAGTATTGGAGGTGGGCACTGCTCACAGCTCTGACATGGAAAAAGCGTTTGGGAGAGGAATCTCCGCAGAAGTGGGCCGAGGTCATGAACTTGCTGAGCCTTCCTCCGATAGATGAAAGAAACCAACGATACCGTGCACATGAACGTTGCACGGATACCTATGGGAGATATGCTACGGATCATCCTGCCGTCATTCTACCGTACGCACTCATTCCCGGCCCTGCCATCGATAGGACACTGATGAATCGTACCGTAGATGCAGTCTTGGAGAGTTGGAAGATGGAGAGTCTTTGGGGATGGGACTTCCCTTCGCTTGCGATGGCTTGTGCCCGTCTTGGACGAACCGAGGAAGCCATTGCCATGCTGCTTTTGGATTCACCTAAGAACACCTATCGGATGAACGGCCATAACGCCCAGATAGGCAATGATTCTCTGCCGCTCTACCTGCCGGGAAACGGCGCATTGCTTCTTGCGGTGGGCATGATGTGCGCCGGATGGGATGGAGAAAAACGATTGACTCCCGGATTCCCCCATGATGGGACATGGAATGTTACCCATGAGGGTTTCTCAAGGTACTTCTGAACCACGCAGATTGTGTGCATGCATTGGGTAAAGAGCCCTATAAGTCGAAGATCCAGGAAATCATTGAAACAAAGAAAGGTACAAAGTGTGTCTCAATGGGCTCAATGTACGGCGTACTGTGGGATGGGTGTGGCCAATTGCCAAATAATGAGAAACTGCATAAATAGATCAAGTACTTGAAGAGGACCACAACGTTTGTTGCAGGAACTACTTGCTTTCAGATCCATTGCCCTATCAAGATTGCCGAAACCGGGCGAAGGGCAGTAAATCGACTTTAGCCTACAAAAGATTCCGAAATCAATGTCTTCCTTCTGGCCGCTGTGTTCATATACAGCTGTTTTAAGGTTATGTCCGTCTAAGACCACTTGTTTATCAGTAGTGAGAACTTGTAAATAATTGTCCAGACTGAGATCTTCCGCCAATTTTTCGCTGAACAGAAGCCGTCGTTCTGTGTATATACAAAAAACGACCCTAAGTCAAAAATCATAGTCGAGTCGCTGGTGCGGTATGTACTGTAATTTTGGTTATGTAAGTAAGATTATGATGATTCAATCTTTTATGGCAGTAGATATTTGATGTATTAATTTCGGTTCAGTCAATATTTTTACACAATCGTGAAATTTTGCAATGATTTTTGATTCAAGCACTTGCCTCCTCGCATTTTTTCTACGATTCTGTTATAGTCGCCTGTGGCTTGACGAGAATGATGCCTGACATACTTGCCATCAAGCTTTGTCATGTTTACTATACAGAGAGAGACAGATCGAATAAAGAGGAAGAAAACGCATGGTTGCCGAACAAAAAGTACGTGAATTGGAAAATTCCGCAGTTGAATTGAGTATCACCGTCCCCAAAGACGTTCTGAAAAATGCTTACACTCAAGTAGTTCAGAAGTATGTGAAGAGCTTACAAATCCCGGGATTCCGCAAAGGGAAAGCTCCCGCATCGGTTCTGGAACAGAAAATTGGACCGGGGATGCGCGAAGAGAGTATGTATAACGTAATTGAAGATGCGGTGAAGGAAGCGCTGGAAAAAATTGAAGATAAGTACAAGCCCCTTCCCTATAGCACTCCTTCTATCGTTGATGAAGAGAATCTTCCAAAAGAAATCGATAACGACCTTGTCTTTGCCGTTTCTTATGACGTGTTACCATTATTCGAGCTGCCTCCTTATACAGGTTTGAGTGTTGAGGTTCCCAAAGTGGTTGTCTCAGAGGAAGTTGTTGAAAAAGAAATCGATAGGTTGCGAGATCAAAACTCCATGGTTGTCGAAAAAGATGGTGCTGTAGCCTCTGGGGACATCGTTACGGTGGATTATGTCGAACTCGACGCTGAAAAAAATGAAGTCGAAGGTACCAAACGTGAAGATTTCATCTTTACCGTTGGATCCGGGACCAATTTCTATAAGATCGACGATGATATCGTCGGCATGAAGAAAGACGATGCTAAGGATATCGTTAAAACATACCCCGAAGATTTTGAAGAAACCGAATATGCCGGTAAATCAATAACATTGAAGGTGAAGATCAAACAAATCAAGTTCCGCGATGTTCCTGAACTCGACGATGAGTTTGCCCAAGATGTGAGCGAACAGTACAAGACTGTGGAAGATTTGCGAAAGGCTACAAAAGACAAACTTGAAGCTTCGTTGCAAGGCCATCTTGATGAGGTCCGACTTGAAGCCCTCATGGACAAAATCTTAGAACAGACATCAATTGCAATCCCAGCGTCAATGGTTGAGGTTGAAGTAGATTCATCGTGGAGGCGCTTTGTTTCTCAATCAGGCATGCCTGAGAACCAAATCCTGAAATACCTTGAATTCCAAGGTCAGACCAAAGAAGATTTCACCGCTCAATGGCGTGACGGTGCAGAACGAAGAATTCGCGTGCAGCTCATCATGGACAAAATCAAAGAGAAAGAAGACTTTAAGATTGAAGAAAGCGAGCTTAACAGCATGGCTGAGGAACAGTTGAAAGACATCACCGATGAGAACACAAAATCCTATTATAGGGCGATGATCGAAGATGATATGAAGTTGAAGAGAACCGGAGAATTCTTACTAGCAAACAATAGTGTTGCGGATGGTGAAGAAATCAGTTACGACCAATTCATGTCCGGCCACATGCATTGAGGGAGGAAAAGCATTGAACGACAGATCCAGAGGGGGGCACATGAGCCAAGCTTTACATGAAAAACAGTCGTCATTGATTCCGGTTGTCATCGAACATTCGGGAGTTGGGGAACGGTCGTTCGACATTTTTTCGCGATTGCTTCGTGACCGTATCATCATTCTCGGAGAACAGATAACACAGTCAACTGCCGATGTTATTGTCGCGCAATTGCTCTTCTTGGAATCTGAGGATCCTACCAGGGAAATCAGCCTCTATATCAATTCTCCGGGTGGAAGTGTTACCGACGGTCTGGCCATCTATGATACGATGCAGTATATAAAAAGTGATGTTCAGACCATCTGCCTTGGTCAGGCCGCATCAATGGCTGCCTTGCTCCTAGCAGCAGGGAGTCCCGGCAAGCGGTATATCCTTCCTTCAGCAAGAGTGATGATTCATCAACCCTGGGGAGGAGTAAACGGGCAAGTTTCCGATATTGCTATCCATGCGAAAGAATTGTTACGTATAAAGCAATTGTCAATCGATTATTTCTCTCACCATACTGGCAAGGCACCGGAGGTGATTGCAGCCGATTTGGAACGTGATTATTTTTTCTCTGCGCAAGAAGCACTGGATTATGGTCTCGCCGACCACATTATGAGGAGGTAAGCGATGGCTAGAAACATGCGAGTTTGTTCATTTTGCGGAAGGAGCTCCAAAGAAGTCAAACGACTCATCGACGGACCGGGGGTGGCAATATGCGAAGATTGCATTTCCACCTGCAACCATATCCTCAAAAGCAACCCAGTAGCAAGTGACGAATCTACCGGAGTGCTTGAAGAATTGCCTACACCAAAAGAAATTCATGAATATCTGGATGATTATGTAATTGGTCAGGAAGATGCCAAGAAGGTATTGTCCGTTGCAGTGTACAACCACTACAAGCGGGTGAAATATCGGGATAAATTTCGGGAGGACGGGCTTGAAATGGACAAATCCAATATCTTGCTCATTGGTCCTACCGGTACCGGAAAGACGCTTTTGGCCAAGACCCTGGCAAGAAAACTCAAAGTTCCGTTTGCGATTGCAGATGCCACTACCCTTACAGAAGCAGGATATGTCGGTGAAGACGTAGAAAATATTTTACTCAAGTTGATCCAATCTGCAAATGATGATGTGAGTGCCGCTGAAAAAGGAATCATATTCATCGATGAGATCGATAAGATTGCAAAAAAAGGGGAGAATGTTTCCATTACTCGTGATGTGTCTGGCGAAGGTGTCCAGCAAGCGTTGCTTAAGATAATCGAAGGAACCGATGCCAGTGTTCCTCCACAAGGCGGTCGAAAGCATCCTAATCAAGAGATGATCAAGATCGATACCCGGGACATTCTGTTCATATGTGGGGGAGCTTTCGTCGGTTTGGATAAAATGATTGAAAAACGAGTTGCCACGCATCAAATGGGGTTCGGTGCAAAATTATATTCTGACCAGGATAAAGACGCGGGCAAGTTGTTCAAACAGCTTCACCCTGACGATCTTACAAAATTCGGATTGATTCCCGAATTTATCGGACGGCTCCCGATTCATGTCGCTTTGGACAGTCTGTCAAAAGAAGACTTGATGCGGATTATCACAGAACCTAAAAATTCGATTGTTAAGCAGTATACCGCTTCGCTCAAGCTCGATAATGTTGATTTGGTATTCCTACCTGAGGCAATCGAAGCTATCGCTGAAAAGTCAATCGCACAAAAGACTGGTGCGAGAGGTCTTCGCTCTATTGTAGAAAATATAATGGTAGATGTGATGTATTCGATTCCATCGAATCCCAAGGTTCGGAAGGTGACCATCAACCGTGATACGATTGAAAAGTCATTGCAGCCTGTTCTTGAAATAGATTCTGCCGAGACCGCTTAGGAGGTACGGATGTTCGTTTATCCGGAAGTACCCGTGCATGTGGTCAAAGCAATTCGGAGCGCTACCGTGGCGATCGTCGTCGGACATGTGAATCCCGATGGAGATTGTATTCACTCTCAAATTGCTGCGCAAAAGCTTTTACAACAACTTGGAACCGAGGTACATCTTGTCAATGCAGGTCCGTTTTCCCGTAAGGAAATCAAACGGTTCGAACCATTGTTTGCCCCGCACGTTGATATTCAGTTGAAAGAGCGTAATCCATTGGTACTCATGGTGGATTGCTCGACATTGGATAGGATTGGATATATTGCGGATGAGATTGAAGGATTGTCGATCCTCACCGTGGACCACCACTCTTCCGGTACCCATGTGAGTGATTTGTCCTACATAGTTCCAAAATCGTTTTCGACTTCGTTGAACATCATGCAATTGTACAAAGCGCTCGATGTAGAAATCACACTCGAGATAGCCGACCACATTTTCTTTGGACTGGCCACAGATACTGGCTTTCTCAAGTTTATCGGCTCGTTCAGAGGAGAAACATTCCGTCTCATGGCTGAATTGGTTGACCTCGGGGTATCTCCGAACGATATCTTTGACAGGATGGAAGGCGGAAATACATTAGAGTCACAACAGTTTCTAGCAAAATTGATTCTTGGAGCAACATCATTGGTAGATGGACGACTGATGATCGCTACCGAGACAAAAGAGGATTTGGAAACCTACGGAGCGACAAACCGCCCATCCGATTCGCTCTATGCTCATTTGCTTGGTGTAGATGATGTTGAGGTAGTACTGTATTTCAAAATAGTGAACCAAAAAACTTGGGAAGTCGGATTCCGTGCATCGCACTCTTCGACTGTCGATGTCGGAGCGATCGCGAGTAAATTTGGCGGCGGCGGACACCGCAGGGCAGCCGGGGCAACCATAGAAGATTCATACGAATCGATTAAGGAAAAGCTTGTAACAATTATCAGCCAATCAATCGATTCATAATTCTACCCTGCTACATGACTGCAAACTATTTCATTACCTGAAATAGTGATATATATTCATAAATCAAATTTGGCACGTAACTTGCTATGTCTTCCTCCCATTAGCAAAAGGGAGGTTGTGCCAATGGATACATCAGACAGGCCTCTTGATCTTCTCACCAGAAAAGTGTTGGAATTTCAAAGATTATCCAACACAAAAAACTTAATCAAGTCAGAAGAAAAACAACTCAAACAATTTCAGATCGAGCTTCTTGATACCACGATGTTGATAGCATATCGATACCCGGTAACTATTCGATTGTTGAAAGAGGAAGAAGCTTCCGAATTTTTACTAAAGATTTACAGAAGATTGCCTCGTATCATCCGTGAATTCAGGTACGAACACCTCTCATTTGAAAGCTATCTGAAAAAAGTAGTGTTCTGGCAAGCCGGGTCCTTCTTACAACGTAAAAGAAAACATGAAAACCTCTGTCCGTGTGACCCGAATGATCCTGAAATCATCGAACGAATCATTACCGGCAGCAAGCAGGGAAATATTTCGTACAGGTATGATTGCAATTACAGGGATGTCGCGTGGGATTCGCTGATAGCGGAATCGACTCAAGAATATGAACCATGGGATCTTAGTAGTTTGTTGTGTCGTAAGGTAGCTGATAAAATTAGGACATCAAAGACATTTAAAAAGCGAATGTTGCAGTTGGTGTTGTTGTGTGCCGATTCTTTAGATTCTTATCAAATCACGATCCTTTCGAAACTTTTGTCTATCAATGAAAAGGAATTAGCTGTTCTGATCACCAAAGCGATTGAAAAGAGTAACCGGAGGATGGAAATCGATGAATCACTACGAACAATACGCGATACTCATTATTATGAAGTTTTACGATTGCAGGGCCAACTCTCGATGCTTTATTCGGTAAATGCTGATTCCTATTACATTGAGCAGGTACAACAGCGGTTGGAGAAAGCAAAGCGTCATTATGTACAGAAATACGAAGAAAGCAAAGCTCGACCCGGTATCGTGACCCATAATGTTGTGGCCTCATTATTATCCATCCCCAAAGGAACTGTTGATTCGGGAATGTTGGCTTTACGCAAGATGTTACAACAGCTTATGGACGATACTTTATAAATGGAGTATGTTCGATGTATGAGGCTCTTGCTTGCTTCCAACAATCGACATAAATTACATGAAATAGCAATCCTTCTCGCACCGCATCGGATCCAATTGCCTTCGGACATCGGAGTTGAATTTTCCCATGATGAAAACGAGGATACATTTTTGGAAAACGCTGTCGGAAAGGCAATGCACCTCTACAACATCACCGGGCAGCCCACTCTTGCAGATGATTCGGGGTTAATGGTAGATGCATTAGGTGGTGTTCCCGGGGTACATACCGCCCGTTACGGTGAAGATATATTCAACCGTGAGCTGACATCTGTTGAAAAGTATATGTATCTGCTTGAAGAGATGAAACATGTGCGGCAACCAGACCGAAGTGCGCGATTTGTCTGTACACTGGCATTGGTCCTATCCCAGGATAGGATATTTACCGTCCAGGAGACCGTTGAAGGAAGCATTGCAGAACAACCTTTCGGGTTAGGGGGATTTGGATACGATCCTGTATTCATTGTCCATGGAGGTACGAGAACCATGGCGGCAATGACCGATAGTGAAAAAAATCATCTAAGTCATCGTGGCCGTGCTGCACGGCGAATGTTGGCAATAATACAATCCGTAGAAAGCGAGGAACAATTTTATGTCTGTTGAAAAAACCAAACACACGATCATGGCACGGAATGAAGTACCTGTCTTAGATACTTGGGATGTGGAAGACCTATTTAAGAACGAATCGGAATGGCAAGCTGATTACGACAAGGTGAAACGAGCGATAGATGAAGCGCCTTCTTACAGAGGCACATTGGGAACCTCTTCAAAAGCATTCTTGAAAGCTTTGCAATGGCTCAATGACACCTCAATGATCGCAGAAAAAGTTGTTCATTATGCATTCTTGTGCCATGCTGCGGACGGAGTAGACAATACAACACAACGTCGCAGAGGCATGGCCATGCAATTGATTACCGGATGGAAAGCCGCCATTTCATTCTTCGATCCTGAAATCCAGGCAATCGATGAAGAATTAGTACGTTCTTGGATATATCAGAAGGATTTTGATGATTATCGTGTTGCGGTTGAAAAATTGCTCAGGTTCAAGCCTCATATCCTGAGCGAGAATGAAGAAAAAATCCTTGCTCTTCAAGGTGAAGTCGGCGATGCCGCTCAAAATACCTTCGGTGCTTTGACAAATGTTGATTTTGACTTTGGAACCATCACTACTTTGGACGGGGAAATGCCATTGACCCAGAGTACCTTCAGCTCGTTTATGCAGAACAGGAATCGTGAGTTACGCAAGAAAGCATACGTTCAGTTTTACGATGTGTACGACAAACATAAGAATGCGATTGCCAGTTTGTACGAAGCAAGCGTAAAACAAGATATCTTTCTTTCAAAAGTGAGAAATTATTCTGATTCAAGAAGTATGTTTCTCTTCCCCGACAGGGTGGATCCTTCAGTATACGACAACCTTATTGCCAGCGTACATGAGGCGTTCCCCCTTCTCCACAGATATTATGATATCAGAAGAAAGATGCTCGGACTGGATAAGCTGGCCCACTATGATGTGTATGTGCCCCTAGTAGAGGGGGTTGAAGTCCATCATGGTTATGAAGAAGCGGTCAACATCATCGTTGAGGCATTGGCCCCATTGGGGAGCCAGTACGTTCAAATCATCAAAGCTGGACTTACTGAAGAACGATGGGTAGACCGTTATGAGAACAAAGGAAAACGTTCCGGAGCATTCTCCTCAGGCGGGTATGGTGGCAAACCTTATATCCTGATGAATTACAAAGAAGATGTATTACGAGATGTGTTCACGCTTGCCCATGAAGGCGGTCATTCGATGCACAGTTACTTCAGTGCCCGGAATAATCCGTATGCTTCATATGATTATACTATTTTCGAAGCTGAAGTTGCCTCCACATTCAATGAACACTTGCTGGCCGATTATCTCTTGAAGAAAGCCGACAGCACGGATATGAAAGCATTCATTCTCAACAAGCAACTCGATGATATCGTGGCAACGCTGTTCAGACAGACAATGTTTGCTGAATTTGAGAAATTGGTTCATGAGCAAGTCGAATCCGGTGAACCGATTACAGTGGACTCCTTACGTAAGACTTACCGCGGATTACTCGAATCCTACTTTGGGCCGGAAGTCGAGCTATTGGAAGAAAGCGATCTGGAAGGATTGCGCATCCCCCACTTCTACCGTGCCTTCTACGTCTATAAATACGCTACCGGTATTTCAGCTTCGATGGCTCTGGCAGAAAAAGTCATGCGCGGAGATGCGAGTGACCGTGATCGATATCTCGAGTTCCTTAAGTCCGGCGGATCTACCTATCCGATAGATTCGTTGCGTAAAGCAGGTGTCGACATGTCAAAGCCCGAACCGGTACGGTTGGCAACCAAACGTTTTGGAGATTTACTCGACCGCTTCGAGCAACTTTCTGCTAAGTGATAGCTACCGAACACTAGTGACAAAAAGCCTTTATGGTTGTCCACCATGAAGGCTTTTATCTTGATATGGAAACGAAATGATATCATCATTCAATAGGAGGGAATAAAATGGAAACGGTACCGGCAAATATCAAATGGGTGCTTCGTGACGGTAAAAAGAAAGACTTTACATCATCTCAACAACTATTCTCCGTGGAGAATGCAAGAAAAGCACGTTCATTCCATAGACAAATCCCTGGTTATAGAATCAGTCCGTTAAAGTCATTGCCGAATTTGGCATTGATGATGGGTGTTGGAGGCATTTGGATTAAAGACGAAGCAAAACGGTTGGACCTAAATAGTTTTAAAGTGCTTGGCGGTTCCTACGCGATTTATCGATTTATCCTTGATAAATTAAACATAGCCAATGGTGAACTTGAATTTGAGGAATTGACTAGCCCTAAAGTTAAAGACCAACTTGGTGATATCACATTCGCCAGTGCCACTGATGGAAATCATGGGCGCGGAATCGCCTGGGCTGCAAAACAATTAGGTTTCAAATGTGTTATCTATGTGCATTCGGAAACTTCAGTGAGACGTATAGATGCCATTAAGAGCAACGGTGCTGTCGTCAAAGTTGTTGACGGCAATTATGATGATGCGGTTGAACAAGTCATTATCGATGCAAAAGAGTATGGTTGGGAAATCATAAGCGACACTAGTTGGGGTAATTACACCACTATCCCGAAATGGATCATGCAAGGCTATCTCACCATGCTCCTTGAGGCTCAGGAACAGTTCAGCGGACAGGGAATCGTCAAACCTACTCATATATTCGTCCAAGCAGGCGTCGGAGCATTGGCAGCCTCTGTTATCGGGTACTATCACAGCCTGTTTAAAGACGAAGCTCCGATCTGTGTCGTTGTCGAACCAGATCAAGCACCTTGCCTGTATGCAAGCGCACTCGCAGCTGACGGACAGCCCCACACGATTGATGGAGCATTGGACACGATTATGGCTGGCTTGGCATGTGGTGAGCCCAGTCCTATCGCATGGGAAGTCTTGAAAGACACTGCCGATGCATTTATCACCGTACCTGATTATATCGCAGCCAAAGGAATGCGCGTATATGCCACTCCACTTAACGGTGATCCGTTCATCGTAAGTGGAGAAAGCGGAGCTGTTACCCTAGGTGCGTTGGTAACGATTCTCAAACAGCATGGACTTGAACAGCTCAAGACAGCATTGAAACTTAATAAAGAGAGTCAAATCCTATTTATCAACACCGAAGGGAATACGGATCCCCTCCATTTCAGGCAGATTATCTGGGAAGGATCCAACCCCGTTCCAAAAGAATATTGGACCAACCTCTAAGAAGAAGTTTTACCCTTTTTCATGCCATTTTATGTCTTGACTAACAGGATACAATGGTGTAGTTTGTGTCCTGTCAGTCACGCGGCAGTGGTGGAATTTGGTAGACACGCTAGCTTGAGGTGCTAGTGGGCGAGAGCTTGTGCTGGTTCAAGTCCAGTCTGCCGCAACTGAGAACAACCCTTATCATGCAAGACATGGTGAGGGTTGTTTTTTTGATATTAAATCCACACCCCTCGGTTGCTCGATTTGCCTAAGAAGGTGCGAATTGAGCTAGAGCTTGATCTACGAATACTTCAACCAAGATCAGTTTGCGGTAGGCAATTGCGTTCCGATGATCGTGTAAGTCTCATCAAACTGATTCTTTATTACTTTAATGATCATCTTCATCCACAGTCTTTAAGTGGAATGGCAAAGATCTCTAGTGTAGTACTCACTGGTAAGCTTTCTTCCGGTCATGTGGTTGGGTTGTAGTAGCAAGTCATTTACTTTTATCATCTGATGAATATTTGACTGAAAATATTTCGTTTGGGTGAGTGAAAGTGATTCAATAAAGAGTCAGCCAGCTGAAATGAATCCATTCCAGCTGGCTATTTTTAACTATTTCTCGTTCTGCATTTCTTCATAACTTTCTAACATAAATTGTTTAGCAAAATATGTTTCATTTGGTACTTTTGCATCTAACTTACCAGAATCTATGAACATCT